>SAMEA3663241__coassemble_32_pt1 | contig 63746 bp, 46 predicted proteins | sample SAMEA3663241__metabat2_high_PE_014 | metagenome-assembled genome bin SAMEA3663241 (sample SAMEA3663241) | pig gut metagenome | biome: pig gut; feature: pig-associated habitat; material: faeces | place: China | collected 2013
GAGGAAGACCTTAATGAACGTTCCGAGGGATTTGATTCCCTTCTGGATAATGAGTGTACAAGCCTCAAAAATAATCTTGACTCCAGGATCGGAGAGCTTGTTTCCATTGTTGACTCAAAGACCGGTGGACTTGAAGAGGCTCTCGGTTCAAAAATCCAGGACCTTACGGAACGTGTTGAGAATGCTACCTCTTCCATGGATTCCCTTGTTGATGAGAAGATCAATCTTTTCAATGACAGGATTACCAATGATATTGCCGACATTGAAAACAAGCTCACTTCTGAAACAAGTACCATGTCAAATGAGATCTACGAAAAGATCAATGATGTCCGCAGTGAACTTGACAACAGCACCTATGAACTGCGTGAACAGTATTCCGGAAGAATCAGCGAATTCAAGGATAATCTTGAAAACTCAACTTCTGGAATCGAGGACCGCGTTTATGAAAAAATCGGCGATCTGAATTCAAAGATAGATGATGGATTGAGTCGCCTTGAGAATGAATATACAACCCGTGCCGACGAACTTGAAAGAAATCTTGATCAGCGTCTTACTACCATGGGAGCTGATTTCAACCAGAAGACTGTGGACTTTGACAGGATCTTTACTGAACGCTCCGCTGCGTTTGAGGAAAAGACGACAGCTTTTGAGAATGCCGTCAAGGAAAAGACCGACAGGATCAATTATTCCCTTGATACAAACGCAAGTGAATTCACGGAAAAGCTTAACAGCAAGATCGAAGAACTTGAAAATGCACTTGCTGAAAAGACGGGCAACCTTGATGTTGTTTTCCACGACAGGACAAAGTCCCTTGAGTCTGATTTCAATGCAAAGACGGAAGGGCTTACAAAAGGTCTTGAAGAAAAATATGCGGACATGGTTGGTTCAATTGACAGCCGCCTGAAGGAAATCACAAAGAACTACGAAGACAGAATGCTTGAGCTGGACCAGAAGTTCAACGATACATCATCTTCTGTAATCCATCTTTTTGAGGACAAAAACAGGGAACTTGAAGGTGCATATGACTTGAAGTCAAAGTCTCTCAAGGAAGCTTTGGAGACAATCACTGACCAGACTGAATCTGAGATGAAGGAAAAATCTCAGAAACTCATTGTTCTCTTCAATGAAAAATCTGCTGCCCTTGATGCAAAACTCAAGCAGAAGATTTCTTCAGTTGATGAGGACATAGACAAGAATTTCGATGAACTTGCAGACAAACTCAAGCAGAAGACCACCGCTGCAAATACAAATCTTGACAAATCAATTTCAAAAATTGAGACTGAAATCAAGCAGAGGACAACAAGCCTCAATACAAATTTCACCGATAAAGCTGATGCTGTAGACGCATTGATAAGAAAGAAGCTCGAGGAACTCAACAACCGTGCTCTTTCAATTTCCACCGACATCAAGAACAGGACCGACAGCCTTGAAGATGATGTAAGAAAGAAACTCAATACCCTTACAGAAGACGTCAAGGAACAGACTGCTCAGGCCGTTGAGAAATACAGGGAAACAACATCTTCCTATACACAGGACATTGAAAGCCGTACTGATGTCCTCAGAAAGGAACTTGCCGAACGTACTGAAAATCTTGAAAGACAGCTTCGTGAACGCACCGGTGAGATTGAACAGAAACTTGCCGCCCTTGTTGATAATGTTGAAAACCAGACAAGTGGAGCAATGGAGCAGTACAAGATTACTACATCGGAATACACCTCGAGAATCGAAGACCAGACCAATAGTCTCAAGAATGAACTTGAAAATAAGAGTCGTGTCCTTGAGGAACTTATTGAAGCCAATGCCCGTGCTCTTGCTGAAAAGACCAGCGGCCTTGAACAGGAGATCAATGACAGGACGCAGGCAGCAAAGGAAGATGCTGAACGCATAATCGAATCCATCAAGGAAAGCCTTGCCTTGAGTGCTGAATCTGCAAGACGTGATGCTGAATCCCAGATCGAAGGTGTGCGCAATACTTTTGCAGACAATGCAGACAGGCTTGTTTCAGAAATGAGGGATACTATCTCTGATGTGCAGCGACAGGTAAATGATGCTGTTGACAGTGCAAAGAACACTCTTGAAGTTGTCAGGACCGATACAAAAGAAAATGCTGAAAAACTTGCGGCATTGCAGGATTCTGTTGATCGTCAGTCTGATGAACTTAAGGAAAGATACGACGGAATGTTCTCTGCAATTCTTGAGAAGGCAGAAAGTGAAGAAAATTCCGCATATGAGAAATTCAGTGCATTGAGTACTGCCAATCTTGAGAAATACAAGAAGGATGTCCAGGACCGTGTAGACCAGATGCATTCTGAAGTCAAGTCAACACTTGGTTCTCTTGACGAACAGTCAAGGACTTACAATGAAGATATTTCACGAACAATTGCTGAACTTCAGGCTAAATTCCAGGAGGTTCAGGCAAATGCGGAAAATGTTGCTTCCCGCATAGAATCGGAAACTGCAGATCATTCTGCAAAGCTTGATGAATTCTCGGCTGAGATGAAATCAAAGCTTCTTGAGATGAATAATACTCTTCTTTCTGTTTCCAGGGAAATCGCTTCTGAGTGTGATGCAAGACAGACAAAGTACCTTGCGGAACTTGACAGCCAGCTTGGCGACTACAAGAAGGAAATGGAATATCGCTTCAAGAAACTCAATACGGCCGGTGCTGATGTAGATAAACTTGAGTCTTCTTTGAGAAAGCTTATGGAGCAGAGTCAAAAGAAGGTCATTGGTGACTTTGAAAAATTTACTGAAGCGGCATCAAAGAACCAGAGTGATTTTGAATCTTCCCTTGCTTCAAAATTCGAAAAGGTGAAGTCGGAACTTGAGACTGTTCAGACATCCCTTGATGAAATAAAGAAGGATTCTGCCGCTAAACTCAGCAGCAAAGTCAAGGTGTTTGAAGATGCTTTCATCAATGACCTTACAAAGCGTGAGAACGACATTCAGGATAAACTTACAACCTGGAAGAATACTTTTGACAATCAGTTTGAAAACTTTACCGATGAATATGAAGAAAAGAGGATGAACATAGAGAAAAACTATGAAGAATCCCTTGCAAAACGCGTTGGTGAACTTCAGAAGAAAACTCAGGAACAGGAAAAGAAATTCCAGAGTGCTCTTCTTGCAGGTCAGACCACAATTCAGGAGCAGATCAATTCCGTAAATCAGAGGATCCATGAGTTCATCGAACAGTATAGGGCTGAGATCAGAAAGGCAATTGAAAGTGTTGATGGTGATCTTAAGGTTGAGACAGACGAATACAAGCAGCGAATGAATGAAAATCTCGACAAGACTGAACGTGAACTTAATTCCAGAATCAGTGAGCTTAAGGAAATCCTTACATCCAAGCAGGAAACCCAGTCAGCAACAATTGATACAGCTGTCCAGGAATTCCAGGAGTGGAAGGTTCGTCTCAAGGATCAGTATGAAGATTATTACCATCAGATTGATGAACAGCTTAAGCTTCTTGCCGAGACAAATGAGCAGAAAATTTCCGAACTCCAGACTGATTTCTCTTCAGCCGCCAAGAGAGCCGGTGATATTCTCAGCGGTTTTGATAACGACAGCAGAAAGCGCATTGAAGAATTTGATACCATGTACAACGAGATGCTGACAAATGTCAAAGCATATAATGAGGAACAGATAAAAAATGCTGAACTTAAGATAAAAGATCTGAAAAAGTCATTTACTGAAAAGGCAAATGAATACAAGTCGGCATATCAGGGAGCAACTGACAGGCTCAATGAGGAAACAAACAATCTTCAGAAGAAGGTCGATGACATCAAGAAAAGCATCGCAGAATTTGTTTCTGAATCGTCAGCCTTTGAAAGGGCAGACATCCTCAAACGTCAGCTTGATGGCAATATTGAAGATCTTTCAGAAAAGATTGCTTCTGTCAAAGCATACGATGTCAAGCTGAATGAGCTTGCAAATCAGATCCGTCAGCTTGATCGTCTTGGTGATGATGTCAATTCAAAGCTGAACGCATACAGTGCGGATCAGTCCAGGATCGACAGTATTGAATATAAATTCAACAATCTTCTTGAGCTTTCAAATGGAATCGATGCAAAGCTTCTTGAGGTTCAGAAGATAAATGATGAATTCATCAATATGCAGATGACAATGCACAAATATAATGAATCCATGGGCAACATGGAATCCAAATTTGACCGCATTGAGAAAAAGAGTGAGACTGTCGACCGCGTTGCCGAAGCTGTAGACAATTCATTCAAGAACATCAACAGCCTTGAAAAACGTCTTGATGAGTACTCAGGAAAATTCAAGGATCTTCCTGGTGAAATGGAAAAGATCAAGAAGAATATGGATTCCATCATCAAGAATGGTGAGAGGATCAATGAAGCTGTCGATAAGATAAGTTCATTGCAGAGCATTATCAAGGAAGTTGAAAGTCAGATGGATGGAATTGAAAATTCCAAGAAGGGATTTACCGCCACTGAAGAGAGACTCCAGAAGCTTTATAATGACACTGAAAATCAGATCAACCTTCTTCATTCAATTTCCATGAAGGATACAGGAAAGAAAAAGTCGTCATCTTCAAGCAGTGGAATTTCACCACAGACAAGAGCAAGTGTGATCAGCTTGAAGAAGAGGGGATGGGATAATTCTGAAATTGCAAGAAGCCTTAAGATTGAGGAAAATCTAGTTTCTGTTATCCTTGAGCTTGGTACTGATGAATAAGTTTTAAGTTAAAAAAAGGGGATGTCCAATAAGTATTCTGCATAGGGTCATTGCATATGGCGGCGGAGCTTCCATAAAGCCGCAATGTCGAAATGACCATCCCACTACATGTGGGGGCTTCGACACGCTCAGCCACCCTGATGTATACTTTTGTAACATTCCCTTTTTATTTTGTAAGCAGACAGACGCAGTAAGCCTTGATGGCATTTCCCTGGCCCACGGAATCCTGTTTTTCATTGGTTTTTGCCTTCACAAAAATGCGGCATTCATCAACGTCGAGAGTTTCTGCAATCGATCCGATTACTTTCTCACGCCATGGAAGAAATTTTGGCTTTTCTGTTTCAACAACACAGTCAAGGTTGTTCAGCGTCCATCCTTCTGCACGGACATCACTCCAGATTTTTTTCAATAAATCCTTCGAGTCGGCGTCTTTCCATTTCGCTTCTTTCGGTGGAAAATAGGAACCGATATCGCCTAGACCTGCCGCACCAAGAAGCGCATCGCTGATTGCGTGGAGAAGTACATCTCCGTCAGAGTGTCCTTCCTCTCCTTTTTCGGAAGGAATCTCAATTCCGCCAAGATAAAATTTTCTGCCTGCCACAAGTCTGTGCAGATCTGTGCCCATTCCGATTTTAATCATGCTACCATCATCCTTAATATCACTGGCAAAAGTAATCTTTTTGTTTTCCTTGCTTCCTTCAACGACATGTACTTTTCTGCCATCCGTAAACTCTGGAAAACTATCCCAGATTTCCGTGTCATCGGTATATTCGTGATTGTTTTCTGCCGCTTTGGCATGGCATTCAAGAAGAGGTCCAAGTTCAAAAGCCTGCGGTGTCTGGACTGCGCAAAGATCCTTACGGACAAGATGTCTTGCGATAGTTCCGTCTGGATTGATTTCTTTCTGCGTATCAACAGGAGCAATTGCAGGAACCGATGCTCCATGTTCTGCTGCCGATGAGATTACGTTTTTAATTATTTGTGCTGAAACAAATGGACGTGCCGCATCATGGATAAGGACAATTGAATCCTTGTCGTCGATCGTCATGAGCGCATTATAAACTGAAGACTGCCTTGTGGGGCCGCCTTCAACAAAGAGGACACAGGTGTTTTTCGTCAGTTTTTTTATTTCAGGGTCAGCATAAAAAGCCTTCTGTGCGTCTTCTTTGCCATCTTTTGGAATTGCGACTACTATGGTTGAAAAAGGTGCTGATTCTAAAAAAATACGGGCGGAACAAGATAATACCGTTCCGCCTCCCAGCTGTAAATATTCTTTTTTCTTGCCAAGGCCCATCCTTGAGGATGAGCCCGCAGCTGCAAGAACAAGTGCAAGTGATTTCAAGAATTAATCCTCGTCATCATCGTCATTGTCTTTTGATGAAGGTGTATCTTCTTCAAATTCATCCTCATCATCTTCATCTTCTGTAAATGTCTGCTTCTTTTCAATCTTAAGTCCAAGAGGCTCAAGTTTTGCATGGAGCATTACTTCAACTTCCTTTGGAGTGATTCCGTATGCTTCAGCAATTTCATTTTCAAGAAGTGTCTTGGCATTTTCGTAGAGCTTACGTTCAAGGATTGGAAGTTCCTTTACCTTTGAACGGTGGTACAGACAGCGTACAATGGCAGCAATGTCACCAACTGTTCCTTTCTTGAGAAGGTCAAGATTCTGCTGGTAGCGGAGCTTCCAGTCTGATGTTGGCGGCTCGTAGTCGTCACTGATGGATTCAAGAGCCTTTTTGGCTTCTGCTTTTGAAACAATTGCACGGATACCAAGGAGCTTTGCGTTGTCTACAGGCACAATGACGTTCATGTCGGAAACTTCAATGTAGATTTTGTAGTGGTATACCATCTCACCTTTGAATTCACGCTTGAAAACATCGATGATCTTACCAACGCCCTGACTTGGGTAAACAATTGTCTGGTTTACTGAAAATTCTGTCTTTGGTTTTGCCATGATTTTACTATTGTACCACAATCACGGCGAAATTTCAATTCAGTTCTTGCAGGCTACGGCGTTGAGAATTGTTTTCCTGATGTCTTCGTCATACCAGGTGCAGGTTGTTCTGTTGAAGAAACCGAATGATTCCGCCGGGTTTTCCTCGTTCATTGCGATTCCGTTGTCCCAAAGAATTGAATAGATTCCTTTTGAGTAGGATTCCTTCACGTAGTAGTCAAACCAGACCATGCGGTCGGCCTTGTTGTTCTTGTTTGTTGCACCGTATTCACCGATGATCACAGGATATCCCCTGTCGATGAATTCCGACTTTAGCCTGTTGAAGTAGTAGTCGATGTCGCTCTTGGTCTGCATTGTGAAATCACAGTAACCGCCTTCACCGCAGTTCATTGCAAAGTTGTATGGTGTATACATATGTACAGAAAGAGCGATTTTTTCTTTGTTGCCCTCAATGTCTGCAGGAAATTCAAATGCGCTGTTGAAGGCAGCATCAGGAGAAGCTACATAAGACGGAACCATGATAAGGCGGCTCTTGTTTGTTCCGCCTGCGGAACGAATTGCCTGGACAGCACGCTGATTAAGGATTTTGATCATTTCCATGGCTTCAAGGCATTTTGGATTTTCCGGATTGTAGTTCCACTCATCCGGTGTCCCTCTGAGACGGGGTTCGTTGAGGGTTTCAAAAATCACATTTTCGTATCTGTCATCTGCGAAAGCTTCTGCGATCTGTGTCCAGATTCTGCTTACGAATTCAACTGACTTATCCTTTGCCTTAAGTGAAGGGTAATAACCCTGGAAGGCATAGACAATGTTGTCATTTATATAGTTGTCGTGATGGATGTTGAGGATCACGTAAAGGTTGTTTTCCATACACCAGTCCACGATTGTCTTTACGCGGTTCATCCATTGTTCGTTGATTTCATAGTCGACGTTTACATGGGGAGTCCAGCTTACTGGAAGACGGATGGTCTTGATTCCGCTTCTGGCAAGTCCGTCAATCATTTCTTTAGTAGTCATTGGCTGACCCCAGCTGGTTTCTGTGTTTTCAGGCTGATTGATAAAAGAGTCTGCGTTGTGGGCATCAAGTGTGTTTCCTAAGTTCCATCCTGTTCCTAAATCCATGGTGATCTCCTTTTTGCTGGGGGTTGCTGCGTCATGATTAACGCTGTACTGGTTTGAATATAATGCAAAGTGGATGCTGAGAGTACAAAATTTATGTTTAATATGTAAAAAAAATTGAAAATCCAAAAAAAAATCCCGCACTGATGGGGGCGGGACATTTTCAAGGCTGACCTCAGTTGAACAGGTCAAGACTGCTGTCTATCCAGCGGCGCGTAAGTTCCGGATATGTATCCTCAAGTGCGAGGAATCTTGTAAGTGCTGCAGGAAAGTTTCCTGTATAATAGTATGATTCACCAAGATAGAAGCTTGCCCTGTCTGCAACGGATTTCGTTCTGTTCTGTGCAAGGAAGTTTCTCAATGCGGTGATGGATTCCGTGTACTGTTTCTTGATGAAATATGTCTTGAGAATTTCAAAAAGAAGATATTCGTCTCCTCCAGCAGGGCTTACCAGATCCTCTTCAAAGATGTGTACCGGGAGAGGATCCCTTTTGTATGTACCGGAACCCTTTATCAAAGTCTTTGCTTTTTCCTTTGACTGGTTTGAAATGGTGCTTTCATGTGCCGGTTTTTCATCAAGGACATCGATATACGGAAGGGGAGTTTCCCTCAGTTCTCCATTTTTGTATTCCTTTACGGTAGGTTCTCTTTTCTGGATTACGGTCTTGTTGCTTCTGTTTTTTGATGTCTTGATGCGTGCTCCGTTTACTGTTGCGTTTACGCCAGGCAGAACTGTCTTGATGATTGTCTCGTCTGGCCTGCTTTCTGCTGAATCATCAATCTGTTCATCATAATAAAGTCCGGGATTGCTTCTTTTTGAAGGGGAAACTACAGTAATGATTGCGTAATAATATTCCTGGCTGGTCCTCAGAGAATCAGTGTATGATGTTTCATCACCATTGAGTATGGCAACAGGTTCCATGTTTTCAATCTGTGTCCAGCTGGTCAAAGGTTGCTTTTCACGGTACACAAGGAAAGTAGATACGGAAGAGGAGTCTTCCGGTGATTCCCAGCTGACTGTTACTGTCTTCCCGGATGTAGATTCGGCATTGATTCCTGTAACAACATTTTTTGTAGACTGAGCTACAGCCTGTGAAACTGAAAGTAATATGGAAGAAATAAAGCAAAGTGCACGTATTCTGTTTGTCATAATGTTCATTTTAGGGCAACTTACTCTGTTTGACAATAGATGTTCTTTCAATTATCCTATTGAACATGTTTGTTTCTGTTATGATTGAACCGGGAAGCCTTGACAGCGGCAAATCACTGGTTGATATTCTCACGAGATATGGGTTTACAAAAATTCAGCGTTCCTGCTGGGAATGTATGAAAGTCCGCGAGGATGAACTGTCAAATCTAAAAAAGGATCTGGACCGTGTGACTGATTATTATGACAAGCTTAGAATCTATCAGTTTCCTATCAACGGTCTCTTTGTCATTACGGAAATGAAACAGAAAAAATGGCGCAAGTGTCAGTTCAGCGGAAGTGCTCCTTCAAGATAAAACAGCTGAAGAAAAAGACAATGCAGATGGATGTGCCTCTGAAAAATGGAACTCAGGGGCCATGAAGATTTTAAAAATGAGGCCTATATATGGTAGAAGATTATCAGGAACCAATTTCACAGCTTAAAGAAAACATTCTCTCCGTATGGGGAAAACTTGATGTTGATGACATAAACAGAAAAATTGCTGAAAAAGAAGAACTTTCAAATGCTCCGGGATTCTGGGATGACAATGCGAAAGCTACTAAAGTAATGAATGACATAAAACTTCTCAAGGGAAGAATCGAACCATGGCAGAAACTTGTAGCTGAAATCGATGACATTGAGACAATGTACCAGATGGCTTTGGAAGAAAATGACCAGGCCCTTGAAGCTGAACTGAAGGAAATGTACGAGGCTGCAAACAAGGATTATGATCATTACAGCATTCTCAATCTTTTGAGTGATGAAGTTGATAAAAACGACTGCTTTCTTTCTGTACATGCCGGGGCAGGCGGAACTGAAGCATGTGACTGGACTTTCATGCTGAGCCGAATGTATCAGAGATGGGCGGAACGCCATGGATACAAAATTGAAGTTGTATCTGAAGAAGAAGCTGAAGGCGGTCTCAAATCGATAAATATGAGGATTTCAGGAGACTATGTTTATGGCTTTACAAAAGGTGAGGCCGGAGTTCATCGTCTGGTTCGTATATCTCCATTTGATGCCAATGCACGCCGTCATACTTCTTTTGCCTCTGTGTATGTTTTCCCGGTTCTAGATGACAATATTGAAGTCAATATTGATCCTAAGGATCTTCGTGTAGATACATACCGTTCAGGCGGCAAGGGTGGTCAGCATGTAAACAAGACAGAATCAGCTGTTCGATTTACCCATATTCCGACCGGAATTGTTGTTGCCTGTGACAGTGAAAGATCTCAGCTTATGAACCGTGCTACTGCAATGAGTATTCTCCGTTCAAGATTGTACGAGTACTACAAGGAACAGAAAGAAAAGGAAAATTCAAAATTTGCCGGCGAAAAGAAAGACATTTCCTTTGGAAGCCAGATCCGCTCATATGTTTTCCAGCCTTATACGATGGTAAATGATCATCGCACAAAACTTAAAGTAGGAAATATTCAGGATGTCATGGACGGAAACATAGATCCGTTCCTCGATGCATTCCTTTCGGCAAAATGGAAAGGGTTGTCTCTTACTCCAGATGAAGATGACATGGATGATGTTGAATAGACGTTTTTTCATCTTTGCATTTTTTTTCTCTTTTTTCATATCTCATGTGCTTGCTGATGACTGGGTGCTTGCTGCCAGAAAATTTGATTTCACTCAGAATAAAAAGCGGGATGTTTCTGAAGAAGAATTTTCATCGCTGATTCCGCAGATTCTCCTTGAACAGATTTCTGAAAGAATTGAAAGAAACACTTCAACCAAAGAGCTCATGGACAGAACTCTTGAGAATCTCCTGGTTGAACGGCAGTCTCTATTTCTTCAGCTGTCAAAAGAAAATAAAAAAAGGGACTCTCTTGTTCTTACTACATCAAGTGAAAAAAAACTGAAGAAAGCCATTGCTGAGCAGCAGAAAAAAATCAAGGAAGTGGAAGGCAAGATAGACGAAAATCTTAAAAAGACCAGCCAGCTTCGGGATGAATATAGAAGAGAAAACGAAGGTGGGGTCAATAAGGTTGAATCTGACTATAATCTGCTGTTCAATCCATTTACCAATCTTTTTGTAAAGAAAACCGAAAGAATGCTGGAAGATCCAAAGTCCGAAAATATCGTTCTTTATAAAAATGATCCTTCTGCACTTTACACTGTCTCTGAGACGGCATTGAAACAAGGTCCCCAAAGCAGGGTTTTTGAAAAGGAAATGATTTCTTCAAAAATCAATGGAATGATTGATGGAACCATAACTGTATACGGAAGCTATTTTTCCGTTACCTGCAGTCTTTACGTGTATCCGGGTAAAAATCTTGTTGGAACAGTTACCGAAGTCGGTTCTCTTAGGGATTGTGCTTCCGTAGTAAGGAATGTTGCTGCGTATCTTGGTCCGTTGATTACAAACCAGCTTCCTGTTGAACTGTTTTTTGAAATTCAGCCTGAGGAAATCAGAAAAGATGTAAAAATTACCATTGATGGAATTTTCTTCGACGGAATACCTAAGAAGGTCGATATTGACCGTGGAAAGCATACTGTGAAGGTTGAGTGCCCGGGCTACCATTCAAGGATGATCAGCTATTATTTCAAGGAGTCTTCTCAATTCATTGTTCGTGGTGACATGATCAAAAAAAGCGATTCAAAAGTTTCTGTCACCATCGTAGATCCTGTTCCAGGTTCTGTATATGCGGATGGTAAATTCATTTCTGAGATTTCTGAAAATACCCGAAGCGCAAATGGAACCTTAAATGTCTTTGGAACCCCGATAATCGGTCAGTTCCGTGCTGTTGAGAAAGGAACTAAGATAGTCAGAGAAAAGGTTGTTGATGACAATGGAAAAGAAAGAATTGTAGAAAAAGAAAAACAAGGTGACAGTCTTTCTTTTTTCTATTATGTTCCGGAAAATCTTCAGGTTGAAGGTGCAAACCTGGCCGTCAAAGGCAAACCTATGGATCATGCATCTTATATTGATAATAGAAGAATTTGGACATATCGCGCATATACACTTCTGGTCCTTTCCATGCCGTTTACACTTTTTACTGTTGGAAAATATAATGCTGCTGTCAATGCATACAATGCATCTTCCCTTAATACTCTCGATGAGGTTGAACGGTGGGAAAAGTCAAAGAAGATTGCGACTAGCATAACAACAGTATGCGCCTGTCTGTTTGGTCTTGAGCTTATACGTTATCTATACGCGGCGAATTCAGTACTTCCGGAAATTGCGCATAAGGCATCGGCCCTTGAACTGGAAAAATCAGAAAAGAAGCTTCAGGAGATTTTCCCTGTTGTTGAGAAGGATGCTGCTGCTGCCGTAGATGAGGATGCTGCAGCTGCAGGTAAAGATATTGAAGAGAAGAGTGAAGAGTCGGCTAAATGACGTCATTTCATCGATAATTTTGTGAATGGAGACTTAATATGGGCAAACTTTCTTTTGCGGAAAAATTCAAAAATCTCTTTGCAGGAAAAAACAAGGAAACGCAGGTTCTTTTTGAAGATCTTACAGATGCCCTCATTGAAGGTGATATTGGCGCAAAAAATGCCGTGATTCTTGTTGATCAGCTTGAAAATATATGCAGGGAATCAAAAATTGATTCTCAGAATGAAATTTCCGCTGAATTGAAGAGACTCCTTCTTGACCAGGTGAAGGCCGTTGAATTTACTCCTGAGAAATCAAAGGTCAATGTTTGGATGATACTTGGTGTCAACGGTGTCGGAAAGACTACTTCGGTTGCAAAAATGGCAAAACTTTATGCTGACAGGGGCGAAAACGTCATCATGGCAGCTTCTGATACGTTCCGTGCTGCTGCTGTTGATCAGATTTCCATGCATGGAGAAAGACTTGGAATCAGAGTTGTAAAACACCAGATGGGTAGTGATCCTTCTTCTGTTGTCTTTGATGCTGCTGAAGCATGTCGTGCTGGCGGTGGAGGACTTGTTCTTGCAGATACCGCTGGACGTCTTCACAATAAAGAAAATCTTGTGAACGAACTTAAGAAGATTGACAGGATCTGTCGTTCAAAGGCAGATGAAGGATGTTATAAGAAAATTCTTGTCATTGATGCAACTACCGGGCAAAACGCAGTTCGCCAGGCGGAAGTGTTTCATGAAGCTGTTGGGGTTGATGCCCTTATTCTTACGAAATATGATTCGACAGCAAAAGGTGGCGGACTGGTGACGATTTGCAGAGATCTTGGAATTCCAGCCCTTTTCGTATGTACTGGCGAGAAATATGAAAATATAGCTGAGTTCAATTCAGAAAAATATGTAGATGAATTCATCGGATTGTAAGCAAATGGATATTGTTACAGCTTCATTAAGCCTTTATCTTTTATTTCCAATTATCTCAGAAAGACAGCAGCATTATGCAGATCTTATAAAAAGGAATATTACATCTGATCCTGAAGTCATTGAAAAAAGAATTGAACTTCTTAAATTTCTTGGCTTTGAAGGAAACGATTATAATTTTGATGATCTTCAATTTACTCCTGATGATGAAAGTGATGAAACTGTAAATGAATCTGTAGCCGAAAAATATTTTACTGATACAAAGAACAAACTTAAGCTTTACGAATATGAGGATGAGAAATTCTATGTCGGTGAGATGGAAGGTGAACGTTCCAGTGTGATTTCTAAGAATGCTGAGATTGTATCCAGGGTAAAATATGACAGTTCATTCAGAATGATTGAAGAAATAGACTGGAAGGTTGCTTCCAATGTTGCTGATTCCCTGATGCTTTCTAGAAAAAACTGGTATTATACAGAAAACAATATCTTCATGACGGAAGAGAATTTTAAGGAAAATACTTTTTCTGATATTGTGTATGACAGTGAAAAAGTTCCGGTAAAAATTTCTTTGTATTCAGTTGAAAAACAAAATAGTGATGTTGAAAAGAACGATTCTGAAGAAAAATCAGAAAAGAGAAATCTTTCAAAAATTTCCTATTATGAATATGATGATGAAAAGCGTGTCGTTTCAGACAAAGAAGAATTTTACGAACAGAAAAAAAACGATACGACTGGAAGAATCAAGGACGTAATTGTCTATACCCATGAAAAAAAATATTTTTATACTGAAAATTCCAAAACTCCGGATGTGAAATATTATGAAGACGGAAAACTCAGGCTTGAAACACAGATGCTTGATGACGATTCTTATTATGAATCTGTGTTCTTTCCCGGTGGAAATGCAGTCAGATCAAAAATTGTTGATGGCATGAAAGTGGAAGAAAAATTCTTCCTTTACAAGGAATAGCCATGTCTGATTTTAACTGGGTTTTTTTTGTTTCCAAAAGACTGGCTAAAGTTGACAGAAAAGGTAGAACTGCTGTTACTTCATGGATTGCTTCTGTCGGTGTATGTATAGGAGTAATGGCCCTTATTGTTGTTATGGCTGTCATGAATGGATTTCAGATGAGTTTCAAGGATTCCATAATGGAAATTTCTTCATACCATGTCAGGGTTTCAAATGTATCCTCTGACAGGGAAAATGAATTCCTTGGTTTCTGCAGCCGGAACAATGCACTGTGCACGGTGGAATTCCATGAAGCCCAGGGGCTTATGGTCAGCAGAAAAGGACTTCAGACTGCTTCGATCATAAGGGCTGTCCCGGAAAACATAAACCAGATTGACAAAGGATTTGCCAGAGAACTGAAAATCATTTCCGGAAAATTTGATCTGTCAAAGCCTGATTACATCATAGTTGGAAATACAATTGCCTATAACCTTGGATTGAGAAGGGGAAGCAAAGTTAACATAGCGGCCTTAAGTGGTTCAAGTGACAGAGAGCTTCTGTCTGAAAACAGGGAATTTACTGTGACTGGAATTTTCTTTTGTGGATATGCGGATATCAATGCCGGCTACTCGTTTGTGAGCAGTGATGCCGCCAGAAAATACTTCAGTATGAGCAGAGGAAAATCATATGGCATAAAACTTAAATCAGAAAACCGCTCTTATGATTTTGCAAAATCCATTGCAGAAAACTTTCCTGATGTAGAGGCTGTAACGTGGCAGAATTACAACAGAAGTTTTTTTGGAGTCCTTCGTATGGAAAAGATATTTCTGTTCATTGTTGTAATGCTCATTTTCCTTGTTGTTGCGATAAATATTTTCAATTCCATGAGAAGGCTTGTGTATGAAAGAAAGGATGATATTGCAGTGCTTTCTGCCCTGGGGGGTAATCCTCGAAGCATAAGTAATGTATTTCTTCTGCAGGGATTGAAAACAGGCATGCTTGGAGCCGTTCCTGGACTTCTTCTTGGTCTTGCCGTCAGTCAGAATATATCTGCGCTCTTTAGGTTTGCCTCTGATGTCACCGGAAATTCCATGTTCCTTGCCTATGCAAGAATTCCTGCTAGAAATTTTCCATCCGAGGTTGCCATGATTTTTCTTTTTGGACTTCTGTCGGCCTTTTTAGCTTCCTTACTGGCCGGAAGAAATGTGCTTAAGATGACAGTTGCGGAGGTGCTGAGGGATGAATGATAAAGTCGTACTTGAACTGAAAGATGTCTGCAAAAATTATTTTTCAGGCGGAACGGAACTTAAAATTCTCACAAACCTTAATCTTTCTCTTTGTGCCGGTCAGCGATGTGTAATCGTAGGTAAAAGCGGATGCGGAAAATCTACCTTGCTGAATATGATCGGTGGCCTTGATACCGTGACTTCAGGATCAGTCATTATCAACAACACTGACATGAAAGATATGAATACAAAGCAGATGAATGACTTCAGAAAAAAAAGTCTTGGATTGATTTTCCAGTTCCATTATCTGCTTAAAGATTTCACTGCTGCCGAAAATATTTTTCTCCCGGCCTATATGGCAGGCATGAAAAGGAAAGATGCCATGGAAAAAGCAAATGCACTTATCGATGAAGTCGGACTTTTTGAAAGAAAAGACCATCTTCCTTCTCAGCTTTCTGGTGGCGAAAGACAGAGAGTTGCCGTTGCAAGAAGTCTTGTGAATGATCCTGAATTGATTCTCGCAGATGAACCTACGGGTAATCTTGATCCTGAAAATGCACTCATCATCGGAGACATGCTTTTTTCTTTGTCAGAAAAATTCAATAAAACTCTTGTCCTTGTTACCCATGACATGAATCTTGCTTCAAAAGGTGATGTCAGATATTCCCTTGAAAATGGAGCTCTCGTTGAGAAATGAACATAGCCTGCAGTTTTTTATATGCCAGAAAAGTTTTTTTCTCACACGGTGCATCAGGGGGCGGTGCTTCCATTGGACACAGATCTTTGCTTGGGGCTGTAATCTGCATAGCTGTCAGTCTTGTTCCTCTTGTTGCGCTGACGTCTGTCAGTTCTGGTATGATTTCCGGCATGACTGGCCGCATGATTCATCTTTCCACTCATGACATTCAGGTTGCCGTTCCGTCTGATTGTGAATCTCTTTCTTCTTCTGGATCCTTTATTGAACTTTCGAAGAAGTTTTCCGGTGTTGATGGCGTGATCAATGTCCATCCTGAAGTGCAGGGAATGGCTCTTGCGACGGGAAAATCCTATAGGACCGGAGCCACCTTCCGTGGTGTTAGAAAAGATGTCTTTGATGTGGATCCATATTTCGCAGCTTTGTTTTCCATTGTAGAAGGTTCTCCCGATTTATCAAAGAAACGCAGTGCGGTCATCGGACAGAAACTTTCAGAAATTCTTGATGTTCATCCTGGTGATGCCTTAAGGCTCATTACAATGAATTCAGACGGAACAAAATTTGTTCCAAAAGTTTCATCGTTCACCGTAACCGGTGTTGTCTCCTGCGGCTATCAGGAACTGGATGCCTTGTGGGTTTTTATTCCGCTGGAAGATGCCTTTGGTGCGGTTGCTGCTTCTTCTTCAAGATTTGTCATTGGCCTTGAGACGGAGGATTCATTCAGTAAAAAGCTTTTTGAGATATGTTCTGCGGTGAGAATTAAACTTCTTTCCGATCCCTTGCTTGCCGCTAGCGAAGTAGAAACCTGGCAGCAGGCCAATGCTTCCCAGTTTGAAAATTTCGCATCGACGAAAGCCCTTCTCATTGTCATCATGTTTGCCATAATTCTGGTCGCATGCATAAATATAAGTTCTTCAATCGTAATGATCGTCATGGAAAGACGAAAAGAGATTGCCATACTCAAAAGCAGTGGAGCTTCTTCCGGTGAAATTACGATGGCCTTTGTGTTCGTAGGTCTTCTTGCAGGAGGCTTTGGAATTCTTGCAGGAGTTCCATCTGGAATCATTGTCTCTGTATTCATAAATTCTATAATCGCAGGTCTGGAAAAAATCATGAACGCATCTGTCGGTTTTGTATATATGATTTTCAATGGTGGAGAAAATTTTTCAGGATTAAAGATCCTTGATCCAGCTTTCTATCTGCAGGAAATTCCAGTTAACATACCTTCAGCTGAAATTTTTCTCATAGTGGTTCTCACTATACTTTTGTCTCTTGTCATGTCCATCGTCCCGTCCATAAAAGCCGGAAGATCCAAAATAATCGAAGTCCTGAAAAAAAGCTGAACTGAAACTTCGCGGATTTTGAATTTTTCCCCATTATGTTGTATATTTAAGATGACTATTAGAGGGGAAAAATGATCTGCGACTTTTGTCATGAACGTGAAGCCGTAATTTTTATGGAACAGATGACCGGTATTGGTCAGCGGCGGAAAATAAACATTTGTCTTGAATGCGCAATGGAAAGAGGAATCTCTCCTGATCCTAAGAATATAGAATCTTCAATTGGAAATCTTTTCAAGGAACTTGCAGACGTATCAAAAAAAATCTCTGAAAAGGAAAACAGGATTTGTCCTGTCTGCGGGACTTCTCTTGGTGAAATAAGAAAAACTGGAAAAGCCGGATGTCCCGAATGTTATGCTATTTTTAAAAATGACATCAGACAGATGCTTGAGAACAACGGTGTCAAAGATGTCTTCAAGGGAACAATGCCTGCAAGGCTTTCAACAATTCATTCCGTTTTGAATGACCGCGTTATTCTGCAGAACAAACTCAACGATGCCTTGAGCCGAGAAGATTATGAAAAGGCTGCCATGTACAGGGACTACCTGAAAGCTCTTGAAAAGCAATCTGTTTCTGACGGATCTGAAAATGGTCAGGAGGAATCGGAGTAATGGCACGAAAAAAAACTTCACCTGGTAATGATGCCTGGTACGCCATGGGTGGGCAGATGCAGGATGTGGTTGTTTCTTCAAAAGTTGAGCTCCACAGGAATCTTGCGAATTTCCCTTTTTCTCCAAAACTTCATGACTCTGAAAGCGAAAGAATTCAGTCCATCGTTTTTGATGCTTTCAACTTGATGAGTGATGCTGATTCCTATCAGATAGTTCCTGTAGACAAGCTGGATGATGTTGGAAAGAAGATCATGCAGGAAAGAGGAATCCTCGATGAATATGAGGGACGCAATGCCGGCATAATCCTTAGGAACGATGGAATCATTTCATGCACTGTCAACACTGACGACCATGTGGTTGTTTCTTCTTTTCTTTCCGGTCTTGGAATCGATGAACTCACAAGAAATGTCTATCTCATTGACTGTGAACTTCAGAAGCACGTGCAGTTTGCCGCAAGCTATGACTTTGGATATCTTACACGATTTCTGCTGAACTCAGGAAGCGGACTTGGCCTTTCCGTGAATCTTCATCTGCCTGCATGTTCACTCATGCAGAATGTCGGTGAAATTGCGGAGAAAGTTTCCAGGGAAGGTTTTGTCCTCAGTGAGCGCTATGGTTCAGGCGGAAATGAAAATCTAAGTGGATACGGAAGCTACGGGGCGGCGCTTGGAGCCTACTATAAACTTACGACAAAAAGCAGTGCCAGCGGTACGGAAGTTGAACAGATGGCTTCCATGCAGATCGCAGTTCAGAATCTGATCAAGGAAGAACGTTCCGCAAGAAAAAAATGCCGCAGTGACCATGTTACTGAAATTGCAAATTATTCATACAGAGCATTGGCTCTGGCTAAGGCAAGTTTCTTCATAAATCTCAGGGAAGCTGTCGATATTATAAGTGGAATTAAATTCGGTGTGGACATGGGCATAATTGAAGGTATCGATGATACTGAACTCCATGCTCTTTTATACCGGATTCAGGAAGGACATCTTGAATATGTTTTGAATTCCGGAAAATTCAAATTCGAAAAAGACATTCAGGATAACAGAAAAAAACAGATAGAACGCTTAAGGGCTTTGATTCTGCAGGAATCTTTTGAAAAGATTGACAGGTAACAGGGGATAAAACATGTACGAGAATTTTTCGCCAAGAGCACGAAGACTGCTTGTGGCTTTGGCTCAGGATGAAGCTTATTACTCAGGCAGCAAGGTCATAGAGCCGGAACATATAATGCTTGCCTTGCTTAAATCCGCAGATGGGCTGGGGTACATTGTCCTTCAGCATCTCAGGATAAATGTCCTTACACTTCAGCTTGCCATCGAGCAGAGCTTCAAAAGCCGCCGTCAGGATGAAGAACTCAAGTCAATTCCAAATTCAGAGAGGACTGAAAAATTCCTCAAACAGTGTGCTTTTGTAGCAAAGACAATAGGTACTGATTACATCGGAACTGAACATATGGTTCTGGCAGCCGTTACTGAGGAGCATTCCCTTTTGTGGTCCTATTTCAGAAAAGCCGGAATCTCCATCGATCAGGTCAAGAAATCAGTCGTTGAGATAGAAAGAAAAATCCCTTCGTCGGCAGCGTCTGAAGACAACCAGTCGGATGGTGGAAATTTCATAAATGAAAAGGCTGTTCCGTTCATGGCTGATGGAAGTGCACAGCAGAAGAAAAAGAAGAATGAAAGTCTCCTCGACCAGTTTTCCCGAGATCTTACTGTTGCTGCGGCTGAAGGACTCCTTGATCCTGTCGTTGGTCGTGACAAGGAAGTTCTGCGTACAGTCCAGATCTTAAGCCGCCGTTCAAAAAACAATCCAGTCCTCATAGGAGAACCTGGTGTTGGTAAGACTGCCATTGTCGAAGGTCTTGCACAGAGAATCGACAAGGGAAATGTTCCAGTCGATCTCTTGAACAAGCGTGTGCTCCAGCTTGATCTTGCCGCCATGATTGCCGGAACAAAATACCGTGGAGAATTCGAGGAACGCCTTAAGCGCGTAATGAAGGAAATAAAGGAAGCAAAGAATATAATTCTTTTTATTGATGAACTTCATACCATCATTGGTGCCGGTGGGCCTGAAGGAAGCATGGATGCCGGAAACATGATCAAGCCTGCCTTGAGCCGTGCTGAGCTTCAGATCATCGGTGCGACTACGACAAAAGAATATAGAAAGTATTTTGAAAAAGACAGTGCTCTTGTCAGAAGATTTCAGACTGTCCGTGTCGAAGAACCTTCAGAAGACGAGACAGAAAAAATTCTTCTTGGCCTCAAGGGAAAATATGAAGAGTACCATCATGTGAAATATGATGATGATGTAATTCCGTTGATCGTAAAGTATTCCAAAAGATACATCAACGAAAGATTCCTTCCGGATAAAGCTCTTGATATTCTTGATGAGGCAGGGGCTGCAAAGAAAATTCTTGAGGATACACGTCCTGAAGAACTTGAGAAACTTGAGCTTGAATATTCAAGATTGAACGAGGAAAAACGCGATCTGGTTGCTTCCCAGGAATATGAAAAGGCAGCCTGGGTCAGGGATAAGGTCAACAGTCTCAGGTGCCAGATCGATGAATTGAACAGAAAATGGAAGTCTGAGGATGGAAGCAAAAACCGCATTGTGAATGCAGAAGATATCTGCAGGATCATTTCTTCCATGACTGGAATCGATGTTTCAAAACTGGATGATGGAAAATCGTCAAGACTGCTCAATATGGAAAAGGAGATCCATCGGGAGGTCATCGGTCAGAACGAAGCCGTAAACCTTATAAGCAGTGCCGTTCGCCGCAACAGGGCAGGTGTTTCTTCCGGCCGTAGACCTATGGGATCCTTCATTTTCCTTGGCCCTACAGGTGTTGGAAAAACTCAGCTTGCAAAAAGTCTTGCAAAATTCCTTTTTGGAACTGAAGATGCCCTTATCCGTGTGGATATGAGCGACTACATGGAAAAGCAGAATGCCTCACGTCTTGTCGGTGCACCACCGGGATATGTAGGATATGAAGAAGGCGGAATGCTTACTGAACAGGTAAGACAGCATCCGTATTCCGTAGTGCTTCTTGATGAGATTGAGAAGGCACACCATGACATTTTCAATCTTCTCCTTCAGATGCTTGAGGAAGGTGAACTCAAGGACAACCTTGGGCATACGGTTTCTTTCCGCAACTGTCTTGTCATCATGACAAGCAATGCCGGAGCAAGGGAAATCACTGCTGACAGCCGCATGGGATTCTCTACTGTCAAGGAAGGTGTCCTTCCTTATGAAGACATCAAGGCAAGTGCCATGGAAGAACTCAAACGCATCATGTCGCCGGAGCTTTTGAACCGTGTAGATGATGTCGTTGTGTTCAATGCTCTTTCGAAAGAAGAAGTGGACAACATTCTTGACATTCAGCTTGCTGATCTTCAGAAAAGACTTGATGAAAAAAGCATCTGCCTTGAAGTAAAATCCAAGGCAAGGGATTATCTTGTTGAAAACGGATATGATCCAGCCATGGGTGCCCGTCCTATGCGCCGTTTGATCCAGAGGGAAATTGAAGACCCTCTTTCAATTCTTCTTCTTGAGAATTCGGAATTTGCGGATGAGAAAAAGAGCAGGACCGTTGTTCTTGATCATACAGGAGATAAACTCTCTCTTAAGATCAAGAAGTCAAAGTCAAAAATCGTAAAACAGCAGGAAGAACTTCTTGTGTGATTTTTCAAAAATTATGGAAAGCCTTTGGAGACGCATGTTTTCAGAGGCTTTCTTGACATTGATTTCATGAAATGATATATTTTCGTCACATTGTGATTAACCTTAGAACTGAGCCCTTCCAAAAGGCTCTTTTTTTTTGGTGTTTCAGTTATTTGCAAACAGAGGTATAAATTGGAATATACTCCATTATCAAGTATTCCCCATTTCAAGGAATGTTCTGCTGTGGTTGCGGCAGAAGGTCTGAAGCTTGTGGAACTCCAGATTGTTCCGCAGAAAACCCTGACAAAAATTTCGGCTGTGATAGCTTCTGAGGATCCGTTAAAGGATGTTGGCGTCTCAGACTGTTCTAAGGCTCACCGTGCATTGGCACCAAAACTGATGGCGCTTCTGAACAAGACGGAAGATGACATCGCGATGGAAGTCTGTTCCCCTGGAATTGAACGCAACATAAGAAATGCTGCGGAGTTTGAGATTTTTCAGGGTCGTGAGGTTCGTGTATGGGACAAGAACATCAGCGATTGGTCAGCCGGAACCATAAAGAAATCGGATGACAGGTCTGTGACTCTTGTTTCAGAAGACGGAACTGAAAACACTTTCAATTATCCGGACATAGCAAAAGCAAAATTTATCCATATTTAACTATAAAAAGAAGAATCAGATTAGGAGAAAATCAAAATGGCTAAGAAAACAAAGAAAGAAACATCAGAACCGATTGGTGATATTATCCGTGCACTCGCTGCAGAGAAGGGAATCGACGAAACAGCTGTGAAGGCTACTGTTACAAAGATGATCACAGCCGCATATCAGAAATCATTCGGAAAGAATTACGACAACTGTATTGTAGATATTTCCGATGACCTTTCTCAGATCAATGTCTATGCGGAAAAAACAGTTGTTGACGGTGTTTATGATCCAGTCATTGAAATTGAACTTGAAGAAGCAAAACAGCTTGAACCAAGTGCTGAAGTAGATGATGTTCTTCATATTCCGCTTGATCCAAAGACAGATTTCCAGCGTGGTGCCGTATCTGTAGGTAAGCAGGAAGCCCACAAGGATCTCAGCGAGAATTCAAGCAAAAAACTTATTGATGAATACAAGGACAAGATCGGTGAGACAATCATCGGTTATTTCCAGCGTTCTTATAAAGACAACATCTATGTTGATCTTGGTGGAAAGGTTGAAGGTGTCCTTCCAAAGAAATACCAGAGTCCAAGGGAAATTTACGAAAACAAGTCTGACAGAATCAAGGCACTCATCAAGGAAGTAAAGAAGGTTTCTTCAGGTGTTCAGGTAATCTTGAGCCGTACTGATGAGAATCTTGTACGCAATATTCTTGAAGGTGAAGTTACAGAAATCCAGGACGGAATCGTTGTGATCAACAGCATTGCTCGTGAAGCAGGATACCGCACAAAGATCGCCGTTTCATCTACAAAGATGGATGTTGATCCGGTTGGTGCATGTGTCGGTCTCAAGGGTGTTCGCATCCAGAATGTAATCCGCGAGCTGGAAGGTGAAAAGATTGATGTCCTCCGCTATGACGAAGATCCTCATGTATTCATCAAGAATGCCCTTTCTCCAGCTGAAGTCCTCCAGGTAATCATCAAGGATTCTGAAAAGCGTGAGGCACTTGCAATCGTTTCTGACGAGAACTTCTCGATTGCGATCGGTAAGCAGGGACAGAATGTTCGTCTTGCAAACAGACTCTGCAACTGGATTGTTGATGTCAAGACAGAATCTCAGGCTGCTGAACTTGACCTTACAGAAAACTATACTGCCAAGGCAGATGCTGAAAGGCTTTTTGCTGATGCTGCGGAAGATGAAGAAATCACATCAATCACACAGCTTCCTGGCGTTGATGCTGCGGCTGCTGAAATCCTTAAGGCTGCAGGATTCGACGATATTGAAGCATTCATTACTGCTTATGAAGACGGTTCTTTGAGCAATGTTGAAGGCGTAACTCAGGAGCAGCTTGATAAGATCAATTCCATCATCGGTGAATATGTAGAATTCGAAGATGAAGAAAGCGTTGAAACTGAGGCTGCTGAAGAAAGTGATTCGGAAGAAGAATACTTCTGTCCTGAATGTGGCGCAAAAATTACACCTGACATGACAAAGTGTCCAAATTGTGGTGTAGAGTTCTCATTTGAAGAAGAATAAGGTAGAGAAGAGGATAATAGTAGAGTATGGCAGAAGAATCAGAGAAAAAGACAGGCGCTATATTGATAAAGCACGCAAAAACAAACAATGCTCAGCCGGCAGGTGAAACAGTTCAGAAAAAGAAGATTGTCATCAAGAGAAAGACAACTCCTGCCTCTTCAGATCCTGCAAAGACTGAAAAGAAACGCATCGTTGTTTCAAAGAAAACTCACGCTGAGGCAGCTCCTAAAGTTGAAGAAACAAAGGCTGCATCTTCTCCTGCAGAAACACCTGCAGAAAAACCGGTTCAGAATAACGTGTCTGAAGCTGCAACAGCTCCAGCAGCTGCTCCAAAGCCACAGGTTCAGACACTTGAATTCCCAAGCACAAGACCTAACGTAAAGGCCGGAAACTTAAGCGGCGGCAATCGCGGTGGATATAACCGTAATGGTGGCCAGGGCGGTTACAACAATGGTCAGGGCGGATACAACCGTGGTGGTCAGGGTGGCTTTACTGGTGCACAGGCCCGCGAAGGATATCAGAACAGAGAACGTCAGGGTGGCTATAATAATGGCGGATACAACCGTGGCGGCCAGGGTGGTTACAACAACGGTCAGGGCGGCTATAGCCGTGGCGGCCAGGGTGGATTCAACCGTAACGGTGGCCAGGGTAACTACGGCAATCGTGGCGGTTACAACAATGGTGGTCAGGGTGGATTCAACCGCGGACCAAACGGTCAGAGTGGCGGATTCAACCGCGGGCAAAATGGTCAGGGTGGTGGATTCAATCGTGGCCCTGGTTTTGGCGGATCACGTCCAGGATTTGGTGGAGGTCGCCCTGGTTTTGGCGCACCTTCGGCAGTTCCGGCTCCAGACAGAACACCTGGAAAAAAGCAGTTTAAGGGAAAAAAACAGGTATACAACCGCAAGGACAAGGAAGAACTCTTTGACGAAGATGAACTTTATGGAAACAAGAAACATGAAGTTACACCAGCAAGCGTAGTTCCAGAGACAATTGATATCATGGAAACAATTTCCGTTTCCGATCTTGCAAAGAAGATGAATCTCAAAGCAAGTGAAATCATCGGTAAGCTTATGGGAATGGGTATGATGGTAACAATCAACCAGTCCATAGACTCGGATACAGCTACACTTCTTGCAGACGAATACAACTGTAAGGTTCACCTTGTAAGTCTTTATGATGAAACTGTCATCGCAAGTGACGAAGGTTCTTCTGATGGTGAAAGACCTCGTCCACCTGTTGTTACAGTCATGGGACATGTTGACCACGGTAAGACAAAGACTTTGGATGCTATCCGTGATGAAAATGTTGCGGCAGGCGAAGCCGGTGGAATTACTCAGAAGATTGGTGCTTACCAGGTACGCACAAAAGACGGACAGGACATCACATTCCTTGATACTCCAGGTCACGAAGCATTCACAATGATGCGTGCCCGCGGTGCACAGATTACAGATATTGTAGTTCTTGTTGTTGCTGCAGATGACGGCGTAATGCCACAGACAATGGAAGCCATCAACCATGCAAAGGATGCAAAGGTTCCTATCATCGTTGCTGTCAACAAGTGTGATAAGCCTGATGCAAATCCAGAAAATGTCATGACACAGCTTTCAAACCTCGGTCTTACTCCGGAAGCATGGGGTGGAGACACCCAGTTTGTCAACATTTCCGCTCTCAAGCGCCAGGGTATCGATGACCTTCTTGACGCGATCCTCATCCAGGCAGAAATGCTTGAACTCAAGGCTCACTATGACTGCCGTGCAGAAGGTAAGGTTATTGAATCCCGCACAGACCAGGGTCGTGGTGTTGTCGCATCAGTTGTTGTTGAGCGCGGTACACTCCACATCGGAGATCCTATCGTTGCCGGTATCTATTCAGGACGTGTTCGCGCCCTCTTCAATGACCGCGGACAGAAAATCAAGGAAGCAACTCCTTCAATGCCAGTTGAAGTTCTTGGTCTTGAAAGCATGCCAAATGCTGGTGATCCAATTCAGGTTACAGAAAACGAAAAGGATGCCCGCGCATTCGCCGCAAAGCGTCAGGAACTCAAGAGATTCGAAGCTGCCAAGGCTGTCAAGAAGATCACTCTCGACAACATGTTCGATGAGCTTGATTCACGTGAAGTCAAGGAACTCAAGATCATCATCAAGGCAGACCTTCAGGGTTCAGCAGAAGCACTCAAGACTTCTTTGGAAAAACTTTCTACAAAGGAAATCCGTGTAAACGTCATCCACTCAAGTGCCGGTGCAATCAACGAAAGCGATGTTACACTTGCTGCAGCTGACCAGAACGCAATAATCATCGGATTCAACGTTCGCCCGACACCAAAGGCAAAGGATCTTGCAGACCAGGAGAAGGTAGAAATCAGAAAGTACAATATCATCTACAAGTGTGTTGAAGAAATTCAGCAGGCTATGGAAGGTATGCTTTCTCCAGATACAAAGGAAGAAACAACAGGTACAGCAGAAGTACGCAACACATTCAAGGTACCAAAGGTTGGCGTTATCGCAGGTTGTTATGTTACAGAAGGTTTCATCAAGAGAACATGCAGCGTAAACCTTATCCGCGACGGTGTTGTTATCTTTACAGGAAAGATTTCTTCCCTCAAGCGTTTCAAGGATGATGCAAAGGAAGTCAAGGACGGATTCGAATGTGGTATCGGTCTTGAAAACTGGCATGACATTCAGGTCGGCGACCAGATCGAAGCATTTGAGATCATTGAAGTCAAGCGCACTCTCGGTAAGACTCTTGTGGAAGAACAGGAAGAGGCAGCCAAGAAGGCAGCTTCTTCTGAAGATGCAGCAGAATAAGGTAATAAATGGGACAGTTCAGATTACAGAGATTAGGTGAACAGTTGAGGGAAGAAATAGCCACTATGATCCTTAGACATGAGATCAAGGATCCTCGTGTGAATGAGTTTCTTTCCGTAAATAGGGTTGAAGTTGCGGCAGACCTTGCATATGCAAAAGTCTACGTTTCTTCATTCATGGATGACCAGTCAGTTGTTCGTGGTGTTGAAGGCCTCAAAAGTGCTGCCGGATTCATCCAGTGCAGGATTGCAAAAAAACTGACTATCTATAAGTTCCCGAAACTTACTTTTGTGGCGGACTTCAGCATGAAGGAAGGCTACAAGATGGTTCAGAAACTCAACGCTCTTGAAGCTGAATCAAAAGAAAGGGAACAGAATTCACAAAAGGGATGAAAGTTCAGACAATCGGGATGATGCTGAATAATATTCTGTAATAAAAGGGACTTCCAGGACGAAGTCCCTTTTATTATTTATGCAAAGTCATATAATTCAGTCTACTGGGGTTTAATAATTTTATGGAGAACAAAAAAAATCCGGGCACAATTTCCATGTTTGCCCTTACTTTTCCTTTGGCTCTGGAACAGTTTTTCAGAATTCTTGTTTCATCAATTGATACGGTCATGCTTTCCAGTTTTGATACTGCGGCCGTAGCAGCTGTTGGAATGACCAGTCAGTATGTTTTTTTCATAACGATTCTTCTCAACATGGTCTGCGTCGGGACGATGATTGTCTTGAGCCAGTATATTGGAGCAAAAAAATCCGGAGAGGAACTCAACAATATTGCAAAGGCAAGCATAATTCTTGTCGTTTCCTTCGCGCTCATCATTTCCATTGCAGTTCTTCTGGGAACAAAGAAATTGCTTTCCTGCTATACCCTTGAGGACAGTGTCAGAAACTATGCCACTGAATACTTCATCATTTTCTGCGGTTTTGGTTCCGTCTTCATGGGATTCAATCTCATGCAGGGTGCTGTTGTCCGTGCTTATGGGTATACAAAACAGATTCTTTTATCAACACTATTTGCAAATCTTTTGAATGTCCTTGGAAATGCACTTTCTCTCTACGGCTGGTTTGGGCTTCCTGTTTTTGGTTTGACTGGAGTTGCCGTTTCTTCCGTCTGTGCAAATATTTTTTCATGCGTTTATCTTTCCATTGTCATCAGGCGGAAAAAAGAAATCCATTTCAATCTTTCAAATCTTTTTTCTGTTCCAGGACAATATTTCCGAAAGATCCTTAAAATTGGAGTTCCTACAGCAGGAGAAAACCTGTCGTACAATGTTGCTCAGATCACGATCATGGCGATGATCACAACGCTTGGTACAGCAGCCATGAGTGCCCAGGTTTATACCCAGACCATCTGCCGTTTTGTTTTTGTAGTTGCCGTCGGTATCGGTAGTGCTACCCAGATCAAGACCGGGTTCTTTGTCGGTGCCCGCAATGCTGATGTTGCCTATAGAAATCTGTGGATCTATCAGTTGTGCGGAACTCTTACAAGCATGGTTCTCATCCTCCTCATCAATTTGGGAAAGGGAATCATCATTCCTTTATTTACAAAGGATCCTGTCATTGTCGGATATGTTTCATCGCTTTTGCTTTATTCCTGCTACATCGAATTCGGACGTTCCTTAAACCTCATTTCCATAGGCGGACTCAAAGGAGCAGGTGATGTTGTTTTCCCTGTAGGTTATGGAATCTTTTCGATGTGGTGCATCATGGTTCTTTTCAGCTATATCCTTGGAATTAAAATGGGACTTGGACTGATAGGTTTCTGGCTTGCCATCGGAACCGACGAGACGACCCGTGGAATCGTGATGCTGCTGCGTTGGAAATCAAAACGCTGGCAGACAAAGGCTCTTGTTTGAGTCAACTCATAGAATCATCAATTGACAATCTTCTTGTGATTTACTAATATGCCTCCCAAGACAGTTCGTGACCATCCTGTCTATAAACAAAACTAGGGAGGCATTCATATGAATGCATTTGAATTTTTTATTTCCGTTCTTTTTTTTCTTTCGGCAACAGTTGCAGCCTACAGGTTCTTTGGTAAAAGCGGACTGTTTGTATTCGTGGCATTCTCCACAATTCTTGCCAACATTCAGGTATGCAAAGGAATCAATCTTTTTGGATTTGAGACGACTGTCGGCAACGTTCTTTATGCATCGTCGTTTTTGTGTACTGACATCCTTTCGGAAAAGTACGGCAAGAAGACGGCCCAGAAGGCGGTAAAGATCGGGATCTTCACCAACATCTTATGGATCATCGGAACTCAACTTACGCTCATTTCAGTCCCGTCGGAACATGATACAATGCAGCCGCATCTTGAGGCTATTTTTGGACTCATGCCAAGAGTTGCCGGAGCAAGCCTTATCGCCTACATTGTCAGCCAAAGCATCGATGTTCTTTTGTATCATCTGATCTGGGAAAAAAGCGGACAGACTTCAAAATTCCTTTGGCTCAGAAACAACGGATCAACCATGGTGTCCCAGTTTTTTGATACTTCGATTTTTGTCACCATTGCTTTTGTCGGTACAGTTCCGTCTGAAATTTTCTGGTCGATTCTGTGGACGACATATTTCTTCAAGGTTGTCGTTGCCTTGTTTGATACGCCTTTCGCTTATCTTGCAAGGAAACTCCGCGCTCCTGATGGAGAATGACAATGATGATTGAGACTGGATCAAACAAGGATATGAGGAACAGGGCAGATGAAAATCTCAAACTGCTTGGAAAGAAAACTGAATACAAAAGCGACTATGCGCCTGAGGTTCTTGAGACTTTTGTGAACCGGCACATGGAAAACGATTACTTCGTGAAATTCAATTGCCCGGAATTTACATCCTTGTGTCCTATCACAGGTCAGCCGGATTTTGCGACGATCTACATCTCCTACATTCCAGACGAGCTTATGGTTGAATCAAAATCCCTCAAGCTCTATCTGTTCAGTTTCAGAAATCATGGAGATTTTCATGAAGACTGCGTAAACAAAATCATGAAAGATCTGGTCAGTCTCATGAATCCCCGTTACATCGAGGTCTGGGGGAAATTCACTCCTCGCGGTGGAATCAGCATTGATCCGTACTGCAACTGGGGTAAACCTGGCACGAAGTATGAAAAGATGGCTGAACAGCGTCTTCTCTGGCATGACATGAATCCTGAGAAGATAGACAACCGCTGAACCTGTCCATTCTTTCTGATATGAAATCTCTGAAAATTGCAATTTTTATTGATTCCATATAAACTGAAGCTATGAAATCAAAATCCGCTCCTTCCGGAATCATGCTTTATGCAAAATCTTCCGGGCTTACAAGTTTTTCCTCCCTTTGGAGCATCAAGCATGCCCTTTGCACGGAGAAGGTTGGTCACACCGGAACTCTGGACTCCTTTGCCGATGGATTGCTTGTAGTGCTGAGCGGAAATCTTACCCATCTTGTTCCACATGTAACTGGATTTACCAAGACCTATGAAGCGATTGTCTGTTTCGGAAAGGAAACGGATACTCTTGATCCTACAGGCGAATATGTCTGCAGTATGGAACCAGCCTTGAAAAAAGAAATTGAGGATGTTCTTCCGGAATTCACCGGAGCGATTTTGCAGACTCCACCGGCATTTTCAGCCCTTCATGTTGATGGCAGACGAGCAAGCGATCTTGTGCGGGAAGGCAAGGAAGTCAAACTTGAAAGCCGCCAGATATTCATATACAGACTTGAGCTTCTTGATTTCCTCGACAACCGCAGTGCCGATGGATGTACATACGCAAAGCTTTCCGTTACATGCTCCAAGGGAACCTACATCCGTGCACTTGCCCGTGACATAGCGAAAGCTGCCGGAAGCTGTGCGCATCTTTGTGCCCTTAGACGTACCCAGGTTGGACCTTTCCATCTTGAGGATGCTGCCTGCTACGGAACTCTTGGGGAATTTACGATTGCTGCCGGAATTGAAAGCGAAAAAAAAATCCGCGAGGAAAATGAAAAGTCCCTCATAGAGAAAGCTTCCGAAAAGATATTTGACAGAAAAAAAACAAAGAAAAACCGGGAAAAGGATAGTGATGAGAAAACTGCTGAAATCAAAAGCCGTTTTTTGACTTTTACTCCTGAACTTGCATCCCTTTGTGGATTTGACTGTGACACGCTTAGAACTGAATTTGAAAAATCTTATATCAGTGGACGTCCTCTTGCTGTCCGCATGTTTGAAAGAATGGAAGACCTCCATGCCTCAAGAGATTTCTATGTGGAGGACGAGATAGCAGTCTATTATTCCGACGGAACTTTTGCCGGCATAATGAAAAAAAATGATGGCCGCCTTCATTATGGATTTGTCGTTCCTCACGAGAAAAAGAAACTCCGTGTCTTCAGCTGGCAGGAAATCATGGCCGGTGCTTTTCCCCTTCAGTGGAGAAAGAAGGGCAGTGCCATGTCTGTTGGAAGTTTTGAGGCTGTACATTGCGGTCATGTGCAGATCCTTGATTCCGTTATCGGTAAAAAGGAGCTGGTGTCTGGGGTAGTCACATTTTCTTCTTCCATTAAACGCGATGATCCTAAAGATATTTTCACCCTCAATCAGCGTCTTGATTTTTTTTGCAGTCTTGGTCTTGATTTTGCCATTGTCATTGATTTCGATGATGGTTTCTCAAAGCTCGGTGGTGAAGAATTTCTCCGTATCCTCGTTGAAAAATGTTCGTTGAAATTTCTTTCCGAAGGCAGCGATTTCAAATGCGGTTACAGGGGAAGCTTTGGAATGAAGGAGATTTCCCTTGCCGCATCTTCGCTTGGTTTTGAACTGGATGAGGAAAACTATGTGGAGTTTGACGGACATAAGATCAGTTCAAGCAGGATAAAGAAAGAAATTGAGAATGGAAATTTTTCGGATATGATGGAATTCCTTGGGCGGCCTTTTGAGTTCAGCCTTGATCGATTCAAATGGTATGAAAAGGAACATGGTGATGAAATGTCCTGCTATGAGGCTGAAAACATAAGCAACCAGGTTCTCCCAAAAGATGGTGAATACAGTGTTGCCGTAAATCTTAAAGACGGCATAACGCTGCATACGGAATTGAAGATCCACGGAAAGTCCATTTCATTGCTTTTGCCAACCCAGAGGTATGCAGACAATGCGGTTTCTCTTTCCTTTTAGCTGCATATGTCATGCTGCACTAGACAAAAGATAATATATCAGTAAAATTAAAGAGCTTCTTTGAAGCATGAACTTTTGCTGTCATGATTCCGCCTGGAGTACAAAGAGCCACTTTTATCCCAGGTCTTATCTTAGGCAAAAGAAAAATAATTACAGGAGTAAGTATATGGCACTTACAAAAGAAACAACATCTTCAATCGTTGGAAAGTTCGGCAAGTCGGCAGCTGACACAGGTAACACAAATGTTCAGATCGCTCTTCTTACAGAACGCATCAAGCAGCTTACAGCACACTGCAAGGCATTCCCAAAGGATACAACAGCATCCCGCGGACTTCTCAAGGCTGTAGGTGCTCGCAGAAGACTTCTTAAGTACCTTCAGAACACAAATCTTGAAGGATACCGCGCTCTCATCAAGGAACTCGGAATTCGTAAGTAAGTTTCTGAAAAAGGCAGGAATGTTGTGGTTTTCATGGTGTTCCTGCCTTTAAATTTTTGGAAATAAACGGGGTATTCCGGCTGTTCAAACGGAACATCCTTTGTCTGGCAACGGACATAAAAAGAAAATAAAGAACAAGGAAAATGGTTATGGTACAGAGAGTAACTAGAAAAATCGGGGATCAGGAACTTATCCTCGAAACAGGAAAGATCGGTAAGCAGGCTAACGGCTGTGTTTACGCTCAGATCGGCGGAACTTCGGTTATTGCTACAGTCTGCTGTTCAAGTGATGTTAGGGAAGGTCTTGATTTCGTTCCTGTTACAGTTGAATACAACGAAAAGTTCTATGCCGCAGGTAAGATTCCTGGAGGCTTTGTAAAGAGAGAAGGTCGTCCAAAGGATAAGGAAATTCTTGTAAGCCGCCTTATCGACCGCCCTATGCGTCCGCTTTTTGAAACAGCATTCGGACGCGAAATTCAGATTGTTCCAACTTGTGTTTCAATCGACGGTGTTAACACACCAGACATTCTTGCTGTTCTCGCAGCTTCTGCTGCAGTTTCTATTTCAGACATTCCTTTCCATGGTCCGGTTGCAGCTTGCCGCGTAGGCTACCTTGATGGACAGTATGTCATCAACCCAACATACGAACAGATGGAAAAGGTTCAGCTTGAAATCGTTGTTGCCGGTACAAAAGACGGCTTTACAATGGTAGAAGGCGGTGCCAACGAAGTTTCTGAAGATGTAATGCTCGGCGCCCTTGAAAAGGCTCAGGGATTCATCACAGAAATGTGTCTCCTCCAGGAAGAACTGGTTAAGCTTGCAGGTAAGGAAAAGCTCCCTCTTGCTCCACTCAACGTTGAACTTGAAAACAAGGAAGCCATCAAGGCAGAAGCACTTCCTCTCATGAAAGTTGCATGTTTCAAAGAAGGAAAGATGGCTCGCTCAGAAGCCGTAAAGGAAGTTAAGAAGCAGATTGCAGAAAAGTATGCAGACCAGCTTGCTGATGAAGTTCAGGCCAAGCTCTTTGGTGCACTTTTTGATGACATCCAGTATGAACTTCTCCGCTCAAGCATCCTTGAAACAGGCATGCGCATTGACGGTCGTGGAACAGATCAGATTCGTCCAATTACTTGCGAGATCAACGTTCTTCCACGCCCTCACGGATCTGCACTCTTTACTCGTGGTGAAACACAGTCCCTCGCTGTTACAACTCTTGGTACAGCAATGGATGAACAGGTATATGATGATATTGAAGGCGACAGAAGCGAAAACTTCATCCTTCACTACAACTTCCCTCCATATTCTGTAGGTGAAACAGGTAAGCTTACAACAGGACGCCGCGAAATCGGTCACGGTAACCTTGCACGCCGCTCACTTGCTCCAATGATTCCTTCAAAGGCGGAATTCCCATACACAATCCGTGTTGTTTCTGAAATCATGGAATCTAACGGTTCATCTTCTCAGGCTTCAACTTGTGGCGGATGTCTTTCACTCCTTGCAGCTGGTGTTCCAATGAAGAAGATGGTTGCAGGTATTGCAATGGGTCTCATCACAAGCGATGAAAAGTACACAAAGTATGCAATTCTTTCTGATATCCTTGGTGAAGAAGATCACCTTGGCGACATGGACTTCAAGGTAGCAGGTACCCGCGACGGTATCACAGGCTTCCAGATGGACATCAAGATCGCCGGTGTTTCAATGGAAATCATGAAGAAGGCTCTTGCTCAGGCTAAGGACGGACGCAACCACATCCTGGACATCATGGAGAAGTGCATCAACAAGCCACAGCCAATCAGCCAGTTTGCTCCTAAGATTGAATCCCTCAAGATACCTATCGACAAGATCGGTGCCCTCATTGGTCCTGGCGGAAAGAACGTCAAGGCTCTCTGTCAGCAGTACGGTGTTACAATCAATACTGACGATGACGGAACTGTTACAATCTACGGTAAGACAGGCGAGGCCGCAGACAAGGCAAAGGCTGCCGTCAAGGGTATCTGTGAAGATCCGGAGCCAGGTACAATCTACCAGGGTACTGTCAAGCGTATCATGGACTTCGGTGCATTCATAGAAATCCTCCCAGGTAAGGAAGGTCTCTGCCACATCTCCAAGCTTTCTCGCGCTCGCGTAGAAAAGGTAACAGATGTTCTCAAGGAAGGACAGGTTGTTCCGGTTAAGCTTCTTGAAGTTGACAAGATGGGACGCCTCAACCTCTCGTATATCGATGCTGTAGAATCTAAGTAAACAAGGAAACTGCAATATCGTCACTAAAGTGATAGACCGGTTCTGTTTGATTACAGGGCCGGTTTTTTTTATTCATGTGATATGCTATAATCCCACCACCATGATTAACAAGCAGGTTCTCAAAAACAATGTCGTTCTTATAACCCAAAGTGATGAATCATCAAAAGTGGCGACTGTTGGATTTTATTTTTCCACCGGCAGCCGCTATGAAAAGGAAGGTGAGTACGGAATAAGCCATTTCACCGAGCATATGCTTTTCAAGGGAACTAAGACAAAAACAAACAGGGAGATTGCCCGTATTTTTGACAGAATGGGTGGAGTTACCAATGCCTTTACGGAACGTGAAAATGTAAGCGTCTATTGTTCCGTTCCTGTTGAAAAAGAGGAAAATTTTTCCATTGCCCTGGACACAATCTGTGACCTGTCGGAAAATTGTATTTTCCCTGAAGATGAAATGGAGAAGGAACGCGGGGTTGTCGAGAATGAAATTTATTCCGTCGAGGATGATCCTGATGATTCTTCCATGGATGAGATTGCCCGCCGTATGTGGCCGGATCAGGATATTTCCAGAACCATAACGGGTTCCGTAGATGATGTGGAATCGATAACACGTGACCAGATGATTTCATGGTATGATGAATATTTTATCCATGGAGAACTTGTGGTGATTGCCGCCGGAAAAATAGATGAGGCAATTCTTCTGGATCGCCTTGGAAAACTTTCACAAAAAAAGCCGTCCGTGGAATTTTATAAAAATGCCCACTTCAAGGATAAAGTGGACTGGAGTTCCGGCACGTCCATAGTAAAGGCCAGGTTCAGTCAGGAACAGGTTTTTGCCCTTTTCCCTCTGGACTGGACTCTTTCCTACAAGGATTATCTTTCGCTTATGGTCTTTGATACCATTGCCGGAGACAGCATGGGCAGCCGTCTTTTCCTTGAACTGAGGGAACGACTTGGCCTTTGTTACAGCGTCGGAAGTTTTTTTACAACCTATGAGAACGCAGGCTTTTGGGCGGCCTACCTGGTCTGTGAAAGCAAAAATACGGTCCGCGCCTGCCAGTCGCTTCTTCTGGAAATAAACAATCTTCTGGAAAAAGAAATTTCCCGGGAAGAAATCGACATCGCCCTTGAGCGCATAAGCGGTCTTGAAATCATGAATGAAATAAATTCCGTGTTCCTCATGCGCCGTCTGTGGAATTTCTACAGCCTTGGTTTTGAACTTATGGATACTGATGAATTCATAAAGTCTATACGGATGATAACTAAAGATGATATAATTTCATTTGTCAGACGCCTCATTGATCCTTCTGGAAGAAATGTTGTCATTTATGGAAAGAAACTTTCAGTTTTTGACAGGAGAAAAATAAAATGAATGAAGTAGATATAAAGATCATCGCAAACAAAGGTGCGGTTGTTCCATGCTATAAGACGGCAGGTGCTGCTGGTGCTGATGTATGTGCTCTTCTTGATGATAAAGTTGTCCTGAAACCTGGAGAGAGGACAATCCTGCCTACAGGTCTTTTCTTTGAGATTCCACAGGGATATGAAATACAGGTACGTCCAAGAAGCGGACTTGCCGCAAAAAACGGAGTTACTGTCCTCAATACTCCTGGTACCATTGACAGTGATTACCGCGGAGAGCTCAAGGTGATCCTCATAAATCTTGGTGATTCCGATTTTGAGATTTCAAGCGGAGACAGAATTGCACAGATTGTTGTCGCTCCAGTGACTTTGGGAAATTTCATCCAGGTAGAATCCATTTCAGAAACTGAACGCGGAACAGGCGGATTTGGAAGTACTGGTGTCTGAAAATGAATCTGAAAACATTAAAGGAAAAAATCGATAAGTTTTTGAATGCGGTGGATTTTGCCTGCGTTTATCTCTACAGGCAGTATGTCTACTTCAAGATCCTGTTTGCAAGAAAGACCAGAGAGCTCAAGAAAATAAAGGTCAGACGTAGTGTCTACAGATTCGGTTATTATGCTGGTAAAAAAATCGGCAGCAAAAAGATCATGCATCTTTTTGTCGTGCTTACATACAGACACAAGTCCATAAAACAGAATATTCTCGTAAGATACATTGCGAAAGAACTGCTTCTGTATTTTGCCATCTGCTTTGCGTTTTTCTTTGTTATTTTCTTCGTGAACCAGATTCTACTCCTTGCGGAAACCATTCTGAAAAAGAGAGTCCCATTGGGTTCCGTAGTGAAGCTCATTACTTATTGTCTGCCAGCGATCATCGCACAGTCCGCACCCTTTGCAACTCTTGTAGGATTTCTCATGTGCCTTGGTCGCCTTGTCACGGATAACGAAGTCCTTATCTTCCGTGCAAGCGGTCAGAAATACAGCCTCATTCTTAAATCCGTCCTTTCCATGGGAATTCTGATCTCTTTGTTCAGTTTTGTCATGAACGATTATTTTCTTCCTCTGGGTACGATAAACTACAACAAACTTTTTAAGCAGATCATTGTCTCAAATCCTGCAATTGAACTTGAATCCATGTCCATAAAGCGAATGAACGATTCCACGATTGTGATCGGCAATGTCAGCGGCAACAATGTAAGCGATCTTGTTTTTTTTGATACGGGAAAAGACGGTTCCCAAAGAATCATTATTGCCAAGGATTCTGAAATCAGAAAATCTTCTGCGGCAGGTGTTCTTATGCGCCTTGATATGAATGATTCCCTGGTTCTTATGCTCAATGATATTAAAAATCATGAATATGATACATTGACATCTGATAGTCTTGCGTTGAGCGTGTTTGAAAACTCAATCATTTCTTCCAACGGCGGAACTTCTCCACGTGAGATGACATCCTGGGACCTTAGAAAAGAAATAAAGAGAATGAAAAAGAATGAGAACATTTCTCCAAAACTAAAGAATATGTACAAGCTTGAATACAATAAGAAATTTGCAATGCCTTTCGGTTCCATATTCTTTGCTATACTGGCTTTCCCTCTTTCCCTGATTTTTGGTAGAAAAGATGGACAGACTCTTGGTATGATATTCGGTGTTATTATTTCCGTCCTTTACTGGTCTGTCCAGATGGTAGGGCAGACTTTCGGCAACAGAGGCGGAATCAATGGATTCTGGGTAACATGGGGACCAAATTTCGTTCTTGGTCTTCTGGGAATAATTCTTTATCTGAGGCTTAAGAAAAAATGAAAATTGTCAAATACATGCTGCGAAGTTTTTTCCCTGTCTTCATGGGAGCCCTCGTTTTCTTCATTCTGATTCTTTGTCTCACTGATCTTTTCATGAATCTCTGGAACTATGTAAACAAAAATGTTTCCACCAGTGACATCGGTCTCATTCTTATCTATTACATTCCTAAGACGGTGTGGTATTCGGTGCCCATAGCGATGCTGTTTGCCACTGCCTACATGCTCAGTGATTTTTATGCGAAAAATGAACTTCTTGCGGTTTTCGCTTCAGGAATTTCACTGCTCAGGTTTACCATTCCGCTGCTTGTCGTTGCGGCTTTCATGAGTGTCGGTCTTTTTTTCTTTGAAAATACTCTTGTTGTTCCGACCTATTCAAAGAAAGTACATCTGCAGGAATTTGTCCTCAATAAGGAAAAATCACTGAACAACGACAAGATTGTCATCATGTCCAATGAAGGTCGTGTGATATACAAGGCAGATTTTTTTGACAATTCATTGATGCGTCTGTATAACGTCTATATTGTTTTCCGTGACGATGAAAAAAATCTGGAAGCCATGGTTTTCAGTGATAATGCGACATGGATCAATGGCAGATGGATTTTGAGCAATCCAATAGAATATAAATATGACGGTGAGGAAGTCAGTGTCATAGGAGCTGAAAAAGAATTGCTTGAGCTTCTTGACGAGCCTCCTGAGACTTTCAGAAACAATACCATTTCCGTTGAGGAAGTAAACACTAAAGAAGCAAGAATCTATATTGAACATCTTGAGAAGGCAGGTTTGCCGAGTGCGGAAGAAAAATCCGTCTACTACAAAAAATATGCATTCCCGTTTGTTGTCTTCATCGTCGTTTTTCTTGCTGTCGGATTAAGTGGAAAAACAAGAAAGAATGTTCTTCTGGTAAGTCTTGGTCTTAGCATTACGGCTGTTGTTCTTTTCTATGTGACTCAGATGGTTACGATGCTTATGGCAAAGTTTCAGACCATTCCGCCTTTGTTTGGCGCCTGGTTCCCTGTTGTCCTGTTCATATTCATAAGCAGCATTCTTTTGAAATACGCGCGAACATAGTTTGGGGATAGATATGATTGAAAATTTTTTTGAGATTCATCACGATAATAAAGATTCGCTTGCCCGCACAGGAGTCATGCATCTTCCTCATGGTGATATTGAAACTCCTGTATTCATGCCCGTCGGTACAAAAGGTACTGTAAAGGCCCTTACGAAAGATGACCTTGAGGAGATTGGGTTTGAGATCATTCTTGCCAATACCTATCACATGTATCTTCGTCCGGGAGCAGATCTTGTAAAAGAAGCCGGGGGACTCCATGGTTTTACAAAATGGAACAGAAACTTTCTTACAGATTCCGGTGGATTCCAGGTGTGGTCCCTTTCAAAACTCCGTAAAATCAAAAACGAGGGAATTGAATTCCGCAGCGACATAGACGGCAGCAAACATTTCTTTACGCCTGAGAATGTAGTCCAGACCCAGGTAAAACTGAACAGCGACATCCAGATGCAGCTCGATGTTTGTTCAGGATTTGGTGTTGACCGTGCGGAGGCTGAACGTGCACTCCGGCTTTCGTCTCAGTGGGCCCAGCGTGCGATCACCGAGTGGAACATCCACAGGGAAAGCGGATACAAGGGAATCCTTTTTCCGATTGTCCAGGGAAATTTTTTTGATGATCTCAGAAAAGAAAGCGCTGAATTTGTTGATTCTCTTGATACGCCAGGACTAGCCATCGGTGGACTCAGTGTTGGCGAACCTGCCGACATCTATGCGGAAAAACTTCAGTATACGGTTCAGTTTCTTTCTCGCAGCAAACCTCGTTATGTAATGGGAATCGGTACTCCGGAATACATTCTTGAAGCCGTTGCCAATGGAATCGACATGTTTGACTGCGTGCAGCCTACAAGGATTGCCCGTCACGGACTTTATTTTTCAAAAAAAGGAATGGTTTCCATCAAGCAGGCCCGCTATGAGCATGATTTTGGATGCATTGATCCTGAATGTAAATGCAAGGTCTGTACGACCTATTCCCGTGCTTACCTTCGCCATATATTCCGAGAGCAGGAAATTCTTTCTTCCATGCTTGCAAGCTACCATAACCTGTATTTCCTCCAAAACATGATCAGGGAAATCCGTCAGGCGATCAATGAAGACCGTTTTGAGGAATACAGAAGAAGATTCCTTGAAGATTTCCATTCAGGTGAGGTGTAATTTATGAAGAAAAGCGTTGTTGTTTTTTCCGTTGCGTTGCTTTTTTCTTTGTCTGTCTATTCCCAGGAAGCAGTTGTGGAATCAGAGAAAAGTTCCGCATCTGAAACTGTTTCGGCTGAAGTGACCTCTGTGGCTGAAGATTTTTCTGGTGAAATTGTTTCCGATGGTACTGCTGATGAAATTTCTGTTTCCGATGAAGCTGAGGTCGTCTCATCATTTGAGGAAGAAGGTTTTGAAGATCCGGTTCTTGAGGCATACAATGAAAGTCCTGCTGATAAAAAAGAAAAGAAACGTTATGAATATACAAAGGAAAAGACTGTTCCGGCTGTGAAAAGACCGTCAAGGCATGAGTCAAAGAACGACTTTGTCGACAAGTCTGAAAACTATGTCGAGGAGAGCAATGCCGTTTTCAAATATGGACTTGAAAGTCAGATCAGCAGCCTCATAGATGAACTTACGACAAATGAAGACATGCGCTTTGTTGACCAGATCTATGATCTTTTTTATGAAACAAAAGATGTTGTCGTAAAGGATAAGATCATTGAATACTTTACGAAGCTCAAGGATCCATGTCTTGGTTCCTATGCATGCGAAGTCATAAACGATCCTTATGAAATCAGAAAGGATACGGTGGACAGATGTTTCCGCTATGTTTCAGAAGCCCAGATCAAGGAAGCGGTTCCCGGCCTTGTTGACCTTGTGGACAAGGAAGAGGATGATTATTTTACAGGAGCCCTTACTGCCCTTGGTGATCTTGGTGAAAGGGAAGAGGCGGAATTCCTCGCTGACTATCTTGATCGTGATGACCTGAAGGTTGCCCAGCGTCAGGCTTTGATGAAAGTCCTTGGTAGAATCAAGGCGGTGGAAACATGGGAAAAGATCTCGCAGATTGCCCAGGACGAAGATGAAAATTCTTTTGTCCGCATGTATGCCGCAGAGGCGATCGGTGCCATGGAAAAACCGGAATCTGAAGACATACTTGTTGCTCTTTTTGAATCGACGGATCCAAACCTCAGATGCTATGTTGTGAAGGGTATTGCCCATTTCAATGACGATAAGGCAGACAAGGTGATCATACAGGCTTTGAGGGATTCCCAGTACAAGGTCCGCATAGAGGCCATTGAAGCTGTAAAGAATCGTGAGATGAAGGAAGCCGTTCCATATCTTGTTTTCAGGTGCAAGGATAAGGATGAGCTAAAGGCTGTAAAAGAAAAGAGTTATAGTGTCATTGCCAAACTTGATGTTGCGGAAGGCAATGAGTATCTTATTGAGATTCTCAAGGATAAAAAAATCGCAGGCGGAACGAAGTCGAAGGTTGCGTCGGTTCTTCTTGAGGAAAATAAGGCCGGAACTACAGAAGTTCTTGAGCTTGCCAGAAGCGCCCTTAAAAGTGAATTGAAGGATCAGAAAAATTTACGCTATGCCCTCGGAAAGGAATTTGCAAAATATTCACGGCCAGAATTTGCCGACATATGCGGTGAATACCTTGAAAGCAAGGATGTCGCAACCCAGGGTACAGGTCTTGACATCTGGTCAAAGGGGCGTTATTCGTCTTGCCGGGCAAAGGTCGAGGAAATCGCAAGCGATGCCATCGAGGAAGAAAAGACTGAAGAAGACAGTGCTGAGAAATCCGCAAAGCCAGGAACCTATAAATTCGGACAGAAAAGGAAAAATGCCAATGCAAAGAAGGCAAAGCGCATTCTTGAAATGGACGGAACAAGCACAGTCACAAAGCCTGCTGAAGTCGAGGCCGTAACAGGCGCTGCATCTTCAGCATCGTCGGATACGGACAATGCAAAATAATTTTTGAAAGAATAATGCAAAAAAATTAATAAAAAATTAGAAATGCTATTGACACTGAACCTGCGAATTGATATATTAAAGTCACGATTTGCGGAAACGCAGATGCGGGGATGGTGGAATTGGTAGACACGCTAGCTTGAGGTGCTAGTGGCGCGAGCTGTGCCTGTTCAAGTCAGGTTCTCCGCACGAAAGCAGTTGCTGAAAAGTGACTGCTTTTTTTTATTTAAATCAAATTATTACGAGGTTTGTATGCTGACCGTTTTTGTCAATTGCGTTGCCGTAGTTCTGGGTTCCCTTCTTGGTCTTCTGGTTGCAGGCCGCATGTCCAGGAAAATGGAGGATGTGATTCAGACTGGTGCTGGATTCATCACACTGATTTTGGGAATGCAGATGGCATTTAAATATCAGAATGTTTGTTTTCTTACACTTGCGATCATTTTGGGCGGTATCATAGGTACCATAATTGATCTTGATGCCAAGATACTTTCTTTGGGTAAACTTCTTGCACGCCTGGTTCCGCAAAAAAACAGTGAATCATGCCCTGAAAAGGGTGATGGTGAAACTGTGCTTTCTTCAAACAGGAATTTTGCCTATGCATTCCTCAATGCGAGCGTTTTATTTTGCGTAGGTGCCATGGCCATCCTCGGGTCTTTCAAGGCCGGTATTGAAAAAGACTATTCGATAATCTTTACAAAAAGCATTCTCGACGGTTTCATGGCCATTTCCTTCACTGCCGCCATGGGAATCGGTACGGCATTCAGTGCCATCGCCATTTTCCTCTATCAGGGTGCCCTTACTTTGCTGAGCGTAGCGGTTCAGCCTTATGTATCAGACGTTATGCTGGCGGAACTGACGGGCAGCGGAGGAGTGCTGATCTGCATGATAGGCATCAATCTCATCGGATTGAAGAAAATCAAGACCGCAAACTATCTTCCGGCTGTGGTTTTCACCGTGCTTTTCGTGCTTCTTGAAAGTCCTGTAAGAAATCTTCTTGGAATTTAGGAAATTTGCGGAATTCCTACGAAATTCTTTACGAATTCAGACAGAATTCTTTGGAATTTGAGGTTGAATTTGTTTGACTTCTGCTTTTTTAGGTCTTATAATGTTCCGTATAATATAAACCCTTAGGGAGGCCTAAAAATGGCAAAAGTAGAACTTAAAGGTATTGGCAAGATTTACGACGGCAACGTACAGGCTGTTGAAAATGCCAACATCGTAATCGAAGACCGCGATTTCTGTGTATTCGTTGGTCCATCTGGATGCGGAAAGTCAACAACTCTCCGTATGATCGCTGGTTTGGAAGAAATTTCTGAAGGTGAACTTCTTATCGATGGTGAACTCATGAACGACGTTCCACCAAAGGACAGAAACATCGCCATGGTATTCCAGAACTATGCTCTTTATCCTCATATGACAGTATATGACAACATGGCTTTCGGTCTCAAGATCCGCAAAATGGACAAGGGAGAAATCAAACGCCGTGTTGATGAAGCAGCAGTTAGCCTTGGACTTACTCAGTACCTCGACCGCAAACCAAAGGCACTTTCCGGTGGACAGAGACAGCGTGTTGCAGTAGGACGCGCAATCGTTCGTAACCCTAAAGTATTCTTGTTCGACGAACCACTTTCTAACCTTGATGCTAAGCTCCGCGTTACAATGCGTGGTGAAATCGCAGCTTTGCACCAGAGACTCCAGGCTACAATGATCTACGTTACACACGACCAGATCGAAGCTATGACAATGGGTACAAAGATTGTTGTTATGAAAGACGGTCACGTTCAGCAGATTGGTGAACCACTTTACTTGTACAACCACCCAATCAACAAGTTCGTTGCTGGCTTCATTGGAACACCTCCAATGAACTTCATGACTGTAACAGTTAAGAAGGAAGGCGACAAGGTTGTTGTTGATGAAGGAACATTCACTCTTGTTCCAACAGCAGAACAGCAGAAGTACCTCTCTGAATATGTAGGAAAGGAAGTATACTTCGGTGTACGCCCAGAAGACCTTGCATATGCAGAAGCACCTGCAGCTGAAAACAACATGCAGATGAAGGTTTCTAACAAGGAACCACTCGGTGCAGAAACACACCTCTTCCTTTCATCAAAGAACCAGAGCGTTGTTGCTCGCGTTCTCGCATCATCAAAGGGTGATTTCAAGATTGGAGAAACTGTAAACTTCGTTCCAGCTATGGAAAGATGTAAGTTCTTTGTTAAGGATACAGAAGATCTTTCAAAGGAAATCAACATCTGTGAAAAGGACAAGATTTCTTCACCTTGGCTCAAGAACGCCATCACAGGCGAAGTTGGATACAAGGTTCAGATTGGTTCTGAAATCAGAAAGTAATTTATCCATCGGATAATATTTTTTGACACCAAAGGCACCGTCGGTTTATTCCGGCGGTGTTTTTTTTTCTACGTCATTGCCGTTTATGTCTTCTGTCATTGTAAAGTTGCATTTATTCCAATAGAATGAAGGCATGCTTAAAGTTAACTCTGTCGTAATCTACAAAAACTCTGCCGCCATCATTTCGGCGGTTCAGGAAAATTCAAAATATACGGTTAAGTTCCGTAGTGCTCCAGCCACTGCCACAAAAAAAGCTGTCTATGGAGAGCAGAATGTACGTGAGAAGGATGTGGTTCTGCTCCACGAAGGTCCATGTTCCTCACTGGAAAACGTTCTTGCCTTTGCGGAAGAAAAATGTCCCCTTGCGGAAAATATATACAATCTTGAAGATAAAAATGAAATCGGACAGCAGGTGAAGGAATGCTATGAGTTGCTTGAGTCTGATGATGAATCAAAGAATGTTTCCTATGCATTTACTGACCTTGTGTCTCTTTTCAACGACAAAATGACTGCAGACCAGAGTTATGGAATGTTCTGTGCCCTGAAAAACACAGTATGGTTCAATCAGAACCTTAAAGAACAGATGAACGGCAATCTTGTCTTTGCTTTGCGTGACCGTGAGGAAATCGACAGCCTTGTAAAAAAAGCGGATGCCAAAGGTAAGGAGGCGGAACTACGCACGGCTTTCCTTGAACGACTCAAATCCAAAAGCCTGTTGCCTGAAGATTCAATATACATGGGGGATGTTGAAGCCCTTGCCCTGGGAAAGACCGACAAGAGCCGCACCATGCATGATGCAGGAATCAAGGAGACTGTAGAAAAGGCCCATAAGCTGTTGCTTGATACAGGTGTATGGGAAATAACCCGCAATCCTTATCCTTTGCGCTGGGGACTTTCCATGAAAAGTGCATCCGAATCCCTTGCTTCTCCTCCGCAGGAAGAGCGTTATGAAGTTCCTGGTGTAAGCTATGCAATTGATGCAGAAAATTCCGCTGACCCTGATGATGCTGTGGCTTATGACGGAAAATACTATTGGGTCCACATCGCAGACCCTGCAAGCACCGTAATGCCAGACTCTTCGATTGACAGGTCTGCCCGTGCTCGTGGTGCAACTTTGTATATTCCGGAAGGTGCCGCCCGAATGCTTTGTGAGGATGCCCTGGAGGACTATGCCCTTGGTTTGAAGGAAAAAAGCAACGCCCTTTCATTCCGTCTGCTTCTTGATGATGATGCAAATGTTCTTGAATGTGCCGTAATGAAGACTGTGGTTGATGTCAAGCGGCTTTCCTACAAGGCTGCGGAAGAGCAGAAGGATACGCCGGAACTCAGACCGCTTTTTGATATAGCCCGCAAAAATGTAGATAAGAGAAACAAGGCGGGTGCAGTTCAGATCACCATGCCTGAAGTTCATGTTGTTGTCGATAAGGAAACAAAAAAGGTTTCAATCGTCAAGGATGAAAAATATGAAAGCAACGAGATGGTCCGCGAACTCATGCTTCTTGCGGGGGAAGGGGCTGCAAAGTTTGCTTTCCAGAACAACATTCCGTTCCCGTACATAAGCCAGGAAGAACCTCAGATTCCGTCTGACATTCCGGAAGGTTTAGCGGGGCAGTTTAGGCTCAGACGCTGTATGAGGAAACGTTCCGTAGGTGTAACGCCTGGAATGCACTGTGGACTTGGACTCAACATGTACAGCCAGGTCACAAGTCCTCTGCGCCGCTATGGAGATCTTATTTCCCATCAGCAGCTCAGGGCCTTTATCGATGGACGCGAACTTCTGGACAAGGATACCATGCTCATGCGTATTTCTGAAGGTGATGCCGGAGCCATGGCGGCGCGCAAATCGGAACGCAACAGCAACCTGCACTGGACTCTTGTTTATCTATTGCAGAATCCTGAATGGGTAGGCGAGGCTGTCTGTGTATCTCTTGCAGAAGGCAAGCTGCCTCAGTTCTGCATTCCGGAACTTGCCCAGGAAACTTTCATGGATGTTCCAGGTGGAGTTGAACTTAACCAGACTGTAAAAATCAAGGTAAGCAGAATAAATCTTCCTGAACTTCAGGTGGAATTTGTGGTGGCCTAATAGTTCAGCCTGTTGTTATAGGGGTAAACTATAACTGCATATAATTAGATAATAATTCACTGCAGGCAACTGATTGTATATAGTTTAAATATGATATTCCTTTATGAGCATAAAATTAAATGATTGTAAAAATACGGGAAGGAAGTCAGAGGCTGGCAAAAACACTTGCTGTGCGGAACGATAGTTTCCTTGCCACACTGCACGTGTAGCGACATATGGAGCGGTTTTGACAGACTCGCACTGACTGGTAGTATTTTTATAAATTATTTTAAATCATGCCTGTACTGAGATATATCTGTATTTAAGCATAATTTTTCATTTTAGGAGTACAAAAAATGGCAGAAATCGAGACAAAATGCATTCACGCAGGATATGAACCAAAGAACGGTGAATCCCGCATGATTCCAATCATCCAGAGCACAACTTTCAAATATGATTCAAGTGCTGACATGGGAAAACTCTTTGACCTTGAAGCAGAAGGTTATTTCTATACAAGACTTGCAAACCCAACCAACGACTATGTTGCAAAGAAAATCTGTGCCCTTGAAGGCGGAACTGCAGCAATGCTTACATCTTCAGGACAGGCTGCAAACCTTTTTGCCATTTTCAACATTGCATCTGCAGGTGACCATGTTGTTGCCTCTTCTTCAATTTATGGCGGAACATTCAACCTCTTTAATGTAACAATGCGCAAGATGGGCATCGATTTCACTTTTGTAAGCCCAGAATGTACTGAAGAAGAACTTAACGCAGCCTTCAAGCCAAACACAAAGGCTGTTTTCGGCGAAACAATTGCAAATCCATCCCTTGTAATCTTTGACTTTGAAAAGTTTGCAAAGGCAGCTCACAGCCACGGTGTACCTCTCGTAGTAGACAATACTTTTGCAACTCCTGTTAACTGCCGTCCCTTTGAATGGGGGGCTGACATCGTTACTCATTCAACAACAAAGTATATGGACGGACACGATGCAACTGTAGGCGGATGTATCGTAGATAGCGGTAAGTTTGACTGGATGGCACACAAGGACAAGTTCCCGGGCCTTTGTACTCCAGACGAAAGCTACCATGGAATCACTTATGCTGAAAAATTCGGGCAGGCCGGAGCTTTCATTACAAAGTGTACAGCACAGCTTATGCGCGACTTTGGCTGTATCCAGGCTCCAATGAACGCATATTTCCTTAACCTCGGTCTTGAATCCCTTCCTTTGAGAGTTGAACGCCATGTTGCAAATGCTACAGCCATTGCTAAGTTCCTCAAGGATCATCCAAAGGTTGAATGGGTAAACTATCCAGGCCTTGAAGGCGACAAGTACTATGAACTTGCAAAAAAATATATGCCTAAGGGAACCTGTGGCGTCATCAGCTTTGGCGTAAAGGGCGGAAGAAAGGCTGCCGAGGACTTTATGGGCAAGCTTAAAATTGGTATGATTGCTACACATGTTGCAGACAGCCGTACATGCGTACTCCATCCTGCCAGCGCAACACATCGCCAGCTTTCAGACCAGGAACTCATTGACTGTGGTGTAAGCCCGGATATGATCCGCCTTTCTGTTGGCGTTGAAAATGTAAATGATCTCATTGCAGATCTTAAGAATGCCCTTGAAAACTAATTGCTGTCCCTTGATGGCATAAGGAGATAAAAATGATTGTTGTATTAAAGAATGGCTTTGGTGAAAATAAAGTTGAAGATTTCATCAGCGACATCAAGTCAAAAGGCCTTGACTGTCATGTTGTAAAAGGTGTTGAAAAGACCATCGTTGGTCTTCTTGGAGATACTTCGAAACTTGATCCACGGGATTTTTTAAGCAGCGACATTGTTGAAAGCGCAGAACGCGTTTCGGCTCCTTACAAGATGGCAAGCCGTGAATTCCATCCTGAAAACACAATTGTTGAAATCGGCGCAAATCAGTCAGGTGTGACTTCCTGCCTTATCGGTGACGGAAAGACAATTCCAGTTATCGCAGGTCCTTGTGCCGTAGAAGGGGAAGAACAGATTCTTAATGCCGCCCGTGCCGTAAAGGCTGCCGGAGCAAGAATCCTTCGCGGCGGTGCATATAAGCCACGTACATCCCCATACAGTTTCCAGGGCATGGGAAAGGACGGCATCCGTCTTCTTGAACTTGCAAAGAAAGAGACAGGTCTTCCAATCTGTACTGAACTTATGGCTATCAGCGAAATCGGCAATTTCCATAATGTTGACCTTATTCAGGTTGGTGCCCGCAACTTCCAGAACTTTGACCTTCTGAAGGAACTGGGAAGATTCGGTAAGCCTGTTCTCCTTAAGCGCGGGCTTTCAGGAACAATCCAGGAACTCCTCATGTCTGCCGAATACATCATGGCCAACGGAAATGAAAACGTAATTCTTTGTGAACGCGGAATCCGCACCTATGATCCGTATACAAGAAACTGCCTTGATGTAAGCGCAGTTCCTTACCTTCACAAGGTAAGCCACCTTCCTGTTGTCCTTGATCCAAGCCATGCATCTGGAATCCGCTGGATGGTTGGAACCCTTGCCTGTGCTTCAGTTGCTGCAGGCTGTGACGGTCTTGAAATCGAAGTTCACTGCAATCCTGAAAAGGCATGGAGTGATGCATCCCAGCAGCTTAACCCGGCTATGTTTGAAGAATTGATGACAAAGCTCGGTAAGTATGCCGCAGTTGAAAACAAGACAATGTAGCCTATGAAAAAGTTAAATGAACTTACATACGGAATCGTAGGCCTTGGCCTCATGGGCGGTTCCATTGCAAAATCAATCCGCGAAAACATTCTTTCAAGTGGCGGTTCAACTGGAAAAATTTATGCTTCCACAAGAAATGTTGCTGCCCTTGAACTTGCAAAAAGCCAGTACGTTCTTGATGACTTTTATACTCTGGATAAAGTTGATGAAATGCTTGCCCTCTGCGATTTTGTCTTTGTATGCTTTTATCCTCATATGACTGTTGATTTTCTTGCGGCACATAAAAATGCTTTCAAGAAAGGTTCCGTTGTTACGGACATCAACGGCGTAAAGGCCGAAATTTTTGACCGACTTGCAGAAATTGAAAGCGAAAACTACGATTTCATTCCGGGGCATCCTATGGCCGGCGGTGAAAAAGAAGGATATGCGGCAAGTAACGCAGCCTTCTTTAAGAACCACAATTATATCCTCATGCCTCTTGCTTCAAACAAGGTTGACAATGTCGAGCAGTTCAAGCGTCTCATAACTGAGATGGGCTTTACCCAGATTGTTGAAACTGACGGCCGCGTACATGATCATAAGATTGCCTTTACGTCCCAGCTTTGCCATGTAATTGCCAGTGCCCTTGTGAACAGTGCTGAAGATGCAAAAGTGACACAGTTTGGAGGCGGAAGTTTTGAGGACCTTACACGCATAGCCATGATCAATGCTCCTTTGTGGACAGAGCTTTTTCTTGCAAACAAGGCGGAACTCATCGCTCACATTGAGAATTTTGAAAGATCCCTTGAAGTCCTCAAGGAATACATTAAGAATGATAAGGCTGAAGAAACCAAAGCCTATCTTGAGGATGTCCGTGTAAAACGCATCGAGATGTCCCGCAAAGATGTAAAGGTTGAAAAATAATTTTTCATGGAGGCTGAATGATGGAACAGAAAGACTTCAATACATTGGACAAGGTTATCGGACGTGTGCCTGATTTCCCAAAAAAGGGCGTTCTTTTCTACGATATCACCGGTATACTTCGTCATCCTGAGGAATTTAAATATACCATTGACCGCATGTGTGAAATCTATAAGGACAAGAAAATTGATGCAGTAGCCGGCATTGAAAGCCGCGGTTTCATTTTTGCATCCTGTTTTGCTGAGCGCATGGGAATCCCTTTGATTCTGATCCGTAAAAAAGGAAAGCTTCCTGCAAAGACATACACGCAGAAATATGATTTGGAATATGGTTCTGCAGAGATTGAAGTACATACGGCCGATGTTGAAAAGGGGCAGAACATTCTTTTGATCGATGACCTTATTGCTACAGGCGGAACTTTGAATGCTGCCGTAAAACTTATGGCCCAGGGCGGTGCAAAGGTTACTGATGTCTTTGGTGTGATCGGGCTTCCTTTCCTCAATTTCAAGAAAGTCCTTGAAGGAATTGAAGTGACGACACTTGTGGATTACATGTCCGAATGAAATTTGCTTTCGATTAAAAGGCATGCGTCGTGATAAACGCGTGCCTTATTTTTTTCCGTCAACGGAGAATACTTTCATCATAGGTTCTTCCTGTATGAAACTATCAAGAATCCCGATGAATTTTTCTGCATCTGCATTTTCAAGTTCCAGATAGCGGTTCAGATATTCCGAGAAATTTCCTTCCGTAATTCCGTCCTGGATCAATCTTGCGTTGCCTGTATTGGAATCCGTCTTTTCAAAGATTTTAATCTCATATCTTGACTTGATGATCCTTATGCATTTTCCGGATTTTTCCTTGTCCTCAAGTTCTTCCAGAAGTTCGTTTCTTTTTTCTTCATATATTTTGAAAAATGTGTCCGCTTTTTTTATTTTGTTTCCGTGGATGTATCCGGCAGGAATGTTTTTCGTTGCGTCATATGAGATGCAGTAGGATTCTGTTTCTTTGTCGATTCTGCTTGCAAGTTCCATGAGAAGGGCATTGAAAAGCATGATGTCCCTGCTGGTGTCAGGTGCCTTGAAATACAGCTGTACCGGATCAAGGAATTCCTTTGTGGGTACAAGAAGGGGAGATTCCTTTGGCGCAAGTTCTGGAGGTAGATCGGAAGAATATAAATGCCGCAGCTGAATGTTCCTCTGTCGGTTTTTCCATTTGAGTTCCGGGAATGTCCATTTTTTCCTTTCATTTTGTGCTTTCAGACGGCCGAATGATTTTTCCGCTGCTGAAAATGCTTCCTTGTATGAAACATCTCCACAAATTACAATTGAATAAAGTGACGCATCCAGAAATTCAGTATACCCTGAAAGAAGCGACTGGTATGATGCTGAATTGTATTTGTTGTCGTAGTCCCTGAAAATCTGTCCGGGGTTTGTGTCCCGTAAAAGATAGGCAAAGACATTGTTTCTCATCTGTGTGCCAAGATCTGCGTTTTTCATCAGGGTGCTGTAGCTCTCATCCGCAAAAAGCCGGTCCGCCTGTACAGGTGTTATTTCTCCGTAAATCAAGGCATTTGAGATTGCGTCAAGAGTCTGTTCCAGATTGTCTTTCAGAACTTCACATGTAATGTATGAAACGGTTTCCAGAGTCTCCGAAGTTACGTTGCCTATGTGTGAATTCTTTGCTGCGGCAGAAACCAGAATCGATCTGAGATTTTTTTCCTTGACGGGAGAGGCGAGCATGCCACCTGAGATGGCCGTTGATATGCAGACAGTCTGTGAGCCTTTGTTTTCTTTTACCGTAACAGAGATTCCGTTTGAAAGCTTTTTTTCTTTTATGTTTTTGATTGAATTTGCATAGAAAATTTCTGATGGTCTTGACCTGATGACGATTCCATCCTTTGTTTTATCTAATTCAACGGAATGCTTTTTTTCAGCTTTTGCTTTTTTCGCAAGCAGATCATTCTTCCACCATGAACTGTTCTTTTCGTCGATTTTTTCATAGCCTCTTTCGAGAAAATCCTTTTTCTGCTTTTCGTATTTTTCCTTGTTTACAAGAAGAAACAGAAAAGGCTCTTCATTCCTCAGATGGTGCAGAACTTCATTTTCAGTAACGTTCAGTATTCCGTATGTAATATCCTGAAAACCTTTGTAGAAGTCTTCTGGTGTAGTCCATTTTGCATAAGGCCAGTAGTCCGCAAGAAGTGAACTCATGGCTCTTCCATTTCCTGATGTGACTGAATGTTTTTCAAGAATCATGTTCTGACTGTTTATGAATTCCTTTCTTGTAAATTCTGTTTTGGATTTAAGAATTTCAATAAAAGTATCTCCTTGTTCTGCCGCGGTTACCTGTTCCAAAGGACCTTCCGGTCTGGAAAAGAAATATGGCTCTTCCATGAGGGCCTGAAGGATAAGTCTTGAAGTTCCGTTTTTGTGGGCGGTTGTTGCCGCAATGTAATCTGTACTCCTGATGGCTGTAACAGGATTTGAAGCGAATGCTGTCTTATAGACTGATTCATCCTGATTCATTGCTGCGGCTGCTAAATCGCACTGATTCATGTTCATGGATGTATATTGAACGACAATCTGGGTCAGTTCCTTTGAAAACTGGTCTGAAACAATTACAAATTTCCTTTGTCCGTCTTTATCCTCTGTTTTTTCAGACTGAACTGATTTCTGCGGCTTTGAACCTGGTTTCCACGAGCCTAGATTTGATTCACATAATTTTCCAATGCTCTTTGCATCAATGTTTCCGGAAATGAAGAGGGCACTGCCATCAGGTGTATAATAACCTGCTGAGATATTTGAAAGGATTGTCCTGATCTGGCTGACGGAATAGCTTGAAAAAAGTGAAGGGTAAATTCCTGAATCATGTTTCCAGGGCTGTTCATGAAATACTCTCGAATCAATTGAACTGTTTATGAAACCTGAGGTGCTTTGTGAATATTCCGTTGATTCTTTTTTCATCTGATCGTGTACTGTTTTGATTTCTTTGTCGGAAAAAACTGCAACGGAAAGCTGATCTGATAAAATCTCAAGGCAGTCTTCAAGTTCCTCGGCTGATATAAGCAATGATATTTTTGTGCTGTCTGAATTGCACTGCCATTTACCGTTGTGGAGCTCAAGATAGTCTTTCATTTGGAATTCATGAAGCCTTGCAAGCATTGAGAAAAATCCGCATGTCGACTGGTTCTGTGCTGAAAAACCAGCTCTGTTTACAAGCTCAACGGAAACAAGTGCGTTGCTTTTGTCTGGAATCACAAAGACAGTCAGACCGTTCTGCAATGTGAATATGTTCAATGAAAGTGCGCTGTTTTCAATCTGAATGCTGGTCTGGGCGAATATAAGGTGATGAATGAATATCAATGTAACGGATAAAAAAAACTTTTTGATGTCATGCATATTTCACTTTGAATAATAAAAGGAATTCCTGAAAATTGCAATTTTCATCATTTCTTATTAGAATTGAATAATGCTGAAAGTAAAATCGAACAAGGCGTTTCATTTTGATATCGCTTCCATAGATAAAAAGCTTCTGACCGGTAAACGAAATCTGACTGCGGCCGAGATCAAGATACTTGAATCTAATTTCAATGTTTCTGAAGATCCACAGTGGAAAAATGTATTTGTAAGCTGTGATGAAAATGGTTTTGATCCTGCCATGATCAGACATTCGGAATTCCATGGGTATGTAATTCTTGGTGAACTGACTGACAGTTCCATTACTTATCACGATCTTGAGCTGAATACTGGAATCACCCATTCCTATCTCCAGGATGTTGTTGTCGGTGATAATTGTGCTATACATAATGTCAGATATCTTGTCAATTACAGATTGGGTGACCGTGTAATACTTTTCAACATCCAGGAAATGTGTTGCACCAGGCATTCAAAATTCGGAGAAGGAATCCTGAAGGAAAATGAACCCGAAGAAACCCGGATCTGGATTGGAGTCGGCAATGAAAATGGAAATCGTTCCGTCCTTCCGTTTGAGGATCTCATTCCTGCTGATGCCTACATCTGGTCGAGATACAGAGAAGACAAAAAACTCATGGACCGTTTTGTCGAACTTACAGAATATGGAAAATCAAAAAAGTGGGATACTTACGGAATCGTTGGAAATGATGTCGTTATAAAGAATTCTACGCTGCTGAAAGATGTCAAGGTCGGAGAGTGCACATATATAAAGGGTGCATTTAAGCTTAAGAACATCATGATTCTTTCCTCCGAAAATGAACCAAGTCAGATAGGCGAGGGGGTTGAACTTGTCAACGGTATCGTCGGTTATGGATGTCATATCTTCTATCAGGCTGTTGCCGTTAGATTTGTCATTGGAAGAAACTGTCAGCTTAAATATGGTGCCCGTCTTCTGAATTCCGTTCTGGGAGACAACTCTACCGTTTCATGCTGTGAACTTCTGAACAATCTGATTTATCCTTTCCATGAGCAGCATCATAATTCTTCATTCCTTATCGCCTCTACAATCATGGGGCAGTCCAATATCGCCAGTGCGGCAACTATTGGATCAAATCATAATTCGAGAAGTCCTGACTGTGAGATGATTGCAGGTCGTGGTTTCTGGCCTGGTTTGTGTTCCGACTTCAAATTTGATTCCAGGTTTGCCTCTTTTGTCCTTGCATCAAAAGGCACTTATCGCCATGAACTGAACATTACCTATCCGTTTTCATTGATTGCTCCAGATTATGAAAACAACAGCGTCCATATAATTCCGGCTTACTGGTTCCTGTACAATATGTTTGCCATCGTCAGGAACAAATACAAGTTTGCCTCCCGTGACAAGCGCTTTAAAGTAGTTCAGCATATTGAGACAAATCCTCTTGCTCCGGATACGGTCCAGGAAATTGTTTTTTCAATCAATAGGCTCATTGAACTTACATCAAGATATCTCAACATGAATGAATGTGATGCTGAAAAATACACCAAGGAAATCTGTGATATGGATTTCTACAGGGAATGCAGGAGAAAAATAAAGGAATGTATGCCTGAGGATGTTCTTGTGATTGCAAAGGATTTTCTGCATAAGAACTACGAATCCAAGTTCCTTCTTGTTGATGACCGATGTCAGAATAAATACGGTGCGATTGTCTACAAACCTTCACAGGCTTACAGAGAATACAGACGTGTGCTTAAATACTTTGCCGCAGAGTCTCTTATGGCTTATGTTGTCAGAAAAAACAAGGAATCTCTTTCAGTTGAGGATATTACGGAAATCAAGAAGATTCCTCTGTACAATGAATGGTCAAATGTCGGTGGTCAGGTCATACCGAACGCAAAAATACAGGAACTGATTTTCAAGATTAAAAATGGAGAAATCAACAGCTGGGATATGGTCCATAAATTCTATGATGAATGTGAATCAGATTACTATAAATACAAGGCCCGTTATTCCCTCTACATTATTGAATGGCTTTATTCCAAATCCATCGAGTATTTTACTGAGATGGATTACGAGAAATTCCTTGCGGATGTTGCCTTTGTTTCCATGAACATGCTTGAATCATCCATTCAGGTAAGGGAAAGGGATTACACTGAATACTTCAGGTCGGTTACTTTCAGGAACAGTGCGGAAAAGGAAGCTGTACTCGGTTCCCTTGATAAGGATGGATTTCTTAAGAAGCTGCGGAATGCGACTGATGATTTCTCAGCCAACCTTGAAAAACTATTCAAGAATCTCAGGGCATGAGTTCAGGATGTTTTGCTAATGTTGACTTTTCTTTGATTTAGGGTTAGATTGGTATCCATGAAATTCACAGCACTACTTCTACTATTGTCATTGTCTCGTGTAAAGGCCGCAAGGTAGCAAGTCGCTGTATATTATCTACGTAAATTACAGACCTGTTGCTGAAAGGCAGCGGGTCTTTTTATTTTTCAAGGAGTATAAAAATGAGCGTAATGAATCCAGGCACAAAGTATGGACGTGTAGGTGACATTGAGATGAAGAGCCGCCGATGGCCTTCAAACAAGATTGCAAAGGCACCGATCTGGTGTTCCGTTGACCTTAGGGATGGAAACCAGGCTCTTGTAAATCCAATGGGTGTTGATACAAAACTTGCATTCTTTGACCTCCTTGTAAAAGTCGGCTTTAAGGAAATTGAAGTGGGATTTCCTGCTGCAAGTGACACTGAGTATGAATTCATGCGCCGTCTTATTGAAGAAAAACGCATTCCGGATGATGTTACTGTGCAGGTTCTCTGCCAGGCACGCGAAGCATTGGTAAAGAAAACTCTTGAAGCAATCAAGGGTGCTCCACATGCCATCTTCCATCTCTACAATTCAACAAGCCCTGCTCAGAGAAAGTATACATTCAACAAGTCAAAGGAAGAAATCAAGCAGATTGCCATTGAAGGCATCAAATGCATCAAGTCTTGCCTTACAGAAGAAGAGCGCAGGAAAATCCGCATTGAATATTCTCCGGAAAGCTTTTCTCACACAGAAATCGACTATGCTGTTGAAGTCTGTGATGCAGTGATGAAGGAATGGGGAGCAACCAAGGACAACAAGATCATCTTCAATCTTCCTACAACAGTTGAATGCTATACTCCAAACGTATACGCAGATGCCATCGAATATTTTGCAGACCATATTTCTGACCGAGAAGCGGTCATCATTTCTACCCACTGCCATAATGACCGTGGAACGGGTGTTGCCTCTGCTGAACTTGCCTTGCTTGCCGGTGCCGACAGGACTGAAGGATGTCTCTTTGGAAATGGTGAACGTACAGGAAACCTTGATATCGTCAACGTTGCCCTGAATATGTATGCCCAGGGAGTGGATCCGGAGCTTGATTTCCGTGACATTCAGGGAATCGGTGAAAAATATACTGAGTATACCGGAATGGAAATTTTCCCTCGTACTCCATATGTCGGTGAACTTGTGTTCACTGCATTCTCAGGAAGCCATCAGGATGCAATACGCAAGGGAATGGCAGCTCGTACAAAGATGGATAAGAATGCGCTTTGGGACGTCCCATATCTCTATATCGATCCACATGACATTGGCCGCCAGTATGAAGGAATCATCCGCATCAACAGCCAGTCTGGAAAGGGTGGAGCTGCCTATATCCTTGAAAATGATTACGGCCTTACTTTGCCTAAAGCAATGCATCCGGCCCTTGGAAAAGTCGTTCAGGCAGAAGCAGACAAAGCACAGCGTGAACTTCAGACCAAAGAGATTTATGACATCTTTGAAAGACAGTGGTTTGGAAAGAAAGACAACATGCAGATTCTTGATCTGTCTGAAACCCATGTTGAATCAAAGAACAACGATGGTAATCAGGAAACGACACTTTGCCGTGGTGTAGTCATCTGGAAGGGTGAGCAGTACATCATCGGAGAAAAAGGAAATGGACCTCTTGATGCTTTTGCGGCAGCCCTTGGTTCTACACCTGCACCAAAGTTCAGCGTTACTGCGTTCCATGAACACAGCATCGGTACTGGAAACAATACGAGTGCTGTTGCTTATGTTCAGCTTACCTGTGAAGATGGAAATGAATACTGGGGAGTAGGCAAATCCACAAGCGTAGGCAGAGCCGGTGTTGATGCGATCGTATCAGCACTTAACCAGATCTGATGATGAAGAAGGGGGGGGGACTGTTAAAGTCCTCCTTTTTTTTATATAATAGATGGGATCATGTTGTTTTACTTGGCATATAAAAATATAGTATCTCGCAAAAGTTCTTTTGTAATCATTCTCTTCATTGCTTTTGCAATTACGCTGATGGTTCTTGTGAATTCACTTTTTGACAGCACGGAACACGGAATTGAAAGCGTATATTCAAAAAGTTTCACCGGTGACATAGTGATTCGGCCCGTTGCGAAAGTTCCTCTCAGTCTTTTTGGTGATGAGACTCCTGTTACCGGTAAACTTACTGAAATCCCACGCATCATTCCATACGCCGACATTGTTGAATTCCTCAAGGATGAGGATAATGTTTCGGACATCGTGCCTCAGATTTCCGGCCGTGCTGTTGTTGAAAGTGAAAACAGCGACAAGGAACTTGAGACCCTTTTTGGTGTTGATGCCGAAGATTACATGAAAATCATGTCGTCAATACAGATTACGGACGGAAAACCATATGCCAAAGGTGAAAGGGGAGTCGCCCTTTCCAAGGCAGTTGCGGAAAAATATAAGGCCGGAATTGGTGATGAACTACAGTTTCTTGTCGAAGACAGTATGTCATTCAGAATCCGCGCTGCAAAAGTCTCCTGCATATATGACTATTCGATCCAGAATGAAACTCTTGACAGCATCATTCTCGTTGACCCGATTACCCTGCGTTCCCTTATGGATATTACAGATACTTCAGAGAATGTGGATATAGAGGAAAACAATATCGATCTTCTTGAGGATGATTTCGATTCTGATTCCATCTTTGATGATGCTGAGGATTTTACCGCAGAAGATGAAGTTCCGGCTGTCGAAAAAACAGTCACGAAAAATCCTGTATCAGCAACAGTTTCTAAAGGTGAAAGTACTGCGTGGAATTTCATTATCCTTAAGTTGAATGACAGAAAACAGATCAAGAAAACCCTGCATCACCTGAACTACGACTTCAAGAAATTCGGTTGGCCTGTTCAGGCAGTTTCCTGGAGAAGTGCGGCCGGTAGTACTGCTACCTATCTTTTCTGGATAAGGTTTATTTTCAATGTTGGTGTCATCGTTGTTCTTTGCGCGGGTTTCATAGTGATAAACAATACTCTGGTTGTAAATGTCCTCAACAGGACGCAGGAAATCGGAACCATGCGGGCTGAAGGTGCGTCAAGAAATTTTGTTTCTGCTGAATGCATGGTTGAGACTTTCATCCTGACGATTACAGCCGGAATTGTCGGGTGCATTCTGGGTTCCGTTGCAAGTACTTTGATATCATCGATGGATCTTCATCTTGGAAATTCTTTCCTTGTTCAACTTTTTGGCAGCGATACCCTTAAATTCTCTGTTTCCATACTGAACATACTTGAGTCGGTTGCTTTATCAGTGGTACTTGGCCTTGTAGGATGGATTTATCCTGTTCACATGGCGTTGAAAGTCAGTCCTGTAAGGGCAATGCAAGGAGGCAGCTGATGTATTACTTCAAAATTTCTTCACGTTTTCTTCTCTCCAAATGGCGCCAGTATGTTTCTCTTTTTCTTGTCTGCATGGTTGGTGTCGGGGTCTCTTTATTCCTGATGTTCGTCGTTGGCGGAATGCTTTCTGCCATGTCTACAAAGGCCAAGATGTATTTTGGAGGTGATTTTCAGATTCAGGGTGGAATTGATTGCCTTGAATTTTTTAATGCTTCGGAATACGTAAAGAAAGTTGAATCGGTGCTTCCGGAAAATGCAGTCGTGTCAAAACGGCTTTTCTGCAAGGCAGAGGATTCCCTCCTTTTATATGAAGGTATGGAAGCAAGATTCCGTAAGATGATCGGAATTGAATTTGACAAGGAAAGGCAGCTGTTTTCAAAATTCAATTATCTTGAAGGTTCTGCTGACGACATGAGTGAATACAACAGTATTCTTCTTTCCGAGCCTATCGCAAAAATGCTTTCCGTACATGCCGGTGATTCCGTTACTTTTGTCTCAAACCGCGGCGGCCGTGGAATCAATACCACACCTCTTGTTGTAAAGGGCATATTCAGGGATTCCAGCATTTTTGGAATGTATACTGTCTATTCCAACATTGATTACGTAAATGAATATCTCGGGGAACCTGAGGACTATGCCGACAGAATTTGTGTCTACTTTCCTGACGGGTCTTATTCTGACAGAAAACTTCCTGGATATCATGAAGCTTTGAGCAAAGTTCTGAATATGTTTCCTCTTGTTGATGACAAGGAAAAATTCTACGACATTCTGTATGATGGCGGTTTTCCAACTGAAACCTACCTCCTTGCCAACATTGAGTCATCCATGAATGAACTCAAGATAATCATTGATGCCATGAAATGGGTTTCTATTCTTGTTATGTCTGCTCTTATCGTCATAATCATTGTCGGTGTCAGCAGCACTTACAGGGTTCTTGTCATGAAGAGAATAAATGAAATCGGAATTTACAAGGCTATCGGAATGAACAGGATGAACATATACAGGATCCTTATTGCAGAAACATGCTGCCTCATGTCTGCAGGATGCCTTTCTGGATTTATTTTTGCCCTGCTGATGAATTTCTGCCTTGGTTTTTTCAACCTGTCATTTATTCCGGCTTTTGATGTATTTTTAACAAATGGTTATATTGTACCTGAATTTTCTTTTTCATCGGCCTTTGCTGTTATTGCCATGATTTTTGTAACCACTTTGGCCGGTGTTGTTTTTTCTATTAGGAAAGCAGTAGAAATAACTCCCGTACAGGCGTTGGCTACTACTGAATGAGTTTCGTCACTACTTTGTTATGACGATTGAACCTTAAAATTATGGAGTGTATATACATGAAAAGAATCATATCTACAGTTGCAGTTGCTTTGTGTGCCTGTCTTTCACTTTTTGCCATGACATCTGAGGAAAAGCTTCTTAAACTTGCGGAAGACAACACTGCCTTTTATGGAATGGATTTCAAGGCTAACTATTCCATCGTTCAGGATAAACCTGGCCAGGGTAGAAACAATACGGAGGCAACAATGTACCGCCGTGATGATGAAAGCAAGTGGACTATCCTTGTGACCGGTCCTGCAAAGGAAAAAGGAAAGGGGTATCTCCAGTATGATAACACAATCTGGTTTTTTGATCCTGCGGACAAGAGATTTACCTTTACAAGCGCAAAAGACAAATTCCAAGGATCCAATGCAAATAATTCAGATTTTACTCCACAGCACTATTATACCGACTACGGAATCGAAAGCACGGAAAATGTGACTTTGGGAAAAATGTCATGTGTTCTGTTCACTTTGAAAGCCAAGAAAGATGAGGTTGATTATCCTATGCTGAAATTGTGGGTTACTGACGATGGCCTTGTAAGAAAAAAGCAGGATTTTAGTCTTTCAGGCCAGCTTCTTAGAACTACTGCAGTTCCGTCGTACCAGATGGTCACTGAAAAAAACAAGACGCTTTATGTTCCGTCGAAAATGCTCATTACGGACAACCTTCGCGGAAAGAAAATTGGCGATAAAATGCAGTATGAGAAAACTCAGATTACGATTACCAATGTTTCTTTCGCATCTCAGGCTGCCACGGTATATACAAAACAGTATCTTGAAATGATGAGCGCAAAATGAAAAAGACTCTGCTGTTGATATTATTCTCTCTGTGCTTCGTTGCTTTTTCCCAGGAATCAGAAGATTCTGATGATGATATTGATTCCATTTTTGAAACTGCGGAAGATATAACAGCGGAGGAAAATGATAAGATAAACGGAACTCCTGCTCATGTTGAACAGAAGCTGCCTGTGCCAATTAAATTATACGGAAATCTTGATTCTGAAATCGGTCTTTGCTTTACCCAGCTTTATGGTAAATTTGGCAAGGACAAGTCATCAAGGTATGTTTCTGAATATTTCAATTTTAAAAATGATTTTTCCATGGTGTCCCGTGTTGACAATAATTTTGCCATCCATGGAACTGTCAGAACTGAGTTTTTCCCTATTGAATGGGCAAAAGTCCGTGAGATCTATTTTGACTATATGGCAGGCCAGTATCTGCTTGTTTCTGCAGGAAAGAAAATTACAAACTGGGGTTATGTAAGAATTTTCAACAACGAAGATGATTATGAAGACGTTGATCAGCGTCTTACTACCAATATTGTCGCAGACAGCATAAACTGCATTTCAGGTGTAATTACCATTCCGTTCTCATTTGTAACTTTGACTGCGATAGGTCTGTATAATCCAAGCAATCATACTGAATACACAAAGAACAACCCCCCAAAGATGACTGATATTTCCTTTGCCGGTTCAATTGAATTCACTTTCTGGCAGACAAGTTTGAATCTGTTTGGTAGAAGAACTGCACCGAGTGAGGTCAGCTTTGATGGAGCAACAGGCAAGGGTATTACCAATGTTTTGGGATGGGAAATAAAAAGATCTATTTTCAGCTATGATTGCTATGTTCAGAATACATGTCAGATTGGTGGAATAGACGACCGTGTCAAAGGAAATATTCTGACTGCCGGATTCTACAGAATCTGGGACAACGCCGCAGTGAATATCGAGGTCCAGGATGTCTACAGATTTGACGACAAGAATACGACTTTACGTTTTGCGGCTGATCTAGGATTCCGTCGTATCGGGCCAAAGAAGAATCTGAAACTTGGCATCCAATGGCGTCATGACAGTACTTTTGATCTGGATAAAATTGATTCAAAAAATGTTTACGACAAAAATGAGACCTGCTGGGTCAAGATAGGTCTGATAAAATCAGGAGTCTTTCCTCATGTTGACTGGAAGAACGGTATTGAAGTCTTATACGATCCGTATGAATATCCTTATGTCTATAAGGCAAGGCTTGGTTCCATCATGAAACTTAAGATTGACTATTAACAGATCGTGTCTTTGTCATTCTGAAAGAATTTTTCCATCTGAAATTTTTATTACGTGATCTGACATTTCGACGATTTTTGAATCGTGAGTCGAAAAAACAAAGGTTGTTTCAAGTTCTTTGTTCAATTTTTTCATAAGCTCAAGAATCTGGGTTCCGTTTTTTGAGTCAAGGTTTGCTGTAGGTTCGTCAGCCAGGATTATGGGAGCCTTTGTAACCAGAGCACGTGCGATTGCTACACGCTGGCGCTGTCCTCCTGAAAGTTCCGAAGGCTTGTGGTTTTTCCATGACGAAAGTCCAACAGTATCAATAAGGTAATCTATCCACTGTGAAAGTTCTTTTTTGCTCATCGTTTCTGATGCGATTGTCGGGCCAAGTGTCAATGGAAGTTCAATGTTTTCACGGACGTTCAGCACAGGAATCAGGTTGAATGTCTGAAAGATAAAACCAAGATTCTGGCGGCGTAGTACGGTAAGCGCATTGTCAAGTTTTACATTGAGTTTTGTATTGATTGACAGTTTTGTATCCTTGTAGATGTCAAGCCCATTGAGCAGGAGAGTTCCGTCTGTAGGAAGATCAATGAGGCCAATCATATTGAGGAGGGTAGATTTCCCTGATCCGGAAGGTCCTGAGATGGCAGCAAATTCTCCTTTTTCTATCTTGAAGGAAGCATTGTCAACGGCTTTTACAACAACTTTGTCCATCTGATAATTCTTGTAGATGTTTTTCAATTCAATCAGGCTCATTCCATCATTTTAGTTAAACATTGAAAAAAAAGCAATAAAACAGTAAAATGGCCCAACCATCTGTCGCTACGGCGATGGGTCTCGTAGTTTATATATTATTTGTATTCTATATTTATGAGGTTTTTATATGTCTGAAGTAAGAGTTCGTTATGCTCCGTCGCCGACAGGTATGCAGCACATTGGTGGTGTTCGTACTGCGCTTTTTAACTATTTGTATGCACGTTCTCAGGGGGGAAAATTCATTCTTCGCCTTGAAGATACAGACCGCACACGTTTTGATGAGAAATATGTTCAGAATCTCTATGATACAATGGACTGGCTTGGAATCGATTGGGATGAAGGCGGTTCAAAGGGCGGTGAATACGGTCCTTATGTTCAGTCGGAAAGATTTGAACTTTACAAGAAGTATGCAATGCAGCTCATCGAAAACGGCGAAGCTTACTACTGTTTTTGTGATGCAGAACGTCTTGAAAGAATCCGCAAGATTCAGACAGAAAACAAAATGGCTCCAGGTTATGACAGGAACTGCCGTCACCTTACTCCAGAAGAAGTAAAGGCAAACCTTGATGCCGGAAAGCCATACGTAATCCGCCTCAAGGTGCCTCTTGAAGGAAAGACAAAGTTTACAGACCATCTTCTTGGCGACATCGAATGGAATAACGAAGACATTTCTCCGGATCCAGTTTTGCTCAAGAGCGACGGATTCCCGACATATCACCTTGCAAACATCGTGGATGACCATCTCATGAAGGTTTCCCATGTCATGCGTGCTCAGGAATGGATTCCATCTACTCCATTGCACGTTCAGATGTACCGCTCTTTCGGATGGGAACACCCTGAATTCTGCCACCTTCCAATGGTAAACGGAAGCG
>SAMEA3663241__coassemble_34_pt1 | contig 58926 bp, 47 predicted proteins | sample SAMEA3663241__metabat2_high_PE_014 | metagenome-assembled genome bin SAMEA3663241 (sample SAMEA3663241) | pig gut metagenome | biome: pig gut; feature: pig-associated habitat; material: faeces | place: China | collected 2013
TTTAGCCATTCTCAGACCTGACCGGTAGGTTTTATATTTTGTTACAGGTTGGCTACGAGCCAGCTCTTGAAACTGTCATAGTCCTTTTCCATTGGAATTGCATTGTCCGGCAAAGCCATGACCTTTTCAAGACGTTCCGGCATGTTTGGTTCGCGGCCGATTGCGTTCACAACAGTTGCGCCAAACTTTGCTGGATGTGCTGTCTCAAGGATGATAGCTGCGGCTTTCTTGTTTATAACCTTGTCTGCCCATGCAGGGATGTTTGCTGTAAGGCCAGGCTTTGTGTAGTCTCCCTTTTCGCCCTTTACGAGCTTTTCCATCTCACCGCCACGGATATCGTTCCATGCTTTCCATGCGACTGCGCCGTGTGGATCGATGATGTATCCTGTCTTTTCATGGCACTGCTTGATTCCGTCGATTGTACCTGCGTCATCTGTCCAGTAAGATGCGAACATTGAGCGTACTTCTTCAAGTGAGTAGAGTGCCTTGATTCTTTCGTAGTTGCTTGGAGCACCAACATCCATTGCGTTGCTGAGTGTGGCAACTGAAGGACGTGCGTTGTATTCGCCTGTTGCGATCCAGTCTGGAACTGTGCGGTTGGCGTTTGTAGCTGCGACGAAACCAGTGATTGGTGCACCCATTTCCTTTGCGATGAGACCGGAAGTAAGGTTGCCGAAGTTTCCGCTTGGGCATACAGCGATGATTGCAGGATCCTTGATCTGTGAATCCTGTGGGATTCTGTTCTTTACTACGATTGAAGAATACATGTAGTAGAATGCCTGTGGAAGGAGGCGTGAAATGTTGATTGAGTTTGCAGATGAAAGGCGGAACTTTTCGCGAAGGTTCTTGTCTACGAATGCCTTCTTAACGAGAGCCTGGCAGTCATCGAATGTTCCCTTTACCTTGAGGGCGCGTACATTGCCTGTGAATGTAGAAAGCTGCTTTTCCTGAAGTGGAGAAATCTTTCCATCTGGATAAAGGATTGTAACGTCGATTCCTGGAACATTGTGGAATGCCGATCCTACTGCGGAACCTGTGTCTCCTGATGTTGCTACGAGGATGTGGAGGTTGTCTTTTTCACCACGGTTGAAGTAAGACATCGTGCGTGCCATGAAACGGGCACCAAAGTCCTTGAAAGCGCATGTCGGTCCGTGGAAAAGCTCAAGAACATATGTTGTCGGATCGATAGGTACTACCTGAGAAGTAAATGGATAGCAGTCAGAAATGATTGCTTCAAGATCGTTGTCCGGAATTTCATCCTTTACATAAGGCTTTGCCATTTCGAAAGCAACATCCCTGAATGATGGATCCGTATTTCTGTTCGTGAATGAAGGATCAAGTTTTGGAAATTCAACTGGAATGTAGAGTCCGCCTGTTGCGGCATTCATACCATTCAATACTGCTGTTCTGAAGTTTACCTTTACTGAACTGTCTCTTGTGTCTGTATAGATCATTTTTTACTTCCTGAATTGTATTTGGATAATATAGATTATCAAATAATTCAAGTTGTATCAATCTTTAAAGGTTTAATTAGTTTGGCAAAAGATCAGAATGTAGAAGACGGAAAGTGAGAGATTGTAGACTGCATGGGCGGCGGCTCCCGGCAGGACTGATGAAGTTTTCTTATAGCAAAGGCGTAGGACAGTTCCGCAGAGAAAAGAATTCACCACGGAAATCCAGCCCTGGTATCTATGGGCAAATGCGAAAAGCAACAGCGCAAGGAATTCAGTTCCGTAGAAAACAAGTTTCATGTTGATTTTTTCTCCGGCTATGAGTGCTATGAATTCCGGCAAAAACTGTCTGTAGAGCACTTCCTCATAAAAAGCACCGCAGACTACTGCAAGAGTAAAAAAGAGAATTGAAAGCGGACCATCTACGTCAGGCATGAAATTCTGGGATTTCATTTCTTCATTGGAAAACAAAAGTTCAATGGATTGCATGAGCGCGAAAATGATCATAAGGATTCCAAGTGTGATTGTTCCATGGAAAAGAAACCTGAAGATTTTTGTTTTACTTTTTTCAGCAGGCTTCAGTTTTAGGAATTGAAAAAAAAGGATTACTGAAATGAGCAGCTGGTATAACACTGACGCGTTGAAAGTTCCGGCTTGAGAAAGACCTGTACCATGGGATACAAATACAGGCGGAACTGCAAGAAATGCAAGCACAAGTAGAAATTCAATTAGAATATATCTTTTTTTCACAAGTAATGTTATAATTCATTTGTTGATTTTATTCTATTAGTATGTAATTCAGTCATTGAGGTTAAAAAAGTGCCAGTATTGATTTCCGCTATTCTGATCGTAATTTTCTCCTATGCTTTGTACCGCGGATATATGGGGTCTAAAAACAAACTCAGTTTTTTTGCTCAGGGGTTTGATTATGGCTTCAAGAGAAAGGATATTTCCGTTTTGTGGAAACTTGCAAGCCAGTGTGAGATTGAGGAACCTCTGGATCTGTATGTCTCGGAAAATGCGGTCAACAAGTGCATTGCGAAAGTAATTGATGATGCGAAGGCAAAGGGGGAACTGAATTCCTATCCCGTTCAGGTTTTTCTCGACAAACTGTACAGATTCAAGACCAGGGTTGTTCTGGATCTGGACAACAAGAGGGGTCTTGAATCCACAAAGTCCCTTGATGTAGGGCAGAAGCTCAGCATCATTTTAAAGGGGCATGGTGTTTTCTATTCCCATGTCATAAATAATGGCCGCGAACTTATAATCTCATTGCCGGTTCAGGTCAACAAAATCACTCGAAAAATCGAATCAATGCCTGGTGAAGATTGGGAAGGCAAAACCATTTCAGTTTATTTCTGGAGAAAAAATGATGCCGGCTATGCTTTTGACACTGAGGTTTTTGGTTCCGGTGTCTTTAGAAGTGATAAGGCTCTCTACCTCAAGCACAGCTACAAACTTGACCGTGCTCAGAAAAGGCAGTCCATCCGTGTTCCCTGTGAAATATATGCACAGATGTACATCATCAAGGATGAAGTCGTCGACTATGAGAAGATAGAAACTGAACTTGGGTACAAATGTCTTCTTGAGGATCTGAGTGAAGATGGTGCCATGATCCGTATTGGTGGAATGGGAAAAAACAATGTGCAGATAAAGATCCAGTTTGAACTCAATGAAATGCTGATCATCATGTTTGGTGTTATCCGTGCCGTAGAATTCAATGAGACGTTGAATCAGTCAAGACTTCATTTTGAATGTACGCACATTGAGCAGGGCATGAAAAATGCGATACTGTCCTATGTCTATAAAGTCATTCCTCAGGAGCAGAAAGATATCAACGAGGCTATTGCCCAGGCTGAATCATTCAAGAATGAGGAGTCTGACATTTCAAATCCATATGGAGAGCCTGCCGTTGCCATGGCAAGGAAAAATGCCTCGGCCTTGGCATTGGATAGTGAAATTTCCAATTCAACTATAGGAAAAATAGTGCTTTCAGAAGATGATGAGGAACCATCTCCTGAAATGGTCAATATTTCAAGAAGGGGACAGGTGAGTTCTGAAAACTCTTTTGCTTCTGAGATCGGCTCTTTGCCTAAGATATGAGGGATGTGAGTATGAGAAAATTTATTGTTTTATTTTACAGTGCAGTAATTTCTGTTTTTGTTCTTGCAGCTGAAAAAAATCCATTGCTTTCCGAGTTTTATAAGGGAAATCTGCAGAACAAAATCACTGTTGTCGGCAAGGCATCTTCTTCCGGTAATACTCAGGTCATTCTGAAGGCTCTGGATTTCCTTGTTTTTGCCTATGACAGTCTAGGGGATGACGCTGAATTTGAATTTTTGGCGGAAGCTGTAATAAAATCCTTGACTCCTAAGACATTTGAAGGCAATGAAAAAAACATCAGCAACCAGTTGTTCCAGCTGTTCAAGATTTCTACTGGAAACAAAATCAAGATCTCAGTAATAGATTCTTTCTATTCTCTTCCTGGTTCGGATGCTGTTGTTCTGGTAAATGATTATTTTTACAGGCAGATGCAGAACAGAGGAAAGTTTGATGAGAGTGTTTCAAAAAGCGTTGAATTCATGGGAATCAAAGGAAATTCCGCTTCTTTCAACAGACTCTTCATAGCTGACATTCTTGAAATCTGGCCTGAGCAGAGCGTTTTCATCTCTGAAAACTATGCAAAACTTGCTGAGGAGAACCGCAAGGAAATTCTTCAGATGATAGTAAGCGTTCCGGCGGATAAAAAAATCCTGATTCTGAAAAAACTCAACAGCAATGAAAAAATTTCCAAAAAAATCAGGGGTGAGTGTGCAGAAAATGTATTGTCTTCCATTATTAATAAAGAGGAAGGTAATTCAAAAGATAGCAGAGAAGATCTCATAACTCTTGAACTTCTTTGTCTAGAAACAATCTCACAGTCAAAATGGACTCGCGCGTCAAGTCTTTCGACAAAGTGTTTTGACCGCATACGAAGTGAGTATGATCAGAACCTTGTAACTACAGAGCAGTTCACCGGTGCCATTGCGGACATAGCTTCTGTTGCAGCATCGGATACTGTTGTGGTGCTTTCTTCCTATCTGGATTATCTTAACAAGTGCGCTGAAAATGGTCAGACACCTGTTAGGGACGTTGTTCTTTCCGTTATCAACAGTCTTGGAGAATTGGGAGACAACAGGGCCTTTGACTTCATCTATGCTGCCACATCATTGGATTATCCGGAAGAGGTTGTCGAGGCTGCCAAGTCTGCCATTAAGAAACTCAAGTGGTAGAGAAATTAAAAGAGAGAGTTTTAAATCCTTTTTTCATTGCATCATTCCTATTTGCGGTTGTGGTTTACGGTGGCTTATTGCCTTTGAAAGAGAAAGAATCATATTCAGGTATTCTGCCTTATGAGGATATTTTTTCTGTCTCAGGAACAGTGATTTCAAATCCTGTTCTGAATTCATCACGAAGGTATTATTCTTTTCGCTTTGATCTTGAAAGGGTTGAAGGTGAGATAGCCAGGGCTTCGGTTTCATCCGATGCAAAGGGTACTCTCAACTGTCTTATTAAAAGTGAAATAGTCGAAGCCATCTATCCTGGAAAACTTTATTCAGGCTATGGAAATGGAATCCTTGTTGAAACTGGAGAAAAATTAGTTCTTCATGGCAGGTCTGGTGGCGGATTCTTCATCTGCACTGAAGCGGAACAATTACAGCTGCCTTTGACTGCTGCCGGTACTCTAAATCATTTCAGAGCCCTATGCAGACTTCAGTTCAAGAGACTGATGTATGGCTGGAAAGATGCCGGTGGATTCATTCTTGCGCTTCTTTCCGGCTCCAGGGAATATACCGACAGAAAACTTTCCGATGATTTCAGAAAGGCTGGACTTTCCCACATTCTTGCATTGAGCGGAATGCATCTTTCATTTTTTTCAACTTTATCGGCAGGATTGTTTTCAAAAATATCTGGAAAAAAGTTTTCTTCCTGGATTCAACTGTTTGGAATTTTAGGATTTGTATGGTTTGCAGGCCTGTCGCCATCTTTGCTTCGTGCATTGCTTTGTTCACTTATCATGATGCTTTGTAAATCTGTTTTTTCATTGAATGCAGATAATTTCATCATTTTGTGTTCCGTATTTCTGATCCATTGCCTCATTGCTCCCTGGGACATGTTTTCCGCTGCTTTTCTTCTTTCTTATGGTGCATTGGCTGGTATACTTCTGCTATCTGATGTTCTTGACAGCAAACTTGGTGCGATGGTTCCACATTCAATTTCATCTTCTCTGTCTGCATCTGTTTCTGCTCAGGCTGCTACAAGTCCCATCTGCCTTTTGTTATTCAGGACTTTGACTCCAGGCGGAATACCTGCAAGCCTTGTTGTCTCTCCTGTGGTAAATCTGTTCATGACACTTTCGGTTTTTTCCATAAGCATTTGCCTCTTGATGCCTTTTCTATCACCTGTTTTTTGTTTTATAATGAATCTGATCTATAAAATCATTAGTTTTTTGGTAGGCATGTTTTCATGCATTCCTCCTGTGGTATTTTAAGGAATATTTTATGAAGCACCCTGATTACAATTCACCTTCAGAACTGAAGTCGTTTCTTGATGAACATGGATTTGCCATGCAGAAAAAGTTCGGACAGAATTTCATGATCAATGGTGATGCAAGAAAAAAAATAGTGGATGTTCTTGATCCAAAGGAAGGAGAACTCATCTGGGAAGTAGGGCCGGGACTTGGCTGCATGACTGAAGAAATCATGCTCCGTGGGGCAGTGCTTAATGCTTTTGAAATCGACAAGGGGTTCATCGGTCTTCTTCATGGATTTTTTGAGGAACAGGAAAAGAGAGGACAGTTCAGCATTACGGACGGTGATGTTCTTAAGACATGGAAAAAGAAACTTCAGGAATCTGATAAAAAACCACTAAAATTGTTTGGAAATCTACCATATAATATAGCTGCGACTTTCATAGCCGATACGATCACGGAAGGACTTCTTTTTGAGAAATGTGTTTTTACGGTTCAAAAAGAAGTTACTGAAAGAATTGCCGCAGCTCCAGGAACTGAAAATTATTCTGCGTTCAGTGTTTTGTGCCAGTGGCAGTATGATGTAAAAAAAGGAATTGTCCTTTCAAGTGCCAATTTCTGGCCGCGTCCCAATGTTGCTTCCCAGGCGGTTTCGCTTATAAAAAAAGAAATTCCTGTCGAATGCAGTGACAATAAACTTTTTGTAAAAGTTGTTCATGCCTTGTTTGCCGCCAGACGTAAAACTTTGCTGAACAACATAAAGCCACTTTTGCTTAAAGGCATGGATGCGGATGAGATTTTTGATAAAGCTGAAATAAGCAGGTCAGAAAGGGCAGAAAACCTTACTGTAGATCAGTTTGCAAGAATTACCGATGTGTTGTCTGAAAGCCTTTGTTCTGCTAAAATCAAGTCATGAGTGAAGTTGCTATTGCTGAGAACTTGAATGAAATACTCAGGCAGATTGATGAGACAGAAAAAAAATCTGGCCGTCCCAAAGGAAGCGTGAAGCTTTGTGCTGTCAGTAAATTTCATCCTGCAGAATCTGTCATTTCTGCCATGAATGCAGGCCAGGTTCTATTTGGAGAAAACCGTGTTCAGGAAGCCTATGAAAAATTTACTTCACTTGAAAACAGGAATTTTGAGCTTCATATCATAGGCCAGCTTCAGAGCAACAAAGTAAGGAAAGCTGTTGAAGTTGCTTCATGCATTCAGTCTGTTGACAGGGAAAGTCTGCTTGAAGAAATAGAAAAGCAGTCGGCAAAAATCAACAGGACCATGAAAATTTTCTTTGAGGTCCACACTGGTGAAGACAGCAAAAGCGGTTATGCAGACAGGGAATCTCTTTATGATTCCGCACGTAACTGTGCAAAGGGCCTGTATCCCCACATAATTCCGTGCGGCCTGATGACAATGGCTCCATTTACCGAGGATGAAGATCTTATAAGGAAATCCTTTGCGACATTGAGAAAGCTGCGTGATGAAATGAATGTGGATTTTCCTGAACTGCCGATAAAAGAACTCAGCATGGGTATGAGTGGCGATTTCAAGATTGCCATTGAAGAGGGAAGTACCATGGTAAGAGTTGGCACCGCGATTTTTGGAGAGAGAGACTACAGTAAAAAATGAAAAAGCTTTTATGTTTTCTTTTAGCATTGATTGTTGTCTCTGTTTCTGCTCCTCAGCGTGCCTATTGCGCAGCCAGTGAAGAACCGGTTCCTTATGAAGATTCTGAATTTCCTCAATGGGCACTGGATCTAAGGCGGTTTGAAGTCATATCTCTTGGTTCCGTACCATTTGCTATGATCGGTGTAACCCTCATCTATGGTGCCATAGAAATTAACCGTGGAAACAGAAGTTCAATGCCAAATCCTTTGAATCCTGGTGATTTCGGTGAATATGGCCAGCTGAAGGTCCTTGGAATGACTTTACTTACCGGAGTCTGCATCGCTACAATTGATCTTACAGCCAATAAGATAAAGAAATACAGACAAAGAAAAGTAATGGAAAGAATCAATGCGTCCAAGCAGGTTGACATCATACCTCTTTATGAAAACAGTGTTGAAACAGAAACTGTTGAAGATGACAACTATGTGACGGACGATAATGGAACCCAATGATGGCTTATTTTTCGAATACTGTTCCACCAACTTATAATAAATCAGATCGTCTTGATAAATATATTGCAACTCTCTCCAACGGAATGAACCGAAGCAAACTTAAAAGTGGTGTTGTCGGCATTCTTGTAAACGGTAAAAAACAGAAAATTTCATATAAAGTCCGTCCAGGTGATAAAATTGAAATCCAGTGGGAAGAAAACATTCCTGACAATATCGAGCCGCAGGATATTCCTCTGGACATAATCTATGAAGATGAAAATGTCTGTGTTGTGAATAAAGCCCAGGGAATGGTCACTCATCCTGCCTGCGGAAACTGGGAAGGAACACTTGTCAATGCGCTGCTTTTCCATTGGGGAAGGGAGTCGATAAAAGAGATCAAGGAAGACGGTGCCGCTGCCAGTTTGATTCTTGCCAACCGGAGACCCGGAATCGTACATAGACTTGATAAGGAAACCTCCGGAATAATCATTACCGCCAAAAACAGGGAAACTGAGGAATATCTTGCCGCTTTGTTCCGGAATCATAAAAAAATCATGAAGGAATACATCGCCATATGCATGGGACGTCCCCAGCATCAGCATGGTGTTGTCAAGACACAGATCATAAGGGATCCAAGGGACAGGAAAAAGTTCCGTGCTGTCGTAGATACGGATGAAGGAAAATATGCTGAGACCCACTACAGTTGCATTGCATGTTATGGTGAGTATTCTCTCATGAGGCTTAGAATCGTTACGGGCCGCACACATCAGATCAGAGTCCACATGAAATATCTTAATTGTCCCATTCTTGGAGACGGGGTATATGCAAAGCAGGATAGAAAATTTCCCGATGCCACACTGATGCTCAATGCCCATAAGCTTGCCATAAGACTGCCTGGAAAAGATGAACGTTCAGTTTTTTCAACTCCGACACCACAGCGTTTCCTCAGGATATTGAAAATTCTTCATAGAGATTTTTCCAAAGTGATTTTACCAAAGGACAGATGAATGACAGTGTTGTATGAAAAAATTAAAGTCATTCATTTTCCGACTGAAAGAGAACCCTTTGCAATCCTTGATAAACCCAGAGGGCTTCCAAGCGCACCTTTGAAGGAAGGCGATCCGTCTGCTTTGACCTGGGCTTTGGAAAAATTCCCTGAAATAAAGAATGTCGTCGGGAAAAAAAAGATTGAATATGGGCTGGTCCATAGAATCGATACTGAGACCAGAGGACTTCTTCTTGTTGCATGCAGCCAGGAATTTTATAATGAGATTATTGCCGAGCAGACTAACGGTCGTTTCATCAAATCCTATGAGGCAGAATGTCGTGAGGTTGAGGAAAAGGATCTTGCAGATGGGTTTACGAACGTTAGTTGTAATGTAAAAAAAATATTAAATGGTTTAAAAAATCATACAGCAAATGAGATTTCCGTTGTTTTGTCTTCCAGATTCCGTCCCTATGGCATTAAGAACAAGGAAGTCAGGCCTGTGATCGAGAGCTCTGGTAAGGCTGCTGTGAAAAAAGCATCTGAAAAGAAATACAGCACCAGTGTTATGCTTGCAAGAACCAAAGCCGGAACTGTAGAAGCCACCTGCTCAATTGCTGAAGGCTACAGGCATCAGGTCAGATGTCATCTTGCCTGGATCGGTTTTCCTGTAAAAAATGACAGGCTGTATGATCCTCATGCCTCTAACGGGGAAGATTTTTCGTTTACAGCTGTCTCCCTTGAATTCTTGGGGTTAAAATTCTCTCTTTGACAACGATGCATGGAATTCTTGCTGTTTTTGCCTTATTCCTTTATTGAAAAAAAAGTTCCGATGGAATATTATATCTTCCAGACATTCTAATTGAGGTTTATATAAAATGGCAGAAGAAAACAATGAATTTGATCCAAACAAGACTTTTGAAGCTGCTGTAGAACGTTCAAAGGCTCTTGAAGCAGATATCGCAGTCAATCCAAAAAAATATCGTGTTCTTACAGGTGACAGACCTACAGGACGCCTCCACATAGGCCACTATTTCGGATCCCTCCAGAATCGTGTGCGCATTTCAAAGATGGGTGTTCCGACAATGATCCTTATTGCTGACTATCAGGTTCTTACTGACCATGATGCTTTTGACAAGATCAGCCAGAATACAAAGCAGCTTGTCATCGATTATCTTGCTGCCGGCATTGAACCTGGTGATGACGTGATCATCTATCCGCATTCATATATTCCTGAGTGCAATCAGCTCATGCTTCCATTCATGACATTGGTAAGCAATTCCGAACTCAGCCGCAATCCTACTGTCAAGGAAGAAATTCAGAGCGCAGGCCTCACAAATGTAAACGCAGGCATGTATACATACCCGATCCATCAGGCATGTGACATTCTCTTCTGCAAGGGTAACGTGGTTCCTGTTGGAAAGGACCAGCTTCCTCATATTGAGCTTACACGCAACATCGCGAAGTCTTTCAACAAGAAATTCTGCAAGGGCCGTGATCCAATCTTCCCGTTGCCTCAGGCACTTTTGTCAAAGACACCTAGCATCATGGGACTTGACGGAAATCAGAAGATGTCAAAGAGCCGCAACAACGCAATCTTCCTCTGCAATACTGAAGACGAGACTGCAGCCCTCATAAAGAAGGCAAAGACAGACGGTGAACGTGTCATCACTTATGATCCTGCAAATCGTCCTGAAGTCGCAAATCTTCTTTCGCTTATTTCTCTGTGTACAAAGGAAAATCCTGCCGCAGTTGCTGAACGCATCGGAGACAAGGGAAGCGGAGAACTCAAAAAGTGCCTTACGGAAGCTCTCAATGAAGAACTCCGCCCATTGCGTGCAAAGCGTGCTGAACTTGAAAAGAGCGAAGACTATATCCGCAAGGTGCTCCTTGAAGGTGTAGACAAGGCACGTGCGATTGCATGCCAGACTCTTGATGAAGTTCGTGAAGCCATGAACATGAAGATTTAACCGGGATCATGATCCAAGGTAGGGAAAATGACAAAAAATCTTACTGAAGGAAATCCATTAAGGCTTATCCTCGCATTTTCTTTACCTGTGCTGCTGGGGAATCTTCTCCAGCAGTTCTATAACATGGCTGACACTTCCATTGTCGGCCTTTATCTTGGTTCCAATGCCCTTGCCGGTGTCGGAGCCTCATCTTCAGTTCAGTTTCTTGTCCTTGGTTTCTGTGAAGGACTTACAACTGGATTGACCATTCCTGTAGCACAGAGATTTGGTGCCAACGATATAGATTCCATGAAAAAAAATATTTTCAACGGGATGGTACTTCTTTCTTCTGTGTCTGTAGTTGTTACAACTTTATGTGTTGTTTTCTGTTCTCAGATTCTCCATCTTCTTAATACTCCAGCTGATATTTTCGAAAATGCCTATACGTATCTTGTGACCACCTTTTCCGGTATTCCGCTGATGATTCTCTATAACTACATGTCTGGAATTTTAAGGGCAGTAGGGGATTCAAGAACTCCTTTGGTTTCTCTTGTTTTTTCGACGATTTTTAATCTTTTTCTTGACCTGGTCTGCGTCATGGTACTTGGTCTTGGTGTCCTGGGAGCTGCCCTAGCCACTGTTGTTTCCCAGGGATTGTGCGGCATGTTCTGTTTTATCTACATACATAGGAAAGTTGAAGTTCTTACTCTGCACAGGAGAAATTGTGTTCTTAGCAGCAGGATGATCCTTAATCTTCTTGCTCTTGGCCTTCCTATGGGCTTGCAGTTTTCAATTACAGCAATTGGAAGCATGATACTGCAGACGGCAAACAACAGCCTTGGATCAACATATATTTCAAGTTTCACTGCTGTCACAAAACTCAAACAGTTGTTTTTTGCTCCATTTAGGGCCCTTGGAATTGCCGTTTCAACATTTGCAAGTCAAAATATGGGTGCCCATAAGGTCGATAGAATCAAAAAGGGATTGCTTCAGGGAACTGTCATAGGTGTTGTCTTTGGTTTCTGTCTTGGATTTCTTTTCTGGTATTTTGGAGAATATTTCATAATGCTCTTCATTCACAGGGAAGAAAAGGATGTCATAATGTATGCAAAACAATATCTTGTTACTCTTGGAATGTTTTACTGGGTCATCGGAATATTGAACATATGGAGGCCTTCTGTCCAAAGCATAGGGTATTCCGGAAAGGCAATGTTTGCAGGTTTCTTTGAGCTTGCGGCAAGGTCCCTTGTGACTTTTATTTTTGTTCCTGTCTACGGATATTCCGCAATCTGTTTCGCAGATCCAACGGCATGGATTTTTTCTGTTTCATTCATCGTTCCGGTGATGGTCAGGGCATTGAAAAAGATGTCATCTCAGGGATGTTGACCGGCAGTCAAAGACAAAAAAAAGGGGCTGTCCAATAAGTATTCATACCAGGGTCATTGCATATGGCGGCGGAGCTTCCATAAAGCCGCAATGTCGAAATGCCCGATACCACTATATGTGGTGGTTTCGACTAAGCTCAACCACCCTGAAATTACTTTTGGGACAGCCCCTTTTTTATCATTCAAAACAGAACTTACTTTGCTTCGTTTGTATTGTTCTTCTTTTTGTTGCTGCTTCCCTGAAGAGACTTGAGAAGTTCTGTTGCTCTAGTCCTTACAGGTGTTGCATATCTATAGTTTGTTCTGATTTCAGAAATAGACTGGATCATAGGTCCCTTGTCCTGTACCTGAGGTGCAAGCTTTTCGTAAGCATTGAGAACTTCAAGTGCAAGAGAACTTGTTGGGTTTAGCGCAGCATATCTCTTGTGGACGAATTCGATCATGTTGATGACTTCATCGTTGTCATTGATACCGATGTTTCCAAGGGAACGGATAGCGGCTGTAACAACCATTGGTTCCTTGTCTTCTACAGCAATAGAAACAAGAGTGTTCTTTGATTCTTCTGTTGCAACTTCACCAAGAAGATCACAGGCCTGTGCGCGTACATCAGGGAAGTTGTTCATTACACGGCCGTTTGTTCTGGCTGTTGTCTTGACACCTTCACCTGCAAGGCGGCTCAAAGAGGCGATTACTTCAGGAGAAGTTCTTCCGCCTTCCACAGCATCCTTGAGATAGCTGAGGGCAACAAGTTTGTTATCATAATCATCAGAAGATGCAAGTTCACCAATAATTGTGTCTTCAGCACTGGCCATGTATTCATCTTCTACAGTTGTTTCTGATTTTCTTTGGCTTTTTACAGCCTGTTCCTGAGCAAATAGAGCTGATGAAACTAAAATACAGCAAAGTCCTGCAAATAGTTTAGTTGCTTTCATAATAAGGTTCCTCCTTGGAATCTTGCAAATTATAAAGTATATTCTATAAAAAATCAATCGGATTCTTTAAAACTTCTGAAATCATCAGCTTGGATTCTTCGGAAGCACAAGTCTCCATTTGTCATTAACTTTTTGGAAGTTGTAATATACGATATCTTTATCGTCATCTACCTGAACGACGTTAACCTCTGTTTCAGTGTCGTAACGGATTTCATCTACCGTGTGGCCTCTTCTTGCAGGAATGAAAACGAACTTGAAGTAGTCTTCGATGCTGTTGAGCCTGAGTCCTTTTTTTGGAAGCCTCTGTGCAGCTTTTGAAAGGTTAGGCTTTTTTGACCAGTACTGATAGCTTTCTGCATCAAGATAGCTGACCCAGCCCTTGAAGTCTCCGTTTTTCATATAGATGTCAAGGTCTTCAATGATTTTGAGAATTCTTGCCTTGTCCTCTTCGAATGTTTCCTTTGTAACCGAAACATTTGTTGTAGAACGATGATATTCTTCGTCCTCTGTCTTTATCTCTTCAACGGCTTCGACTACTTCCGGTTCTTCCGGAATCACTTCCTCTGGTTCAGCTATGACTTCCGGCTCGGAAACAACTTCTTCAGCAGGAGTGATTTCCTCTGCCTGTACCGGAGCCTGCTGGACAGGAGCTGTAGTTCCACAGCCTGAGAATATAAAAGCAAAAGGTAAAAAAGCAAATATGAGTATCAATTTCTTCATGATTCAATATTAATACGCAAAAAGGCTTTGGTCAATTTTTTTTATCATTTATTGTAAAAAAACATATATTTGTTTATATTTGAAGAATGATTAAAGCTGTATTTGCAGGAACTTTTGATCCTCCGACTTTTGGACACCTCAATATAATAGAAAGAGCTTCCAGGCTTTTTGACCAGCTTGATGTTCTTGTTTCAGTCAATCCGGACAAGCATACTCTTTTTTCAGATGATGAACGGGTAGATATGCTTAAGAAACTTACCGGGGAATATGGAAACGTAACTGTGCATAAATGGAATTCTCTTGTTGTCGATTACTGCAAGAAGGAGAAGGCGAATGTCCTCGTAAGGGGAGTCCGGAATGCGATGGATTTTGCCCATGAATTTGATCTTTCCTTGATGAACAGGCAGCTTGGTTCCAATATCGAAACTCTTTTTCTACCGACGGAACAGAAATACTTTCTCGTTAGGTCTTCAAGCATCAAGGAAGCGGCGCGTTTTGGCGGCAATGTAAGCCAGATGGTTCCGCCTTTGGTTGAAAAAGCCCTTAAAGAACGGTTTTTGTGATGTTTTTGCACTGCAAAATTACAAAATTTGTCAAAATGTCATGGAAAAACGTGAAAAAGAATTGACAAATGTTTCATTATGCCTGTATAATTCTTGACATAAAAAGGGAATCTGTAGTAATATCAACAACGTTATACAGATAACTTAATCAAGATAGCGAGGTTATATACTATGGCAGTACCTAGATCCAAAACATCAAAGGCCGTAACAAAGAGAAGACAGGGCGTTAACATGCATTTGGATACACCAAATCTTGTACCATGCAGCAACTGTGGAAACCTTGTTCGTCAGCATCACGTATGCTCGAAATGTGGTTTCTATAAGGGACGTCAGGTTATTACTCCAGAAGTAAACGGCTAATTAGGAGATTAAGATGGACGAACTTTTTCAGAAGATTCAGAAGCTCATTGCAGACAAACTTGAAATTGATGCAGAGAAGGTAACTCTCGAAGCATCATTCCGTGGTGACCTTGGTGCAGACAGCCTTGATACATACGAACTTGTTTATGCAATCGAAGAAGAAATGGGTGTTTCTATCCCTGATGACAAGGCTAATGAATTTGAAACAGTAAAGGATGCTTACGACTACATTAAGTCACAGCAGCAGTAATTTTTACTGAATCTTTCGGGAAAGCACAGTCAAGCACTGTGCTTTTTTTATTTTAAATTATATATTTGTAACATGAAATTGCGCGACTTTTTCTATCCAAAAAAAGATCTGACAAGAGAGAGGAGAAAGAATCTTGATGTTTTCTGCAGGAATCTGAACCTTCATTTCAAGGACTATTCAATTCTTGATCTTGCATTCCATCACAGGTCTTTTTCCAACGAAAATATCTCTCATAAAAAATACAACAATGAACGTCTTGAATTCCTTGGTGACAGTGTCCTTGGACTGGCGACTGCAGCTTTTCTTTACAACGACATGGAGAACAATAAAGAAGGTGATCTTGCCAAAATCAAAAGCAATGTGGTTAGCGAGCAGACTCTGGCGCCGATTGCTGTTGAGAAAATGCATCTGGACAAGTATCTGATTCTTGGTAAAGGTGAGGAAATGACAGGTGGAAGACAGAAGAAAGCCATCCTTGCCGATGCCGTGGAAGCTGTGATAGGAGCACTTTATATCGATCAGGGATATGAGGCTGCTGAAAAACTTGTCCTCGATCTTATTGTTCCTGAAATCAGAAAAGTCCAGTCGGATACCGGGCACAAGGATTATAAGACCATTCTCCAGGAATACTACCAGAAAAAGCAGGGCAGCTGTCCTTCATACAAGCTTGAGAAAACGACAGGTCCTGATCATGACAGGGTTTTCTATACTTCCGTGAAACTAGGTGACGTGAAATACGGACCTGCAATGGGAAAGAACAAGAAGTCTTCTGAACAGGAAGTTGCAAAACTTGCTCTTGAAGCCCTGGGTATTGAAAAGAGATAAAATGGGTTCTTCAAAATCAAAGAATTTCACAAGCGGGCCTTTGCTGAAGCAGATAATAGTATTTTCTCTTCCGTTAATTGTCAGCGGCGTTCTTCAGCAGCTTTTCAATTCCTGTGATATAGCCGTGGTAGGAAGGTTTGTCGGACCGGAAGCTTTGGCTGCTGTTGGAAGTACTGCTCCGTTGATAAACCTCATATTGAATGTTTTCATGGGGCTGAGTGTCGGGGCCAATGTCCTCATCGCGACCCTTGAAGGCCGCAAAACATACAGTTCCATCGGTAGTGCAGTCCATACAATCGTGTTTCTTTCCCTTATCTGCGGAACTTTTCTTGCTATTGTGGGATTCGTTCTTTCGGGACAGATTCTTTTGTGGGTTGAGACGCCTGTCGAGGTTTTGGCTTCAGCAGAAACATACCTTGAAATTTATTTTCTCGGTTTCCCTTTCATTCTTTTATACAACTTTGGATCGGCGGTTCTGAGGGGCAAAGGTGAGTCATTCAAGCCGGCGGCCTTTTTGATTGTGGCCGGAATTCTCAATGCTGTGATGAATCTTGTTTTTGTCATCTGTTTCGGGTTGGGAGCTGCCGGCGTTGGCATAGCGACTACGGTGTCCAATGTGTTCAGTGCCTCATGCGTTTTGATTTCCCTTATGAAAGAGAAGGAAACCTACAGGTTCAGCTTCAGAAAACTTGAGCTGGATCCCCATCATTGTTCCGTGATCTTCAGGATAGGAATGCCGGCAGGTATCCAGGGAATCGTGTTCAGTCTGTCCAATCTTGTCATCCAGGGAGCTTTGAACACTCTTGGTTCCAAGGTCATGGCCGGAAGTGCTTCCGCAGTGACATTTGAAATCTTTGCATACTTCATCGTTTCGGCTTTTGTCCAGTGTGCGGTGACTTTTTCAAGCCAGAATTACGGTGCGGGCAATCTGAAAAGATGTCGTCTCTCGTACTGCTATTGCATGATGCTGAGCGTCTGCATGACCATGATCTGTTCTGCCTTGTTTACTTTCTTCAGATGGCCTCTGTCAGAAATATATTCCAAGGATCCGCAGTCGGTTCAGTTTTGCGCCCAGAGAATTCTCCGCGTGGAACTTGTCCAATTCCTTGTAAGCTCCTATGAGGTTACCGCCGGTGCCTTGAGAGGTCTTGGATGCTCCCTTCTGCCGGCCTTAATCACCGTTGTCGGAACCTGCACTTTGAGGGTTCTGTGGATTGCGACTGTGTTCCAGAAGTTCCGTAGTTATGAATCCATTCTTGCGGTCTATCCGGTTTCCTGGATTGTTACCGGAACTGCAATGATCGTGACATACATCCTGTACACGCGAAAGAGATTTAATGGAATTTAGGACTTCTATTTTTCTTCCTGTTCATGATAGAATTATTCGACAAATGATACGTACGGCGTTCATCCGAATCAGATTTCCCAATGAATACAGAAAGCAATGGTATAGTTACACTTACCGCAGCTGAGGGATATTCAGATTATAAATGGTATCTCGATGCATCTTCTGCTGTTGTCTCAGAGAAAGCTACATATTCTTTCACACCCTCAGAAGGTTATACAATGGTATTTGTCACAGCCAAAAAAAATGGCGTAACATACAGTGCAACCTATTACATCTCATTGAAGAAATAAAAAAAGTTGTTGTTGACGGTTCTGCAAGACTGGAACTGACCGGAAGATGCGGAACAGAAGCAGGCTTCCGTGTAGCCCGTTCCATCACAAATTAAATTGCAGCCTTGCTGAGCTTGTCGAAGCATCCTGCGGTTGCTTTTTTTGAGTGCGGGCCCTTCGACTTCGCTCAGGGATCCTATGGCAGGTAGGATTGCTAGGCAGGCAGGATTGCATAACGTGTCCAGGATTGCTGAGCGTAGTCGAAGCATCCTGCGGTTGCTTTTTTTGAGTGCGGACCCTTCGACTTCGCTCAGGGGGCCTTGGCAGCTGATGTCATCCGCACCGCAACCCAACAGGCTGAGCCTGTCGGGAAGAACCCGCAGGGTTCGATTCCCAGCATCAAGCAATATAATCAAGAGAGTTTAAAAAAGAAAAACCTTAGCAAAACTGCTAAGGTTTTCAAGCGGTAGAAGGGAATCGAACCCTCGTCTCCAGCTTGGAAGGCTGGGGTAATAAGCCATTATACGACTACCGCAAATGCTTTATCAAAGTCGCTGCTGCGCTGTTGATGATTAAGATAATATAGAATCTGATAATTTTTGTCAATAGAATATCTAAAAAAAAATGAATAATTCTGAATTTATAGCCTGGTTTTCAGTTCAATTTGTGAAGAAAAAAAAACATTGCTTTCCTTGTGATTATGGTGGATAATTATAAAGTTATGGGTTTCCTTTAGACTGTATTTTCTTTAGTAAACCTTGATTCTTAGGATATTTTTTTTGGAGTAATTTATGAAACTTGTAAAATTCGCGGCACTAATCATTGCAGCATCGTCTGTTTTTGTATCATGTTCATCGAAATATAAGGATGACACAAGGCAGGCTGTAGAGAACGGAAAAACTGTTGTTGAGCGTTATGGCCAGCTTCAGGTAATCGGAACTGATCTGTGCAATGCGGAAGGAAAACCTGTTCAGCTTAGAGGAATGAGCTCTCATGGACTTCAGTGGTACGGAAAATACGCCAACGAAAATGTCATCGGATGGCTCCGTGATGACTGGAACAGCCAGATCTGGCGCAGCGCAATGTATCTTACTGAAGGCGGATATCTTAATTCAAAGGCCATCAAGACTAAGGTAATTGATTCTGTAGAAGCAGCGATCAAACTTGGTGTCTATGTCATCGTTGACTGGCATGTTCTTGGAAATGGTGATCCGATGGTTCATCTTGAACAGTCAAAGGAATTTTTTGATGAAATGTCAAAGAAATACGGTTCATATCCTAATGTCCTTTGGGAAATCTGTAACGAGCCGAATGGTGACAAGGTGACATGGGAAGGTAACATCAAGCCTTATGCAGAGGAAATCGTAAAGGTGATCAGGGCAAACGATCCTGACAACATCATCATCGTCGGAACTCCAAGATGGAGCCAGAGAGTTGACCTTGCTTCCAAGAATCAGATCAAGGGAGACAACATCATGTATACGCTCCATTTCTATGCAGGCAGCCACGGAAAGGCCAATAGAAAGCTTGTCAAGACAGCTTTGAAAAACGGAGCTGCTCTTTTCTGCACTGAATGGGGCACGACAAAGGAATCTGGAGACGGCGGTGTATTTGAGAAGGAAACAAAGGAATGGCTCAATTTTCTTGAAAAGAACAATATTTCCTGGACAAACTGGGCTGTGAACAACAAGGGTGAGGATTCTGGAATTCTTGCTTTTGGAAAGGACAAGGATGCCAAAGGCGGATGGACTGACAAGGATTTGAGTCCTGACGGCAAGTTCCTGAGAAAGATCCTCAGGAATGAACTTGATAAGTAAACAAAGGGGGCTGTCCAATAAGTATTTATGCAGGGGGCATTGAGCAATTTCGAAATGACCAATGACATTTTGTATATGGTGATTTCGACTACGCTCAACCACCCTAAATTACTTATGGGCCGGCATCCATGACTTACCGGGAGTTTTTTGCATCATGCAGACGGAACGATTCCGCTTGCACGATGCATTTTTTTTGCCTATTCCGTTTTTGCAAGGATGCTTTCGAATTCTTCCTTTGACTTTGGCTTGCTGAAGTAATATCCCTGGGCCATGAAGCATCCGCTTTCCTTGAGAATCCTTACATCTTCCTTTGTCTCGACGCCTTCAACAATGCATTCAAGACCAAGTGTATTTGCCATGGCGATGATGGCTTTGAACATAAGCTGGTCCCGGCTGCCGTCTTTCTGTGCGCCTTTAAGCAGTGATTTGTCGATCTTGATCACATCCCATGGAAGTTCCTTGATGAGGGAGAGTGAAGAGAATCCGGTTCCAAAATCATCGACTGCAGTACTGATTCCCTCACGGTTCAGACCTTCAACCAAAGGTCTCAGTTCTTCATTTGCGGCATCTGATGCTGATTCCGTAAGTTCAATCTGGATGAGTCTTCTTGGAATTCCGTATTTGTCTATTGTTGTCGTTATGATGTCAACAAGATTGTTCATGTTCAGCGTAGCCCTGGAAAGGTTTACTGAAACCTGCGGAACTTCCTTGCCTTCAGCGATCCATTTCTTGATGTCGGCGCAAACATGGTTCAGCATGTAAAGGTCAAGATATTTGATTGAAAGGTTGTTCTCAAGAACTGGAATGAACTGGTCAGGATAAACCATGATTTCCTTATGTACCCATCTTACAAGTGCTTCTGCCCCGAAAAGCTTATACTGCTTGAGTTCAACCTTTGGCTGATAGTATACAAGGAATTCTTCGTCTCTGAGGGCATCCTTGTACCATGACTCGACTTTCTGCTGCATCTCGAATTTCTTTTTGAAAGTTTCGTCGTATTCGATGCATTTCACGCCCGGTGTTTTTCTTGCGATGTTCAGAGGAAGGGAAACGGAATCAAGGATCTTTCTAGGCGAATCATATCCTTCAAGATCTGTGTTGAGTCCGCAGTGTGAGTAAAGTACGAGGATTTCTTCGTTGCCTTTGTCTGTGATGATGCTGAATTCCACGGAACTAAGATACGCCAGCAGTTCATCCTTCAAATGTTTTTTGAAAATTATAGCACCTGTATCTCCTCCAAAGGAACTCAAAAACCCGTTTTTATCAGGATCCTGGTCTTCTCCAAGAATGCTTATGATTCCGTTGTGATATCGCTCGATAAGTTCTGTTCCGGCTTTGTCTCCAATTTTCTTGTTGATCTGGCTGAATCCGTGGATGTTGAACAATATGACAGAGTAATCATCAATTCTGTCCTGGGCTATGAGCTTTGAGACCGTTATATGGAAAAAAACCGCATTATAGATGTTTTTGAATCGCAGTTCATGATCTCTTGCAAATTTCATGTGGCGGTTCAATATGGAATTGCTTGCAACATAATAGATGAGATGGGCAATGAAAGTCATCGCTTTCTTTTCTTCCTCGGTAAAAGGTGTGTCTCCTTTATACTGGTAGAAATAGTAATCCGCGAAAACAAATTCAGTTCCGATATGTTGAACTACGTAGAAATTTTCTGGATCATAGTTTTCATTTGTGAAGCATAACGGATTTGTTTCTCCATATTTTCCATGGCTGTTTTCATCCAAGATGTCCTTTTTCACTTCAAGTCGCGCAGCTCTTACAGTACTGCAAAGTTCCGCTACGGGAGGAGTCGAGGATCCCATATCTATGACCATGGATTTACTGATAGTGGTTATTGTGCCTAACAATGTATCTAGAAATTTTACTGTATCAAATTCTGCCATTATTCTTTTCGTTCCGTCCGTTTTATTAAAGCTGTGGTATCACCATCATGAGTTCAAGACTGTCTTCTGTTGTAGAAATCGTCCTGATGGAGCCGTTCATGAGCCAAAGAAGATTGTATGCGGCAAGCAGCTTCAGTTCGTCAGGCTCCACGGTATTTCTCTGGTGGCTATTTTTGATTGACATATTTCTAATTTTTTCAATGTCATTCTGCGTGAGACTGCAGTTTTCAACCAGGAACTTGAAATTGAGCGTATTTCCAAAGGTTTCCTTGTTTACCGATGACAGGACTGTTATGTAGGATCCCGGATTTTTCTTTTCAAGGTACAAAAGGATGCGTATGACGACTTTCTCAATGGCTTCGTGGTCACCAAAAAGTGTTTCTTCCGGTTTTTCTCTTGAACTGATTGTTATGTTGTCTTTTTTATGTACTTCACGGCCAGCCCTGATCTCAATGTTCTCGATGAGGTATTGGTGCTGGTAATCTTTTTCATTAAGCGCAAAATTAAAGTTTGTAAAATTGGAGAATTCATAGTTTCCCTGGATATTGGAGTTGAACTGGACAGCTTCTCTTTCAAATTCCGCGGCGGCATTTTTTATCTCGTAGATTCCGCTGTTCTGCCCGATGGTTTTGATTTCAGAAGTCCATTCGAGGACTCTCTTAGACATTTCCAGGGAATCCTTGAAAAGCTTTTCGTTGTTTATGAGTTCATTTTTCTGCCATGCCTTGTATCTGATCTCACGGCTTATGGTGTTTTCAATTATACGACCGATGAGCATGGAAAGGTTGTCTACCAGAATCTGTAGAGAGTTGTTTGCCATGATGCAGTCGTCAGATGGAGAAATGACGTACTTTCCGATTGCTTTTCCGTTCACCATTATGATTGATGAATAAGTGGTGCTGGATTTGTCATTTATTGAACCCATGATTTTGTTCATGTCAGCGTCAAAAAGGCTCAGGTGGACCTTCATTGTCTTTTCGTAGTTATCAATTACCGGATTGTAGTCGGTGAAATCGATGAATTCAGTGATGCCGGAGTGGGCAGAGGCGGAACTGATTCCGTTTAGGACAGCGTCCATTCTGCTGATGAGGATCTGCGTCGCATCTGCTATTATCTTTATTTCCTCAAGGGAATCGTCGTAGTCAATTTCGCTCTTGAAGTCTCCGACTGCCGCCTGCCTGAGCCTGCTTGCCATGCTTTCAACAGGTTCGGAAATGTATTTTGAATGGCGGCGGATGAAATATCTGGAAATGAAGATGATTATGACGGACATGGTGAAAATGAAGGCAAATGCAATCCAGAAGATTCCAAGATAGTCCGTTACCGGTGAATCGATTATTATCGCCCATCCCGGAGTTCCTTCAATGAGACAGCTGCTGTAGCAGTGCAGGATTCCGCCCGGAAAATGTGGCTGATCTTTCTTTTACCGTCAAGGGAATCCTGTTCAAACTCAGAAAGTTTTCTGTATTTTCTGTCTGTTTCCGCAAGTTTTATGTTGCTGTGACCATTGAGGATCAGCTCCTGGTCGAGGCTGGCTATGGTTTTTCCTTCCTTTCCAATGATGTACACGTTGCTGTTCTTGGAAACATTCAGGTTTTTGATATTGTCTGTGAGAATGTCTGGATTTATGTAGCACATGAGCACGGATTCTACGGTACCGTTGTAGATTCCGTTTCTCCATATAGGCGAACCTATGACGAGTGCGATTTTTCCGTCTGTCTTTGAAACGATTGGATCGCTTATCATTACTTTACCATTTAAAGCTGTCTTGAAACAGTCTCTGTCGCCATGGTAGATGGTGTCCATGTCCGAGTAACCGTCGGTTTTGATGATGGTGCAGCGTACAAGTTTATATTCATTGGATTTGTTTGCGAGAATGAGTCCCTTTGCGACCGTGGAAGTCCTGTTTGTGGCAAGTTCCGGAATTGAACCGATTCCCTGGGCTATGGTTTTATAGGTTTTAACAATCCATTCTATCTGTTTCGCCGCTGTTTCAGACTGGTTTTCCAGATTGTGGGTCATTATGGAAACTGCTGAGAAATATATGAAGACTAGGCATGCGATGGCACTCATCAGAAGGCTTGCAATGAGAACTGTGGTGTTCAGTTTGTTCAGGACGGAACAAATGTTTTTCGCATGTCGGTTAGAATGAAATTCCATGGTTAAAGTTTAATGCGAAACTGGCAGAATTCAATTATAATTGAAAAAACAGGGGGATTCTGATAGTATTTCGGGCATTGAAGGTGGAATGGACTGTTACCCATTTTCAATTATCCATTTCAATATAGCGGGGTTACCTATGGGCGGAATTTTTGGTGTTGCTTCTAAAAGCGATGTTTCTTTGGATCTTTTCTTTGGTGTAGATTATCATTCACATCTTGGTACACGCAGGGGAGGTCTTGCTGTTCTTAATGAATACGGAACTTTTGAACGTTCGATCCACAACATATCCAATTCTCCTTTCAGAACAAAATTCGACAGCGACATCAACGACATGCACGGTCATCTTGGCATCGGATGCATTTCCGACTACGAAGCCCAGCCTTTGCTTGTCCACAGCCATCTTGGCAGCTTTGCGATCACTACGGTCGGAATCGTGACAAACAAGGATGAGCTTGTCCAGGATATTCTTGATGCATCAAAGACACACTTTCTTGAGATGTCCGGCGGCGAGATCAACCAGACTGAACTTATTGTTGCCCTCATCAACCAGAAAAATACCATTGCAGACGGAATCAAAAACGTCCAGGAAAAAATCAAGGGTTCCATTACTTTGATGGTCATGACCAAAGACGGAATCTATGGAGCACGCGACAAGCTTGGCCGCACACCTTTAGTGATCGGTCAGAAAGAAGAAGGATTCTGTCTCAGTTTTGAAAGCCATGCATACATCAACCTTGGTTACAAGGACTATAAGGAACTTGGACCTGGAGAAATCGTGTTTGTCACACCTGAGAAGGTAGAGCAGATCCAGAAGCCTGGTGACAAGATGAAGATCTGCACATTCCTTTGGATTTACTACGGATATCCTACAGCCTGCTATGAAGGTGTCAACGTTGAGCAGATGAGATACAACTGCGGCGCATACCTTGCAAGACGCGATGCGGAAAACAACATCAAACCTGACTGTGTTGCTGGTGTTCCAGACAGCGGAACTGCACATGCCGTCGGCTATGCAAATGAAAGCGGTGTTCCGTTCAGCCGTCCTTTCATCAAGTACACACCAACCTGGCCACGTTCCTTCATGCCTACAAACCAGAACCAGAGAAACCTCATTGCACACATGAAGCTGATTCCTGTTCAGCAGCTCATCAAGGACAAGAGCATTCTTTTGATTGATGATTCAATTGTCCGCGGTACACAGCTTAGGGAAACTACGGACTTCCTCTACGAAAGTGGAGCAAAGGAAGTGCATGTTCGTCCTGCATGTCCTCCAATCATGTTTGGCTGCAAATACCTTAACTTCAGCCGTTCAAAGAGCGAGATGGACCTAATCGCACGCCGTGTCGTACGCCAGTTTGAAGGTGATGATGTAAGTCCTGAAGTTCTTGCTAAATACTGCGATCCAGATACACCTGAATATGCAAAAATGCTTGAGGAAATCCGCAAGCAGCTTCATTTTACAACATTGAGATTCCATCGTCTTGACGACATGCTTGACAGCACCGGTCTTGACCACTGCATGCTGTGTACATACTGCTGGAATGGGCAAGAATAATCCACGTCCTGTGGATTATTCTTGCGAAAGAATTTGCCTGTGGCAAATTCTTTCACACTGACATAGTTAAATAGATTGAGGCGACGTCCTGTCGCCGGTAGTGATCGGTCCTGTACTTTCATTCAACTTCTACCGAGTTATAACGACACCGCTAGTGGCGGTGAAGCAGTGTAATTAGCGATTTGATAGTAGGATATCGAATTTTTTATAAATAATAATGTTTTTATATGTAATGGAAAAAAAGTAAAATATTTTATATTATAAAAAGTCATGGATAAAAATAATTCTAATCGTGATGTAATATCTTTTTTCTCAGGTGCAATGGGACTTGACCTTGGATTAGAACAAGCTGGTCTACATGTTAAAATATGCCAAGATTTTGATGTGTCTTGTGTAAAAACGATAGAAGCAAATGGAAAAAATGCTATTTTAGGTGATATAAGAAATATAGCCCCAGAAGATATTTTAAATAAAACTGGCTTAAAACAAGGAGAACCTTTTCTTGTTTGTGGAGGGCCACCATGTCAACCATTTTCAACAGCTGGAAAACGATTAGGAATAAATGATCCTAGAGGTAGTTTATTTATGGATTATATCCGCATGATAAATTACATACGTCCGAGATTTTTCATCATGGAAAATGTGAAAGGTATAATGTCTTCCCCTTTAAAAACGGAGTCAGACCAACCATTAGATAAAAATTCTCCTAAAACAGTATTAGATGTAATTCTTTCAGAATTTGAAAAATTGGAATACAAGACTGTATACGGTATTCTTGATGCCGTTAATTATGGAGTACCACAGTTTAGAGAAAGATTTGTCTTAATTGGTAGCAGAGACCATGAAGATATTTTTTTACCTATTCCAACAAATTTTCAAATGCACCAGAACAAAGAAATGCTGTGGAAAACAACAGGCGATGTCATAAAAGATTTAGAAAAAAATCCTGGCGAATGTGCATCTTTTAGTAGCGACAGATTAAAATATTTGCGAATGATTCCAGAAGGAGGAAATTGGAAAGATTTGCCTAAAGATATTCTTGAAAAAGCGATGGGTGGAGCTTATTTATCTGGTGGTGGAAAAGTTGGTTTTTATCGGCGATTAAGTTATAGTCAACCGTCACCTACCGTTGTAACATCTCCAGTTCAAAAAGCAACAATGATGTGTCATCCAACGCAAGATAGACCTCTTAGTATAAAAGAATATGCTAGATTACAGCAATTTCCCGAAGACTGGAATTTTGTGGGAACGACTTCTGCAAAATACCGTCAAATAGGTAATGCAGTTCCTGTTGGTTTAGCAAAGGCTATTGGAAAAGCGATAATTGCTACTGCAGAAAAGGCTGGAAGCATAAAAACAAAAAGATTTAGAGGTACTGGCGTTCATAACAGAATACAGGATGCTATACGGTTGGGGGGCAGCGAAGATGACAATAATTAATGAGAAATATGACGAAAGTGAAGTTAAAATAGCAATAGAAAAAGCTTTATCAGATTTTTATAATTCTTTAATTGCAAATTTAGATAAAATTCAAATAAAAGATATAATAAAATCAAAAAATCCATACCTCTATCGTTCAAAATCTATGCAAAGGGCAGATGATATTGTAGATTCTGTTCTTAAAGCTTATGTTAGTTCAAGCGAGGAAACAATTTTTGGAAATTGTTTTTTCGAGCCAATTGCTATTGCAGCTTCTGGTGGTGAGAAATCACTTTCAGAGGGGATTGATCTAGAAATAAGAGATAAAGTAAATAATAAGGTATTCTGTATTGCCGTAAAAAGTGGAACTTCTGTTTTTAATGCAGATAGTAAAAAACGGCAAGAAGAAAATTTTAACAAAGCAAAAAAACTTGCTTCTCAAGGAAAAATGGGGTATGAACCTGTTGTCGGTTATGGTTATGGTCAAAAGAAAAGTGCCTCATCGGATAATAAATCATATGAAGAAGTAGCAGGTGAAGATTTTTGGACAATGCTCACAGGAGATTCAGATTTCTATAAGAAAATAATAGTTTTTATGGGTTCTCTCCCTGAAAAATATGTCGAAACTTTTAATAAAAGTTATGCAGAGGCATTTAATCGTCTTGTTTGTGATTTTACAAATTACTTTTGTAAAAAGGATGGTTCTATAAATTGGAATGAAATCATTGAATTTAATTCTGCAAGTCTCGATAGAATTGAATTAGAGAAAAAAGAAGAGTGTAAAGCAAATATTATTTCTTTAATAAAAGATAATGCTAGAATTTCAAAGAAGGATATTTGTGATAAATTGGATTATGCAAAAAGTTTTGTTGAGAAAAATATAACTTCTCTAATTGAAGAAAATAAATTAGAAAAAAATGGTAAAGTATGGAAAATCACACTGTAACGCAATTTTCAAAACCGCAATCTTGCCATATGACAAATTTGCGGTTTAAAACAATGCAATTTTGCTTTTCCTTTGAGGCGACGTCCTGTCGCCGGTAGTTTATGGGGGCTGTCCAAAAAGCAATTTCAGGGTGGTTGAGCGTAGTCGAAACCACCACGTATAGTGTTGTTGGTCATTTCGATGTTGTGGAGAAATTCCCCTGGCATGACTACTTATTTTTCACTTCTTTTTTTCCCTCCTAAATGGTATAATGGCTTACTTTTTCAAACGGAGGAAAATTATGGAAAAGTTCTTTAAACTTAAGGAAAACGGAACCACAGTTTCCAAGGAAATCGTGGCTGGTATCACAACATTCCTTGCCATGGCTTACATTCTTGCTGTAAACCCTGGAATGCTCAGCGCAGTTGGCAACGGAATGACATTCCCGGCAGTATTCACAGCAACTGCAATCTCATCTGCCATTGCAACTCTCGTTATGGCTCTCTGGGCAAATCTTCCTGTTGCACTCGCACCTGGAATGGGACTCAATGCATTCTTTACATTTACAGTATGTTTGGGAATGGGATGTTCATGGCAGCTTGCTTTGACTGCTGTTCTTATCGAAGGTATCATCTTCATCGTTCTTTCCATTTTTGGAATCCGTGAAAAGATCATCAACGCAATTCCAGCCGGAATGAAGAAGGCAGTTGCCGTCGGTATCGGACTTTTCATCGCTCTCATCGGTCTTGCAAATGCAGGCATCGTGTCAGGTGACACAGGTACAATCATCGGTTTTGTAAACTTTGACATGAAGCACACAACAGCTCTTGTTGCAATGATCGGTCTCATCATCACAATCGTTCTTTACCTTCTTAAGGTTCCTGGAGCAATCCTCATTGCGATCCTTGCAACAACAATCATTGGAATTCCTTTTGGCGTTACGACAGTTCCGGAAGGATGGGTTCCATTCAGCCTTCCTGCTTCTCCTCTTCTTTTCAAGTTTGACTTTGCAGGCATCCTTTCAATCAAGTTTGTTGTAATCGTATTCACATTCCTCTTTACAGACCTTTTTGATACAGTCGGAACATTGATGGGCGTTACACAGCAGGCAGGTCTTGTCGACGAAAAGGGCAACATTCCTAGCGCAAAGGCAGCACTCATGTCTGACTCAATCGGTACAGTAGTTGGTGCATGTCTCGGTACATCTACAGTTACATCTTATGTTGAATCAAGCTCTGGTGTTGCAGCAGGCGGACGTACAGGACTTACATCTGTAACAACAGGTGTTCTTTTCCTCCTTGCACTTTTCATGACACCGATCTTTGCTCTTATTCCAGGGGCTGCTACAGCTCCAGCTTTGATTTTTGTAGGCTTCCTCATGCTTCAGCAGGTTGTTGACATCGACTGGAAGGATCCTACTGAAGGTATCCCTGCATTCATTACAATCCTTGTAATGCCATGTGCCTATTCGATTGCAAAGGGTATTGCCTTCGGTATGATTGCTTATGTAATTGCAAAGGTTGCAGGAAAGAAGACAAAGGACATTCCTGTTGCTACCTGGGTACTTGCAGTAATCTTCATTGCAGACATCATTTTTGAAGCTCTAAAGTAAAGTTCTTGCATTGAGTGCTCCCGTCCAGAACCAATCCAAGCCTGCTAGGGTGCTCGTGCTACCTTAAAAAAAAACTGAAGGCTTTGCCTTCAGGGAAAATGTGGCTCGAAAATCGCAGTTTGGATTGAACCTGGACTCCGTACTCAATGCAAATTCTATTTTATGATTTAAAAATAATTTAGATAAAAATAAAGCAAATAAAACCAGGAGAATTGATTATGGCAGAAGAAAAATATGTACGTCCTACATGGGATGAATATTTTATGGAAGTTGCACGCACAATCGCAAAACGTGCCACCTGTGATCGTGGAAGAAGTGGATGTGTAATTGCCAAGGACAATCAGATTCTCGTTACTGGATATGTTGGTTCTCCTGCAGGCCTTCCTCATTGCGATGAAGTTGGCCATTTGATGAAAAAAATGATCCACGATGATGGATCCATCACCCAGCATTGTGTACGCACCGTTCACGCGGAACAGAATGCCATATGCCAGGCTGCAAAACGCGGCATTCCCATTGACGGAGCCACAGTATATTGCCGTATGACCCCATGCCGTACCTGTGCAATGCTCATAATCAATTGCGGCATAAAAAGAGTTGTCTGCGAGAAGCACTATCACGATGAAAAAGACAGCCTTGAGATGTTCAAGACGGCCGGGGTAAAAATCGAGCACCTTGAGGATTCCGTCCAGTCCTACGAAAACATGTAAACCATCAGGAAGGCAGGGAAGGTTCAGCGCTTATGGAAGAAATCACTCAGGAATTTCCAGATTGGACAACTTATGACAACTGGCTCATAAAGAACAACAACAATTATTCAATAACAAGCCTCAATGAGGTGGACGGGAAGATTGTTGCCGTTTACTTTGACAAACAGGCAGATTCTGCCGAAAATGGTGAAAATAACGGGAAATAGGGCAAAATTGGCTCAATTCTAAGCATAAAAATAGTTGTAATTACTTGCATTTATTCATAGAATTTATTATCTTTATGTTTGTTACCGATCAGTCGGTAACTTTTTGAGTTATGAAGAATACAAGGGAAATGATCATAAAGTCAGCTTTCTCATTTTACACGAAACCGATGTTTTCAAATATTTCTCTTTCGATGATCGCATCAAAGGCAGGCATCACCAAGGCTGCGATTTACAGGCATTTTGCAAGTCGGGAAGATCTGGATAATGCCATGTATAACTGTGTGTATGAGGATCTGTACAACATTCTCAAGAACTTCAGTTCCGGGGGAACAGATGATGGATTTTCCATTGTCGAAGGTGTAATAATTCTTCTCATGACACACAGGGAATATGTGTATTACCTGATTTCTACCTGCAATGAGATTATTCTTGACAAATTCCTTTTGAGGTTCAAGGGAATGGGCCTTTCTCTTTTTGACAATCTTTTTTCAGCGGATGGAACAGTCAAAGACATGGAAGCATATAAGGATGCAGTCTATATGGCGTGCAATATCCTTTATTTTCAGATTGTCCGAAACAAGATCATTGACTGCATGGATATTGGTGATAAGTATTCTGAAATTACAGAATATGCTTCAAAGTTGAATATGTTCATCAAAAAAGGACTAGGTCAGGATGTTTCCGAGTTGACCGGATTCCGCCTTGCTTCCCTTGACAGGATATGCATGGAAAGCATTGAAGGTGTTCCTGCTGTAAATAAGGTTTTTGAGTCTGTTGCTTCGATTGTCAAGGAAAAAGGTTTTCAGGGAGTTACGGTTGAAGCTGTTGCAAAAGGAATAGGACTTGCAAAAAGCAGTATCTATTCTAAATTTGAAAACAAGGCACAGATGATACAGTCTCTGATTGACAGAGAAATTGAAGAAATGTTTGTCATCATGAAGCAGAACATCAATAACGCCAGAAATAATGCGGAACGTGCCTACATAATGATGGAAACGGAACTTCTGTTTTTCATGAAGAAACCGGGACTTTTTACTGTCGGTCAATGGCTTCAGTTTCAGAATACTGAAAGAATCGTTCATGATGACTGTGAACATGAAAGGCTTTTTTCGACCTATTTTGATGGAATAAAGCTATATGATGTCTATCCTGAACTCGGACTGCCTAAGGAAGACTTTAAGATAATAGCTTTCTGGGTATTGATGATGCCTGTATTCCTTTACATGCATACGAGAAAGCAGAATATGACACCTGAAGTCGTTCAGGGAGCTTTAAAAGATATATTTTTTATGATGGAAAAAGGATTTAAAAGAGGGGAAATATGATGCACAAAAACAGATTAATTTGCTTGATTTTTGCTTCTTTTGGTTTGTCTGCATTTATGTTTGGTCAGAACAACTCGGGAAAAGAAAATGTTACCGAACAGTCGGTATCAATTACTGTTGAACAGGCTGTCGCCCATGCATTGGTATACAGCAGTTCATTGAAGTCTGCGGACATCGATCTTGCGATTAAAGAGCGCGCCGGAAAAAATGGATACAGCGTTCTTCTGCCTACAGTTCAGGCGACAGCAACAATGTCACGAGCCAGTGAAGATGCCGTCAGTTCGAATCTCCCGGCCGGCATTCCGATTGAAATCACTGAAAGCATGCATTGGACTGGAATTGTCGGATTGTCAGCAAGCTGGAATCTTTCACTTGCTTATATCGACCAGATCAAGGCCGCAAAGGCAGAGTATGAAGCCGGAAAACTTTCATGGGAACAGACTCAGCGCGAGACAAAGGTAAATGTCCAGAAGCTTTTCTACGGACTTCTTCTGCAGCAGGAATCCTTGAAACTCGACAGGGTTTCCCTGGAAAATTCCCGGCAGCGTTATGTTCAGGCTGACCAGAACTATAAAAATGGTGCAGTTCCTGAAATGCGTCTACTTCAGCTTCAGGTTGCCTATGAAAACCTTAAGCCGGAAGTATCTAAGGCTGAACGTGAATTCAGGAATCAACTTGACACTTTTGCTTTCCTTATCGGATATCCGGTCGGAACAAAACTTGAGCTTTCTGGTTCAATAGATCCAAACTACATCGACGTTGATTATGACAACCTGATGCAGATGTATTCAGAAAACAGCCTTGACTATCAGGCACTTGAAAAGAACATTGAAATACTCAGAATGAATCTTTCATCGCTCAAGCTTGGAATCTATACTCCTGCGCTTGCCTTGAACTATTCGTTCCAGCCTATGCTCACCAATTTTTTCGAGGCGGACAAAGGCGGATATCCTCACGGTGACTGGAAAGACCGCAATGGAAGTTTCAGCATGTCTCTTGCATGGAATCTGACGAATCTTCTTCCGTTTTCAAGCAAAAGACAGACGGTAAAGGATCTTGAGAACAACATCGAGAAACTTGAAATAAAACGCGGAATGCTTCTTGAGAATCAGAAGATTTCCATCAGAAAGGCCGTTGATACTTTGAATGATGCCAGGGAGCAGATAGATGTCATGGCCCGCAACATCACGCTTGCTCAGAGATCCTACGACATGACTGCACGCAGTTTCAGGAATGGTACTACGGAACTTCTTGACCTGCGTGATGCCGAAAAACAGCTTAACCAGGCAAAACTTGGACTTGCAAGCCAGAAATTCAATTATATTTCGGCTTTGCTTGATCTGGAGACTGCTCTCAACACAAACCTCCAGGTAGAATCAAATATAGATACAAAAAAGACAGAGACAGCAACTGCTGTAGAAGGAGAATAAAATGAAAGCAACAAAATTTTTTATTTTTGCAGCATCGGTTTTCGCAGCTGTTGCAATGGTTTCCTGCAAAGGGAAAAAGGTCGAGGAAAAGAAGACTGAAGAGGTACAGGAGACTGTATACGCAGTAAATACATTCAGATCAAAGCCTGGTAATCTTGATGATTATCTTGAATTCGGTGGAGATGTTTCTTCAGTTTCTGCTATTGATGTTCTTCCGGATACCAACGGAAAACTTACTCGTACTCTTGTTTCTGTGGGTGACAAAGTAAAAAAGGATGACATCATTGCTTATGTAGATGCAAGCCGCCCTGGTATGAATTATGCAGCAAGCCCTGTAAAGGCCCCTGTAAGCGGAACTGTCACTTCATTCCCTTATTCGGTTGGAGCAACGGTAACTGCCAGCATGTCAATTGCCAAGATCAGCGACACAAAGGACCTTCAGATCAAGGTAAATATTCCAGAACGCTTTGTAAGCCGCATCAAGCTTAACCAGAAGGCTCAGATTACATTTGACTCTTATCCGGCAGATGTTTTCAATGCTGAAGTTTATGAAGTCAGCCCTGTTCTTGACAGTGTAAGCCGTACAATGGCCATCAAACTTAGAATCGTTCCTACAGATCCAAAGGTTCGTGTCGGCATGTACGCCCGTGTAAAGCTTGTTACAGAGAGTGTTCACGATGTTCTTGTAATTCCGTCAAATGCAGTTGTAAAGCGTGAAGGTAAGACATATCTCTTTGTTGTTTCGGACAAGAAAACAGAAAGTGGAAAACCTACAGTAAGTCTTGTTCCGGTAAAACTTGGAATTACCGTTGATGATGTTACGGAAATTGAAGAAGGTTTGAAAGCTGGTGCTGAAATTGTTGTCAAGGGACAGTCCCTTCTCAATGATGGGGATGCAATCAGCATTCTTGCAGTTGTTAATGAAGAAAGATAATAGGATTTATATATATGAGCATTTCAGAGACATGTGTTAAAAAACCAGTAACTACATTGCTTTGTTTTTTCATGGCAATAGCACTTGGTATTTACTGTACATTCAATCTTCCTATGGACATGTATCCGAACATGACACTGCCATATGTCATGGTAATCACAGAGTATGAAGATGCTGGTCCGGAAGAAGTAGAGCAGAGTGTTACAAGAAACCTCGAATCAGTTCTGTCTGGATTGAGTGGACTTAAGAATATGAATTCCCAGTCGGCACTTGGCATGAGTCTTGTATTCCTTGAGTTTGACTATGGTGTTGACCTTGATGTTGCCGGCGGTGACATACGAGATAAAATAGACATGGTCCGAGGTTATCTTCCGGATAATGCCGAAGCTCCAATCGTAATGAAGATTGACCCTTCAATGATGCCTATCATGTTCTATGCCATTGAAGGTGAACGTACACCAGAGGAACTCCGTCAGTATGCGGAAGATGTTATCTCAAAGCGCCTTGAACAGATTGACGGTGTTGCCAGCGCAAAAGTTATTGGTGGACGTGAAAAGTCAATCAATATTGATATTCCCCGTGACCGTCTTGAAGCATATGGACTTTCGATCACTTCTGTAGCCCAGATGATTGGCGCCCAGAACATCCAGAGTTCCGGTGGACGTATTACTTCCGGCGATACAAACTATACAATCAAGACAAACGGTAAGTACCAGACCATTGAAGACCTTAAGAATACTGTAATTTCTTATAAGGTTGATTCCCTTGATATGGAAAATGGAGCACAGCTTCTTTCTGTTAGACTCCGTGATATCGCTGATGTCTATGAAGGATTCAAGGACGAATCTACACTTGCATACATTGACTCCCGTACCTGTGTCATGCTTCTTATACAGAAGCAGTCTGGTAAGAACTCGGTTTCCACAGGTCGCAAGGTCCGTGAGACAATCAAGAAACTTCAGATGGAAATGCCAAGCGACATCCACCTTACGGAAACAAACAATACTGTTGATATCATCAATGAAACAATCAACAACGTTGTGATGTCCGTTGTTCAGGGTGCTTTGCTTGCCATCATGATTCTGTTCATCTTCCTCCGTTCTTTGAAGACTACATTCATCATCGGTCTTGCAATTCCTATTTCCGTATTTGTTACCTTGCTTTTCATGTACTTTACCGGAATCACGATCAACATGGTTTCCATGGCAGGTCTTCTGCTTGGTATCGGTATGCTTGTAGACAACTCCATCGTTATCCTTGAAAACATCTATGCATACCGTCAACGTGATGCAAAACCTACAGTTGCAGCGGTTCTTGGTTCAAAGGAAATGGTTGCTTCAATCACTTCTTCAACCTTGACTTCTGTCTGTATCTTCCTTCCTATGCTTTTGTTCAAGAGCCAGCTTGGAGTCATGGGACAGATGTTCAATGACCTTGCATTCACAATCATCTACTCACTCATGAGTTCCCTGATTGTTGCAATTGCCCTTGTTCCGGTTCTTTGTTCTTCAGTCCTTAGAATCGACAAAATCGTAAACGAAGAAAAAAGAGGTCTTGGGTATGCAATCAACAATGCCTTCAACAGATTCTTCCTGTGGCTTGAAAATTCATATGCCAAAGGTGTTACATTTGTTCTGCATCACAGAAAAATGTTTGTAACAGGCTTGTTTGTTGCCCTCATTCTTTCTTTCGCCGCAATCAAGTTTGTAGGCTTCATCTTCATGCCACCGACAGCATCGAACTCAGTTTCTGTAGAATTTACACTTCCACAGGGAACCAACGTCCACGTTACTGAAGATACCATCTTCAGCATGTATGAATCTACAAAGGATGAAATCAAAGGTACTAAGTTCATTTCCATTCAGGTTGGTGGAACAAGCGTATTCTCAAACGGTTCTGAAACAAATACCGGTAATATCACTTATACTCTTTATCCTGAAGCTGAAAGAAAACCTGGATACGACAACGAAAAGTCTGCCAAGGACAAACTTCGCAAGTACTTTGACAAGTTCCCTGGTGCTGAACTTAAGTTCGGTACAAACAACAACAGTGCTTCTTCAGGTAAAATGGAAATCAGCATCAAGTGTGATGACCTTGCAAATCTTAGAAGTTACGCACAGGCTGTTCAGGATGTTCTAAAGGAAAAGGGCGGCGATTACGTTCAGGAAGTTGAAAGCGACCAGGCAGACGGTCTTCCACAGGCAGAAATCGTCGTTGACCGTTCAAAGATGTATGAAATGGGACTTACAGTCTACGGTGTAGGCTCAGAAATCAATGCTGCAATCAACGGAAAGACTGCAACCCGCTATACGGACAGAGGTAAGGACATCGACGTCATTGTTCAGCTTTCGGAAAAAGACCGCAAGAAGCTCAATGACCTTGACCAGATTTCTGTAGTAAACAGCCAGGGTCAGAGAATTCCTCTTTCCAGCTTTGCCCATTACGAGCAGAACCTTTCACCGGTTACAATCCTTCGTGAAAACCAGACCCGTACAATCACGATCAAGTGTTCCATGGTTGACGGTATTTCAATGGATGTTGCCTACAGGGAAGTTCAGAAAATTATCGAGGCAAACATTCCTAAGGATGAAACTGTTATGATCAAATATGGTGGAGATATGGAAGACATGATGCTTGCCGTCAAGGGATTTGCCGCCATCATGATCATGGCTGCCTGTCTCGTATTTATTGTCATGGCATCCCAGTTTGAATCAATGATTGACCCGTTCATCGTCATCCTTACGATTCCTCTGTCATTCATCGGTGTTATGATGATCTATGCTATCACAAGAAATCAGCTCAGTGTTGTTTCCATCATGGGTATGCTGGTTCTTATCGGAACTATTGTTAATAACGGTATCGTTCTTGTTGACTATACAAACCTTTTGAGAAAGCGTGGCTATGGGCTTGAGGAAGCCTGCATCGAAGCTGCCCATAACCGTTTGCGTCCGATCCTCATGTCAACTTTGACTACTGTTATTTCCCTCATGCCTATGGCTTTCTTCGCAACTGAAAGCTCAAGGTCAATGCAGCCTATTGGTCTTACAGTTTTCGGCGGAATGACTTTCGGTTCATTGATGACCTTGTATCTCATGCCTACCATTTACTTCATGATCAACAGCAGAAGAATCAGAAAAGCCAAGAAGAAGGCAGAAAAGAAGGCTCTAAAGCAGCAGAAAATTCTTGAACGTCTTGCAAAGAATGCTGGTCAGGAGGAAGCAAAATGACAGAAAGAGTACGTATAGAAATCATTTGTTCCCAGGCTCTTGAAGAGGACTTTGCGGAAGAATTTGAAAACAACAACGTTGGAAAAAAATTTACAAAAATTGCCAACGTTATGGGTGCAGGCTGGAGCAATCCTCATCTTGGCGATGCGGTCTGGCCTCAGCTCAACACCATGTATATCATCTATTGTGACAAGGAAGAGTCTGAAAAGATAATTCAGATTGTCTCAAAACTTAGAAAACTTTATCACACGGAAGGTATCGCCTGCTTCATAGGCACTGGTACTGAGGTGTAAAAGGAAAGGGCTGTCCACCGGACAGCCCTTTGTTGTAGAATGTCATAGTCGGACTTGATCCGGCAATATCTTTAGCGGAGTTCAAATCTTGAACTCTTTATGAATTTTTCAAGGCTTTCTTCCCATCTTGGGATTTTGATCTTTAATCCTTCAATTATCTTATCCTTGCTCAGCACTGAATAGGCAGGACGTTTTGCTGCGGTCGGATATTCTTCCGTAGTACAAGAGTTGATCGTGCATTCATTTGTGATGCGTCCATACTTTTTACCATATTCATAGATCTTCTGGCAGAATTCAAACCAGCTGGTTTCACCAAGATTTGTGAAATGGTAGATACCGTAAGGAAGTGCTGATTTTTTTCCAAAAAGACCTTGTGCCTTTTCTGAAGATTCAATGATCTTGATGATGGCATGAGCCAGATCTACTGCACAGGTTGGTGTTCCTTTCTGGTCGCAGACAACTTTTACTTCTGGATTGCTGTTCATGGCTTTGGTCATTGTGTACACAAAATTCTTGCCATCAAAACCGTATAGCCAGGCAGTTCTTATGATGTAATAGAGTGTCATCTCTTTTTCGATTTCTTTTTCCCCGTCTGCCTTTGTTACACCATAGACACCAAGAGGTGAACGAGGAGATTCTTCTGTATATGGTGTTGAACCAGTTCCGTCGAAAACATAGTCCGTCGAAATATGGATGAGTTTTGCACCCAGGTCTCTTGCAGTCCTTGCGATGTTGAGCGGACCTTCCTGGTTAAGTTTCTGTGCAAGTTCACTTTCAGATTCCGACTTGTCTACGGCTGTGTATGCGGCACAGTTTATTATCCATGTGATTTTTTCCGGAACCTTACCTTTTTTTACTGTAAGACCAGTAGTGTTTGCTGCAGGTCCGTGGCTGGATGCGAATTTTCTCAGTTCATTTGAATTTGTAATATCTACATCCCTGTCGCTTCCGATCCATTGAATCCTATTTTCTGTAAGTTGTCTGGCAATTTCGCTGCCAAGCATTCCTTTATCACCAATAAGCCAAACCATTTTGATGCCTCCAGTTGATTGACATAAACTCACTAAAAAAAATGAACGAATCACGATGGGTACGCTGGATGAATGACAAACACGGATTCGAATCAAGTTTTGAACTGTGCTTAATTATATTGAAACACGATAAAAAATTCAATTTTGATGGGATTTTGTTTTTTCCCATTAATTGAAAAAATGGTTTTTTTTCGCTAAGATATGCTCATGAATATGGAAGCATTTGTTTTGGGCTGCGGTGGTATGATGCCGCTTCCTTACCGTCACCTTACTTCGGTTCTTTTGCGTCGTGACGGTGACCTTTTCCTTTTTGATGGTGGAGAGGGAACTCAGGTATCATTGCGCCGTCTCAACCTCAAGTGGAAAAAAATCAACGCGATATTTGTATCACATACACATGCAGATCATGTAACAGGCTTGCCAGGAATCCTCATGCTGTCGTCGCAGGTTGACAGAAATGAGCCTCTTTACATCTTTGGACCTCCAAAAATCGCTGAATACATTGAATCAAGCCGAAAAGTTCTTGACATGTACATAAACTATCCGATTGTAGTTAAGGAAATCACCGCTCCTTGTGTCTGCTATGAAGGTGATGGATTTACTGTCCGTGCTTTCCCTCTTGAACATACCAAGACTTGTGTTGGATATACCCTTGAAGAATCAGATCGTCCTGGAGAATTCAATCCGGAAGAAGCATTGCGTCTTAAGGTTCCTCGTGGTCCGCTTTGGGGTAAACTTCAGCATGGAGAAAAAGTTGTTGCAGAAGACGGAACTGTTGTTTCTCCTGAGCAGGTTGTGGGACAGAACCGTAAAGGAAGAAAATTCAGCTTTGTCACTGATACACTATATCTGCCAACCATTGCTGAAGAAGTCAAAGGAAGTGATCTTCTGATCTGTGAAGGTATGTTTGCTGATGATTGTGAAGATCAGGCAAAAGAAAAAAAACATATGACTGCAAGACAGGCCGCAACGATTGCAAGGGATTCAGACTCAAAAAGAATGGCTTTGATTCACTACAGCCCTCGATACAATGACAAGGATCTTGATGTTCTTCTGCAGCAGGCAAGAGAAGTCTACCCTGGAGCAAGACTTTCAAAAGATAGAATGCATATAGAGATTCCATATGTCGAATAATACTGTGGAGCTTTTATCCTTTACAAAAAAATATGCTTCAAAATTTGTCTTCAAGGAAGTTGATTTTGTTGCAAAATCCAATTCCATTACAGGCTTGCTTGGACCAAACGGTGCAGGTAAATCAACTATATTGAAGACCATTTCCGGAGTCATTTATCCTACAGACGGAACTGTAAAAGTCTGCGGTTTTGATGATCCTGCTGAAATAAGAAAGATCACAGGCTATGTACCTGAGCATCCGGAATTGGAAGGCAATCTTACAGTAAAGGAAACGCTTCTGCTTGAATCAGGACTTTACTGCAGTGGTTCAGACATTGAATCCAACGTTGGGTTTGCAGTTGATTTTACTGGATTGAATGAAGTTCTGAATATCAAAGTCAAAACTCTTTCAAAGGGATTTGCCCAACGTTTAAGTCTTGCAAAGGCCTTGTGTATTGATCCAAAAATATTGATCCTTGATGAATTTTCTGCCGGCCTTGATCCAAAACAGATTGTCGAGCTTAGAAACAAAATAAAAAAGCTGTCAAAAAAAATAACGGTGATTTTTTCAACCCATCATATTGAGGAAGCATCAAGTCTTTGTGACGAAATCTACATAATCGATAAAGGTATCGTAAAATCACATGGTACTGTTGATGAAATCATAAAAGTTTCCGGTGCAAAAAATCTTGAAGATGCGTACCTCAAATTCATTGAAGGAACTGGTGAGGATGAAGAATGAAAAAATTATTCTTCCGTTACTTATATAAAATAGCAGGCTGTCCTTTTTCATATGTTGCAGGTGTATTTTTTATCGCCTGGCTTTGGATTCAATGGTTTGTTGGACAGCGCTTTTTTGCAGGTTATGGAACTTCTGATCTGCATCATTTTTTTTCTGCATTTCCTCTTGCTTCAGCTTTTTATCTTCCTCTTATTGTTTCAATCTCAAATATAAAGGGGCAATATAGTTTTCCGTACAATAGTGCTATTGTTTTTGTTTCCCGTATTTCATCATGCCTTGTTTCCTGTGGTTTATGTCTTTTTTTAAGCCTTCTTATTCCCGCCGCTGTCTCAATCTTTGGCGATATAGAATATTCCCAGCTTGGAACTGGTTTTTTCGGGATTCTTCTGTTTTTTACCGCAGCGACAAGTTTTACTGTCTTGATTTTTACTTTAATAAAATCCACCGCTGCTGCATTTGTTGTTTCAGCACTTTGTCTTTTTATCTGCAACAGCATTCATAATCTGCCGTCATACATTGATGGGGGAAAAGCTGGTTCAATTTTAGTCAAAACCATTTCTTTTGCCTGGAATTTTGACGACTTTGCAAAAGGAATCATTTCAATCAGGTCCATATTGTATTTTCTGAATATCGCTTTCATATCAATGGGATTGTCATGGTACATAATTGGAAAACGTATGGGGAACTGTACCTGCGAATTCAAAAAGTCCATGCGGTTTGTTCTGATTACATCGGTTTTGGTCATTTTTGTTGGAATTACAACAAATGTAAAATTTGATTTGACAAGATCTAAAAAATTTTCTGTTTCAGCCTATTCAAAAAATATAGCGGAAAGAATTTCAGAACCTGTTTCAGTTACATATTATCTTAGCCGCCAGCTTACAAACCTTTATCCACAGGTCAGCGATGTAAAAGATTATCTTGAAAGTTTCGCTTCCATTTCTGATAACATCACAGTAAAGATTGTTTCTCCTGAAACCCAACAGTTGCAGAGCCGGCTTGCTGACTATGGAATAAACGGTCAGCCAATCAGAACTAATTCAATCTCTTCAACTGTTGTTACAAATGTATATTCATCCATCGTTATAGATTATCTTGGCATGACAGAAATAATTCCCTTTGTTCTTGATTCTACCACTTTGGAATTTTCATTGGCACAGAAAATAGAAAGTCTCATCGAAGAAAGAAAGAACCTTATTCAGATTGTAGTCGCAAATGATCTTGATCTTGAAAACGGTTACAGTTATGTCGTTCCTTATCTGAAGTCTCTTGGTTATGTACCATTCCAGACTGAACTTCCTTCAGTAGCTTCAGATCCGACAAAATCTTTTGACAATTACATAAATGTTCCCCTTGTTGTTCTTGGCAGTGAAAAATTCACTAAGACGGATTGCAGGGTTTTTGAGAAATTCATACTTGATGGTGGTCGAGCTTTTCTTGCTTCGCAGCCTTATTCCATTGATATAAACAATGACTGGTCTTTCCGTCAAAGTGAAGCGCAGCAGTATTTTGAGAGAATGCTTTTTACATTCGGCATTTACTGCAAGAATTCTTTGACCTGTGATGTTTCTAATTTGAGGATAACAATGACAAGTACACAGGACACTTCAAATAATTCCGCTTCTGAAAAAAATGAATTCATCAACTATTCATTATGGCCGGTGTTGAGACCACATGTTAATCTTCCAGATGGTATGACAACTTTCTGGCCAGTTGCTTTCGATATTGATAATGAAGTTTCTGAAATTGAAAGCTTCGAAACACTTCCATCCCTTATGACAAGCCAGGCCAGCTGGCAGATGGAAAAAATTGATGGAAAATTCTTTACTAATCCATTTACATGTCCAAAAAGTGCTGAAGATTTTGAAATAAAAGGTCCTTTTACAGTTTCCGCAGAGGTGAGGAATTTATTGACGCACGATCTGCGAATGGTTTATTTAGGGGATCAATACGCTTTAAGCACACCAATGATTTCATACAGCTCAGGAAGTTCAATAGATCTCCGTGCCTTTGAGTACATGGGGAATTACATACTTGAGCTTTGTGGTCAGAATGATCTTCTGGCTCTAAAAAACAAGTCAAAATTCAACTATAGTCTTTATAAGATTTCTGATTCCCAGATTGTTGAGGCCGCTAGAAAAGCTGTGCTTCTTTCTTTGGTTTTGCCTGAAGTTATAATTTTGCTTTGTGGCATCATGTTTGTATATTCACGGAGAAAATTCATAAGATGAAAAAATTGAAAACGAAAAAAGCATTTCTCTTTTTCTATGCCTTTGACATAGTACTTTTATTGATCGTTGGTCTGGTATTTCTTCCTTTTTCGAAAGGAAAAAATACGAGTGCTTCCATCAGTTCCGCCTATCTTGAAGATAATGGAGATGGAATTACGGAAATTAAAATCATAGATAGAAGTAAAAAATCCATGGTTATGATGACGTGCACTGAATTCGGATGGATTGGTACGGACAGCATGTCAAATCAAAATCTATATTGGCCTGTCGAGGAAGAACGTGTGCTGAGATTCCTCGATGCTATGAAAAGAAAAAGAATGTGGGAAAAAAAAGCTGAAAATACAGCTTCCTGGAAAAAACTTTCTGTTGATAAAGAGAATGCGATAGAAGTTGTTTTTTCCAATGGTTCCAGAACCTGTGGACATGTGTTTTTTGGTTTTACTGATGATCTTGAAAATACAATTTATTTTCGTACTTCTAAAAACAGTACGGTCTGGGCTACCAATGATGAAGTCAGTTTATATTTGAGTGAAAATGATCCATCAATATGGGCAGATCCATATCTTGTTCCATTGTGTGCACGGTATGTTGGAAGTGCTGATAAGGTCAGTGAACTAAGGCGCGGTCAGCTTGTTTTTTTGAAGCCTGCTGAACATGTAAAGGCTTTCGATTCTCTTGATGTTGAATTTGACTGGGGTGTGAAAGCACACTATGATTTCTATAAAAAGGATGATCTGGTTGTTGTAATTCCGTCCTTTGAAGGAAATGATTTTTTAAGGAATCTTTCATATAGATATTCAATCAGTCAATGGACTTATGAAAAATTCATAAAGGAAAATAAGAAATGAAAATTCAAAAGTCGGCGATAGGAGTTTTCCTTGAATTTGCAGATGAGTATTTAAATTTTGAGAAGACTCCGGAAAAAAATATTTTCTGGCTTGATACAATGGAATTCCTTTGCAATCGTTTGGGAAATCCTCAGGATGAAATTCCATGTTTCCATGTTGCAGGTTCAAAAGGAAAGGGCTCTGTTTCAATGATGATTGCATCTATACTTGAAGAAAATGGAAATAAAACCGGACTATATTCTTCGCCTCATATACTTGATTTCATTGAACGTATAGGAACTTGCAAAGGTCCCTATGATGAGTCGGTTTATGAGAAATCTGTCCGTTGTCTTATGGAGTCAGTCAATTCCATCATGACGGAAGAACTTCCGGGGAAGCGACCTGTTACCTGGTTTGAACTTGTTACACTTCTTGGATTTTTATGCAATAAAAATGCAGGTTGTGACTATTCCGTTTATGAAGTTGGACTTGGCGGTCGTCTTGATGCTACAAATGTGATCAAACCAAAGTGCTGCTGTATCAATCAAATAGAACTTGAACATACGGAGTTTCTGGGCGATACAGTGGAAAAAATCGCCGCCGAGAAAGGTGGCATTATAAAACAGGAAACTCCTGTCTTTGTTGCGGCACAAAATGACAGTGTGCGAAATGTTTTTAGAAATATTGCAAAGGAAAGAAATGCTCCAATCTATTTTGTAGATGAAGTTTCAAAAGTCTCTTCTATTACTTATGAAAATAACCGGATGCAGTGCAAAATTGAGTCTTCCTTTTTCAAAAGACCGTTGAATTTGTCTCTTGCAATGCTTGGTGATTTTCAGACAAAAAATGCTGCCATGGCTGCCATTGCTGTAAAGCAGGTTTTACCTGATATCGACGAGTCAATCATTGAGACAGGTCTTTCCAAGGCAAAATTGCCTGGAAGATTTGAGATAGAAAAAAATATTGTCTTTGATGGAGCCCATACTACAAACAGTATTGCTTTTACACTGAACACCATGGAGAAAGTATTTGGTCGTGACCTCAATGTTCATTTACTTTTTGGTTGTGCCGCGGATAAAGAAGTTGAAAAAATGTCTTTAATGTTTAAGGACCGTTTTTCAAGCATCTATCTTACAAAACCTGGCAATGTAAAGGCTTCTGATATTGAGCGGGCCAGAAAAGCATTTGACGATGCCGGTCTTGATTATTTTTGCTGTGGTGACTACTTGAAGGCTATTCCTTATGCTTTGGAAAAGTCTAAAGAAGCTCATGCAATACTTCTTGTAACCGGAAGTTTCTATCTTGTATCAGAAGTAAAGAAATATTTACTTTCATGCAAGTGTCTTGGAACTGATAATTGAAAATATGATATTCCCTTTTTTTAACATAGAGAGGATTTTTTCATGAAGAGATTTGTTTCTTTTTTTGTGTCATTACTTTTATTGCTGTCTGTTTCTTTTGCCGATCGTTCTAAAATTACGATTCTTTATACCAATGATATTCATACGCATATCGATAATATGGTAAAGGATTCTTCAGGGAAAAAAGTTCCTGGACTTTCATATTCAAGTGTTTCTTCAGTCAAAAAAGATCTTTCTGATTCAGGTGAAAAAGTAATACTTGTTGATGATGGTGATTTCGCCCAAGGAACAATCTTCGGTGTAGAAGACCAGGGTAAAACAATTGTTCAGCTCATGAATGCAGCCGGATATGATGTTGCGACACTCGGCAACCATGAATTTGATTATGGCATGGATGTACTTGAGAAAAACATAAGAAAGGCTAAATTCAATATAGTCGCTTGTAATTTCCACAGACAAAATAAACTTGTGACCAAGCCATATGTGATTGTAAGAAGAGGAAATGTTAAGGTATGTTTCATCGGTATTGCTACCCCTGAAAGCCTTACAAAATCATCCCCAGTTATTTTTATGGATAAAGCGAAAAAGAATATCATTTACAACTTTGATGAAGATAGCAATGGTGATAAACTTGCCTCAACAGTACAGAAAGCTATTGATGAGGTTAAAGACAAGGTTGATTATGTGATCGCTTTGGGACATCTTGGAATCGACAGGTCATCAGAACCTTACCGCAGTACTGATATTATTTCAAAAGTCTCAGGACTTGATGCTTTCATCGACGGCCATTCACATTCTGTTGTCGAGCACATGATTGTAAAGGATAAGGATGATAGGGATGTTCTTCTTACTCAGACAGGTTGCTATCTTTCAAGTATCGGTAAAATGACATTGGATGGAGATTCCGTACAGACTGAATTCATCAGGGCATATGACAGACGTGATGATAAAGTTGAAATCATGACAAAAAAATTCATAGACAAAACCAATGCGAAAATGAACGAAGTCTTTGCATTCAGTGATGTGAAATTTGTCATGCGTACAGATGATAATACAGACTGGTTTGTCCGAAAGCATGAGACTAATCTTGGTGATTTTGTTTCTGACTGTTTTTATTACTACATCAATGAAATTGAAAAAATGCCTTGTGATATTGTTTTTATGAATGGTGGTGGAATAAGGGAAAATATTCCAGAAGGAGTTTTCAATACAATCACGGCAAAGACAGTTCAGCCATTTGGAAATCAGGTCTGTATCGTAAAACTTGACGGTCAGTCAATTCTTGATGTTCTTGAATTTGGTTCTCGTGGAGCAGGAAAAGACTCCATTGGTGGATTCATGCAGGTTGCCGGTGTGAAATATGCAATCGACAGTTCTGCTGCGAGTACGGTAAAAATGGATGATAAAAAAAGATGGACGGGCAGACCTTCCAGCTACAGGGTTCATGATGTTCAAATATACGACAGGGCAGAAGGTAAATATATGCCTCTGGAGCTAAATGAAATTTATCATGTTGGCGGAATTAATTTTATCCTCCGCAATATGGGAGATGGATTCACCATGTTTGAAAATGCTGAACTGATAAAAGATTATATCGGAGAAGACTTTCTCTTGATGTGTGAATACGCAAAGGCATTTGCAGGAAAAGATTCAAAGGGTAGTCCGCATATTTCCACAAAAAATTCTCCACTGAAAAATTATCCCGGATATCTGATTGATTATGAAAATCCTGATGGCAGTGGAAGAATCATCATAAAGTAAGCTGAAGGAAATATTGATAGGCAGCATATATTTTAGTAGGTTGATAAAAAAAAGAGATGTCCTAAGACATCTCTTTTTTTTGCCCGGAAGGGGACTTGAACCCCTATGAAGTTGCCCTCACTAGGACCTGAACCTAGCGCGTCTGCCAATTCCGCCACCCGGGCTAAAATCTGCATGTTTTCAATTGCCTAATACTATATAGAAATAGGCTTTTAGTGTCAACGGAAGAAATTCAACAATAAATTGAAAATGCTTTAAATAATTTCTTCAATAGACTAGAATGATGTGGGGATTAAAATGAGAACTACAAAAGCTATTATCCATCTTGGAAACCTAAAATCCAATGTTGCTTCTATAAAAAAACTTCTGAAAAATAATGTAAAGATGTGTGTTGCCATCAAGGCTGACGCTTACGGTCATGGAGCTGTACCTTGCGCAAAAGCTGCGGTCGAATCAGGCGCAGATTATCTTGCCATCGCTACTGTTGATGAAGGTATTGAACTTCGTACTAATGGAATCAAAGTTCCCCTTCTTCTGCTCAGCCTTTGTTCACCAGAGGAAATTCCTGATGCAGTTAGATATGGGCTCACACCTTTTATTTTTGACAGCGAGTACATTCAGCTTTTTGCCGGTGTCTGCAGGTCTGTCGGAATAAAGGAATTTCCAGTTCATCTTGCTGTTGATACAGGCATGGGCAGAATTGGCTGTGCACCAAAACAGGCAGGGAAACTTGCAGCTGAAATTGTTAAAACCGGTGTACTTACGTTGGGAGGCACAGGTACTCATTTTGCTCTTTCAGACGGAACTTCAAAAGCCGCTGTAAAATACACCAGAAACCAATATGAAGAATTCAAGACCGCAATAAAATCAATTCGTAAAGCCGGTATTGAACCTGGAATCTGCCATTGTTCAAATTCGGCTGCTACATTGAACAATCCTGAATACCACATGGATATGGTCCGCCCTGGAATCATCTGTTATGGTTATTATGCTGATGAAGTTTCAAAGGAATTTCTTGAGTCCAGAAAAATCAAAATAGATTTGAAACCTGTCATGACTGTTGAAACTTCTGTCTGTGCCATAAGACCTTTTGCCCAGGGAAAATCAGTTGGTTACGGCTGCACGTGGACAGCACAGGAAGATACGGATATAGCAGTATTACCAGTTGGTTATGAAGACGGATGGTTCAGAAGGTTTTCAAAAGAAGGAATAAAAGTATCCATAAATGGAAAAGGCTATCCTGTAAGGGGTAGGATATGCATGGACCAGTGCATGATTGAACTTGGAAAGGATCATAAAGTCAAGCGATGGGACAAGGCTGTTTTATTTGGCTGCAAAGAAGACGGTGCCCTTCAAACTGCGGATGACATAGCACGTATAACAGGTACTATACCATACGAAATAACCTGTGGCATTTCAAAGAGAGTTCCAAGAATATACGTAGATTAAAAGATAAGGCAGTCTGAAAGCTCAGACTGCCTTATCTTTTAAGATGTACATCTTTTGAAAAACACAACACAGATGGCTACAAGCACCACTATGCTTCCAAGGAAAAGCCATGGTGGGACATCATCGCTGAAACCTTTGTGTTCATGCTTCTTGAATGCAAATTTTATCATGCGTTTTGATTTGCCGGAGAGTTTGTGTTTTCTTCCGTCCAATGTTTTTGCTTCCGGTACACCGTAAATCTCTTCATGGCTCATTGCATAGTGGCAAGAAGGACAACCGTGTAGAAAACCTTTGACTGTACCGATATGACCGCAGTTTGGACAACGGACAGCAGCAAAAAACTTTCCGCACTTAGGACAGAACTTTGCGTTGGATGCAACTTCAGAGCCGCATCCCTCACAAAAATATTTTGCTTTCTTTTTTTCTTCAGCCATTATTCAGTTCCAAGATTATCGACTGTGTAATCGTAGATCTGCCAAATTCCGTCACGCTGTCTTACATAATATGTATAACGTTTACGTTCCTGGAAATTGTCATTCTTAAACCATTCAAGAACTTTTACAGTACCTTCTGTCTGTGAATAAGTAGTTGTCTCAATATAGAATTTTGAAGGAATTGCAACTATGTCATAATCAATTCTCTGGAGCATCAAGTCAGCACGGAAAGCACGGAGCATATCGGCTCTTTCATCTGCGCTTACAGAATTGTATTTTCTGCTTCTTGCAGGATCGCGCTTAAGCATTTCTTCAAGATCCATATAAAGGAAGAACTGATCCCAAAGCGACTTCTGACGGGCAATGATTGTTTGTTCAATAACCTTGTCTGGACTGATGTCTTCAGGATGAAGTACAATGGCACTTGTGCTTTCGACAGGAATTGTGCTTGAAGCAGCGGCAGCAGGACTAGGACGGATTTCAAGACTGAGTCTGTTTGATGAAAGATAATTTACCTTATTTCTGTAAAGTTCAGGATAGAATCTGAGTTCAACGTAGTAAATTGATGGATCCTTGATTTCAAGATAATCCTTGAGGTTTTCACGGAAAGAATATTCTTCTCCCGGTTCAAGGGTGATTTCACGGAAATATACTGTCTGGTTTGTGGTTCTCTTTCTTATGAGCCCCTGTGTTGAAGGAAGCTGGGCTTTCTTTACGTTAAAGGCAATGAAATCGACAGAGAACATTTTATCATCGGCAACCTTGAAACGAAGTGTCTCAGAAGTTGTATTTGACAAAGTGATGTAGACATACACAGGATTTGAATCAGCATCTCCTGGATAGTACATTGTTCTATCATAAAATTTGATGGAAACTTCCGCCTTGTCCTTTGTCTGTGCCACAGCAGTATGGGCAAACACCATGAAAACTGCTATAGTTGCAAGTAATGTGCGTTTAACGTTCACGACAAATACTCCCGGGGCTTTATAGCCTCTATTTGTATTTTAAATTTTATATTGCTGTCAGTCTGTCTTGATTTGATTCTTAGTTGGGAATAACATCGATTAAATCAGGTCGGTCCGGACATTACAATTCTTGTTATATTATCGGTAGATTATGGAAAATTCATTATTAAAATCATTGTTGCCTTTGCTTTCTTCCTGTCAGAATCTTCATCAGTGTGTGACTGCATGTGCTGATACTGATGCAGATCAATTCCCGGTTCAGATTTCCGGAATTAAGGGAAGTCTCAATTCCTTTTTTCTTGCCCAATTCATTGATAGAATCGCGTTGAATGAAATTCATGCAAGACAGTACGAAAACAGATACAGTCAGTTTCAGAAAGATTATGTCATTGTTGTTTCTACTCAAAAAGATGCTGATGAATGCCAGTCTGATCTTGAGACGGTTTTAGGTGAAAGTGTTGAAATTCATAAACTCCCATGGTGGGGAACCATTCCATATCGTCCTGTAAGTGTTGGTGCTGCCGTTTTTGGAGAAAGAGCAGGGGTACTTGCAAGAATGGCTGGCCGGAATCCTTCAGGCGGAAAACCAAGAATTTTCATCTTAAGCCAGAGGGCACTTATTACACCGGTTCCTCCTGTGGAATATATAAAAAGTCTTTCAATCAATTTAAGAAAAGGTCAGGAAGCTGACATTGAAAAAATTGCTGAACAGATTTCGTCCTATGGTTATATGCGTGTTCCTAAAGTCAACCAGAAGGGAGAATTTGCTCTTCGAGGTGAAGTTCTGGATGTTTTCATAAGCGGTGAGGAAAAGCCTGTCCGTATTCAGTTTGATTTTGACACCATACAGCAGATCCGTACTTTTGATGTTGAAAGTCAGAATACAAAGGAAAAGGTTGAGCGGCTTATCATCTATCCGATGAAGGAAATTGTCTGGACTGATGAACTTGTTGATAAGCTTGAAAAAGTTCTTGAAGCAGAGGATTCAAGCGGAATAAAAAACGATTTTGCAGCCTATGATAAAAAAAGACGAAGTGGAATTACTACGGAAGCAGCTGGTGGCGATGAGGCGGAAGAAGTTCAGTCGATTAACAGCCCTGCGCTGAATTCAGAAAATATACACCTTGCGCTCACAGACAAAGCGCTGGAAGAAAAAGACAGGATACTTACGGAATTAAGCGTTAAAAAAGAAACAGAAGGTGAAGAACTTTTCTATGGCCTGCTGTGGGAAAAGCAGCATTGTGTCCTTGATTATCTTGCCGACGATACGAGTGTATTTTTTTACGATTGGGACCGTCTTGTTAATGCAAAGAAAATGCTGGACAATGAGTATAGTGTCTCTTACAGAACTGCTAGACAGATATTGCCTGTTTTCCTGCCATCAGTGATGCAGCTTGATTTTTACGCTCTTGTGCATAGTATCGAAAAACTATATGCCTTCAGAAGCCTGGAGACGTTAAGCAATAATGGGGAAGAGCAGATACTTGAAGATTTCTCAATCCAGTTCAATTCATCCCATTCTGTTTTGTGTGAGCCGTCACAAAGTTATTTTGGCAATATCAATTATTTCAAGGAGCAGCTTTCATTCTATCAGAATGAGAAGTGGCACATTTTTATTTTTGCTGACAATGCAAACCAGGCATTAAGAATCAACGAACTTGTAAAAGATTTTGTTGATGTGAAGGATAATACATTGTTTCCTGTTACAGTCCTTCCTTGTGCAGTTACAAGCGGATTTTCAATCAGTGATGAAAAAATCCTTGTAATTCAAGAAAATGAAATTTTCGGAAGAAAGCGGAATGCACCCAAATCCACAAGAAAAGTTCGTTCTGAAGCCCTGGACAGTTTCGTTGATCTTACCCCTGGAGACTATGTTGTACATGTCAATTACGGAATCGGACGTTTTCTTAAGATCGACCGTCTTAAATCAATGGGGACTGAAAAAGATTACATCAAGGTTGAATATGCGGATGAGGACATCGTCTATATACCGATTGAACAGGTAAACATGGTCCAGCGTTATATAGGAAGTGAAAGCGAACATCCGCATTTGGACAGGATCGGTTCAAAAAGCTGGAGTGCCAGAAAGGCAAAGGTACAGAAACAGGTTGAAGAAATGGCTGAAAGGCTTATCGATCTGTACTCAAAAAGACAGGCAAGCCGTGGTTATCCATTCCCGAAAGATGGTGAATGGTCGGTTGCTTTTGAGGCTGCTTTCCCGTATGAAGATACTCCGGACCAATGGACAACGACACAAGATATTAAAGCGGACATGGAGTCATCTGTACCCATGGACCGTCTTGTCTGTGGTGATGTTGGATATGGAAAAACAGAAATAGCCATGAGAGCGGCTTTCAAGGCTGTAATGGGTGGCAAACAGGTTGCTTTTCTGGCACCTACAACCATACTTGCGGAACAGCACTATGAGAACTGCATGGAACGTTTCAAGAACTTTCCTGTAACCATTGCCCATATGTCAAGATTTGTAACCCCTGCTGAACAGAAGAAAATCCTTAAAAAGGTGGCAGATCGGCAGGTAGACATTCTTATAGGTACACATCGAATAATTCAGAAGGATGTTAAATTCGCTGACCTTGGTCTCATGATCATCGATGAGGAACAGAGGTTTGGTGTAAAGGACAAGGAGAAACTCAAGGAAATGAAGACAAACATAGATTGTCTGGCTTTGAGTGCGACACCGATTCCACGTACCCTGCACATGAGCCTCTTGAAAATCAGGGACATGTCATTGCTGACGACACCACCTCAGAACCGTCAGCCGGTTGAGACAGCTATCGAAGAATATAATGACGACAAGATTGCCCGTGCCATACGTCAGGAAGTTGACAGGGGCGGGCAGGGTTTCTATCTTCACAATAGGGTTGAAAGCCTTGAAGAAACAAGATTGAAAATAGAACGTCTTGTTCCTGAGATGCTTGTGGAAGTTGCCCATGGTCAGATGTCCAGCGATGAACTTGATGATATTTTCAGAAGATTCAAGATGGGGGGATTCCATATTCTTGTTGCAACAACAATCATTGAAAACGGAATCGACATTCCAAATGTAAACACCATCATCATCGACCGCGCCGACATGTACGGTGTAAGCCAGCTGTACCAGTTGCGCGGTCGTGTAGGCCGATCTGACAGAAAAGCCTATGCATATCTGTTCTATCCTGAAAACAAAGTACTCAGTGAAGTTGCATTGAAAAGACTTCAGGTCATAAGTGATTTTACTGAACTTGGAAGCGGCTTTAAAATCGCAATGAAAGATCTTGAAATCCGAGGAGCCGGAAATCTTCTGGGAAGGGACCAGAGCGGGGAAGTGTGTGCCGTTGGCTTTGAGATGTATCTTCAGCTTCTGAATACAGCCATTGAACGTCTATCCAACAGCAACTGGCATGCAGCGGAAGAAGTCCTTCTTGAGCTTGAGTATTCAGGTTTCATTCCTGACAGTTATATTGATGATGCACAGACAAAAATGGAGCTTTACAAAAAAATCGCATCGATAGATACCTACGGAAAACTGGATTCCCTCTATACTGAACTGGAAGACCGATTTGGACCGGTACCTGAGGAAGTGCAAAGTCTTTTGAGCCTTTCGAAAATAAGGATCATCTGCAACAAGCTTTCAATCGCAAGTTTGAAAGAAAAGAAAGGTGTTGCCATGGTGGAATTCAGCAAGGTTGCAGAAATCAGCATGGATAAACTTTTAAAACTTATCAGAACCAATTCTGACAGAATAAGACTTGACCCTGCAAAGCCTAATTTCCTTATCCTCAAGACTGGTTCCATAGACCTTAAGAGCAAGGCGGAATTCATACAGGAAAAACTTGAAATGCTTGTTTAGTCTTTCAATATGTGTTCAGCAATGACCAAAGAGTTTTAGTGTGGCTTTGTATTCCGTCAGAAGCATTGACAATATGACTTATTATAATGTGTATTCTGTCTACTAAAACATCACTCCATATTACTTATTGTCACGATCTGCACCCAATCTACAGCCCACGCTTTTCCTTTACGTCAGGATGGTCCACATAGAACTGATCCTGTTCTTTTCTCAGTTCCTGCCGTTTCTCTATAAGTTCTCTGTTGATGAGAGCAATCTGCTGGTAGAGTTCCATGAAAGGTATTGGTTCGTTATGACTGGAAATTGTTTCCGATTTTGTAAAGTGCTTGCTGTCGTGGCGCCATTTGTCTTCATCGGCAGCAGTCCATCCGGATATTTCAGGTTTAGCAAGTGTCCTGGTTTTTACAACTTCCATGATCTCATACCACTTTCTGGCGGAAAACTCTTCTATAGCCTGGCGCAGCTTTTTGTCACTTACGGGAGCTTTTACTGTGATTTTCTGGCCCCTTGTAATTTCAACTGCCGGGTTTGCTTCTTTGAAAGCTTTGTATATGTCACTTGCAAAGAAACCTTCTTCAATTCTGCTGTCAAGGAATCTGTATGTGTACATGGATCCCCAAAGACCTGTGGTAAGGGATTCTCTTTTGCGCAGGTTTGTGACAGGGAAAATGAATGCCTCTGTTATCTGAAGGTTTTCAGGCAATACTGCATTCATGGCTTTTATGAATTCATCAGTTGAGATTTCATCGTATAAAAGACAGCTGGCAGTTTCTTCCATAGACGGAACTCCAAGGGTCATGGCGGTCGCAAATTCCAGCCTTGGCAGTGGATTGAATCCGCTGGTGAAAACAAAACGCAGTCCGGATCTTAAAATAGCCTTATGGAAGATCTCTACCTGTGAAAGATATGCTGTAAATTCACCACCATTTTTGCGCTGGAAATTGAACAGAACACGGTACATGACTTCAATATTGCATTCAGGTACAGTTTCTGGCACCATAATTGTCTTATTTTGTAGACTACTTGAGATTGATTCTATCTTTTCAGGAGTGTAAACCTGGACATTTTCCTTTGTGTTGCATATTCCGCATTTGTGGTCACAGTTGCTGGAACATTTTGGTGTAAGAATACTGCTTGCAGATTTGTCCCATTCTTTTTTATAGAATGCTGGTGCCGGTCCAAGACTTACGCCGTTCCAAGGAAGTTCTTCATCAAAGGTCCACTTCCTGTAGATATAGCCCATGACATCATATTCTGCTTCAGCAAATGCTTCTTTCCATTTGTCGGTGTTGTTCCTAAGGTAATCATCCCAAGCATCAAAACGGACGCCCTTTGTATAGGCATTGTAAATTACCTTGCCTGCACGAGAATCACCGCGGCTTAGAAGACCTTCAAGAACAGTTGCATCGAAGTTATGACGGCCTATCTTGAATTTCCCTCTTGGAAGATTCTGATAAATATAGTCGATTTTCTTCTTTGCTTCTTCCGGCGTTATCTGAGTCATTCTTTCATAAGCTGTATGAGGCTTTGGAATGAAAACTCCTACATTTACGTTGCATTGTATTTTTGTACGGGCCTGAAGTGGAAGAAGAAAATCAACAATCGCCCTTTCTTCCGTACCTTCACTGCCAGGCTCAAGTTTTGTTTCTGAAAAATAATCCCCCAATGGGAGTCCGATCATGAAATAGAACTTCGCACTGCTCCATCCTCTCTGCTTGGCTTCCCTTACGATGGATTCAAGGTGCTGTGCATATACTTCCTTGTTAAGACTCAGCTGCCACATTTCTTCCGGAGTTTCCACAGCAAAAGTAAGTCCGCTCTTACGAACGGTAGATAGTTTTTCAAGAATATCCAGCGACATGCTGTTGACTTTCAGGGATGGAAGCTGGAAAGAAACGTTAAGGCCTTTATATCTTTCATTCAGCAGATCAAGGAGGCCTCCTACATCTGGAAAATCCGCACTGCTCAAGGAATTCAGGCTGACTTCGCGGTAACCTGCGTCAAAAACAAGATGGTCGATTTCATCTATGATGAGTTTCAGATTCTTTACTCTTGTTGGCCTGTAATAAATTCCGGCATGACAGAATCGGCATCCGTTTGGACAACCGCGCATGATTTCAATGACACCATGATCCTGGACTGGTTTGCTTGTCGGTAATGGAAACCATGACGGGATGGACGGAACAAGACCAAAATTATTCTGAACTGCCCTTCTTGCAGTTTTCTTATTTTCACCGGTACATTTACGCCTGGTCCAGATGAAAGATTTTGTTTCCATGTGTTCAATCAAGTGGGAACGGGATGCACCTTTTCTTTTCATGGAAGCAAGCTCTTCTACTAGATTGAACAAGGCTGGCTCTGCTTCTCCGATTATGAATGCGTCAAAGAAATCTGAAAATGGAGCAGGATTTGTAACTCCGCATCCACCGCATATTACGATAGGATCCTTTTCTGTTCTTCTTTCGGCAAAGGCATTGATCTTGCCATCTTCAAGCATGGCGATGACTTCTGTAATTCCAAGTTCATAACCTATTGAAAAACCAATCATGTCCGTCTGACATAAAGGCATTCCTGTTTCGAGTGTGTAAAGAGGAACGTCCTTGTCTTTCAGAAGCTGTTCAAAATCGGGAGCCGGAGCAAAAACACGTTCACATCTGACACCATCAAGACGGTTGAGTCCGTTGTAGATGATCCTGACTGCAAGGTTTGACATGGCGATCTCATACATGTCAGGAAATGCAACAGCAAAGTTGAACATGTTTTCGGTATCTTCATGTTTCTTGACTGTAATTCCAAATTCTCCGCCAACATAGCGAGACGGAACCTGCACGGAATTTAATAGAGGTCCAAAAACTTCAAGTGGTTTGACAAGATTTTTCATAAACTAAAAGGTCGATTTGAAATCAAGACGGCGGCTGTTGATGCTCATTATGAGACCAAGGGCTATCATATTTGTAATCAAGGCGGAACCTCCATAAGACATAAAAGGAAGAGGTATACCGGTAATAGGCATGATACCCATGACCATGCCGACATTTACGATAAAATGGAAAAAGAACATTCCAAGAATTCCAGAGGCAATATAACAGCTGTAATTGTTTGTCGTCTGCTTTATGACATAAAGAATTCTCAACAGAATGCAGAGAAAAGCAGCGTACATGAATATACCACCGACAAATCCCATTTCTTCAGAAAAAATGCTGAAGATGAAGTCTGTGGATTGCTGAGGAAGAAATCGAAGATGGCTCTGACTGCCCTGAAGGAATCCTCGTCCTAAAAGACCACCTGCACCTATGGCTGTCTGTGACTGGATGATGTTCCAGCCGCTTCCTTTTGGATCGCTGTAAGGGTCTATGAAAACGATGAGTCGTGCAATCTGATATGGCTTTAAAACCTTTCCGGCTCCGACAGAGGCAAACAGCGAAGTTGATAGAATGCCGAAAAAATAAGTGATCCAATAATAGTATTTCTTTTTGAAAAATAAATTTCCAAGAACACCAATGGTCGTGATGCCAAGGAAAGCAACGGAAACAAGCATTCTGAGCTTAAGGTTTGTAAGTATGTGAATTGCCGGGACACTTTCATGAAGAATTTCAGTTTCCCATACAGGCAGAACTGTGAAAGTAATCGTGAACATACCTGTAAGAAAAACAATCATAAGATATCTGACTGGAATATTTGCCATGAAGCACATGAAAAGAAATATAGGAATGAATACACTGGCCGTACCAAGGTCAGGCTGAAGAAGTATTATTCCTACTGGAAAAACCATGATACAAAGACTGTGGATGAATCTTTTTCTAGGTTCTTCATTCATTGAATTTTCAAGATATTTTGCAAGAAACAGGATGAATGATATCTTTGTCAATTCAGATGGCTGAATTCCGAAGTCTCCGATTCCAATCCAGCTGCGTGCACCATTGACAAGACGTCCAAAAAATCTTGTGTATATGAGTACAGCAAGCATGAATGCAAAAAAATGGAATGAGTACTTGTTCAGTCTTCTGTAATCAAAAAGCGCAACAAGAACAAGTAATACTAACCCTACTCCAAGCCAGATGATCTGCTTGATGTATTCATTGGAAACATTGATTCCGTCGGAATTGAACCCTGATGAATAAATGAAGGCGATACCAATACCTGTAAGAAACAGGATGCAAAGAAGAAGCAGGTAATCAAGGCTTGTGAAAATTTTGAGTCTCATTCTCTTCGTCCTCCCTGTGCATTCTGCTGGTTCAGCAGATATCTGAATTTCAAAGCATCCACAGACTCATCAAAGGTCTGGTCATTTATGATTCCCTGGATGATTATGTTGGTTGCGTAAGGAGCCCACCACTCCCATTTGTTTACTGCCTCGACAAGAACTACAACAACGTACTGGTCTTCAGGAGGGGCGTCATAAGGAGCATAGGCTGCCATCCAGGAATGCCAGTGGTCTTTTCCATAACCATTGACTTCGGCTGTACCTGTCTTTCCTGCAATCTGTACTGTTGTATTGTGCATCGGATAAACGGCAGTTCCGTCTGAAATTGTATATCTAAGGGCCCTCTGGACCTCTTTCCAGACTTCCGGATCAACTGTTGATTCATGGAGGACTTCCGGCTTGACTTCCCTTATGACTTCATTGTTCTTGGAAGGATCCCTGACTTCCTTCAGGAGATGCGGCCTGTAGATCTTTCCGCTGTTGCATACCATGGCCATCATGTTGGCTACATGAAGAGGTGTCACAAGAGTATATCCCTGTCCGATGGAAATGTTCATTGTATCTCCACCAAGCCATTTTTCACGATACTTTCTCCATTTCCACTGGGCCGTAGGAACAGTTCCCTTTGTCTGGGCAGGCAGATCAATTTCAAGACTCTGTCCAAAACCAAATTCCTGCGCATATGAAGAAATACGGTCAACACCAAGATAATCAGTACCAAGTACCCAGAAGTAAACGTCACAGCTCTGTGCCAATGCATTTTTCAAGTCAAGCCAGCCGTGTCCAGGGACACCAACGTGACATCTGAAAACACGGTCACCGTATGTGATTCTTCCGGGACATTCGATCTTCTTGTCTGAAGGAAAAAGTTTTTCAGAAAGAATAGCTGTAGACATGATTGTCTTGAAGGTTGATGCTGGAGGATATTCCGCATTCACAACTCTATTGAGCATTGGCTTGTTTTTATCACTTGCAAGCATTGCATATTGAACTGAAGAATCATCAGTTGAGAAAACATTGGCATCAAAATAAGGATATGATACCATGGCGATGACTTCTCCTGATGCAGGTTTCAAAACTACAGCCGCACCGATTCTTTCCCCAAGTGCCTTTTCTGCGAGACGCTGAATTCTGTTGTCAATTGTAAGGATGAGGTTTTTTCCGCTTTTAGGAGGCGTGACCACAGGAGTATCGTTGAGGATCCTGCCGTGTACATCGACGGTACGGCTTATGGAACCAGGTTCGCCTTTGAGAAGGCTGTCATACTGGCGTTCGATTCCAGTCTTGCCTACTACGGAATTTGCTTCATATCCACTATTGAACATGAGGTTCAATTCCTCACTGGTAATATTTCCGACATATCCAAGTACATGGCAGATTGAACCAGTTTCAACGTAGTTTCGCACAGGCTTATTTCTCCATGATACGCCTGGTAAATCAGTGAGATTCTCAGCGATATTGGAAATGACATCAAACGGAACATTTGTTTTTATTTCAATTGGAGAGAAACTGTTTCTCTTTTTTTTGGGAATCTTCTTGTCAATTGTAAGTTTTGAAATTCCAAGATATTCCGAAAGTTTTGTGATGACAGTGTCAAAATGATCAGACGGAATTTCACCAGGCCTTATATCGACAGCAAAAGAATCCGTGTTGATGACCATAGGAAGCTGGGCATTTCTGTCAAAGATTTCACCTCTCTGCGGAGATATTGTAGTAATTGTTCTTGAAATTCTGACTGACTGCCTGCGGTAATCGTCTCCATTGATGATCTGGAGTGTGAACAACCTCAATGCATATA
>SAMEA3663241__coassemble_38_pt1 | contig 51885 bp, 39 predicted proteins | sample SAMEA3663241__metabat2_high_PE_014 | metagenome-assembled genome bin SAMEA3663241 (sample SAMEA3663241) | pig gut metagenome | biome: pig gut; feature: pig-associated habitat; material: faeces | place: China | collected 2013
CAATTTCTTGCAACAAGGCCCCTGAGCGCAGTCGAAGGGTCCGCAGGCTTTCAGGAATTATTTCTTCATCATCTCAACAAGGCTTCCAAAAACAGGTTTTGCCTTCAGATCCTTGTCAAAAAGATGAGCATCGCCATAACCGTGGAAAGTTGCAGGAACCCAGCTTGTGGCATCTGTATACCCCCAGGTCATGTAAGTCGAGACATTTGGTTCCGTCTTTAGAACACGCATCAAAGTCTCATACATTTCTTTCTGTTTTGCGACATCAGCTTCTGCAGCCGGAGTTTTCATGCGTATATCGATTTCCGTAAACTGGACCTCAAGGCCAAGGTCGGCAAAACGGCGGATATTTTTACGCAGGGCTTCCTCGTTCAGACCGTAATCCGTACAAAGATGGGTCTGAAATCCAACACCATCAATCGGAACACCTTTTTCTACCATAGACTTTACAAAATTATAGAAAGCCTCGGCCTTTGGAGTTCCGGCTTCCTCATGGCTGTAGTCATTGAGAAACAGTTTTGCGTCAGGATCAGCTTTTCTTGCCATACGGAAAGCTTCCTCGTAAAGATCCGTTCCGCACCATTTATACCACAGGGATTTTCTGAAAGTTCCGTCGTCATTGAAAATCTCATTGGCAACATCGTAATCAGCAATCTTTCCTTTATAACGTGTCATGATCTTAGTGATGTTTTCCTCGATGAGAGCAAAGGCATCCTCACGGCTTTTTATCTGGTTCACGATCGTTGAATTCTGCTGATGCCAGATGAAAGTATGTCCACGTATTTTCATTTTATTCTTCTGGGCAAATTCAACCATCTTATCCATGTCGGAAAAATTCCAGAGTGTCTTTGTAGGACGGATATTGACCATTTTCATAGTATTTTCAGGAACAATGGCGTTGAAATTCTCAGCCAGAAATTTTGCCTTGTTTTCATCAAGAAGATCACCCGGCTGGATCGCAACACCAAAATACATTTTTGATCCAGTTGCAATTTTGGAAGGAGTTTTTTTACAGGCGGAACTCAGAAGACCCGCGGCAACAGCAATAGTGATAAAAATAAGCTTACATGTCTTTTTCATATAAACAATATTAAAACTGCTTTTCTACTTTTGCAATAAAAAAAAAATCAGCTCTATAACGAAGGGAACGGCTTCTTTTATTGGGGAGGCGAATGGATTTTTACGGATCCAGAAGACAACAGGCAAGGAAGCCCTTGGGAAAACCAGGCTCTATTTGACCTGAACCACAGTGCGCTGCCCGCCCTGGACGCTTTTGTTAATTAAGACCTGAATCAGGATGGAACGTGGTGAGCAACTGTTTGCTCACCATTTTTTTTCTTTTGTTGAATCATACGTCATTGTGGTTTACTATTTTTTCAGTGCGAATGAGCACAAGGAGTCTACCATGGCAAATTCACTGACAAAAAACGAGTACAATCCTGCAGACCTCAAGGCAGATTTTGTAAAGACATACGGCGGAACGGAAAGTTCAGTAAGCGTATTCTCCTCACCGGCAAGAATCAACATCATCGGCGAGCACATCGACTACAACGGCGGAAAGGTTTTTCCGGCAGCAATAAACAGATATCTTTTTGTCGCCATCCGGAAACGACATGACACAAAAATTCTTTACAAGAGCATCCAGTTCGAGGGGACACATCAGTTTGACATCAACGATGATTTTGCCTATGACAAGAAGGACGACTACGCAAACTACCTCAACGGAATTTTAAGCCAGCTGAAGAAGAAAGGCTACAGATTCGACTGCGGCTTTGAAGTGCTCATGGCTTCAAATGTTCCGGCTGGAGGAGGCATATCCTCTTCCTCTGCACTTGAATGCGGATTTGCCTATGCCGTAAGCGAGACATTCGGATTCAACATTGACCGCGTTGAAATCGCAAAACTCGGACAGATGAGCGAGCACAAGTTCATGGGAGTCAACTGCGGAATCATGGACCAGTTCATCATCAGCGTAGGAAAGGAAAAGACAGCCATAGTCCTTGACTGCAATACCCTTGAATACAGCTACGCACCTCTTGAACTTGGCGACTATCGTTTTGTGGTCATGAACACAAACAAACAGCGCCGTCTTGCAGACTCAAAATACAACGAACGCCGCACCCAATGTGAGGAAGCACTCAGGATCCTTCAGGACAACGGAATCAAAATCAATGCCCTCTGTCAGCTGACACCTGCACAGTGGGAAGACTGCAGAAAATTCATCACTGACGAAACAATCGCAAAGAGAGCCAGACACTGTGTCTATGAAAACCAGCGCGTTCTTGACGCTGTCGAAGCCCTCAAGTCAGGAGATCTTGCAAAGCTTGGATCACTTCTCAACCAGAGTCACAAGTCCCTTGATGAGGACTACGAGGTCACAGGAATCGAACTGAACACCCTTGCATCTGCATCTCAAAAACAGGAAGGCTGCCTTGGAGCACGCATGACAGGCGCAGGATTCGGAGGATGTGCCATTGCCCTGGTCCACAAAGACAAGGTGGATTCTTTCATAGAAAACGTCCAAAAGGAATACACCCGGGTCATCGGCTACGCAGCCGGATTCTTTGCCTGTGAATCAGGAAACGGAGTGGCCAGATTTAACTGACGGTTGTCAGGTGAATATATTTAGTTTGACAATTCATTTCTTATATAATACTATGTATTCTGAATTATTCTTATATGAATAAAAGGAGAATTTTGAAATGTCAACTGAAATGATATTATTCATCGTTCTCCCCGTAGCAGGAATACTTCTTGGATGGACAATTCGCTGGGTTTATGCCAGATTTCAACTTTCCGCCTCTGAACAGAAAGCAGAGCGCGTGAGACAGGATGCTATAAAAGAAGCTGAAGCTCAGAAAAAAGAGATTCTTCTTCAGGCAAAAGAGCAACTCATTCAGGACCGTAATCAGCAGGAACGGGAGAACCGTGAACGCCGCACAGAATTGCAGCGTTATGAAAGCCGTGTCAGCAAAAAGGAAGAACTTCTGGACCAGAGAGCCCAGGAGTTTGACAAAAGGGACAAGGAATTTGCAGCTCAGACAGCAGACCTTCAGAAAAGATCTGAGGTTCTGGCAGAGAAGGAAACAAGCCTTCGTTCTGAACTTGAGCGCATCTCAGGTCTTACGGCAGAAGAAGCCAAGGCTCTTATCATCAAGAACCTTGAGAATGATGCACGCCATGATGCACAGGCACTTCTCAACAAGATCGATCAGGAAGCACAGGTAACAGCAGAAAAGAAAGCACAGGAAGTACTGGTCGCAGCAATTCAGCGTATCGCGACAGAAACAACAAGCGACATCACAGTCGCCACTGTCTCACTTCCAAGTGATGAAATGAAGGGACGCATCATCGGTCGCGAAGGCCGCAACATCCGTTCCCTCGAGACACTTACAGGCGTAGACATCATCATCGATGATACTCCAGAAGCAGTCGTAATCTCTTGTTTTGATCCTGTACGCAAGGAAATCGCACGCGTTGCTCTTGAACGTCTCATCATCGACGGACGCATTCATCCAGCCCGCATCGAGGAAATCGTTCAGAAGGTTACACGCGAAATCCAGCAGAAGATCTACGAAGAAGGTGAAAAGGCACTCTTTGACCTCGGCATCCACAACATGAGCCAGGAAGCAATCCGCGCCATCGGACGCCTTTACTTCCGTACAAGCTACGGACAGAACGTACTCACCCACTCAAAGGAAGTTGCAGAACTTGCAAGCATCCTTGCAGCGGAAGTCGGAGCAAACCGTGAGCTCGCAAAACGCGCTGCCCTTCTCCACGACATCGGTAAGGGTGCTGAAAACGACAGCGACCAGAACCATGCAGAAGTCGGTGCTGAAATGGCACGCAAGATGGGTGAAGATCCACGCATCGTAAATGCCATCGCAGCACACCACAATGACTGCGAGGCTCAGACAATCGAAGCTGTAATCGTTCAGATTGCTGACGCTATCAGTGCTGCCCGTCCTGGTGCACGCCGCGAAACTGTAGACAACTACGTAAAGCGTCTTGAAAATCTTGAGGAAACAGCAAGAAAGTTTGCCGGTGTTGAACAGGCATATGCAATCCAGGCTGGACGTGAACTCCGCATCCTGGTAAACAATGAAAAGATTCCTGATGACCAGGTCAAGGAACTTGCAAAGAACATTGCAAAGCAGATCGAGACAGATCTCCGCTACCCTGGAAGGATCAAGATCACAATGATCCGTGAAACACGCATCGTCGAGTATGCACGTTAGTACTTATTTGTTGAATATGCATGCTAAATGAAAAAAGGACTGTCCGTTCCAACGGACAGTCCTTTTTTTATGGGATTGTTCTATTTAAGGTATCTTTTGAATCCGGGGTGAATTTCAACAAATTCATTGACAGCCTCATCATAGGCTTCGAATTCACATTCAAAGATCTCGAATGCTCCGTCAAGGAAATAAAGATCAACAGGAGTATATCCCATGAAATTGATTCTATTGATCATGAAATCAACTCGATAGCGTTCCACACTGCGGTGAAGGATATATGTAATGAAGTTGGAGCAGACAAAAACATTTTTCTGGAAAAACTCCTGGGGTTCCTTTTCCATAGGCAGCGGACCAAAGGCAAATTCGATGGGAAAGTTCCGGCTGCGGGAAAATGCCTTTAAGTTGCCGATATGTCCAGCGGCAGCTGCAACATTTTTTCTGATTCCGTAGACGAAATGAGAGTCTTTGCTTCCAGCGTAATCCAGAAGATTCTCAACAGTCTTTCTTTCTGATTCTGCACAAGGAACCGCAATGACCGCACACCTGGATTTTTTGCCATCAAGGGTAACCATGTAATCATTGCTCTCAAGATCCAGAACAGGCTCATAACGGGCCATATTTTTTTCCTTTGAAAGCGAGAGCCCTAAAAAAGTATCATCATCAAGATATGTGCTTATGGCTGAATGGACGTATGCGGTTCCGTCCGGAACAGAACCGAAAAATCTGATAGGCCTTCTCAGAAAATTTCCAGGTCTCAAGGCCTTGTCGTAAACCACATCATAAAGACGTATGAAAATATAGGATTCGCTTGAAAGCTGCTTTTCCGTAAGGCTGTCATTGAGGCGTATGGAATTCCGATGTTTTTCAATCTTTCCCGTCGCACAGGATACAAACAAAAGAGAAGCAGAAAGAAATACTATGGAAAGATTTATTTTCATGATTTTCAACACAGACACATCTGATTTAGCTTTTCAGAAGCGAACATATCTTATATGGAATTCTGGAAAAATGCAATTTTCTTAAGACGACAGACGGAACATAAACACTGGCTCCTAAAAACCAAGTGCATTCATGTATTCGTTCTGGAAATTTTCATTGGAAGCAAGATCAAGGACGATGCAATCCAAAGCTGCCTTCTCGGCTGCTTTCCTGAAGTTTTCATCAAGCAAAAGCATGGAAGCTCCTTGGAGCGCTCCATTTCCTACGGAAACCACTTTGCCTTCAAAAAAATCTGGAATCATCCTGGTTTTTATTGCGTCATCCGGAACAAGACTGGTTCCGAAACCGCCTGCAAGATGAAGCACGGGATCTTTCATTTCAATTCCGCTTTGGGCAAGCATCTTGAGGCCGCAGCAGACAGCCCCTTTTGCAAGCTGAAAATTCCTTACGTCCCGCCTTGAAATCCAGACTTTACCAGAAAGATAGATACGGTCCATGTTTTCATCACGGAAACTTCCGTCCTTGTTGAGGATGCCCTCGTCCAGGAAAGCAGAAACTGCGCTGACAAGGCCTGTCCCGGAAATGGATGAAGCTTCTCCACCTCCGATCACACTGTCATCTGGCTTTCCGTTTTTGAATTGAACTTTTGCGATGGCACCCCTGCAGGCGGAAGATCCGCAATCGATGCCAAAGCCTTCAAAGGCAGGTCCTGCGGCAGCGGAAGCACAAAGTATCCTGTTGCTTTTTGGATCGGTTACGCACATCTCGCAGTTTGTTCCAAGGTCGGCCAGAAATCTTGTCTGCGGACTTTCGCTGTGGAAGCCTGAGGCGATCATGGCGCAGATCATGTCACCGCCGATGAAGGCCGCTGCCGCAGGTGCGATGTAGACTTTACAGCTGCCGGCAAAAAACTCAGACCCAAATATTTTTTCCGCGTCAATCTCTACGCCGAATTTTGATTCCGGTATGAACGGATAGCAGGCAAGGGAGCTCACACTGGTTCCGTTGAAAAGAGACTCCATCACCGTATTGCCGGCGACTACGATTTTTTTCAGTTCAGCACGGCCGCGTCTTTTTTCCGCAAGAATTCCCTGGGACACAAGCATTGCCCTTGAGATCATTTCACGGACACAGGTAACTATGGCCGAATTGAGCTTTTTTAATCCGTCTGTCTTCATGGAAAAGGAGATTCTTGTGATCACATCGTTTCCGTATGCGACCTGAGGATTCTTTTCTCCAAAGGAGCACAGAAGCATACCATCAGAAAGGGCATAGGCACGGCAGGCTACGGTTGTTGTTCCGATGTCAAAGGCAAGTCCGACCGCATTTCCAGCAAAACCATCCGGGCATAGAACAAGATCCGCATTCCTGGATTCCGTCTGTACGATGAGACCTTCCTTGACTGAACCATCACCCGGACAAAGGCCGCAGTGGGTACACCTTCTGCATATCATGATAAGACTATAACCTCTGGGATTGAAAATTGCAATTTAACAGCATATGGTTTATCATTGGTTGCGGAGATTTTTCTCCATACAAAACATAAGGAAGGAAACTTAAATGAAGAAAATCACAAAGTTCACTCTCGCAATTGCAGCTCTCGCACTTGCAGGAACAGCAACATTTGCAAAACCAAAGAAGCAGAAGGTCATCAAGATCGGTGCCATCCAGCTTGTTGAACATCCGGCACTGGACGCTTCATACAAGGGATTCGTAGACGGTCTCAAGGCTGCAGGCTACGAAGACGGAAAGAACATCAAGCTCATGTATGAAAATGCCCAGGGTGAACAGTCAAACTGCGTTACAATCGCAGACAAATTCATCTCCCAGAGATGCGATATCATTTTCGCGATCGCCACTCCGGCAGCACAGGCAGTTGCAAACAAGACAGAAACTACACCTATCCTCGTCACAGCAGTCACAGACCCAAAAACAGCAGGTCTTGTTGAATCTAACGAAAAGCCTGGAACAAACGTTACAGGTACATCTGACCTTACTCCATGTGCAGCACAGATCCAGCTCTTGAAGAAACTTCTTCCAAACACAAAGAAAGTTGCGATGCTTTACTGTTCAAGCGAAGAAAACTCACGCTTCCAGATCAATCTTGCAAAGGCAGAATGTGACAGACAGGGACTTACATATGTCGATGCAACAGTTTCAAACACAAACGAAGTTCAGCAGGTCGTTCAGAGTCTCGTTGGAAAAGTTGATGCAATCTACACACCGACTGACAACATGATCGCTTCAACCATGGCTACTGTTTCCCTCGTAACAACACCGGCAAAGATTCCTGTGATCACAGGTGAAGACGGAATGGTTCAGGGCGGTGGTCTTGCAACATACGGAATCAACTACTACGAGCTTGGAAAGCAGACAGCAAAGATGGCTGTTGAAGTAATCAATGGAAAGAAGCCAAGAGACATGCCTATCCAGTACCTCGACAAGTGTGACTTCACATACAACAAGGAAACTGCCGCAGCTCTCGGAATCACAATTCCAGCTGACCTCTTGAAGTAATTTTCCGGGAAACCGGCAACAGGACTGTCCAGAAAGCATGTCTGATGTCATTGAAAAAATGGCAGAAATACTTTCTGTTGGACGGTCCTTTTTTTTATTTTTCACGAAATAATTTATATGAATGAAAAATAAGATGAACGACTACACACAGAAGTGCAATCACCCTGAAATCCGCGAACTTACCCTTGCCAATGGAATCGCCTATCCCAGCGATGAAGAACTTGTCATGCTGATCCTTGGAAAAGGAACAAAAGACAATCCAATCGAGCAGCTTTCAGAAAAGGTGATCCAGGCCATAAACGCAAGCAACGAAGATAACCTTGTGGAAAACCTTACCGCCATAGACGGCATGGGATCCTCAAGAGCCCTCGCCGTATCGGCCGCCATTGAACTTGGAAGACGGCGTAAAGGATTCCTCCATTCCATAATCCGAAAGCCCAAGGATGTGGTTCCATACATAAAGCATTACAGCCTTATGAAATCCGAACACTTCATCACCATAACCACAAACGGTGCCCACGAAATCATCGGATCAAAAGTAATTTCCATCGGAACAGTCAGCCGGGCATTGATCCATCCAAGAGAAGTTTTTGCGGACGCAGTTTCCCAGCATGCATCTGGAATCATATGCTGTCACAACCATCCATGCAACCAGTGCTACCCAAGCAATGCAGACATAGAATCCACAAAGCAGCTGTACAAAGCCTCATCGATTCTTGGTATCTCATTTCTCGATCATATAATCATAACCCGTGATGGATATTTCAGTTTTCTTGAACATGGAATGCTTGAAAACGACCGTTCTTTTGACAGTCTTTAAATCCATTTCTTCATTTGCCTAATCGTCGAAATATGGTTATATTTTTCTTATGCGTCTATATTCAAGAAAACAGGCATTAATATATTGTGCAATATCGGGAATCATCGTCGGTGCCATCTCAGCTGCCTGCACCGTATTTTTTTTAGGGAACAGAACTCAAAGCTCCCCAAAGCAGCAGACGGAACTCAAGGAAGCGTCTGTGGTTCCATCTGAATCATCCTCTATGGGAAAAACGGATGCTTTTGATCTTGAGGCAGAAACGCCATCCGTCAATGTTGCAAACGACAGCCCGAATTACACACAGGACGAGCTGCAGAACATTTCGGTCTACGAAAAATGCAACGAAGCTGTAGTAAACATCACCACCCAGACAATGGGATACAACTGGTTTCTTGAGCCTGTAATCACGGGCAGCGGTTCCGGTTCTGGAAGCATCATAGATAAACGCGGATATGTGGTCACAAACTGCCATGTCATAGAAGATGCTACCACCATCAACATTTCTCTTGCCGACGGAACAAGCTACGAAGGTCATGTAATAGGCAAGGATATTGAAAGCGACATTGCGGTAATAAAATTCGATCCTGACCCAAAGGCGGAACTCAAGACCATCGACTTTGGAAATTCTGATGCACTCAAGGTGGGACAGAAAGTCATCGCCATCGGAAACCCCTTTGCCCTTGAACGAACCATGACTACAGGAATCATCTCCGGCCTTGGTCGTCCAATCCAGTCAAGCAACAACGTGATAATACGAAACATGATCCAGACTGATGCGGCCATCAACCCTGGAAATTCCGGTGGTCCTCTTCTTGACAGCAAAGGACACATGATCGGAATCAACACAATCATCTATTCAAAATCAGGTTCTTCAAGCGGAGTTGGTTTTGCCATTCCGGTAAGCACAGCCCGCCGAGTTGTCCGTGATCTGCTTGCATTCGGCAGGGTCAACCGCGGAACAATCCAGGCTTCTTTTGTCCAGAACACAGGCCGCATAGCTGCCTACGCAGGATACAAAATTTCCACCGGTCTTCTTGTAAACAAAGTACGCTCGGGAAGCAAGGCTGCGCAAGGTGGTCTTAAAGGCGGAACAAAGGCAGTGCAGTACGGTACCTTCAATCCACAGACAATCTATCTGGGCGGTGACATCATCACGGAAGTCAACGGAATCAAAATAGACCGGCTGGCCGATTTCTACAGTGCCCTGGAAGACAAAAAACCGGGAGACAAGATCAACATTACGGTTTACCGTGACGGCCACATCATTGGACTTACAATAGAACTGGAAAACTGACATGAGAGAATTCAAAGTAGTATCTGATTATGAGCCGAGCGGAGACCAGCCGGAAGCAATCGCAAAACTTGTTGAAGGTTTCAAACGCGGAGACAGGTACCAGACACTCAAGGGTGTTACTGGTTCAGGAAAAACATTCACAATGGCAAAGATCATCGAGGCCGTTCAGCGCCCTACTCTGATCATCAGCCACAACAAAACTTTGAGCGCACAGCTTTACCGTGAGTTCAAGACATTCTTTCCAAACAATGCCGTTGAATATTTCGTAAGCTACTATGACTACTATCAGCCAGAAGCCTATGTTCCGGCCAGAGACCTATATATAGAAAAAGATTCATCAGTAAACAAGGAAATCGATAAACTTCGCCTTGCCGCAACCTATGCCCTCATGGAACGCCGTGATGTAATCATCATTGCGACTGTCAGCTGCATATACGGTCTTGGCATGCCTGACCTTTACAAGGAAATGAGAATCCAGTTCACGAAAGGTGAGGAAATCGACAGCCACAAACTTGCCCTGAAACTTTCCGCAATCCAGTACCAGAGAAACGACATGGTCTTTGAAAGAGGAACTTTCAGAATCCGTGGTGACGTCATTGAAATCTTCCCGCCTTACATGGAAACAGACGAGGCCTACAGAATCGAACTCGATTTTGACGAAGTGACAAGAATCCGCCGTTTCGACGTGATGAACGGCAATACAATAGAAGAACTTGATGAGCTCTATCTCTACCCTGCGAAGCACTTTGTCGTTCCACAGGAAATGATGGGAAGTGTCTGTGAAAAAATCCAGAAAGAAATGGAAGAACAGGTTGAATTCCTGCGTGCCAAGGGAAAGATGCTTGAGGCTGAAAGGCTTAAGACACGCACGACCTACGACATGGAGATGATGAAGGAAATGGGATATTGCAGCGGAATCGAAAATTACTCCGCCGTAATCGCAGGAAGAAAACCCGGTGAACCGCCAGCAACATTGCTTCATTATTTCCCGGATGATTTTCTCTGCCTCATAGATGAAGCACACGTTACGGTTCCACAGGTAGGAGCCATGTACGAAGGCGACAGAAGCCGCAAGCAGAATCTGGTCGATTTTGGATTCCGCCTGCCAAGTGCGATGGATCACAGACCGCTCAAGGCAGATGAGTTCAGCGCAAAAATGAACCAGGTGATCTATGTAACGGCAACTCCCCGTCCTCAGGAAATAAAACAAAGCACCCAGGTTGTTGAACAGCTTATCCGTCCTACAGGATTGCTTGATCCGATAATCGAAGTACGTCCGACGGAAGGACAGATGCAGGACATCTACAAGGAAGTCCAGAAGCGCATAGAACGAAACGAAAGAAGCCTTATCCTGACACTGACAAAGAAAATGGCGGAAGACCTTACGGACTATCTTACAAATCTGGACCTGAAAGTAAAATACATCCACTCGGAGATAGACACTTTTGAAAGAGTCGAGATACTCAAATCCCTCAGAATGGGTGAGATCGACGTCCTCATTGGAATCAACCTCCTGCGAGAAGGAATTGACCTTCCGGAAGTTTCTTTCATCGCATTGCTTGACGCAGACAAAATAGGATTCCTTCGAAGCACCACAAGCCTCATTCAGATTGTCGGCCGTGCAGCCCGCAACGCCGATGGAATGGTAGTCATGTATGCCGACAGAATGAGCGACGCCATGAAGGAAACAATAGAAGAGACAAAACGCCGGCGCAGCATTCAGGAAGCTTTCAACAAGGAACACGGAATAGTTCCAAAGACAATCATCAAGGCAATAGGCAACATCCTTGAGCATCCAGACGCCCAGGGTGACGGCCCTTCAGTTGAATCCGGAGATGCATACCTAAACGAGGTAAAGAAGAACGCAAATCTTTTCAACGCCAAGGAAAGAAAGAAGCTTGTTGAACTTCTCAAGAAGGAAATGTCGGAAGCGGCAGAAAGACTGGACTATGAGACCGCAGCCATTTACCGCGACCAGATCCTTGAAATACAGGAGCAGTTCGGGAAATAATATCGGGACAGGCTATTGCAATTGACAATGTTGTTTATATTGTATATTATCTTTGAACTTGTATTTGAAATTATTTTTAGGTAGGTAATATTATGTCAAGAACATGTGATGTTTGTGGAAAGCACCCAGTACACGGAAACAAAGTATCTAAGTCATACAACCACACACGCCGCCAGTGGAAGCCAAATCTTCTCAAGATCAAGACAGAAATCGAAGGTCAGACAATGACTCTCAAGATCTGTACACAGTGTCTCCGCTCAGGATGGATCACAAAGAAGATCAACGTAACACCAGCAAACGCAGGTGCTCCAAAGGCTGAATAATTTTCTGCTTCAAATCAGGAAATTGAGTCCCGTCTGTTCAGGCGGGATTTTTTTTGTTTAAACGGACGGTTCAGCAGACAAGCTCCATTCCGTCATGGGCAGGACCAACGTAGCCTCCCCTTTCTTTTGCAGCTTCCAGATTTGGATAACGATTTATTATAGTATCAATATATTCCTGAATCTGATAATGGAAAAGATTATGGGTTATATGGGTCAAATACACATTTACTGGAGAAAGGCGGTCTGCAAGCGCCAAAGCCTGATCAAAGGAGAAATGGGTCGAATGAGGTAGAATTCTCAATCCATCGACTACAAGATGCTCTATGCGGCCAGAAAACCTTCTGATGAGGTCTACGGATTCTTCCGGAATGGAACTCAAGTCAGTGAGATATACGATGCTTTTATGGGTTCCGGCGGAATTCTGCCTCAGGATCCACCCGGAATCATCAAGATAGCCGTGCTTAAGCAAAACCGGCAGAATTTCAGTTCCGCCTATCCTTATGGGATTGTTTTCATCGAACCTGGAAGCATCAACCGGCATCAATTTAGGCTTGCCACCGCCTTGATTGACTTCCTTGAAAATGTAATCAAAACGGACCTTTATGTCTTCTATGACTTTTCTTCCTGAATAAACCGGAAGCCCAAGCCCCGCAGTTTCCCCAGCACCGCGATTGTGAGGATCAAAAGCCTTTGAATGGCTGAAAATACGGAGATCATCGATTCCGTGGAGATGGTCGGCATGGCTGTGGGTAAGCAAAACGGCATCGACCTTGGCTATCCCATACCTCAATGCCTGGATCCTGAACTCAGGCCCTACATCAATAAGGATTTTTTCAGGTTCACAAAGGAAAGCACTGCATCTGAGACGATTGTCCCGCGGATCGGAAGAACGGCAGACCTTGCAGCCACACCCGATGACAGGAACACCATGGCTTGTACCGGTTCCCAGCAAAATCAGTTTCATATCTTGATTGTAATTCAATACGTAAATATTGGCTATATCAACTGCTTTTCAAATCAGTCAGCCACGCCACAAAATAAAAGAGGGCAGACGGATCAACCATCTACCCTCAAACTGCAATGAACAATGGCGCAAAACAATACTAAGGCTTAACAACACCTACATGGCAGAAAAACCAGACGCCGGAACAAACTAAACGACGTCTTTTTTCTGAATATCACACAGCGCGAATTTTTTCTACTGCAGCTTTCATGTGCTTTACAGCACGGATTTCTGTCTGGCGGACAGCTTCAGGACTTACGCCGACAATCTTTGAAACTTCGCGCAATGTCTTTACATGCATGTCTCCATCGAAATTGTAGCGGTACCACAAAACACATTTTTCTTTGCCAGGCAAAGAATTCATGAGGGACTTTACAGTCTCTCGGGTTTCTTCCTTGAGCAGCATCTCTTCCGGAGAATATGTCATATCAGGAATGAGATCACCCATTGAAACTGAATTTCCCTCGTCACTCACTTCGACGTCCAACGACGCAACCGTATATGAATAGTTCAAGTATTCAACAACTTTACTTTCAGACAAACCTGTAGAAAGAGCGATCTCCTCAACAGTAGCTTCTCTTCCGTTCTGCTGGAAAAAGTACAGCTGTGTTTTCTGAATTTTACGGATCATCATTTCCTTGCGGTTTGGCAGTGAAATAAAAGATGTACGTCCATTGAGGTAGCGCAACATGTACTGCACGATCCAAGGATATGCATATGTCGAGAATCTGGTCTTGAAGTCAGAGCTGAACTTTTCAGCTGCGACCATAAGCCCCATGTTTCCTTCCTGTATGAGATCCATGATGATTGATGATGATGCCTGCATTCTTCTTGCAAGGCTTACGACAAGGCGAAGATTAGAATTGATGAGCTTCTGAAGAGCCTCTTTATCGCCTGATTGAATCTTTATTGAAAGATCACATTCTTCCTCAGCGGAAAGAAGATGAAATTTTTTAATAGAGTTCAAATAACTTCCTACAACGTCCTTCTCCATATGAACGCTCCTACGATGTTATTTTCACTTTATGTTATGCGAATTTAATAGCACATAACGTGCCAACTTTTGATAATTTTTCTTAAATTTCCCTTAAATCTATCACCATTTTAACCATTTCTATATAATATATAGAATTAACACAAACTTAAATTTCTCTTAAAATCGCAAATAGATTGCATAAATCAAATTTAAATGTCAAATTTGTCCACTTTTCTAGACTAGTACTGTATAAAAAATCAGACATCGTCTATTTTTCTAGACTATTTTCAGAAAATCATCGCGTGTTTCTCTATCGAGTCGACTTTTTTCTACAGACGACCGGTAATTTTTTATCGACAAAAACTCCAAAACATCGAATTTTTATGTGATTTAATTCACATAACATTCATTCTTTTCCGCGGAACTCCGCCTATCCATGCGTATTTTTTACAGATATCCTTTATTTACACTGAACTGAAAATGCACTATTATTGCAACATTATGAAACCTACACTTATTAAAGATTTATTGACATCCGCACCAGACGGACGTGACGTAACAGTCTGCGGATGGGTAAGGACAAAACGCGATTCAAAAAATCTTGTTTTCATTCAGGTAAACGACGGCAGCTGCTTTGCAAACATCCAGCTCACTTTTGACCGCTCAAATCCACAGGGCGCTAATTCAGAAAATATTGAAAATGAACTTAAAAAAATAAATACAGGTGCATCAATCAGGGCAGAAGGAAAAATCATTCCATCCCCTGCTTCGGGACAGGCCGTTGAAGTTACATTGATGAACATTACAGTCCTTGGTGAATGCAATCCGGAAGAATATCCTCTCCAGAAAAACAAGATGTCCATGGAATATCTTCGCGAAAATGCAACTCTCCGTGCACGCACAAACACTTTTGGTGCCGTTTTCCGCGTAAGAAACCAGATGGCATTTGCCGTTCACTCGTTCTTCCAGGAACGCGGATTCCAGTACATTAACACCCCGGAAATCACCTGTTCAGACTGCGAAGGTGCAGGTGAAATGTTCCAGGTAACAACACTCAGCCTCGAAAAGATTGCTGAGATGGGTGTTAAGGCCGGTCAGGGTGGAATGAAAATCGAAGATGCCCACAAGATCGTAGACTACAGCAAGGACTTCTTTGGAAGAAAGGCTTCCCTTACTGTTTCAGGCCAGCTTGAAGCAGAAACTCTTGCAACTGCATTGAGCCGCGTATACACATTCGGACCTACATTCCGCGCGGAAAATTCAAACACTCCACGCCACCTTGCGGAATTCTGGATGATTGAACCTGAAATGGCATTCTTTGACCTTGATGACGACATGGATCTTCAGGAAGACTTTGTAAAGTATCTTCTCAACTGGGCTCTTACAAAATGCCGCGAAGACCTTGAATTCTTCGACAAGAGAATCCAGCCTGGACTCATCGCCCAACTCGAAAGCGTTGTAAACAGCAAGTTCGTACGCATTTCATACACAGATGCAATCAAGGAGCTTGAAAAGCACGCAGACAAGTTTGAATTCAAGCCATACTGGGGCTGCGACATTGCAACGGAACACGAAAGGTTCCTTACGGAGCAGATTTTCAAGTGCCCTGTAATGGTCTATGACTATCCAAAGGAAATCAAGAGCTTCTACATGAAGCAGAATCCGGACGGAAAGACAGTCCGCGCATGTGACGTTCTTGTTCCAGGAATCGGTGAGCTCAACGGCGGCTCTGAACGCGAGGAAGACTACGGCAAGCTTTTGCAGGCAATCAAGGACCGCGGAATGGATGAAAGCATCTACGACTGGTACCTGAACCTGCGCAAATTCGGTACAGTACCGCACTCAGGTTTCGGAATGGGCTTCGAGCGCCTTATCCGCTACGTGACAGGTATGGAAAACATCAGAGATGTAATCCCATACCCACGCGCTCCAAAATTGGCAGATTTCTAGAAGCCATGGATGGCGCAGCATGCAGCCGTAACGTCATGTAATCAAAACTTTATTGAAAGAATACCCGAATGGGTTTATAATTTAGGGGCTGTCCAATAAGTATTCATGCCAGGGTCATTGCATATGGCGACGGAGCTTCCATAAAGCCGCAATGTCGAAATGTCCGATACCACTATATGTGGTGGTTTCGACTAAGCTCAACCACCCTGAGATTACTTTGGAGACAGCCCCATTTTTTTGCTGCATAAGGAGTATTGTTGTATGGCTGAGCAGAACGAATCTGAGCTTGATATTTTTGGTCGCAAGATATTTTTTTTAAATCCGGCATATCCAGTAAAAAAAGAAATAATGTCCAGACTGCAGGCACAGGAGTATGAAGTCTACACGATTGAAAGCTACCGTGAAGCAAAACCCCTGTTACGCAAAAATCCGAATTCACTTCTGTTTGTAAACATAGACGCACAGCTGACCCATGCTGCCTGGTTCAACTACATAAGGACCTATGACAGGGATGACATACTCGCAACCATAAAAATCTGTGTGATTTCAGAACGCATCAAAGCTTCCGACGTGGCGATATTCAACAAGTTCGTAAACATGGTGTCGGATGTCATCGAATTCAACGAGGGAATTGAAGGCGTCGCAAAACAGATCCAGAAGATTCTTGACGAAACAAATGCTAAAGGAAAGCGACAGTATGTTCGTGCAAATCTCACCCATGACAAAGACGCATCCCTTTTCTGGAACCACGGTTCAAAAATGCACCAGCTTAAACTCCTTGACCTCAGTTCCGTAGGAATGGCGGTAAAATGTCCTGCCGTACTTGAAAACCAGATCATCGCAAAAAACTTTCTTCTTCAGGATGTCACAATGCGTCTTGGGCCAAAGCAGATGGTTGTGGAAGCCGTCATATACGGAATCAAGTCAACACCGGAAGGAACCCTTTGGATTCTCCTGCTGCTGCCATCAACACCTCCTTCAATAAAGGAAGAAATACGCACATATGTCTCAAAGACCATCGAAGAGAAAATGATCACCTCCATCAACGGAGAAAGAAAGGATGATGAAGACTATGCGCTTCTCAACTATTACAATCTTGCAACAAAGACAAAGACGAAATCAAAGATAAGTCCATTTGCATCTCTTCCGGGAAGCAACTTCTGAACTGAAAGGGAAAAATACAATGAAGAGATCCGCATTTCTATTAGTCTTATTTGCATTCCCGGTAGTATTTCTCAGCTGCAAGGGAGAAAAAAAAGTTCATAATGGCCGAAGTCAATCCGACGGAACCCATGGCATGCAGGATGGACCAGTTCTTCTGCGATGAAGTGAAGGCTCTTTCAAAAGGATCCATAGAGATAGAACTTGCCGAGGATTTTCTACAGGAATCTGCGGAAGGACCAGACGGACTTGTCGGATTGTTTTTTGCGGAAGAAGGATTCAGACATTTTTTCTCGACAAAAAAATTGAGCACCATTGAAGATTTTAAGGGACATCGCATACGAATTACTCCTGACCCTGTATTGACAGGTGTTGTAAACGACATGAATGCAGTTCCTGTTGAACTCAAATTCACTGATCTGATGAAAGCCATGGTGCTCGGCAACATCGATACGGCAGAACAGCCTTTGATAAATTACAGCGCAAACCATTTTGATTCCGTCGCAAAAAATGTGATACTTGCAGGATCTGCCGCAGCTGACTACGGAAGGAAAATTGTCGAAGACCAGGAAAACGACACGATTGAAAAACTGATTATAGAATCGTCCAGCAAGAATGAACTGAAAGAAAACTTTGATAGCCTTACGGGAAAAATAACACTCCTCTACATATCACAGATTTTAATCTTCATAGTCATAGTGGTTGTATTCACGCTGAACATCAACGTGATCATAAATCCGATAAACAGCTACATGAAAGCGATAAAGGAAAACACAAGGCTCACTGAAAAAGGTTCATATGAACTGCGCTGCCTCGCCAGGATATACAACAACTACTTTGACCACAAGGCAGCCACCGAGCGAAGATTGAAGAAGAATGCGGAAACTGATTCCCTTACAGGAATAATGAACAGGCATGCATTTGAACAGATCTGCTCGACTTTCAAAGATCCTCAAAACCTGATTTTTCTTATTGTAGATGTTGACGATTTCAAACATATCAATGATACTTATGGCCATACTTCAGGCGACAAGATCCTCAAAATTATTTCAAAGAAACTGGTGGATGCATTCAGGACAACCGACTACGTCGCAAGAATAGGAGGAGATGAATTTGCCGTTCTTCTCACTAATTTCCGTGGAAATATTAATTTCACCCTAAGAAATAAGATCAAACGCCTGAACAAGGAATTGAGTTCAATTGAAGACTTCGGTAAAATATCCATCAGTGTCGGTGCTTCCGTGTCTACAAATGGATTTTCCAAGGACATGGTAGAAAAGGCAGACATAGCTCTTTACAAAACTAAGAATGAGGGAAAATGCGGTTACAACATGTATGACAAGGACAGTCCTTCATATGTAAAAGTGTAATTTTTATTGGAGTGAAAATATATATTTATGAACAGAGAAAAAATCGTAGTACTCGATTTCGGCAGCCAGTATGCACATCTTATCGCTAAAAGATTCCGTGCCCTCGGTTACTATTCAGAGATTGCCCTTCCTTCAGCTGATCTTGAAACATTTGAAGGTGCAAAGGGAATCGTATTCTCAGGCGGACCTGCTTCCGTATATGACGACAAAGTTCCAGAGTTCAACTCAAGGATTCTTGACCTTGATGTTCCAATTCTTGGACTGTGCTACGGTCACTATATCGTTCAGCTTGGATACAACGGAAAGGTTGGTAAGGCTGAAACAGGTGAATTCGGTTTCGCAACCCTCAATCTCAATCCACAGGTAAAAAGTCCCCTCTTTGAAGGAATAGAACCAAGCCAGCAGGTATGGATGAGCCATCAGGACGGAGTTCTCCAGATGGGAGAAGGTTTTGAAGTCGTTGGAAGCACAAAGGACTGTCCTTATGCCGCAACACAGAATCTGGCAAAAAAGAGATTCTCTCTCCAGTGCCACTGCGAAGTAAAGGATACCCCTTGCGGAAACCAGATTTTTGAAAACTTCGCAAAGTTCTGCCAGATGCCAAAGAACTGGGATGACAACGCCGTACTCAACCATATCATTGAAAGCATAAAGAAGGATGCTGAAGGCAAGAAAGTTCTTCTCTTCCTTTCAGGCGGGGTTGATTCGACTGTCGCATTTGCCCTCCTCAACAAGGCATTGGGGAATGACAGGGTACTCGGTCTCCACATCGACAACGGTTTCATGCGCAAGAATGAAAGCGCAAACGTTGCGGCAGCATACAAGGCACACGGATTCACAAACTTCCTTGCCACTGACGCAAGCGAAAGCTTTCTCAAGGCAATCGAAGGACTTACGGATCCGCAGAAAAAGCGCATGGCTGTTGGAGAAAATTTCATTACAGTTCGTGACAAGTTCGTTGAAGAACAGAAGCTTGACCAGGATCCAGTTCCCTACATGCTTGCCCAGGGAACACTTTATCCCGACATCATCGAATCGGGTGGAACAAAGAACAGCCACACCATCAAGACCCACCACAACCGTGTTGACGGAATCCAAAAGCTCATTGCACAGGGACTCATCATCGAACCTCTCAAAGACCTTTACAAGGATGAAGTACGCAAGATCGGCAAAATGCTTGGTCTTGAAGATGAACTTGTAATGAGACATCCTTTCCCAGGTCCTGGACTTTCAATCAATGTTCTCTGCTCTGAAGGTGTTCTTTCCGCAGAAGACAATGAAGAAATAAAGAAGGCGCGCGAAGAATTCGATGCAATTAAAATCACAGAATTCTGTGAAAACTGCACGGCCTCAATGGAAAAATCAGTGCTTCCTGTTAAGTCAGTCGGTGTCCAGGGAGACTTTAGAACATACAGATTCCCAGCATGTCTTTCTTTTGCCAAGGATGAAAATGGATTCTGCCATGTTCCAAAGGTACATGAAAAAGTAGAAAAAACATCAAGCACAATCACAAACAACGCTAAATATCTCAACAGAACAATCCTTAAGCTTTACCAGAAACCTGGCGTCAAAGATGAAGACATGATGCTTCAGAAGGCATACTGTACAAAAGACCGTCTTGACCAGCTTCGCGAAGTTGACAACATCGTGCTTACAGAACTTCATGCAAGCGGATGGTACGACAAAATCTTCCAGCATCTAACGATCGATCTTCCATTTGCAACCGACAACGGCAAAGCAAGCTTTGTCCTGCGCCCTGTTGTTTCAGAAGATGTAATGACGGCACGTTTTGCATGGCTTCCACTTGATCTTCTGGACAGAATCGTCCACAAGATTGCAGAACTGGACTTCGTCGATGCACTCTATCTTGACTGCACAAACAAGCCTCCTGCAACTTTTGGATGGGAATAAAAACACCTGGGGGAGTATGCCTTACTCCCCTATAAAAATTTATATCGATTGTTATTCTTATTGAATTTATGGCATAATAGAAAAGGGTTGAGGGGGTTTGTTTCTTTTCATATGTAAAAAGAGCAATTAAAAATAAAAATCGGGAGTCCTAATGATTCAGGAACAATACTTCAAATCCATAATGGACAATCTGTCCACTGCAATTCTCCTTGCAGAACCTCTCTACAACGATGATGAAAAAATCACCGATTTCCAGATCTGCTACATGAACGAAAGTTTCCTAAGACTTTCAAAGGACTTCCTTAAGGAAAACGAATGCTTCTCGATTTTTAAAACAAGACTCAGCCCTACTCTTGCCTGGTTCGAAATGGCGGAAGAAACACTGCGGAACAAAACAATCCTCACAGATACGATCTATTCCTACAATTTTTCAAAGTGGCTTCAGATTACGATGAACTGCGTAATGGAAAACTGTATTGCAGTAACCTTTTCAGATGTTTCAAAGGCAAAAGAATATGAAAATGCCCTTACCCAGCAGAATCAGAAACTTGAGAATCTTGCAGCTGAACTGGCAGACAACAGAAGCAGCCTTGACACGCAGCTCAAGAATATCCAGAAACTCAACAAGCAGCTCCTTTTCAGCGCATACCATGACTCCCTGACAGACCTTTACAACAGAGCCTGGTTGAACAGTGCAATGAGGGAGATCAGCAAGCAGCAGAAAAACGACGGAGAAAAATTCGGACTTCTTTTGTTTGATATCGACAACATGAAGGATGTAAATGACTCTCGCGGACATACAGCAGGAGACGAACTCATCAAGCAGGTTGCAACAATTCTCAGAATGTTCGAATCAAAAAACACGATTCCTACACGCTTTGGCGGAGATGAATTCATACTTCTTTTCAAGAATGTCAAAAACCGTACCGAAGCAATGAACATTTCTAAAAAAGTCCTGGGTTTCATGAACGCAGAAGGAATCGGAATTTCCGGGGGAATTTCAGTTTATCCTGACGACTCTGAAAAATATGATGATCTTTTGAAATTTGCAGACATGGCAAAACTTGAGGCAAAGAAAAAAGGAAAGAACAAAATCACTGCTTTCCAGACCCTCATGCAGGAAAAATTCCTCAGCAAGCTTAACATCGAAACAAAACTTTCCAAAGCCATGGTCGAAAAGAACTTTCAGCTTTATTACCAGCCTCAGTTCTATACACAGACAGAAAAACTTCGTGGCTTTGAAGCACTTTTGAGATGGCACGATGATGATCTTGGCTGGATAAGCCCGGAGCAGTTTGTTCCACTTGCGGAAGAGACACATCTTGTAATTCCTCTTGGAAACTGGGTAATCGACACAGCTTTAAGAACCCTTTCGGAATGGGAACAGCGTTTTGACTTTGAGGGAATCATGTCGGTAAACGTTTCTCCAATCCAGTTTTCACAGGAAGATTTCATCAGCAAATTCCTGAAGAAAATTGACTTCTATAAAATCAACCCGCGCCATCTGGAAATTGAGATTACGGAAGGTGTCCTCATAGAAAACGTAGACAGTGTGATCTCAAAACTCAACGAGGTTAAAAATCTTGGAATCGGTATTTCGCTCGATGACTTCGGAACAGGATATTCCTCATTGCGATATCTGCAGATGCTGCCGCTTACGACACTTAAGATTGACAAATCTTTCATAAAGAACATTGCGACGGATTCAAAACTCACAGAAGGCATCCTCACTCTTGTCTCAAAGATGGGGCTTGATACAATCGCAGAGGGTGTTGAACGTGAAGAGCAGCTTGACATTCTCAAGAAATTCAACTGCAATACGATTCAGGGATTCCTTCGCGGTAAACCGATGCCAAAGAACCTTTGCGACAGACTTCTTGGCGGTGACCTGAGCGCAATCCTTACAATTGCAAATTCATAAACCGATTTTATATTCAACGTAACGGACACGACCGTTTTTTACAGCATCCCTTATCTGCTTCTCGTGTCCGTTAAGTTTGCTTTGTCCTGTCTTTATCTCGATGAAAACAACTTCACTTATTTCCTTGCCTTCCGTAATGCCAGGGAAAGCAACGTAATCCACAGGTTTTCCGAGAAAACTCACATCCCCTGGATTGCATGGGAACCCTGGCAGATATGGAGCAAGCTGTTCCGCAACCTGACCGCCTATCACTGCCCTGCTTTTTTTTACCGCATCAAGCCTGTGTTTTTTTATGGAATTTCTATCGATCAATTTCTGAATCAGGCGTCCGACTATGGTTCCGCATATGAAAACTGCTGCTGTAACCCCGGCTATAACCAGATGGTTTATTGTTAAAATATCGTGCATAGACTATTATTATAGCAGTATCGAGGTTTATATGAACAGAACTAGAAAAGCCATATTTGCAGCCGTTTTTTCATTTCTTCCTCTTTCATTTTTTGCAGAGGATTTCATTACAGACGGAACTCCGGTTCATCTGGCTTTCAAATATAAAAAAGGCGACATGTACCGCATTCTTTCAACTGTAGACGAGGATGTTTACGTAAATCACCTCATAAACCACCATTCAGTCATTGTGAACCGTGTTTCAGCCGAAGTTACTGATGTTGAAAAAGACGGAAGCGGAATCCACAACTGCACCTTCATGACAACCGAAGATTCAACCGGATCCTACACAGGATCACAATTTTCCTATGGCGAAGAATACAAAAGTGTTTTCTCAAGGGACCCTCACGGAATCTATACAATCAGTGACGAATATTTCATGCCGACTGTCCGTGATGTTCCGGTATTTCCGGACAAGGAAATTTCAGCCGGAGAGAAGTGGACTGCAAAAGGACACGAGGCACACGACTTGAGGAGGGGCTTTGACATCACAAGGCCTTACAAAGTTCCATTCAACGCTGAATATACATACCTTGGCGTTCAGAAAAATACCGGGCTGCATGTCATCAATGTCAAATATACGCTTTTCATGGAAAGTCCAAAACCCCAAAGCATGTCTTCCATGGCGGAATATCCTGCGGTTACAAAAGGTTACAGCGATGAAATAATCTACTGGGACAACGAAAAAGGCGCCATCGACCATTACACGGAAAATTTCAGAATCCTCATCGAATCTTCAATAGGCAATATCTACGAATTCTCGGGAAAAGCAAAAGCTGAAGTAACTGAATTTGCAAGAACAGGAACCAATGAAAATGTTGAGAGTGTCCAGTCTCAGATTGATGGTCTTGGTCTGAAAAATGTAACCGTCACAGCCGGAGAAAAAGGACTTACAATCGCACTTGAAGACATAAAGTTTGAACCTGACAGCGCGGTTCTGATGGAAAGTGAAAAAATAAAAATCCAGAAAATTGCAGAAATTCTTGAAGCCTGGCCAAACAACGACATTCTTGTCTCTGGTCATACAGCTCTGGCCGGAACAGAAAAAATGCGTCAGCTGTTAAGCGAAGAAAGAGCTAATGCCGTCGCAGACTATCTGATTGACCTTGAAGTAAGGGACAGATTCCATATTTTCACACAGGGATTTGGAGCAAAGAAACCTGTAGCATCAAACAAGACTGAAGCGGGAAAAGCAAAAAACCGCCGCGTAGAAATTACAATCATGGACAAGTAACAAGCTGCGCCATGGCTTCAAGCTCACGGCCGCCGCGAATGCTTTCCTCAAGGACAGAAACAATCTTCACATTTACTACTGTTCCCTGGGGAATGTGTTTTTCGCTTTTGAATTCCACATGAATGAAATTGTCCGTAACGGCGTGGAAAACATTTGAAGCAGTAAGTCCAAGACGCATGGATCGGCTGTTTTCAACCACGGCTTCAAAAGTTCCGCCTGTACAATTCTTTATGAAATCAATCTTACCTTTCACGGCATAATCGGAAAGCACCTTCACACGTTCATTTTTTATGCGTTCCGGAATCTGAGGTTTCATATCCCTTGCTGCAGTACCAGGCCTAGGAGAATAAGGAAAGGCGTGAATCCATGCGAAATTACTTTCTTCGCACAGCTTTTCTGTAAGTGCAAAATCTTCATCGGTCTCAGTCGGAAAACCGGCGATAATATCGCAGGAAATAAAACATCCTGGTTTTGCATCACGCAAAAGACGCACTGCATTTGAAACGTGCTCAATTTTATACGGACGGCACATTTTTTCCAAAATAGAATCACTTCCACTCTGTATGCTCAAATGAAAGAATGGCTGTACTCTGTTATCTGCAAGAACACTGCTCAACTTTTCCGTCACATGCTGCGGATAGAAACTCGAAACTCGGAATTTCACTTTTTTTGTATTCTCAAGAAGAACTGCCAGGAGCTGTGAAAAAGAAGCAATTCCTCCATCATTCTTTCTTCCGGCATACTGACTCAGATTAACTCCGGTAAGAACAATTTCCACAGCCCCGCTCTTTTCAAGTTCAACAGCGCGGTTTACAACATCGTCCACGTCCAGTGAAACAGATTTTCCTCTTGCAAGATGAATCCTGCAGAAAGAGCAGTTGTTGTTGCATCCATCCTGAATTTTCAAAGATGCTCTGGAATGCTTTTCAAAGACAGGGGTAAACAAAGTGAATTTATCCAATGTGGCAGTCTCTTTCGGAGACTCATAATTGTCTATGAATTCATCAAGATGATTTTTATCAAGAAGATTCTTTCCACAGTCCAGAATTCCACCGACAGCCTCCTCAGCAATTTTTGACAGAAGATACTTTTTTTGTCCTGGAAGAATGACTATGCGTTTTTCATCCATGAGTGTGATCTGAGCTCCATCGAGTTCAGCATAACATCCGGTAACTATGACGGGAGCTTTTGGAAACTTCTCAAGAAGAAGCCTTATTATGCGGCGGGCTTTCTGTTCAGCCTTGCATGTTACCGTACAGGTATTTATCACGCATAAAACGACTTCATCGGAATATTCTGTAGAAGCTGAGACCGAATCTAGATCAACATTAAAGCCGGCGTTGGAAAAACAACGGGCTGCACCCTCAGTTTCATCCTGATTAAGACGGCAGCCCAATGTCTCAAAGTGAATTGTTTTTTTCATTTATTACTGTATGTGGGATTTGCAGTTGTTCTTTCCTCTGATTGCATCATAATGTGATGAATTAAGTGCAAGAGCCTTGTCATAAGCAACAATCGCATTCTGCCAGTCACCGTTCATTTCCCTGGAATATCCAAGTCTGGTCCACCAGTGTGCGCTATGAGAAGGTTCAAATCTTACAGCTGCGGAGAAAGCAATGTCAGCATGCTCAAACTTTCCCTGACGGATGTAAATTTCACCCATGTAGTAGTAGGCAGTTCCGATTCTTGCCGCTGCTTCTGAGGAATTGGCTATATAGCGTTGGAACATGGCAAGAGCTTCATTGTTCTTACCAAGATAGTATTTTGCCTCTCCAAGAACTTCCATCAGTCGAATATCATACTGATTGATTTTTCTGGCTTCTGTCGCACGCTGTTCAGCCTCATTGTACTGCTTGTTTGCAACCAAAGCCCAGCATAGAACGGCATGGGAATCCATATTTGTAGGATTTGCAGTAATTTCTTCCTCACAAACAGCAATGGAATCTTTGTAGTTTCCCTCACGGTAAAGTTTGAGGGCATCAGGTTTACCAGACTGTGCATAAAGCGAAGGAACAAACAAAAACAAAATTAGAACTGACTTTAGAAAGCTAAACTTCTTCATATCTACCACTTACTCAGACATTGTACATTTTCCGGAAAAACTTGAACCTGGTTCAAGAACCACCTGCGATGAAGTAATATCACCTTTGACGGTGCCTGTGGATGTCACATAGACAAGTTTCCTGCCATTGACATTACCTGTCACCTTGCCTCTTATCAAGACTCTTTCAGTTGAAATATCAGCATTTACAACAGCACCAGTATCAATGAGGAGATCACTTGTTGCCTCTATGACACCATTCATTTTTCCTTTTATCATGAAAGGTTTTGCAAATCTTATGTTTCCAGTAAAGGAAATGTCAGAAGCCATTACTGTATCGAAATCTTCCTCTTCCGTGTCAAAACCTTTTGAATCTTTTATGTCGTACATTATTCTATTTTATTGAGTAATCTTTTTGAAGTCAATCGGCGGAAGATAATGCTTCCTAGATGCCGTCATCTTCCTTAACTTCCGCCGCAAGAATTGCGGGGGCAATTCTTGTACAGGCTGTTTTGTAATTCCCTGGGCGGAAGTTTATGTCATTTAGATGCCGTCACCTTCTTTAACTTCCGCCGCATGAATTGCGGGGGCAATTCTTGTACAGGCTGTTTTGCAATTCCCTGGGCGGAAGTTTATGTCCTTTAGATGCCGTCACCTTCCTTAACTTCCGCCGCAAGAATTGCGGGGGGGCAAGAAAATCTATTAACACAAAAAAAAGGAGCTGTCCTAATAGTTTTTTCAGGGTGGTTGAGCGTAGTCGAAACCACCGCGTATAGTGTTATTGGTTATTTCGACATTACTGCTTCAAGCCCTGACTACATATAGAACCAGCATTTTTAAAATAAAAAAAGCTTAGTAGGTTACTACTAAGCTTTACGCCCCTTACTGGGCTTGAACCAGTGACACATGGATTAACAGTCCATTGCTCTACCAACTGAGCTAAAGGAGCATCGATTTCTCGAAGATGTTCATATATTAATCAATATGAAAAAAAATGTCAATACCATAATCTGGAAATTGATTATTTTTTGAAAAAAAAGCCGCACGTTCATGACATGAAAAATTCTCCACATCATATCTGCACGGCTTTAAAACTATTACTGTTACGTCTTACTTCTGCAAAATGAATTCAACACGACGGTTCTTCCAGTTTACATCGCTGTTCTTGCGGTCTGCAACTGGTTCAGTACCACCCTTACCTTCAGATGAAAGGCGTGAATCCTTGACACCAAGTTTGACAATCTGATTCTTTACGTATTCCGCACGGGCTGTAGAAAGTGGAATAAGTTCCTTTGTTTCTTCATCGGCGTTGTCCGTAACACGGTTTGCATGACCAACAACGGTAACCTTGTAGTCCTTGAACTTGTTGAGGATCTCCGCAACACGCTTGAGAATACGCTGGTTGTTGTCAGCCTGTGCCTGTGTGATGCCCTTTTCTTTAACGTTGCCCTTTGCATCAAGTTTCTGAACACCAAAGTCTGCGGCATTTGCACGGAAGATGATTGATGGGATCTGCATCTTGAGCTTGTCTCCGTCCTGGATGATGAGAACGTCTACATTGATTACTCCCTTGTATGTAGAATGCATTCCAAGTTCATCATATGCCTCAAGAATATAAGGATAGTCTTCAGCAGACTGAACGATTTCACCATTGTTACCACGGCCATCCCAGACAAGACGTTCCGTCATGACAGTTTTACCTGCAGTCTTCCAGAATGGGCTCAAAGGCTTCTTTTCATCCTTGATAGGATTATAAATTGTGAATGACCAGTTCTTGAGTCCTGCAACAGTCTTGCACTTGAGCTGAACAAAGAGATCATCATCATTACCGTCGTTGTCAGGACTGAAGTATGCAGGAGCAGTCTTTACACTGAGGACAGGAGCCTGTGTCGTACAGATGAACTTTGAAGTCTCTGCATCAACAATATTACCTTTCACATATTCAATATGGAGTCTACCGCTGAAAATTCCTTCAGCAACATTTCCGTCTGCTGTATCGCCAGCCCAGTTGATTGTTGCAGGAAGGTTCTTTTGATCCTTGTCAGAGAACTGCTTTACGCTTGCTCCCTTCTCATTTACAACATCAAACTTCCATGAAGCAATTCCTTCGGCAAGCGATGTCTTTATGTCAAACTTCTGGACATCAAGAACAGAATCTCCGTTAGGAGAAATTCCCTTGAGTTCAGCAGTAACATAGGCGATGACAGGTCTTGCATCGACTGTGATTTCATCAATTGAAGCACTACCCTTGTTTCCGGCTACATCAGAAGCAGAGACAACGATCGAATACTTTCCGTTTGCAACCTTGTTTCCGTTGTCATCAGTTCCGTCCCAGTCAAAACTCTTGGCGCTGTCATTTTCCCAGGTAATCGTCTTGACTGCCTTTTTCTTTGAATCACGGATTTCAGCAGTCCAGAGTTCTTCCTTGGTTGACTTCTCAACTTTGACAGGGAGAATTTTCTTTGTGCTTGTTTCTTCCGGAGAGAAGACAACATAAGGAACACTAAGGTCGATTGCAGGTGGTACAGAATCCAGAACAAGCTTTCCTGATTCAGCAGAAGCTTCAGTACCGCTGTTTGCAACAGTCTTGATTTTTACAATATAGTCTCCGTCAGCACATCTTGTTCCGCTGTCAGAAAGACCATCCCAGACAATTGATGAAGGCATCTTACCCTCGCCCTTGAATGTCTTTACGGCATTGCCCTTTGAGACAACTGCAACTTCATAAGACTTTATTCCGCTTGATGCATTGACGACAGGAGTGATTGTGACCTTATCCTGAACTCCATCACCGTTTGGAGAGAATGCATTTGGAGATACAGAAACCGCAAGTTCAGTCTTGCTTGTATCAAGAGTAAATTCCGAAGTCTCAACGGTTCTCTTGTTTCCGGCAAGTTCTGTAACTTCAAGAACATACTTGTAATTGTTATCCTTGAACTGACCGTCTTCTCCAAGACCATTCCATTCCACAGTCGATGGAAGGTATGAACCGAAGCTGTACTGTCTTACAACCTTTCCCTGAGGATCAACAATCTTTCCGACCCAGTTCTTTGGACCTGTGAAAGAATTTTCGTTGCTTGCCTGCTGTGTGATCTTGAAAAGGTCCTGTCCGTTGAATACCGTATTTGCAGGAAGAGAAACAACTGCGTTAGGAGCCTCATTATCAAGAACGAAGACAGGGGAATAAACAGCCTTTGGTTCGTACCCGTTAAGATAGCGGGCAGTAACCTTTGCACGGTATTCACCTTCAGGAAGAATCTTTCCATCCTTGCCCTTACCGTCAAAAACAAACTTGTCCATAGCCTTGTTCTTTCCGGAAACTGAATAGAGCACGTTGTCGTCAGACTTTCCAACAACACAGATTTCCCATGCAACAAGGGAATTCACGCTTGCTTTTGGAGACGGAATCGAAACATCAAATGAAACATTCTTTCTTTCCTTTGCAATTTCCCCCTTTGGAGCTGGAGCAAAGAATCTTGAATCAAGCGAATTGCCGGAGATTGAAATTGCGATTTCAGGTTTTTCTGCTGAGAAGATGATGTTTGAAATCATTGCCTTTTCAGAAACGTTTCCTGCAAGGTCGGTGGAAGTGATTTCATATGTGTAAATTCCATCCGGAACAATCGCACTGTTGTCATCAGTTCCGTTCCAGACGATCTTATCAGGAGCGGCTTTTTCCCATCTCCATGTTCTTACAGACTTTCCATTCTTGTCGGTGATTTTTGCAGTCCACAATTCTTCCGAAGAACCTGATTGTTTTACAGGAAGGATTGCCTTGTCTCCTTCACCAAAATTCTTTTCTTCACTTGAAAACTGAACAAGATTGATTGCCGGAGGCGTATTGTCTACGATCACAGTTGCTTTTCCGCTAGTGCTTTCCTTTCCGTTGGCCTTGCGAGTCCAGATCTGGTAGTAATAAGTTCCGTCTTCCGCAAGGGAACCATCGTCAAGATATCCGTTCCATGAAACCGAAGGCGGAATCTCAACACTTTCCTTTTTACTGGCAAGCTGCTTTACGATGGACTTCGCATTGATTTCCTCAGGGAATTTAATCTTGTTTCCGATCGTACGGACGATCTCACCCTTTGAGTTGAGGATGCGGAGATTCCATGCAGTGATGTATCCGGTAGTGGAGTTCTTTGCCTTGCTGTCGATATTGAAATTTACAAGGAGCTCATCAAGAATTCCGTCATTATTTGGGGAAATATATCTTACCGCCAGTCCTTTGTTTTCGGCAGCCTTAGGAGCTGCAAACATCTGTGTCCCTGCAAAAACAAAAGCTGCAAATGCAGAAACCGCAACAAACTTAATGGTTTTCTTTTTCATTTTTAAGTTTCCTTTCTCTGATTATTAAACACTTTTATACATTCAATCGTTACAAAACAAAAAGGGTCCGACATTACAGGCATAGAACACAAACCTAATAATTTTCAGACCCTTTTTTCAATACTTTACAACGCTGTTTTTATTCTGAAGCAGATTACCACATCTGGATTTCAGCACCAGCTGTATCTTTCTGTCCGAGATCTACTCTGGCACCGCCGCTTATTGCTGCAAGCCCGCCATAGAGATACTGGGAAGCAAGTGAAGGTGTCATGCTGTGCTTTCCTGAGTTGATTCCAAATTTGTATGAAACACCAAATGAGCACGAACAGATTCCATCCTTACCTTCAGCAAACTCACGGATATTGAGCTGCCATGCAAGGTTGAGCTTGAGGGCCTCTCCGTAGTCAAGTTCAACACCAACATCAGAAATGCAGTTTACGAAAGAAGGGATTGAAACATCCGCACTGACAGCAGCCTTCCAGCTTCCGCTTTCAACAACTGTTGCGGCAAATCCAACTCTTGGAGTAAAGATAGAAGGATACTTTGAAGATTCCTCATATCTGTCAAGTCCCATTGTAGGACAGTCTGCAGGCTTACCTATGTTGAGAACAGAAGCACCAAGGCGAGCATCCTTGAAACATCCAAGATCACCGACCTTTGCAAAAGCACCAAGATCAGCGCCGACTGCAAAATCAGAATCACCATCACCGATCGCAGCATAGTGACGGTAGTAGACATTCAAACCGACAGCAAGCCAGTCGTTGATGTCCTTGGCAGCACCTGCATGGAAATCATAGATCTTTCCAAGAGGCATTCTGTAAAGTTCTGAAATCACAGAATTGAATGTTGCTGTGAATGTACCCCATGATGTTGGATAAAGAACACCTATTTCAAAAGCTCCGCCAGCAGACTTGTCTCCATCTTCCTTGTCAAGGTTTGCAAAGAGGGTTCCGCTTACATCGAATGTAAGGATTTCACTTCCGGCAGGAAGAGCTGGATTGTAAGTGATCGATGCAGGGATTACATTGAATGCCGGACCACCTGCAGCAGATGAAGAAGAACCGCTGAGCATTTCAGGGTTTGTGAGTCTGAAAAGTTCTTCTCCTCCAAACGGTGGATTATAGGCAAACAAAGAAGCAGATGATACTGCAACAGCTGCAACTACAGCAAAAATCTTTTTCATAAGATAGACCTCCAAAATCTATATACAAACCATCTAATGGAACCTTCACCCAGATTCATTTCAAGAAGATTCCGTTCAGTTTAAATTTTCAGATATTATATCATTTTTTTTCTTTTTAAGGAATAACTCAGCATTATCAATAACAGAATCCGGAGTACTTGCTCCTGCAGTCAGCGCAACGGTTTCCAACTCAAGGAATTCGGCCGGAATCTCTGAGACATCCTCGATAAGGGCAACTTTTTCGCATATTGAACAGGCAGTCTCATAAAGCCGTTTAGTGTTTGCCGAATTGCGCCCACCTATGACTATTATGCCATCAGCTTTTCCTTTCAGGTCCACAAGAGCTTCCTGACGTTCCATTGTGGCAGAGCATATCGAATTGAACACCTGAATTTCAGGATCTTTTTCCATCATTACATTCTTGATCTTCTCAAATTCATTTGGACTGAAAGTTGTCTGAGCAATGAGCACATTTTTTTCAGCCGGAACCAGATCCATCGCCTGCCGCAGATTTTCAATCACTACATAATTATTATTCGAATACGAAGAAATGCTAAGGACTTCCCCGTGGTTTTTGTCGCCTGCAATCACAATACGGTAACCTTTTTCTGACCATTCCTTAGCGCGCTTCTGGCTCAGATGAACCTTAGGGCATGTGGCATCAAGGATTTTAACTTTATGCCTTTCAAGATTTTCTATAACAGCTGGTGTAGTTCCATGAGCTCTGATTATTACGACGGAACTGGAATTCAGCCTGCCGAAACTGCTTTCATCAATTACCTGAACTCCACGGTTCAGCAGAGAATCCATGACAAGAGGATTATGAACCAGGGGTCCAAGGGTATATATGCTTTCTTCGGAACAGGAATTCTCTTCAATTGCTTTTTCAGCGGTCTCAACAGCACGCCTTACACCAAAACAAAAGCCAAGCACCGCAGCACGAATTATTTTCATAATGAAAATATACAATAAATAGGAATTAAATAAAATATGCTCCCAGGCAGAACCGCAAAGCAAAAAAAAACTCCGTCCGCAAAGCGATTTTCATCACGGTGCAGGCGGAGCCCTAATTATGAATCAATAATTTCTAATTATTAATTATTTGCTGTGTGGCTTTACGTGGTTAGCCCATTCACCAGGCTGCCAGTTGCGGCGTGCCCATGAAATGAAACCAGAGCTGATGAACATAGACGAGTAACATCCAGAGATGAGACCAACTGTGAGGATCTGTGCAAAGTCACGGATGCTTCCAGATGTAAATACAAGGAGCGAAACAGAAGCAAAGAGAGTTGTCACTGTTGTAATAACAGAACGGCTCAAAGTATCGCTGATGGAAGTATCAAGAATAACCTTGAAATCCTTTGTATCAACAAGCTTGATGTTTTCACGAACACGGTCAAGGATAACAACTGTAGCGTTGATAGAATAACCGAAGATTGTGAGAACAGCGGCAAATGATGTTGTTGAGAATTCAACCTGTGTCCATGAAATGAATGCAAACATGATCATACAGTCATGGATAAGGGCAATGATTGCACCAAGAGCGAAATCCCAGTGGAAGCGGATTGTTGCGTAGAACCAGATTGCAAAGAGTGTTACAACTGCAAGAACAATTGATTTCCATGCATTGCTTGATGAGAAGCTTGAACCAACAAAGTCAGTCTTTACGATAGCAATGTTGTTTGCACCAAACTTATCCTTGAGGGAACCTGTGATAGCCTGCTGCAATGTTTCAATGGATGCATCATCGTCCTTTGAAATTGCTGCGCGGATCTGGAAGCTGCGGTTTGCTGCATCTCCAAGTTCCTTTACTGAAACATTCTGTGAGGAAAGGCTTGCACGAACTTCATCAATAGAAACATTGTTTGCAGCATCAGAAACATAAAGTCTCATTGGCTGGTCAAATGAAAGACGTGCTGTAGATGCGCTGTCAAGATAGATTCCGTATGAATCTGCTGAACCAGAAGCAAGAACTTTTGCTGTTACGCCTTCAACTGTATTGAGGGCATTGGCCATATCCTGAACAGTTGCATTCTGTCCGTATGTGAAAGACTTTGTTTCATTTTCAGCGCCTGTTCCTGAAATAACAAGATCAAGAGCTACGTTGGATGTCTCCACGCTTACACCTGCAGAACCCTTATATGTAAGTTCAATAGCAGCAGGTGCAATGCGAACTTCTTCTACAAGACCAGGAACGAAATCAATACCAAAGTTGATTCCGCGAACGATGATTCCTGCGATACCGAACACGATGATTGCGGCACTTGCAATTGCACAGGCAGGAAATGCTTTACTGAAGTTTTTAACTGTTTTCATTATTTAATCCCCCAGCCGATGCTGATGTTTTTCTTGCCGACAACTTCTGTCTGGAAGTCGAACATAAGGCGAGAAACTACGAGAGCTGTGAATACTGTTGAAACAACACCGATTGCAAGGCTGACTGCGAATCCCTGAACTGCACCAGAACCAAGCTGTGACATGAAGATGGCAGCGATGAATGTTGTGATGTTTGAGTCCATGATAGCCCAGAAAGCGTTGTTGAAACCTGTGTTCATTGAAGATGGTCTATCCTTTCCAAGACGGCGTTCTTCCTTGATGCGTTCAAAAATGATTACGTTTGCATCAACAGCCATACCGATCGTAAGGATCATACCTGCAATTGTAGGCAATGTGATTGTAAGGTTGAATGCAGAAAGGATCGAGAACATGATGTAAAGGTTGAGAACCTGTGCAACACATGCGTTGACACCTGCTCCATGATACCAGATGAGCATGAAAATCATGATTGCGATGAGACCTACAGCAATTGCAAGAAGTCCCTGTCTGATTGCCGTTTCACCAAGGGATGCACCGATAACCTGCTGGCTTTCAACAGAAAGAGGAACATCAAGCCAGGCTGTCTGAAGAACCTTGCGGAGGTTCTGTGCTTCCTGGATTCCAAAACCGGTGATGGCAACCTGACCGCCTGTAATGGCTGTCTGGATTCTGGCATTTGACTTTACCTTGTCGTCACTGATGATGCAGAGGTTTTCGCCTACGTGTGCACCCGTGAACTTGCCGAAGATTTCTGCACCTTCGCTGTCGAGGGTGAAGTTAACCTGCGGCTTTCCAGTAAGATCTTCAGAGCCAACTTCGGCAGACTTGATGTGCTTTCCGTCAAGAGCAATTTCCTTCTTTACAACAAGGTAACCTTCCCTCTGGTCAAGACCGTAGGCATCAGTTGTGTAGTAGCCCATAACTTCGCAGTCTTCTGGAATTACAGAAGCATCGATAAGGCGGCCCTTGCTGTCAAAAGTGCTGTCCATGTGGTTGTAGTAATATGTGGTGAAGCTGTTTGTTGCTTCATTGTCTACAAGACGGAAATTGAGGATACCACGACCCTGGATGATGGAATTGATCTGATCTGCTTCTGCTGAACCAGGAAGTTCAATGTAGATGCGGTCCTCACCCTGCTGTCTGATTGTAGGTGAAGAAAGACCAAAGCGGTCGATGCGGCTTGTAAGAGTCTCAACAGCCTGTGCCATTGCCTCTGCCTTGAGAGTTTCAGCAACAAAAGGAGTATCTCCCTGGTTTGCCATTACTGCATCAAGGTCAGCCTTTACGATAACATTCATACCGCCTGAAAGGTCAAGACCAAGCTTTACGGAATTCTTGTAGTAATCCTTGTTCTTAAGGATGCGCTTGCGGTAAACGCCTTCAACAAAGTTTGTAAGTTCCGTCTTGGAAGAGAAGGAATTGAGTGCATCACCAAGCTTGAGTGTTTCAGGACATTTCTTTCCATCAAGCTTGTAATTCTTCTTTACCTGTTCAACAAGCCATTTCTGGTCTTCTGAAACAAGTGTCTCCGGATCTGCCTTTACAGCAGCAACCATTGCCTTAACATCAGATGCAGCCTTGACGCTTGAGTAATCCTTGATGTTTTCAAGTGTGCTCAAGGCAAGAGCCTGATCCTCTTTTGGTGTACGTGCATACCAGCTGATTGTTGGCCACAGAAACGCGAAGCAGACTGCAAGCACAGCAAGTATGATAACTAAACGACTTTTCTTGTTCATTTATTTTTCCTCAGCTTCTGAAGTTGCAGCAGATGCTGTTTCTTCAGTTTTTTTTGCTTTCTTTCCGAAAAGTGATTTTTTTTCTGCCTTTGGTTCTTCAGCAACCTTGTCTGCGATTACAGTAGCGATTGCAGTGCGGTTGAATTCAATTTTTGTATTGTCATCAACTTTAACCAGTACAGTATTTTCCTTTGTAGAAGCGATTGTTCCGTGGATTCCACCGATTGTAACAACCTTGTCCCCCTTCTTGAGGGAATCAATCATCTTCTGAGTTTCCTTCTGTTTTTTCTGCTGAGGGCGGATCATGAACAAATACATGATACCCACAATAAGGACCAGAGGCATAAGCATTCCGAATCCGCTTGGAGCAGGAGCAGCAGCAGCCTGCAATAAAAGTGAATTGACCATATTTTCCTTCCTTTCACATTATTTAAAAATAGTAATATAGATTATCATGATTATTTATCTATTTCAAGAGAAGATTTCAGGGGATCAGCGTCTGAGAAGTCCATCAAGCTCGGAATTCTGACGTACATAGGTTGCGTTAGAAGGATCCAGGGCAACAACCTGCTTGAGATAATACTGGGCACGACGCCAGTCTTTTTTTCCATAATAGATCCTGTACAACCGGTAAAGGGAATCCTTGTTGCGTGGATTTGCCGTAAGACTTGAACGAAGATCCGCCAGCACCTGGTCTTCCGAAGTTCTCAGGAAGCTGCGTTCATAATAGAGAAAACTTTTCATCCTGACGTTGGATTCAGGCAACAGATCCTCGATGATTCTTAGTGCGGAAGCCGACTGTCCAGAAGAAACCATGACTTTTATATAAGCCATCTGGGCATCTTCATCGGAAGGAGAAGAACCGTAAAGCTTTGTGGCAATGGAATTTGCCTCGGTTGTACGTCTCAAGGCAAGACATATATCTATATGTCTGTAAAGATCTTCTTTTGTCGAATCGGCAAGTTTTATAAGCCTGCTGCTGAGTTCATAGGCCTTCTGATAGTTCTCGATTTTGCAAAGCTCGGTGACACATATGGACAGGGCTTTTGCATTCGATCCGTCTTTTTCAAGGACCCTGGAAGCAACCTCCATGGCGGAACTTCCGTCGATAGATTTTCCGGACGCAGAGGCATTTTCCGCAGCAAGGAGCATAATTTCAACATCATTCGGATAAAGGGAATATGCCTTGAACGCAGTTTCCGCCGCCCCCGCATAGTTCTTGTTCCAGTCATACTGCAAACGGGTTCTGAGAATATAATATTCCCTTGTCATCTGACTCTTTCTGGCACAGACGTCAAGAAGAGAGGAAGCACGGATAAAGTCCTGTTTCTGCATGAGGATTTTTGCCCTGAAAAGAACATAGTCAGTATTATCAGGATCTATAAGAAGCATTCTGACAATATACGATTCAGTCTTATCAAGATCACCCATGGCATAGGCAGACTTTGAACAAAGATCAAGGACGGAAGTATCCTGGGGATGGGTAATCAGAAGCTGCTCTCCGATTGAAAGAGCCATTTCATTATTCCCGGACCTGTAATAGGTGTCTGCAATAGCAAAAAGAATTTCCCTTGTTCCGGAAGAATATTTGCCGTTGGCAACAGCCAGATATTTAAGAGCCTCCTGGTTCCGACCCGTACGCACACAAAGTATGCCCATGAGGTAATTGGCAATTACTGAATCAGGACGCATGGACAGAGCCTTGTCAAGAGACTCCTGAGCCCTTGGATAATACTCATCCATATTTCCGGAAGACAGGAGAGCCAGAGACGGGAGCACAGCCGACAGAAAATCAGAAGAATTGGTGCTCAGGTCATAGATACCACGCCTAACACTGTCAACGGCACCGGTGTACTGATCCGGCACAAGTATCTTTGGACTGACATATGAACCTGATTCCGACGGCCACGCAAGATCCATCATGGCACATATTACACAGAGAAGGGTTCTTTCTGCGTCCGTATATTTCTCATCAACACTTCTATGCAGGCTGTTGTAGGCCAGACGAAGACTCTGTGGCGAACCGATCTCAACCGCGTCAATGTCTGTCTGCTTTATCATGGAGAAAAAAGACTTTTTCTTTGGTGAAACCACAGTGACGGAGACAGCTTCCTCTTCATTAACATACCCGTCATCAACCATCTGAGGCTGAACGACAGGAGAACTTCCGCATGAGGAGAATAAAAATATTGAAAATGCCGCCACCTCAACAAACTGCCGGCATGAGTTCTTTTTTGTCAAAAGTCCGGACTCCGCTAGTAATTGTCCTCTTCCAGAGTATCATCCTGCATGTAAGGAAACTTCTTGTAGTTTATTCTTTGAATTTCATAAACAGCAAGAAGAAAAATTCCAAAAACAATGAGAACTACAGGCCAGAATACTGATACTATTTTTCTGAATGAAACATGGAAAAGATCCGTCGAAAAAACCAGAAAGCCAGATCCCAATATGACAAGCATCACTGAAGGGAACAGGAAAGAAGTTCTGATTCTTCTGAAAATGAACAGATCCGCGCCAAATACGATCAAGCCGGCAATTATTACAAAAACAGGCCATATTTGAGACAGGGTGAACGGAAAAAAATCAGCTTTCACCATACAGGCAAGGGCTCCATCGACAAGCAATATAAGTCCCATAGCCAAAAAGAAGCTCTGCTTTCTCAAAACCGCTAGTGTATCTTTATTTTCGGACATCTGTTTCCTCTATTCGTTTACAATACAATAATTGTATGCTAAAATCTACCCATGTTAAAAAAAATCAGGAATTCACTGCTTGTTTTTGCAGCATGCGTCACTTTTTTTTCCTGCAGTAAGACAACAAAGGGCTCCATTCTTCCGGGAGCATTTTCCAAAACCTACAGAGCGACACAGACTCAGCTTGAAACACTTCTTGAAAAAAACGATCTGACAAATGAAACAAGATATGCCGTAGTCAACAGAATCGCAAACAACATGCTAGCCGTGAAGGATTACACTTCCCTCATCTTGTTCCTTACGGACTGGGTGGAAAAACATCCTGAAGATCCATACAATGCCTATTGGCTTCTCATGACAGCTTATGCATATCTTGAAAATGATGCAGAACCTGTAGCCGAATACTATTTTGAAAGAATCATCAACAACTACAACGACCTTATGGTTCAGGGCAAATCAATTCATTTTGTATGCCTGCAGCATTTGATCCAGATCAGTGAAATACCGGCCAACAGAATCACCTACTTCAATCAGCTGATCTCAAGGTTTCCAAACAACGTAAGCACGACGGAACTCTTCTACCGCCTTGCCCTTGAATATGAAAAGGAAGGAGAATGGAAGCAGGCGATCCGTTCTTTCACCCAATATCTTGACCAGGACGATGCTTCCACATTGCAGATTTCAGGATACCCCAACGCTTACCTGAGCACAAAGCAGCTGATAGACTTCTCAAATTCCTCCAAGGACTGGACTTTCGAATCCCTTGATGCCCTCGTCTCTGCCGTAAAAAAAGGAATTTCAAGCTACAATTACAGAGCTTTGGATAAATACAAATCCAAGGTCAATTTCTTTGCCATGTCCTGGCGTCAGGTAGAAACGGACGTCAACGCACAGGAAAGTTTCTCCATGAGGTCATTCATGCGCGGAAACAGAATCCGCTACAGCGCTGACCTTGATCCTTCATCAAGTCCGACAGAAGCCTATCTGAGAACAACAGGATGGAGCAATTACGTCAACGTATGGTACCTCTATTTCAGAAAAGTAAATTTCCCTGCAGATCCTGAGATCCACGGACGATGGGAATGGGCCGGAATCTATTATGGTGAAAAGCTGTAATGAAAAAATCTGCCGGACTTGCCCTGACATTTTCCGCCCTTTCTCTCTTTGCCGAACCCGTTGCCGACTTCACGATTCCCTATGAATCAGTAAAGGTCGAATACGATTCCATCGCCGACTTGAAGGAGATCAGACGGCTTGAAAAAGAAAGAAAAGAGCAGAGAAAAAAAACGCAGACTCAAAGCAGTTCCGTAGAAAACAGAAAGAAAAAAGAAATAAAACCATACACGGTGAAGGAACCGATACACAAAGACATCGGGCTTTCAGGACTTGATGACAAAAGAACTGAAAAATTTCTCGACTACTATCTGTCCGACAAGGGAAGGAAAAAGCTTGCCGACATCCTCATTGACTCTGCGGAATACAGGCACTACGTAAGACAGCAGCTTGCCAAAAAAAAGATGCCTTCGTTCCTGCAATATCTTCCAATCGTCGAATCGGAATACAAGGCGAATGCTGTCTCGGTTTCAGGGGCTACAGGTCTATGGCAGTTCATGGAAAACAGCATGGATCCGTTCCTCAAGAAAAATGAATGGTATGACCAGCGTCTTGATCCGTGGACAGAAACTGATGCCGCCCTTTCAAAGCTGAACGACAACTACAAGATGTTCGGCAACTGGGAACTGGCACTGGCCGCCTACAACATGGGAGCCGGAGCTGTGAAACGGGCAAAAAAGCAAAGCAAGGCTGACTTCTGGATGCTTGCAGACCTTGAGCTTTTATCCGATCAGGCCATAATGTATGTTCCAAAGCTGATTGCCATTACAGAAGTAATCGAGAACGCTGAATATTACGGCGCAATAGACATAGGCATTGCCGATAAATGGGTGGAAACTGTGAAACCACTGAATTTCGGAAAATTGAAAATCACCGGAAAAATCAGTCTCGAAACCATAGCTGAAAAATCGGGTACAGACCTTGATCAGCTTGTGAGACTGAATCCGGCACTTCTTAAAGGCTGCACACCACCAAAAGAAACATGGACTCTTCGTGTTCCGGCAGGAAAAGCAAGAGAGATTGCGGAAAGCCTGACAGAATAAAAAAATCCAAAGACAAAAAAAGGCTGTCCACTAATACCAGACAAGGTGGTTTCGACTACGCTCAACCACCCTGAAGCTTTGGACAGCCCCTTTGTTATATTTCATCGCAATGCCTTTCAAGGCACCAGACTAGAACTTGAACTTGCCAAGCTTTTCGCTCATGAGTTCAATATTCTGCTTTGTCTGAATTGCAAGGTCAGCGACACTCTGAGATGCTGTACTGATTTCCTGTGCACCTGCAGTCATTTCATCCATACTTCCAAGGATGATTGACGAAATCTGAGATACGGAATCCATATCACGGGTAACGGCAACGATACCGTTGTTTACTTCCTGTGACTTTTCGCTTACTTCGATAGCCTGGTTTCTCATGTCGCTGAGGGCACCAAAAATCTGGCGAGAAGCATTTTCCTGTTCGTTCATCGCATTGTCAATTTCATGGATGATCGTGTCTGTAGAATCAAGATGTGTGACGATCAAGCCGAATGCAGCCTGGCTGTCCTTTGACAATGAAACAACGTCCTTGATTGAAGAAGAAATCTGCTTAAGTTCAGCATTGATGTTCTTTGACTGTGTACTTGATGTCTCAGCAAGCTTACGGATTTCATTTGCAACAACAGAGAATCCTTCACCGGCCTTTCCTGCATGGGCAGCTTCGATAGCGGCATTCATGGCAAGGAGGTTTGTCTCAGATGCGATCTGAGAGATGATCTGGTTTGCCTGAATAAGCATCTTTGACTGTTCTGCGATTTCATTGACCTTGCCGTCAACGTTGGTAAGCTTGTTCTTTCCGTCTGCAACAGTAACTCCAAGTTCCTTGAAGCTGTCTGCCATTCTGTGTACCGAATTTGTAACGGAAGTGATGTTTCCAAGCATTTCTTCGATAGCAGCTGAAGACTCAGTGATACCTGCCGACTGGTTTTCAACAAGATCAGAAAGATGGTTCATGCTGGCAGAAGATTTGCCAAGAACGCCTGTTGTATTGGCAACAGCCTCAGACTGATTTTCAGACTGCTTTCTTACACCCTGGATGTTTGCCATGATCTCAGCTGTTGCACTTGCAGACTGCTGTGCATTCGAACCAAGGCTCTGTCCAATTTCTGTAAGTGATTCCTGAGCCTTGCTGAGTTCTTCGACGATTGTCTGGAGCATGATGATGAATGTATTGACATTGCCTGAGATATGAGCGAATTCATCATTACCCTTGACTGGAAGACGGATTGTAAGGTCAGCATCACCTGATGCAAGACGGCGCATTGCGGTACCGACACTATTGAGAGGTCTAATGACTCTGAAGAAAACAATCGCAAAGAGAAGACCAAGAAGAGCAAGAACGAGAACTGCAGTAATTGCAACAAGTGGCTTGAAGATTATAGATGAAACATGGTCGATGATTCCAAGTTCCTTACCAAGGTACAATGTTGTAAGGAATGATCCGTCAGCAGCCTTGCATGGAAAATAGTAAGCGACATATTTCTTTCCACCGATTGTAGTGATTCCAGCAAAATCCTTACCCTGTTCAGCAAGTCTGATCGGTGTGGCATCAGCAATGACAGTACCTCTCATTCCGGCAAGAGTTGTATAGGCACGTGTCTCACCATCGAAAATTGTATTGTCACAGCCTGTGTATGACTTCATTCTTTCAACAAACCGCTGAGAAGTCACAGTATCAAGTCCGACAAGGGCACCTACAACCTTGACGCCGTATTTGATTGGAACACCACGGACAATTTTTATGTCCTGTCCCATCTTTTCATATTTTACGGTTGTTTCACCTCTCAATGCCTTCTGAACAAGGTCACTTGATCCCTGCTTTTTTGCAGCAACGCTGGAGCTACAAGGTTTTCCGTTGACATCAAAGACAGCAAGGTCGTCAACATCAAAACTTCTGCATGTACTGTCAAGAATCGGATCAACAACCTCTGCCGTGAAACCATCAAGGGTCGCATACATTGAATTCAAAGTCTCAAGAAGGTTTGTCTGGACTTTTACAATATTATCCTGTTCCTGCTTGACTTCCTTAATAAAAAGTTCTGAATAGTTCTCAAGTTCTTCCTGGAAATAACTTTCAAGACCTGTATTGAGCAGGCGCGAAATCATCATGAAGATAACAATAGAGAATACAAGCAATCCACCAATTATTGTAGTAATGAGAATAGTAGAAACCGAAGATTTTCTTGTTTTTTTTGCCATAAAGCACTCCTGAATAAGATTCCTAGTGTATCTTAAAAAATTATAGCACACATATTCCAATAATCAATTATATCCTAAAATATTCTTAAAAATATTATAAAATAATTTTATATTTGCTTCCGTTCAGTAAAAAAATCATTGAGGACTGAATTACAGACTTTCAAAAAAGTTTAATTCCGATGAAATATATTCCGATAATAGAAAGGAAGAACTATTTACGGTGGAAGAAGATGACAAGCAGATTATTGAAAACACTTTTTATCTGTGCAGTATTTGCAAATTCTTTAGTGTTTGCCCAAAGTTATATTGAGACATTTGATGTTTCTGATTTTCTTGAAAAACCTTACACACCTCAAAAGTATGTACCTTACGCAGATGAAGAAATTGAACGTGAGGCGGAAATGGTTGCCGCAGCCAATGGACATGCCAGCCGGGAAAATGCGACCATGACTTCAACAAGTTTTGTAAACTGGGAGAAAAATACTTTTATTTCTGATGTTTCCCTTGATGTTGAGAAAGCCGGAATTCCGATGCCAAGTGGAAAAGCTACATGCATAAAAAGAATAGAAATAGATCTTCCGATCCTCATCAAAGATCCATTGCTTTCACTTTATGTCGATGACCAGAAGACATTGAATGATCTTGTTCTCGACGGAACTCTTACACTTGAGAACATCACGAGAATCGTTGATAGAAGCCACAAGACTCCTTCAGTTTTCGCACAAGGCGGAAGCACATTGCTGACAAAGCACACCATCAATCTCCGTGATATCTCCTCAACGCTTGTAAAACATTCCAAGCCATATAGGAAACCACAGCCGATTGAAACCATATCATCGCGTTCATATTCAGGAATAATTCTTGATGCACGCGGATCAATGCCTGTGCAGGGAGAATTTTCCGACAGCCGTGTCTATCCATGCCTCTTCCCTAAAATCTGGAATGAAGACATGGAACTCATGTATGAAAGAAACATGGTCACATCTGATATTGCAAAGACAAAGGGAATAGTACACTACTCAAGCAGCGAAATGATTGAATCATATTCCGACCGTGTAGGAAAAGATCCTTTGTGGATCACAGTAAAAAAAGTATACGGAATAAACAGATGTGATCCTATAATCTCAAAGGAAGACTACCTTCGCATTGCATCCGTAAAAGAAAACCTGGAACTTTTAAAGCAGGGAAAAGTTGTCATTCTTCTGGACAAAGATATCCTTGAGCACAAGGTTTCTGCTCCAAACAAGGATAAAAACTACTACATAATCTATCATCAGCTCAAACGTTATTTCATGGAGAAGAAAGTTCCTGACATCGGACTTGCGGAAATTCCAACAGGAATCCAGATTACGATGGAAAACCTTCGCTTTGTCGCAGATTCTTCGGAACTCCTTGAGAGTGAAAAATCACGCATCAGCGACATAGCGGCATCCCTCAAGAAGGTGACTGCCGGAGGTGACTACAGCATCCTTGTCGAAGGACACACTGCCGACGTGAACAAACCAAACGGACAGATGACACTCAGTATTGAACGAGCTCAGTCAATCGTAAATGCCCTTACAGACAACGGACTCAACAAGAAGCTGTTTACATTCAAGGGTTACGGCGGAACAAAACCGGCTGCGACAAACAGTACTCCGGAAGGTCGCGCAAAGAACCGCCGCGTAGAAATAATCATCATGCCACGCGGAAGTTATCTGATGACAAAGTAGAAAAATTGTTTGCAAGCAGCAGCAAAAAAAAGTTTAAAACATGCTTCCGTAAAGAACCGGCCCAAGCCTGCTCCGGAGCTCCCTTTTCTCAGGGAAAGCACTGCGTGAGTCCTCTTGGGTCGCAAGTCGCAGTTTGTTCCGAACCTTCACTCCGCATGTTTTAAGATTTTCTTATTCAGCAAACAATTTGTAAAAACACAGATAAAGGATTCAAGCCTGGGTAGCGAGGACTATTGCGCCTTCTACTATTGCTTCATGCTCCTTTGGAGCGATGCGGGCATAGAGGGAATCAACGGTGTCACCGCTCATCACCGGAACTTTTTTCTGGACGATTATCTTTCCAGTATCACATCCGCCGTCAACATAATGGACTGTACAGCCACTTACCTTTTCACCGGCAGCAAGAACTGCTTCATGAACGTTGTGCCCCCACATTCCTACTCCACCGAATTTTGGCAGAAGAGCCGGATGAAGATTTATGATTCTGTTGCTGTATGCACTGATGATGTCGCCTGTCAAAACAGACAGATAGCCGGCAAGAACAATTCCTTTGATTCCGCGTGACTTGCATTCCTCGAGGATCGCATTTGAAACGGCAATGTTCTTTTCTTCGCGGGAAGCAGCAGACGCAGCATCCTTTCCCATAACCGCAAAAGGACTCTTGATCACGCAATCGATTCCAGCATTCTTTGCACGCTCAATGCTGTATGCAGTCTTTGTGCTGGAGATTACAACATCAATTTCATACGGACAGTCTTCATGAGACTTCTGGTAATCGATAAGAGCCTGAAGGTTTGTTCCACCGCCTGAAACAAGTACTGCAATCTTCATTTTGTTTACCTCTGAACTAGTAATTAAAAAAAAGTGGGCCCCAGCGACGGCGAATTAAAAATGTATCCTCCCGCTTCACTGCAACAAGGCGTCGTGTCAGTTTGGCGGGCCCCTCCATTTTCTAATTCACCTGCGTCCCACTTTTTTTATTAGTAAAAATAAAATGTATGAACCAAGCTTTTGACAATATTAGTCAACAAACTGTGTCATTTCCTTAGAACCCTTGAAGTCGCCCTTGATCACCTTGTCAGTGTGGCCAACGTAACCGATTTCGTAGGCAACCATGTCTTCGATTCCAGCTTTGTGGTATTTCTTTGCGTTCTTGTTGAACATCTTCATGATGGCTTCTGCATCCTTCTTGCTTACCGCGAGAACAAGACCGATACCCATGTTGAATGTGTTGAACATGTTCTTTGGATCAGCACCTTTCTTGATGAGGATGTCGAAGATTTCAGGAACCTTCCAGCTGTCCTTCTTGATCATTGAACAAAGCTGCTTCTTTCCTTCTGCTGCGTGCTGGTACATGCGAGGGAGGTTCTCGTAGAATCCGCCGCCTGTAACGTGTACCATTCCGTGTACGCTGCCAGGGAACTTCTTGAGTACTTCCATAACAGGCTTAACATAGATGCGTGTTGGTGTAAGGAGAACGTCACCAATCTTCTTGTCTTTTCCGCCGATCTTTACGACTTCATTGAAATTCTTGACAAGCTTTCTGATGAGGGAATATCCGTTTGAGTGTGGACCTGTTGATGAAAGACCGATGAGAACATCGCCTTCCTTGATTTTCTTTCCGTCGATGACATCAGCCTTATCTACAACACCAACACCAAAACCTGCAAGGTCATATTTTCCGTCATCATAGAAGCCAGGCATTTCTGCTGTTTCACCTCCAAGGAGAGCACAACCGGTTTCAAGACATCCGTCAGTAACACCCTTGACAAGTTCACCTGCAACCTTTGAATCAAGCTTGCCACAGGCAATGTAGTCAAGGAAGAAGGAAGTCTGAACACCTGAACAAAGGATGTCGTTTACGCTCATGGCAACACAGTCGATTCCAACTGTATCATATTTTTTCATCTGGAATGCAATGTCAAGTTTTGTACCAACACCGTCAGTTCCTGAAACCATAACAGGATTCTTCATTCCCTTTGGTACTGCAAACATTCCGTTGAATGCACCAAGCTCTGTAAGCTGGCCTGGGATACGTGCACGCTGAGACTGAACCTTGTACTTGTCTACAGCCTTGTAACCTTCGTTAACATCAACGCCTGCATTCTTGTAATCAACAACTTTAGCCATGAGATTCTCCTTGCTAAAAATAAATGAATTGGATTGCTAAAACATAACATATTGGATTGAAAAATGAAAGTAGCAGAATGAGAACATGAAATCAAATCACTACAAGAAAAAATTATTCTTCAGCCGGAACTTCAGATGCTCCTGTGTCTTCCTCAGAATTTTCTATGAGTTCAAGAGTCTGCTGTGCTTTTTCAAGACGTTCCTGACGGTCTTTGCTTTCAAGTTCCTCAATGTCTTTTGGTGTTATCTTCTTTGTCAGATTGAACCGATATCCAACACCGAGAGAAACCTGGAATTTAACAACAGTGTCAAATGATGTTTCAAGATAAGCCCTGAATCCATCATAGCTGACGCCCACAATTCCGCCTGTGATAAATGCAGTGTTGAGTTTACCGCTACCAAGTGTAGGGCTGACTATTTCCTTGAAGGCACCACCTGCGAAAATTTCAAAGAATGCGTCCCAGCCAGATTCCGGCCAGAAATCATAATCCATACCGGCTAAAGCGATAAGATCCAGTTCCGCCAGAAGAGGACGCTGAATCTTGACATCATCGATCTTATAATCATAAGGGAAGTCACTGTTGTCAGGAAAGAATATGGTAGGACAGACCATTGCCCCGAGGTAGCAGAAATCAAGGATTCTTGTGTTTATATATCCGCCGCTGAATTTGATTCCCCAGTTATATAAACTGTTTGTGGCAAAAACTCCCTGAAGACGAACTTCAACATTATGTGCAGTCTCGATTCTTTCCGGGAATTCATCCTTGTCGCCATACTTGTCTTTCAGTTCTTCCTGAAGCTCTTCCGGGCTGAACTCTTCTTCCTTTCCTTCTTCATCTGGATAAACGATCTTATAATTTTCCGGAACTTCTCCATCAAGGTATGTGACCTCCTCAAGCTTGAGAATGTAGATGCTACCGTCACTGTGTCCTACGAGAAGAGACTTTCCGTCGTTTGAAAATTTATAGCAGGTGATTGGACTTGGATTCCACGCAGGAATATATTTGACCATCTGCTTTGTTTCAAGAGAATAATACTGGAACTGGTTGAGGTTTGTAAGAACGACAACATAGTTTCCGTCTGTTGAAAGGCAAAGGGAATTTATGTCCTGCCTTGTCTCAATGAAGCCTGTTTCATTTCCCTGAAAGTCGCGGATTTCGATGGACCGCTTTGATCTTGGAGAGACAATGTGCTCTGAGTCACCGGTAAAACATATCGGAATGAACTGAGGTGGCGGATAATTCTGCGGAATTTCAGCTTCAAGGGCACGGGTCGCGGTACGCCAGATCTTGATGGTTCCGTCGAGGGAAGCAGAAGCAAGGTAACGTCTGTTTGGACTGAATGCAAGTTCATAGACTTTCTGCGTATGGCCTATGAGTTTTTCAGTAAGAATGTCTGTTGAGTAATAGAGCTGCTGTCCAAGTTCAATTTCACCGCTTTCAGTACCGATGGCGATGTAGTTACCGTTCGTTGAAAATGAATACTTTGAGATCACATAATTTTCATCAAACTTACGGACAACGGACGGCCTGACTTCAGGAAGACGACGGATGAAAATACTGTTGTCCTCGTTGAATGTAACAAGCTGGTTTGAACGGTCATCGGAAGCTGTAACACCGGCAAAATCCTGTGAGTTTATCGGTATGTCAGAAATGATTGTCTGGGAAAGGGAATAATCACTTGCGCGACGGATGGTGATGTTCTTGTTTTCCGAATAGGCAAAAAGCGAACAGTCGGCGTTCCAGCTGACACTTTCAACTGCATGAGGAAGCTTTACCATAGGAATCGGAATGAGATCTACCTTTCTTGGAACGACAACATCACCTAAACCAAGATTTTTGTTCCCTTCCTGGGAAAATGAGAAACATGCAATATTGAGAGCAAGCGCTAAAAGCCCGATTTTCTTAAATACACGCAAAATAAATTCTACCAATAAAACACTACTATTATATTGCATTATCGGCAGAAATTCCCATTATCATCAATCTATTTTTTTCCCGTTTATTTCCCCAGGAACAGACACCGGATATTCGCCGGTAAAACAACCCTTGCAGAATCCGTAGCTTTCCGAATTACATGAACGACAGGCTTCCATCATTCCGTCGGCACTGATGAAAGCAAGGCTGTCGGCGCCTATCTGCTTGCATATTTCCTCTGGATTGAAGTTGTTCGATATAAGCTCGGTTCTTGTAGGAGTGTTGATGCCAAAGTAGCATGGGAATTTTACCGGTGGCGATGAAATTCTGAAATGAACTTCTTTCGCACCTGCCCTTCTCAGAATCTGGACCAGGCGGCGGCTTGTTGTTCCGCGGACAATGGAATCATCGATCACCACAACACGCTTGCCTTCAACAACATGCCTTACGGCGTTCAGTTTTACGAAAACCATGTTTTCACGTTCACGCTGTGTCGGTGCGATGAATGTACGGCCAATATATTTGTTCTTGATTATTCCGCTTGCAAACGGGACTCCGGCTTCCTTTGCATATCCCTGGGCGGCACCAATACCGCTGTCAGGAACTCCGATGACGACATCAGCCGGAACTGAAGTTTCACGGGCAAGACATGCTCCCATTTTTTCACGAGCTTCAGTAACGGCAATTCCATCAATTATGCTGTCAGGTCTTGCAAAATATACGTATTCAAAAACACATGTGCGTTTTGATGTGCGTTCCCCAAACTCAAATGAAAGAACACCATCTTCGTTTATGATTACAATTTCGCCAGGCTGGATGTCGCGAACGTATATTCCGTTTACGGCATCGATGGCGCAAGTCTCGCTGGCAAGAATCCAGCCGCTGTCAACACGGCCAAGGCAAAGTGGGCGGATTCCGTTTGGATCCCTTGCACCGATGAGACATTTTTCTGTGGATACCACAAGGGCAAAGGATCCCTTAATCATCTGAATCGTATCAGTGAGGGCATGCTCAAGTCCTTTTTTGTAGGATTTTGCAATAAGCTTTACGATTACTTCAGTATCACTTGTACTTGAGAAAGTACAGCCTGCATCCTCAAGCATCTCGTGAAGCTGCTCGTAGTTTACAAGCTGTCCATTGTGGGCAACAGCGACGGAACCAAGTTTTGTTCTCTGGAGCAATGGCTGAGCATTTTCAAGGGACTGGCTTCCGCTTGTGGCATAACGGACATGACCACAGGCAATGTGTCCTTTGAGAGACGAAAGATTTTCAGTTCTGAAAACATCGGATACAGCACCAAGACCTTTATGGATCGAAATCGTCTCTCCGTTGCTTACGGCAATACCGGCGCTGTCCTGACCTCTATGCTGAAGAGCATACAATGCGTAGTAACATCGTGTCGCAGCATTGAAATCAGATGCAGAATAGGCGACATATTTTTTCTCGCCATCCTGACTGTCTTCCGTTTTTTTTGGAGCAAGCCAGATTCCGGCTACGCCACATTCATCGCGAAGTTTGTCTTCTTCTTCCTCAAAAAAATCTTCATTACCTGACATAGCAATTTTCCTTACAAAAAGCTAGAGATCGATACCCTCACCGCCATTGGCTTCTGCATCAGCAGTCATCTTTGCCCTGAATTCAATAAGCTTGTTTTTAATTTCAGGATATTTGATTGAAAGTATCTGTGCTGCAAGATAACCTGCGTTCTTGGCATTTCCAATACCGACTGTGGCGACTGGAATCTGAGGTGGCATCATTACAATGGAAAGAAGTGCATCCATACCGGCAAGACCGTTTGACTTTCCAGGATTGATGCATTCAAGCGGAACTCCCACAACCGGAAGAACAGTGCGGCTTGCGATCACACCAGGGAGTGCCGCAGAAAGACCGGCGCCGGCTATGATGACCTCGCAGCCATCTTCCTCAACTTTCCTGATTGTCTTTACGAGAAGATCTCCGGCTCTGTGAGCAGAAATCACATAGGCTTTGTAATCAATGCTGAATTCCTTGAGGACATCAGCAGCCTTCTTCATTGTGTCCATGTCGGACTTAGACCCTAAAAAAATTGCAACTTTCATGATTCAGATTAACACGAATTATAGATGCTCTTCAATAAAGCATCTTGTAGAAAACGGAAACACTACGGTTCGACGATGCTCACCGATCCTGACTATTGGAATGCACTCACCGATCCTGACTCTCGGAATGTGCTCACCGGGCCTATTTATTCAGGATCCCTGAGCGCAGTCGAAGGGCCTGACTACGCTCAGCAGCCCTGCATATTCCAACCTCATCATTCAAGAATTGCCCTCGGCAATTCTTGTGGCGAAAGTTACCTTTGGTACAGGCATCTATTAGAGCAAACGCTTTCGCCATTTATTGTTTATTTTCTATAAAAGATGCATAATACGCGCACTATGTATAAACCAGAGTTACTTAACACATTGAAAGGATACTCGGGCGCAGCTTTTGCAAAAGACGCCATCGCAGGTATCATCGTCGGAATCGTGGCACTTCCACTTTCCATCGCATTTGCCATTGCTTCAGGATGCTCTCCTGAAACAGGTCTTTACACAGCCATCATCGCAGGATTCTGTATCGCAGCATTCGGCGGAACAAGATGTCAGATCGGTGGCCCAACAGGTGCATTCACTGTAATCATCTATGCAATCGTCAACAACCCTCAGCTTGGTGTTGGAGGACTTGCCACGGCAACGGTAATTGCTGGAATTCTCCTCATCCTTCTTGGTGCATTCAAGATGGGAGGCCTTGTAAAGTTCATTCCATATACAATTGTTGTCGGCTTCACAGCAGGAATCGCAGTTACAATCGCAAGCGGTCAGATCGGCGACTTCTTTGGACTCGCTCCAATCACAGCATCAAACCCGGTCATGATTCTTGGAGAAAAGTTTGAAAAGATGCCTGGTGAATTCCACCAGAAGATGATCGCCTACTCACAGATTTTCAACACCATCGATGCATACACAACAATCATGGCAGTCGTTTCACTTGCAGCCCTTTTCATGTGGCCAAAGGTTACAAAGAAGATTCCTGGATCCCTCATCGTGATCATCGCAGCTACGGTGATCCATCTCATTCTCAGCAGGACATGCGGATTTGAAACAACCCTCATCGGAGACCGCTACAAGATTCCATCAAGTCTGCCATCACCTAAGGCACCGGACTTCAGTTTCATGACGATCAAGACTGTCTTCCCGACTGCAGTTTCCATTGCCGTTCTTGCTGCCATCGAATCACTTCTTTCCGCAGTTGTCGCTGACGGTATGATCGGTGCAAAGCACGACTCAAACAACGAACTTATCGGTCAGGGAATCGCAAATATTCTTTCACCACTCTTTGGTGGACTT
>SAMEA3663241__coassemble_39_pt1 | contig 51225 bp, 60 predicted proteins | sample SAMEA3663241__metabat2_high_PE_014 | metagenome-assembled genome bin SAMEA3663241 (sample SAMEA3663241) | pig gut metagenome | biome: pig gut; feature: pig-associated habitat; material: faeces | place: China | collected 2013
TAGCTTTCCGGAGAGCAGCATCTCCAGCCGGAACTCTTCAGCCCCAGCACGCTGCGGCTGACTTCTTCATAGCATTTCTTTCTGTTGCGGCAGGAAAACCAGCAGCATTCATTGCACAAAAATTCGACTTTGCTCCTGTTTTGGGGTGCAACTGTCCCCAACAGTTCCGTCTTTGGGTTCAGCCTGAAATCCGGAACTACATAGCTGAACTCCTCCCTATTTAACTCTCTGTTAAATTCGTCAAAATCCTCAAGAACTTTTGTAGTGGACGAGACGAAATAGTACTGCGGATAAGTTTTTCTAAGATAATCCAGAAGCAGATCTGAATGCACTATGATTCCGTTGTTCTCCGACTGAAACAATGAGCACAGCTGATTGCATTTTCTGTCACCTAAATGTTCTTTTTCAAGCATGGAATTGCTCAGTGTCAGCCTTACAGAAAACCCGAATTCCTTTGACAGGGCCAGAACATCCTTTTCAATTCCGTTTTCTCCATAACCGGCACGTCCTCCGCCCCATAGACATTCCGCCGGAGCTCCATAAATGGATCCAATCTGGCACCATTCGTAAAAAAATTCCCTGTGAGCATAAAACACCGGCAAAAATATTTTATAGAACTCATAGAATTCAAAGAGACCCGGTAAATGATAGGTTGCCTTCATGTCTTCAGCCATAATTTCCACACATCATGAAGTATAGAATGTTTTTTGATTATAGGCCAGTTCCATCCGACTGCGGAAATAACGGCTGTATCCATCGGAAGTCAGATCATGCACATGATCACCGTGATGATCGTGGGACTTGCCATGGAAACAACAGTCACAATCGGTCAGGACGCTCTGTCTTTGACATGTCGATTTCTTCACGTCCGTACTTGTCCACATGAACTACTTCAAGAGGAGGAAAAGAATGCTGTTGAAGCCATTGCTTTGTAGCACTGCAGGAAGACATAAGGAACATCCTTTCCGAACATTTTCTTCACAAGATGTGAAAAATAAAGAGCGGTTTCAGAAAGAATGTCATCAAAATCTACATAGATTTTCATGAGAAAAAATCAGGCCTCTGCAATTGCTTCAATTTCGCAAAGAACATTCTTTGGAAGTGTCTTTACAGCAACACATGAACGGGCCGGTTTGCCGATGAAATGCTTTTCATAGACTGAATTGAATTCTCCAAAGTCTGACATTTCAGCAAGGAAGCAGGTTGTCTTGACAACCTTATCCATTGAACTGCCGGCAGCTTCGATTATCGCCTGAACATTTCTGCAGCACCTTTCTGCCTGAACAGCAATAGTGGTTCCGTCAATATCACCAGTCTCAGGAATGATTGCAATCTGACCGGAAGTATAGACAAATCCGCCAGAGACAAATCCCTGGGAATAAGGTCCGATTGCTTTTGGTGCTTTGTCAGTAGAAATCTGTTTCATATTTTTTCTCCATTTCCTGTATTATTCTTCATTGTTTCTTTCATAGAACATTTCGGCATCTTCATGTCCATATTTTTTCGACCATTCAGAAAAAGTGCCTGGAGTGATTCCTTCCTGCTTCTTTGTTTCGTTTTTAGTCTCTGCAGAATCATGCTTCTTTTTCTGAATTCTTATCGGCGAAGAATATTGCCGCCTCATCATGGCATAATATTCTGAATCATCCATTGTCATTCTCCCTGCGTGATTTCACTCGCACCAGAACACTTTGTTGCCGGTACGCTTGATTTCTTCAGGATAATCTCCATCCGGATATCCGAGGGCAAGGTGTCCTATGCCTTCCCACTCACCTTCGACACCCAGGCTTTTAAGCCATTCCTGCCATTCAGGCATTTCAAACTCTTCTTTTGCTCTATGAATCCAGCAGGTTCCAAGACCAAGTTCGTGGGCTTCAAGCATCATGTTTCCAAGAATAAGAGAACCATCATAAGTCTTGTTGCGCCAGTTTTTATCAGAAAGAACAATAAGCACAACAGGGGCACCATAAAATTCTCCGGCAGGATTATGTCGTTCAGCAATTTTTCCGTTTATTTCAGTAAGTTTTCTGATGATTTCTTTATTGGTGACAGCAAGAATGATTGAAGACTGTCTGTTCCTTCCGCTTGCAGCCCATCTTCCGGCTTCAATGACTTTCTCGATGAGTTCCTTTGAAGGAATCTCACTTTTGAACTTTCTTATGCTTCTGCGTTCCTTCATTTTGGCAAAGATATCTTGCTCAGGAACAACGGCAAAAAACTCAAGGTCTTCTGAACTGCTGTTGTTCTGAAGACTGTGGGATTCACCTTTAGGGCAGTAGTGACAGTCTCCTGGTTTCAAGTATTCAGTGACCGTATCCGTGACTACCCTTCCATCACCACTAATGATGTAGATGATTTCACTTGATGTATCATGGCAGTGCATGCCGATTGTTGCACCGACACCAAGTTTTCCGTGAAGGATTCTGTTTTTTCCGTCGAAAAACATTTTAGCCATCAGACTTTTTTCGCCGCCCTTGAAATTAGGGAATTCTTTTGCTTCGATTTCTGGATATGCAATTTTCATATTTTACTCCATCAACAATTATAATTTATATCTCAATCGGCATTCAACATTTTTAGTCTTTCTGTAATCCGCCCATAGTTATTTCTTTCATGTGGAAAAGAACAGTTCAAGCATGACTTGATTCCTTTGTCGGTGTAATAAAAATCACCACCGCATCTGTCACCAAGAAAATATAGAGGGCAGAAACAAAACATGCAATTGAAGTCATCAAGATTTTCTGTTTTGTGACACGGGAAAAATTTGCACGATGTATTCTGGAAGAATCCGCTGCTGTTCTTTCGCTCTGACGTTTTTTTTTCTCTGATGTTTTTTACAATGACAGTGGTAAGATACCCGGACAGTCTATTCACGTCTGAAAGCTCATTTACCATTACCTCATTTTCAAAGCTGCAGTTTGAGACTGCGCAAAAGTCAAAATCATAATCCTTCTTTTGATCTGACAGAAAACAAAAAAGATCCTTCAGTTTTTTACCGGACTTCATGAATACAAGAGTTCCGTCCAGATAAAAAGATTTTTCAATATCATAGGATCCTGGAATTACGTGGATTTTTTCATTTTGAGATGCAAGGTCAATCCCGGCTGAACATGCAGCTGCCGTAAAACTTGTGACACCAGGAATGATCTTTATGGAATAACCACGTTCCATGAGAATATATACCACATACATGCAGGTCGAATAAACGGACGGATCGCCGATGGTCAAAAAACATACATCTTTACCTCCATCGAGATATCCTGCTATTGAATCCGCAGTTTCATTCCATGCTTTCTGCAATAGTTCATCTTCCTTGGTCATAGGAAAATCTGTTTCAACTATGATTTTGTTCTTTAAATCGATACCCAGTTTCTCTGCTGTTTTATAGGCAATGCAATCTTTCCTGTCTGTATTCGGGAGGACAATTACAGGACATTTTTCGATTGCTATCCTAGCCTTTATCGTTACAAGCTCTGGATCTCCTGGACCTATTCCAGTTCCATAGAAAATACCTTTCATCATCGCTTCTCCCTTCTCTCACGGAATTTCAGACATTCCCTAAGAAAACTTTTTGCGTAATCAGGATTTGACCAGTAATAAAGATGTGGAAATCCCCACCATCTGTTTTCATCAGCATGAACGCAGTTCCATTTTTTTTCGCTGAGCGGTTTATGAGCAATGCAGTCCCGACCATTTGAAGTGGAATCATAATAATGGAATTCATGGCCTCTTATGACATTATCGCAGCCCTTCAGAAATTTTCTGCCGGTGTCAAGGAATTCCGCATAGCCGAATCTTACAAGGCTGCCTTTGAATTCACAGCTGCCATCGATTGCTCCACACATCTTGAATTTTCTTCCGTCTTTATCCGTTATGGATTCATGAAGGTACATGAACCCACCACACTCAGCGATGGATGGAATTCCGTCTGTAATAGCCTGCCTTATGGAATCTTTCATCGTCATATTGGATTCAAGTTCAGCAAGATGAAGTTCCGGATAACCTCCACCTAGAATCATTCCATCGATGTCATCCGGAAGTGTTCTATCATTCAACGGAGAAAACTTCCGAATCTCCGCGCCCATGTTTTCAAGCATCCTGATGTTATCTGTGTAGTAAAAACAAAAAGCATCATCGAAGGCCAAGGCGATTTTCACTTTGCATTCCGGAAAAATGATTTCATCCGCAGTAAAATTAAATTCCTGATCTTCTTTTGCAATTTCGATGATCTTATCAACATCAACAGTACGGGAAATCTGGGCAGCGGAGATTTTACAGATACTTTCAAGACCTGAAATCTCATCAGGCATTACAAGACCAAGGTGCCGGCTTTCCAATGAAAGGTCTTTATTGTGTTCGAAATATCCAAGGGGCTTTATGCCTGTATTTTTCTCTATTTCTTTTGAAAGCTTTTCGTAAAGCATGGAAGATATATTGTTTAATACGATACCCTTTATGAGACCTTCGGAATCAAAATCCAAAAAACCTTTTACCATGGCAATAACGGAACGCGACATCCCTTTTGCATCCACCACAAGAATTATCGGTGCCTTCAAAACCTTTGCAAGATGATAGGTAGAGGCTTCATCGCTGACACCACCTATGCCATCATAAAGTCCCATAACTCCTTCTATTATAGATAGTTCTGAATCGTTTTCCGCAGCGAAAATTTTTCTTGTGGTATTTTCATCTGTGAAAAACAGATCAAGATTTCTTGAATCCAATCCAAGGACATTCCGATGGAACATGGGATCTATATAATCCGGTCCTGTCTTAAAGGAATTCACTTTAAGACAGGAATCCTTAAGGAATTTAATGAGTCCGATTGTAAAGAGAGTTTTCCCTGATCCACTTCTAGGAGCGGCTATCACAATCCTTGGAATTTTCATAGTTCAATTACCATCCGTAAAATCAAAGGAACAAACAAATACCGGGTTACCAGCATTAAGCATATTGTAATTCCCGGTTTTGACAGCCCTGCTTATGTTTACAACGACAGTATCGATATTGGACATTGGAAATTTTTTTGCAAGATTTTGGAAATCGCATAAAGATTCCAATGTCACTGTGTTCAAAACAATCCTCATATGCGGATTCATCCCATAAAGCGACTGAAGAATTTTTTCCATGTTGCCTTTTGTTCCGCCGATGAATGCATGGGTCGCAACCGGGAGTCCTGTAAGCCCGTCTGGAGCACAGGCTTCTATGACCTGGACATTATCAACATTGAACTTTCGTACATTTTCCTTCGTCAGTATGACAGCATCTTTGTTGCACTCTATCGAAAAAACTTTGATCGAAGGAGAAAGCAAAGCTGCCTCAATGGAGATTGATCCAGTACCACTTCCGATGTCATATATTATTGAGTTATTTTTCAGCCGCAGTTTGCACATGGAAATCATCCTGACTTCTTCCTTGGTCATTGGAACTTTATCCCGTATGAACCTGTCGTCTGGAATTCCCGGTGTTATCATGTCAAAAATATTTTCCATAATCAAATCAACTCCCGCAATTTTCAAAAACAATCATACCACAATAGAGGCCTTCCTTCAGTTCCGGAAGAACAGTATCTCCATTGATCTTCATCACTTTTTCATCAGCATAGCCAAGATTATATCCTAGATGGATGACCGCATTTTCAAGTCTGCATGAATCCATGATCTTAGGTATATCGTTCTTTCCGCCTGTAATGAAAAAACATTTTTCCTTATTTCTCAACGAACGCCCTAATTTTTCAAGCCATTCTTTTTCCTGCGTTCCATGGAGACTGACGATATTACAGTCATGCCATGATTCTCCTATTGAAGAGGCAAGATAGGAAATACTGGAAATTCCAGGTAATACTTTGATATTTATCGAGGCAATTTTTTTCAATTCTTCATGAATTTTTTTTGCACCGCTGAAAAATCCCGTGTCACCTGAAAAAAGTATAAGTATGTTTTTTCCTGATATTGAATTCCTTTTCATCTTCTCAATTTCTGGAATTATGTCCCGGGCCAGATAATATGGAAATTTTTCTGCTGAACTTTTTACTACTGCAATCATTCTCTCTGCACCGAATATGCAGTCCGCATTTTCAATTGCTTTCATCACTGCCGCCGTCATATGCGATTCAGTTCCAGGGCCAATCCCAGCAAGCACGACATTCATAGTGGAGCCGGAAAATATTTTTATCCCTGCCCTCTTCTCAAAAATTTCATTCAGCTCATCATAGGTGGAAACAACCTGGACATTTTCATAACTGCTGTTGTTACAACCACACTCCGATATAACAAAACACTGTATTCCAGTTTTGAGACATGCAGAAATTTTTGAATCGGTACCTCCGGCAACACCAGATTGTTTTGTTACAAGAACCTTGATCCTCTTTTCCTCAATGATTGAGATATTCATCTTTTCAGAAAAAGGTCCCTGCATTGCAATGATCTGAGAACCTTCAAGACCAGCTTTCTTACATAGTTCAAGACTTTCAACGGCAGGTATTACTCTGGCAAAAATTCTCTGTCTTGTTTCTTCATCGCCGCAATAAGTCTTAAGGTCCTTGCTGCCTGTAGTCAGAAGTATCCTGCCATCTGTTTGTTTAAGGGCATCATATGCTTCATATGCTGATGAGAAATATCTTATGCCTTCTGATTTTTCATGAGCTGTTTTTCTTTCGAATCTGATCAACATAGTTTTATCAGAAATGGCATCATATATGTTTCTGCTGACCTCCGTAGCAAAAGGATGTGTTGCATCGATCACGCATTCATAATCTACCGTCTCGATGATGTCCCTGATCTGATTACAATCGAGACGGCCGGTAACAACATTGAGATTGCCATTTTTTTCGACAATCTGATTTCCGTATTCAGTAGCGACATGGAGATCTACCAGAATTCCCTTTTTGCTTATGGCCTCTGAAATTTCACGGCCTTCTGTAGTTCCGCCAAAGACAAGAATTTTTTTCATAATGCATATCCGCGTTTTGTAAGGATTTTTCTATTTCCGTCTGGAAGCTCAACGATTTCACTTTGAGAATTTCCTATGAACACAGTGGTGAACATGTTTACCCTGGCTTCCATGAGTTCAGCAAGAGTACATACAACAGTACGTGTATTTTCTCTGCCGATATTTTCAACATAACCTGCAGCGGTATTTTTTGAAGTTCCATTTTCCATAAGGATTTTGCAGGCCCTTTCAAGATAATCGTTTCTCTTATGACTTGAAGGATTGTACAAGGCGATGGCAAAATCACCATCAGAAGCAGCTTTCAGCCTTCTGGTTATTGCTTCCCATGGAGTCAGAAGATCACTCAGACTGATGACACAAAAATCATGATTCAACGGACAGCCAAGCTCAGCAGCACCACTTATGGCTGCAGTTATTCCAGGTACAACACAGAAATCCACAGACTTGTATTCATCAACTTCAGAAAGCAACTGCAATACAGGAGAAGCCATTCCGTAAATACCGGCATCACCACTGCAGACTAGAGAAACTGTTTTTCCTTCCAGGGCAAGGTCAAAGCTCATCCTGCATCTGTCGATTTCATGACGCATAGGAGTTGATAGAAATTCTTTATCGGGGAAAATTTCTTTCACAAGTTCAACATATAAAGTATATCCAACTATTACGTCGGATTTTTCCAGAACTTTATATGCTTCATGGGTCATTTTATCTTTTTCGCCGGGACCAATACCGACAACATAAATTTCTTTTTTCACTGATAACTCCAATTGATTGCAGGCTTTCTTTCCGCCACAGCAACAGTCATTCCATCGTAAGATATTTTCTCTAGAACAAGACGTGATCCTTCTCCTGCGCACACAAGAGCGGAACTTTCACAGACACATCCAACACCTGTTGTTTTTCTGACAAAATCAGAATCAGATTTGACACCTTCTGCATGCGAAAGAATTCCTTCAGGAAAAGTAATGAAAGGAACATTCATGGACTGAGAAAATGTACATAGTCCCTTTTCCTTTTTTTTCAGGTCAATGCTTGAGACCGCAAAGACTCCATCCAGAATTATTCCATTTATATTTGATTCGATGAATTTTTTTATGTCTTCAAAAGATTTATCTTTTTTGCAGCCAATGCCAAGACAGTAATTTTTAGTGGTCAGATTGATAAGACTTTTCTTTTCATATACAGATCTCGTTATCGCAATGCCGACCGTTTCATTCTCGGGAATCTCATCAACAATTTCCAGACATTCAGGAATCTTTCCAACTGTATTTATTCCTTCTTCGATATAGACGGAAATTCTTTCCCCACCAAGAATTCTTGAAGAAACGAGTTTTATGCCCTGTTTGTCATTGATCTTCAATCCGTTTTTCAATGCAAAAAGATCTACGGAGAATGAATCATTTACATCTGTCGCCGTCGTAACCACAGGTATCGCATCAATAGACATGGCGATTTTTTCAGCAAGAACATTTCCCCCACCGACATGCCCGGACAGGATAGGAATTACAAATCTACCATTGTCATCGATAACGATTACAGGACAGTCTGTCATTTTTGAATTTACAAAAGGAGAAATCTTTCTTACTGCAATTCCAGAAGCACAGATAAACACAAGTGGTATTCTTTTATAAAATGAGTCTGAAATTATCGCATCGCTTGCATCGATCTTTTCAAAGACATGCTCAATGAGAATGGATTCGATTTTATCACAAAGACATTTTCCTTTTTCTGTATAAGAAATGATTCTAATCAGCACTGGTCTTAACCTTCCTGTATTCCGTTTCAAACTCCGGATCATATAGCTTAGATCTGCTGTAGGTGCTGTGATCTATTACATCACCAACGATAACAAGGGCAGTTTTAGTGATTCCGTTTTCCCTTGCAGCTTTCTCCAAAGTACCAACCGTACATTTTAGAATTTTTTCTTCAGGCCACGTTGCCTTGTAGACAATTGCCGCAGGAGTCAGAACATCCATTCCTCCAGCAACAAGTTCGTCACTTAGTTTTTCCAGAAGTCCTGTACTGAGATAGATTGCCATCGATGATTTGTGCGACGCAAGGCTCCTGATAGATTCCTCTGATGGAACCTTTGTCTTTCCTTCCATTCTTGTAATGATCAGAGTCTGGCTTACATCGGGAAGAGTATATTCAAGGTTCATCGATGAAGCGGCTCCGAAACATGCGCTTACACCAGGACAAGTCTCGTATTTGATCCCAAAATCATCAAGAAGATCCATCTGCTCTCTTATGGCACCGTAGATGCTGCTATCGCCAGTATGAAGCCTGACAGTTGTCTTTCCGTTTTTTTCCGCTTTTTTTATGATCTCTATTACCTCTTCCAAAGTCATGAACGCACTATTGAAAATTTCTGTTCCGTCTTTTGCATAATTCAGCAGCTCAGGATTGACGAGAGATCCTGCATAAATTATGACATCGGCTTTTTTTAAGAGATTCATGCCACGGACAGTGATGAGATCCGCAGCTCCGCAGCCAGCCCCGACAAAATAAACCATTACATGACCTCCCTGAGAATTTCACGGGCGTTTTTGCTTTCCGCAAGTAACCCGAACTTGTTGCTGTATACCATGCATCCTATATTGATCCTGCCGCCTGCCCTTTTTTTAAGAAAGAACATTATTTTTTTCAAGAGATAGTTCATTGCTTCTTTTGTTTTTCCTTCACTCTCGATTATTGAAATTCCCTCTTCTGTTGTTGCAGCATCGATTATTTTCTTTACAGCCGGAACTCCACAGCCGGCCTCGATTGCGGCACAAGCAAGTAGTTCCATTCTGCAGTCAGCTTCCTTTGAATGTGTATTGTAGATTCCTCCAGCTACCTTAACAAGCTTTCCAATATGTCCACACAAAAGCAGATTTTTGAAACCTTTTTCACATGCCGAATCAATTGTAATACCGATGAAGTTGGAGCATTTCACAGCGGAATCGAGACTGTAATTGAAGTTATTTTTCATAAAGTCAAGACCATAATTTCCGGGAGTGACACAGACACTTTCGTTGCCCATGGATTTTTTCTGGTTCAGTTCAACCTTTATCGTATCAATCAAAGCCTGCGAACTCATGGGCTCGACGATGCCACTTGTACCAAGTATGGAAATTCCATCGACTATGCCGAGGCGAGGGTTGAAAGTTTTCTGTGCCGTTTCTCTTCCTCCAGGAACGGAAATCACAACCTTGACTCCATCTCTGTAATCTAAAAGCCCGCATATTTCATGGATTTCCTTTTCAATCATCTCCCGCGGGACATGGTTGATCGCCGCTTTCCCTACTTGCTGATCAAGTCCTGGCAATGTCACCCTACCGACACCTTCCCCACCATCAATTACAACGGAACTCTTTCCTCCGTCTTCAAACAAAGCTACCGTACTGATAATGTGGAGTCCGGTCGTGCAGTCCGGATCGTCTCCGCCATCTTTTATTACCCCACAGGAAACTTCGGTCTCACCAATTGATATGTCACAGAGTTCAGCTTTGAAAACATCACCCTTAGGCGTTTCTATTTCAACATGAGATTTTCTTTTTCCTGATAACAGCATCCAGCATGCTGCTTTTGATGCCGCAGCCGCACAACTACCGGTGGTAAATCCGTTTTTCATCCGCAAGTCACCTTATTCCATACGACAACGCATTCACAATTGCGGCTGCAATATTGCTTCCGCCTTTTCTGCCTCTGTTTACAATGTAAGGCACAGAAGACTCCATGATCAGCTCCTTAGCCTGCACCACATTTACAAATCCAACAGGAACTCCTATTATAAAATCCGGAGAAAATTTCTTGCAGTCCATGAGTTCTTTCAGGGCAACAAGAGCTGTAGGAGCATTCCCAACTGCAAATATGATTCTCTTTCCAAGCCTTGAGGCATGTTCCATACTGACATAGGCTCGGGTCAATCCACGTTCTTTTGCTTCGGCTGCAATTTCGTCATCAGCCATGAAACAGTGGACAGAGCATCCAAACTTCTCAATAGCTTTTTTATTGATTCCGGTTTTTGCCATGTTTGTGTCCGTAACTATATCAGCCCCTTCCTGTAAAAGTTGTCTTGCAACTGCAACAGCATCTTTTGAAAAGCAAAGTGTACCGGCATAATCAAAGTCGGCGCTTGTATGGATGCACCGCATGATTACATCAGCATTTTCTGGAGGCAGAACAATTTTTAGAGTTTCAAGTTCTTCCGAAATGATCTGGAAACTCATTTTTTCAATATCCTGGGGAAGTACATATTCAAGCCTGTTCATTTTTCAGGACCTCCCGTATCGTTTTAATAAGAATCTTGTTTTCTTTGTGCCTCTTTACGGCCACTCTGTAGAATTTTCCGTCAAGCCCTTCGTAGTCACTGCAATCCCTGATGAGAATTTTTCTCGACAGCAGTTTTTCATAAAGGGAAAATCCAACATCCGTCTCAAAAAGAATAAATGGTCCGTCAGATCCATAGACCTTGAACCCTGCGGAAGACAGTTCCTTTGAAAGAAAAGATTTCTCAGTGAAGATGACTTTTCTGGCTTTGTTCAGATATCCTTGATTTTTCAAACAATGTACTCCAGCAATCTGAGCCAGTACATTCGTACTCCATTCAGGAATCTTATTTTTCAATCCATTTGCGATCAAATCACTGGAACATATTCCATACCCAAGTCTTATGCCTGGAATCGCGAAAGTTTTAGTAAATGCCCTGAGTATTATGGTTTTACTGTCAGTGCTCATAGATGAGAAGTAGGAATTTTCCTGGGGCGAATCTGTCAGTTCGATAAAACACTCGTCAATCAGGAAAATAGAACCTGCCCGCAAGCATTCATTATCGATTTCACGGAGAATTTCAAGCGGAACAACCTTTCCATTCGGATTATTTGGGTTTGCGACAATCACAATACCTGGCTTTGATTCCCGTATTCTGTCTTTAATCTTCTCAAGAATTTTTTCGTTGCAGCTGAAGTCATCTTCTCTTGAAAGAAAAATGTTCTCACAGATGAAATCATTCTTTTCAAGGAGATTCTTATAACCTGTAAAAGACGGAACGATGCACAGCGCAGTTTTATCTCTACAACTTTGAATTGCGGCATCTATTATCTGTGTAGCACCATTCCCGGCAACAATTCTTCCGGAAGCAATACCAAAATTTTCCCCTATTTTTTCTATAAGAAGTCCACATTCAATGTCCGGATAATTCCTGATCTTGCTGATAGAAAATGCAAGTTTAGGCCAGAGGGAAACCGGAAATCCCATCGGATTTATGTTGACTGAGAAATCATGACGTATTTTTGTTTCGTATATACTTCCACCGTGCATTTACAGTTTCTCCATCATGAATAGAATTCCGGTAAAAACAATCTCCCATAGAAAGGAACTCACATACAAAAGCCTGTTTGCCCTTTTTATATCATTCACTTCGATTGTCCTGAGGGCATCTCCAATGAAATGCTTATCTTCGATTATACCATGATATGATGCAGGCCCTGCCAGCTGAATGCATAAGGCTCCTGCCATGACACTTTCCGTCTGTGCAGAATTTGGACTTTCATGATTGAACCTGTCTCTCCTGAAAATTTTCAAGGCATTTTTCACACTGAATGCTTTCCCAAGAATCGAACATGAAATGATCATCATGAAAGCACAAAGTCTTGACGGGATGAAATTTACTGCATCATCAAGTTTTGCAGCGCATCTTCCATAATCAATATGCCTGTCATCCTTGTATCCGATCATGGAATCCATAGTATTGATGGCTTTGTATATAAACCCAACGATAGGTCCTCCAAGGGCAAGATAGAACATCGGTGCAATCACACCGTCTGAAGCGTTTTCTGCAACAGTTTCCACACATGCCTTTATGACCTGTTCCTCAGTAAGGTTTTCAGTATCACGGCCAACAATCATTGATAAGGCCTTTCTTGCCTTGATCAGATCTTTGGCCTTTAGAACTTTATAAACTTTAAGGCTTTCAGAACCAAGACATTTGAGCGCTAAAACCTGCCACGACATTATGGTTTCCATAACCATGCCGGCATATGTGTTTACGCTATATGAAGCCACAAGAAGTCCACCGGCAATACAAGCCGTGATAAGACAGACAAGAAGAACTGTAACAGTTCCGTAGAGCCTTTTATCTTCACTTGTTTTTTCTTTTGACATAAATTTTTTTTCTAAAAAAGAAACAAACTTTCCTATTGCTCTCACAGGATGATATAGAAAATGAGGATCTCCAATAATCAGGTCCAGAATGAATCCGGCGACAAAAGCATAGAGGTGAAATCTGATCATAGTTTTTCCACCTTATCAACTTCAATGGTTCCGTCTTTCAAAACCGCTTCAACCACATATCCACAGCCGTTTTTTACCTGCCAGTCAAAATATGATTTTCCGCATATTTTGCTCATGATGGCCATTATGGTTCCGCAGTGAATGACGAATGCTACCACTGGATTTTTTTTCCGGAAAGATCTATTGATTTCATCGCAGGCTTTCAGAAAACCTGTGTAGCACCGGTCAATAAAACTTTCTCTTGACTCACCATCTGGAAATGGCAGTTCACCGTTGCTTTTAATCCACTTTATGTAGTTGATATCATCTTCAAGTTCTTTGTAACTTCTATTTTCAAAAAGACCGAAATCTATTTCTCTGAATTCTTCCATCACGCACATCTTACATGAGGGATAGATTATCTGACATGTTTCCCTGCATCTTTTCATAGGACTTAGGAAAACAAAATCAGACAAAGGATATTTTCCGCCATCAGCAAGCTTGAGAATTCTTTGTCTGCCCTCTTCACATAGAGATTCATCGGTCTTACCAATATATCTTTTTTCAAGATTTCCCTTTGTCTCTCCATGGCGTATGAAAATCAAATTCACCTTCACTTTATTTTCTGCCCTATTCCACAAATGACCCGGTAGACTTCTTTTGACCTGGAAGCGATTTCAACAAGCAATCTGCCACACAAGTCTCTGTATCTTCTTTCAAGTTTTTCAACAGGAACTATTCCATTGCCGACTTCATCGCTGATGATGACAATGTTCTTTTTCGAGATCAAATCTTCTATCTGATTTACAATTTCTTCGTCAGTTTTTTCCTCGATTAAATCCCTGATCATATGATTAAAACCATCCCAGATGATTTCTTTTTCACAGGATAAAATTTCCGGCAATGACGGTTCATCCAATACATCAAATTCAGGAAACATGTCTTTTGCAAACTTTGTCTTCCCCTGCGATTTTCCACCTATGACAAGAACCATATACTACCTCAGCAAAATGCAGACAATCCCAGAAGATACAACTACGGCAGATTCTGCGGAACATACAAGAAAACCGGCAAGATCACCGGTGATTCCACCAAAATTTTTCCTGCTCATGAAACAATAATACAAAAAAACAAGTCCAATAACCGACACAGTGACAGTCGGGAAAAGGAAATTTCCATTACATAAATAAAACATCGCTCCGATTGCGGCTGCAGTTTCCAGCGCTAAGACAGTCACCACGATATTCCTGTTCAAATTCATACCTGATGAAAAAGCCATTCCCTGGGACTTTGCTTTCTTGAAGACACATACGCTTATTCCACTGAGAGCTCTTGATATGATAAAGGAAAAGCAAATACAGATATATGCGATGAATTTTGTGGCAGCAAACAGGAATCCGATGGTGATGACAAAATACATTGCAAGGCAAATAATCCCAAAAGCACCGACATGGGGATCCTTCAAGATCTCAAGTTTTTTTTCACGATCCTGATAGGAATGAAGCGCATCCATCGTATCAATGAATCCATCAAGATGAATTCCACCGGTCGTTAGAACAGGTATTGCCACAGCAAATAAGTTAAAAAGAATCCTGTCAAACTGAAAATTAATGAATGCCTTCAGCCATGCGAATTCCAGGACTCCGATGAAAGCCCCTATGAAAGGGAAAAAACAGAAATGATATTTCATGTCGTCCGAATCCCATTTGAACCCGGGCATCGGTATCTTTGAATACATTGAGAATGCAACGATGAATGCTTTGGCAATTTTTATTAAAATCATATTTACTTCTTTATCTCCAATGGAATCCCTACGACAACCTCATAACTTTTGTCAGCTTTCCTGCACATCCACTCATTTATTTTTCCAAGTGCATGCATATATTCACAAACTGAATCATCATAGACGATTCCGTCCTCAAACACGTTATTGCTGACGACAACAACATCATCCGCAGATTCAAAAACCTCCGTCAGACCTTTTACAACACTGTCTGCAACCTTTTCCGCACTTATGATGCTGCCATCAGAAAACATCTCATTGGCAACAAGATTGGATAGACATTCAATCAGTAGAAAAATTTTCTTTCCGGCTGCTTTTTCCTGTGCCAGGTCGGTACAGACAGATTCAATAAGGACTGGTTTCTCAATCAATTTGAAATTCCGTCCCTCACGTTGCCGTCTGTGTTTCGCAACCCTTTCCTTGCCTTCCTCATCAAAAACTTTCATAGTCGCAACATAGTATCTTTCTGATCCACCATAGTGGCTGGAAATTTCTTCCGCAAAGGCTGACTTACCGCTTCCGCTTCCTCCATATACAAATATGATCATTTGTTGAACCTTTCATACTGCTCAACACCACTGTCACTGAAAGGTACACATTCATAGTATACATCCAGGGAACTCCTGATTAAGTTCATCATCAATACGGCACCCGTTCCTTCTCCAAGAGCAAGGCTCGCATCAATAACTGGATGCAAATCCATCTTCTGAAGAATCTTCTGCCCAAGTATTTCCCGGCCTTTGTGGGAAGCAATCACATACTTTCTGACATCACTGTCCATGTAATCTGCGACAAGCAATGCGGCAAGACTTATGGCACCATCAAGAATCACAGGGATGTGGAACTTTTTCGCACCAAGATAGACGCCTGTCATGGCAGCAATGTCAAGACCTCCAACCTTTTGAAGTATTTCCACCGGATTCAGATTATGAAGATCATATCTATCAATCGCCCTGGAAACAACTTTGATTTTTCTTTCCAGACCTCTGTCATCCAGACCGGCACCTCTTCCGGTTACATCGGCAGCACCAAGTTTCAATATTCCTGCTGTGACTGCGGCAGAAGTCGTCGTGTTGCCGATTCCCATTTCACCGATGCAGATTGCGTCATAGCCTGCAGCCTTCATTTCACCGGCAATTTCAATTCCCGTCTTTATCGCTTCATCAAGCTGCCTGTTTGACAATGCATCTTCTTTAAGGAAATTTTTTGTTCCCATGGAAATCTTACGGTCTGATACACCTGTAATTTTTTTCTGGTATTCAATGCCGATATCAAAAACTTTTATTTCAGTTCCGGCAAGTCTTGCAAGGGAACCAACTGCAGATTTTTTTGCGGCAATATTCTCAGCACAGATCCTTGTGACTTCTTTGCCGCACTGACTTACACCTTCCTCAACAATTCCGTTGTCCGCGCAGAGAATCACAGCAACAGCATTTTTGACATGAGGCCTGTCGGTTTCCTGAATCGCCCCGATTCTGCAAACCACATTTTCAAGCTCTCCAAGGCTGTCCAACGGTTTTGCAATTCTGTCCCAGTTCTTCTTTACTGCTTCAAACCAATCCAAATATTCCATGATTCAATTCCTACCTGTCAGACGAAAAAGCTGGCCGCAACATTCCATAAACCGCATCCATATCAAGGTTTTTTCTCAGATTGTCAGCAAGAATATCGTACTGTCTTTCCTTGAATGCCCTGAAATTCTCATTGGATTTTTCAAGTTCAATGCCTTTTGTTCTTGCGATGGCATCTGCAATTTTCCAGGCGATCTCGCCTTCATCAAAAATTCCATGGAGGTAGGTTCCGTAGACATTACCACATCCTGCCCCAGACGGAACATAATCCACTGTCCCAGAAGTTTCCGTCTTTCCCATATGGATTTCATATCCTGAATAGGTACATCCATTCAGACAGCAGAGCATTCCGGAAACATTTTCAAATTTACCGTTTACGCGGACTCTTGTCTTTGATTCCGTGATTTCTGTCGTCGCATCGATAAGTTCCATTCCGCGGCATTGCTTTTCAGATTCAATTCCATTGGGATCAGTTATCTCTTTTCCAAGCATCTGATAACCACCACAGATACCAAAAACAATTTTATCTTCTGAAACTTTTTTTATCGCGCTCTCTATTCCGCGCTGACGCATCCATATGAGATCCGCTATCGTATTTTTGCTTCCGGGAATGATGATCATATCCATCTTGAAAACATCTTCCGCCCTTTCGATGTAATGAACCGAAACCTCATCCATCTTTTCAAACACAGTAAAATCAGTAAAGTTTGAGATTCTTGGCAGATGAATTACACCGATGTTGACCGCTGAAAACTCTTTTTTCAAAAAGACGGAACTCTGACTGTCCTCGTCGTCTATCTTTATGTCCATGTATGGAACAACACCTGCGACAGGAATTCCAAGACGTGCCTCTATCATCGAGATTCCAGGATCAAGAATCGTTTTATCACCACGGAATTTATTTATGACAAGTCCGCAAATCCTGTTCCTTTCTTTCTTTTCAAGAAGCCCGACAGTTCCGGCAAGCTGGGCAAAAACACCGCCGCAATCAATGTCGCCGACTAGAAGCACGGGAGCATCAAGCATTTCTGCAAGCCCCATGTTGACAATGTCATTTTCCTTCAGATTTATTTCAGCAGGACTGCCCGCACCTTCTATGACAATGATGTCAGCTTTTTTTTCAAGATTGCTGAAAGCCTTCAATATCTCAGGAACAAGATTTTTTTTGTATTCAAAATATTCCTTTGCCTTCATGTTGCCTATGACTTCACCGTTGACAATGACCTGGGATCCCATATCGCTTGTAGGCTTCAGAAGGATCGGATTCATGGAAACTTCACACTCGATTCCAGCAGCCTCTGCCTGCATTGCCTGAGCCCTTCCCATCTCAAGGCCATCTTCAGTGACATATGAATTCAAAGCCATGTTCTGCGATTTGAACGGAGCAACTTTATATCCATCCTGGGCAAAAATTCTACAAAGGCCTGCCACTATGAGACTTTTACCGGCATTGGACATCGTCCCCTGGACCATGATTACTTTCGCATGAACGTTGTTTTCAGCAATAGTTCTTTTTGTTTTCTTTTCTTCATCAAAGTCGACATGAAGGGTTGCATCAGTTGGATCAAATTCATCGTCCCTGACCCCATAAAGATTCTGGATGAAATTTCCACAGAAGATGTCATCGACTGCGCCTACGCGAAGAACCTTATTTTCGCCGATGCATACAACACGATCAGAAACCATCTTGACAAGATCAAGCTCATGGAGAGACATGATGATGGTTTTATTTTTTTCCCTCGCGAGGCGGCGTATGATCTTCAATAGATCTATCTTGTGGAACATATCGAGATAAGAAGTAGGTTCATCAAGAACTATTATCTTTGTGTCCTGACAGATTGCCCTTGCAACCATGATCCTCTGTTTCTGGCCGTCACTGATTTCATTGAAGTCACAGTCCGCGATGTTTTCCGCACCGACCATTGAGATGGCCTCTTCTACCTTGCTTCTGTCTTCTTCAGAAAGGATGCCAAGTCTTCCGGTATAAGGGTATCTTCCGGTTGAGATTACTTCACGGCACGTCATGAGCTGGGGATGAATCCGTTCCGTCATGACCATGGAAATTTCTCTTGCAATTTCACTGCCCTTCATACGAGAAAAATTTCTGTCAAGTAGAGTCATTAAACCTTCCACTGCCTTAAGTTCCCGAACGATTGTTTTAAGGACGGTGGATTTTCCGGAACCATTCGGCCCGATCAGACAGACTATTTCACCTTCCTTGATCTCAAGGGAGACACCTGAGAGAACTATTTTTTTTCCGTAGCCTGCGCCAACTCGATCCAGGGACAGCATCTATCTTTCCCTCTGTTTTCTGACCATCATCACTATTACAACCGGAACCAATAAAATTGCCGTTACTGAACTTATGCTCATCTCAACTGGAGCAAAAACAGTCCTTGAGATCATATCGCAGAAAAGTGTGACACATGCACCACAGAAAAAACATGCGGGAATCGCAACAAGCGGTTTTGCCGTGCTTGCGGCAAGCTTTACAATATGCGGAACCGCTATGCCCACAAAGGATACAGGGCCTGCAAAAGCCGTGACACACGCGCTCAGCATGCTTGAGCACAGGATAAGAAGTATTCTTAAAGCCTTTATGTTTACTCCGGAATTGCGTGCGTAGCCTTCCCCAAGCTGATAGGCACCTATGGGTTTCGACATGAGGACTACAGCAGCGACAACAGGAAATACAATCAAAGACATTGAGATTACATCATCCCATCCAATGCCTGAGAAGCTGCCCAGGGACCAGTTGTGAAGATTCACGATGTTGCTGTCATTGGCAAAAGTTACAAAAAAATCCGTCACTGCGGAACATACATAGCCAGTAAAAATTCCGCAGACAACAAGCATGGACATATTCCTCACACGCATGGAAAGAAGAAGCACAAATGACATTGAAATCAGAGAACCGGCAAAAGCTGCCGCCACAAGTCCAAAGGACGAAAGAATGATTCCATTGTTCATGAAAAGAATCATTGTCAGTGCGACTGTAAGTTTTGCACCTGATGAAATGCCAAGAACATAAGGCCCGGCTATCGGATTGTTGAAAAAAGTCTGCAGCAGGAATCCGGAAACGCTTAATGCGCCACCAAGGATGATTGCCGCCGCAAGTCGTGGAAATCTCAGATTCCACACGATCTTGAACATGGAGGAATCCTTTTCCAGCGACATAAATTCACCAAAGCCTAATCTGACACTTCCGTTGAGGAGACTGAAAAAAGAGAGGACAAGAAGAATTGCAAATGAGGCGGCAAAAACCAGTGCCAGACGTCTGTTCAATATTCTATTTCCTCTCCAGCTTCTTAATGAATGTAAGACCGTCATCCTGTCCTTTCATTGCCCGATTGAGATCAGAAATGAAATCCGCGGTGCCAGAAACCTGTTGAAAGAAATTTTTATCTGTCGTGTAGACCCTGCCTTCCCTCACTGCCTTGAAATCATTGAAAAGCTGGGATTTTGCAACAAGGGCATCGATGCTGTCCAGTCCGGAATCAATCGTCCCGTTGTAGACAAGAATGTCTGCATCCTTTGCCTTAAGGAAAAATTCTTCCATCTGGATGTTCATAGTTCCGGTCGCCCTTTTGTCGTCAGAATTTTCCACAAGCGGAACATACTGACCGCCTGCCATTGCTATCATTTTGACCACATGGTCATCTTTTTTCCGGATATTGACTATTCCGTTTGAATTGACGGAAAAAAATGCGACTCCATCAGTTCCGGTGGAATCAAATTTGATGGCCCCAAGTTTTTCAACCTGACGGTCAAAGTAATTTTTTGAAGCCTCGTAATTTCCAAAAAGCAGGCCATAGAATTTCACCCACTCAAGGCGCCCCATGACATCTTCTTCAAAATTTGATTTTTCAATCACGACGGGAATTCCAAGTTCAGCAAGCTTGTCCTTCACATGAGGTTTGTGATGGATCATCGTGTTCTGAACGGCAAGGTTGCATTTTTTTGACACGAGCATTTCAAAATCGGGCGATCCATATTTTCCTGCGTAGGTCATACTGCCATTCCTGACTTTCTGAGAGATCTCATCGATGAACCAGTCATTTTCCTTCAGTGAACAGAATTTTATGAAATCGATCGATCCGGCTTTAAGCACAAGGTCCATTGCCGAAGTCGACACCATGTAGGTTCTGTCCAAAGGCTGAACAAGAACAGTCCTTCCCTTTGACAGTTTCTCAGGCACTCTTCTGCCCTGTGGAACCAGAAGCAGTTCCCCCTCTCCTTCAATCCTGATGACTTTGAAATCACCGTACAGGTCTACGGAAAACTGCCTTGCATAGGCAAGCTCAAGAGTTCCGTCGAATTCCGGCTCTGATTGAGAAAAACAAAGAGTGTATTCTATTTCATGGGGAACACTCATGGCCGTCGTGTCCGCCAGAACCTTCACCGGATTTTCAATATCATCTATTTCAACCACAAAAGAGGATTTTCCGTCTGGAGTCTGATTGAGATATTTTTTTCCTCCAACAACCATGTAGTCATAATTGCGGCTGTTCCATAGGAGAGTTGCGGTTGTTTTTCCGGCTTCGACCTTGACTTCTACAGGTGAAAGAATTTTTGCTTTCCCCGTTCCGCCTTCAACTGCCACATCATAGGAATAGGTACCGTCAGCAAGGGAATTCTTTTTTACCCTGCTGCACGAAAAAAAAGAAAAGACCCCCAGAAAAACAAGAAACAAAAAAAACGGGATTCCAGTGATTCTATAAAGAGGTCTGTTCATAGTTAGATTATATTATATTTAAGCTGTTTATTGTACATCTGACACGGAAACCATATGGTCGTACCAGATTCCTTTTTTACCGATCAAGGCAACCGGAAATTCCACACCGATTTTTTCAACCGGAATATTGAAACCGCTTACCTTTTCTTCAGTTCCATCGTCATAGGTCACAGTGTCTACGGTCGGATCAAGCCAGCGTGATCTGCTGTTTTTTGCTTCCGCCGCAGTTCCGCAGAAAAGGTGGTTGATTTTGTTGCCCCTGAGGCTCACATGGATCCACATCTTTCCGTCTTTCACTGTAAGGACTCCCCTGCCTTTGAAAGTTTCATTTACAGAAAACATTGCGCTGTCTGTCTTGAATCTTGCCGAGTAGGTTCCTTCCTCAAGACCTAGTTTTTTTTTTCGAGGGACTTCACGGCAGCCTTTGTATGTTCAACATAAACATCCTTTACAGCCTTGATTCTTCCAAGTCCTTCAATCTGGCAATCGATGCTGTCAAATGCACCTGAAGCTGAGAAAAGAGACTTCCATGAGTCGTCATCATCGCCTGCCATGTCGTTGTTTGCGTGGTCTCCTGCAACTACCATGAGAGGTCTGAGGATGACCTTTTTGAAACCGGCATTCTTGACCTTTTCGATCACGTTCTTTACTTCTGTTTCTTCCGGTTCCCCTTCAACTGTTCCGACAAAGACATTCTTATAGCCAAGAGAACCAAACTGAGCGACCATCTGGGAATAAGTAACCTTTGCCGCGTGGGAAGTTCCGTGTCCAAGGAATACGAATGCTGCTCCTGCTTTTGCTGAAGATGCAACTGAATCAAATCCGGCAGACTTCACGGCCTCGTCGATCACAGCCTTTGCTACAGTTTCCTTGTCCTGGTTTACGTCTGCGGAAGTCTTTCCGACCTTTCCAAGAAGAGGTTCGGCAACTACTACGTTCTCAAACTTTCCCTTGTAGGCTTCGACAGCTTCAACAAGTTCATCATATTCCGCACCGTGCATGAGATGTGTCGGCTGAACAACAAGGTTCTTTACGCCATTCTTCACTGCACGCTGGAGTGCCTGGTCCATGTTGTCGATGAACTCACCGTCCCTTGATTGAACATGATTGATGATGATCTGTGCTGTAAATGCACGGCGTACCGACCACTCAGGATATGCTGCCTTGATGGACTCTTCCACTCCCCTGATGTCCTTTACACGGCTGTCATTGAAAGATGTACCAAAGCTGACGACAAGAATTTCGTTCTCTCCGATGCCGTCCTGGTTGAGGCTGTCATCAAGGCTGGCATCTCCAGTATCCCTTCCAAAATAGTCAGGATCTGCATTTTCACCGCTCACCATTTCTTTCTGAACATCAGTAAGCCTGTCCCATTCCTTCTTTGCCAGGGCACACTGAGAATCTGTCTTTGATGTTCTTTTCTGGACGTAGATGGCGTCTATAAGGCGAGCAACCTTATCTGCCTTCTTTTTATCAGCCTTTTCACCTGCAAACGAGGCAAAAACCATAGTCAATGCGATGATACCCGTCAGAATCTTTCTCTTCATCTTCTGAACTCCTTATAAAATAAAAAAGCTCCGGTCAATCCACACAGACCAGAGCAAAAATCACTTTCAGACAGTTATCCCGTATAAAAGTACGACCAATTCCTCGTGGCCTGGAGAACTTCTCCCGTACCATGATAAACGGCAGGTTTCCTGACTTGGAGATCAGCACCGCATTTCCTGTCTTCCCGGTTTTACCCAGTGACTTCCATTGAAACACGATTCCCTCGACACAGTGACGAGATCGTGCAGGATTCTAACCTGCTTCCCTTTTACCCGTTCCATGCAGAAGCACAAACGGCACCGCTTACTGTTGACGCTAAGATATCACTTTAACATATAATTATCAATAATCTGGATACAGCCGGAACCTTTCCATCATTTAGGAATTCTATATTTCACGTAGATCGGAACATTCCATTCCGCCTTGTACTCGTCTTTTGACGTCTGCTTGTAGAACCAGTCAAATCCAAGGCTATAGGTCCAAAGTCCACGGGTGATCCAAAGGCGCGGATATATCTCAAAAGTCTGCCTTGAATCATCGCTGACATCGGAATCAAGGGCTCCATAGTAATAGACCCTTGGCTTGAAAGCCACAATCTTTGTAAAAGGAATCAGAAGCTGAAGGCCCGTATAAAGCGGAATCATGTTTCCCTTGACGGATTTGCCTGCCTCAGCCTCCAGTTCAACCTGCACATCTCCAACATAGGAGTTGAAATTAAGCGAAATGAGGTTGCTTTCCTTCATGTCCTCGTTCTTATAGTTTGTGACATTCTTAAAGACGGAACTGGAAACATACGGCTCGGTTTTTCCGCTGACAGTCATGGTAAGTGAAAGTTTCCTGATCGTACCGTCCAGCTCCGGCTTCCAGTTTGACGAAAATGCCCAGCTGCACTTGTATTCAGGATCCTCTTTTTCCTTTTCCGTCCTGGTAAAAAGACAGTCGGCGCCAAAAGACAGCGGAATGCCTTTCCCGGTCTTTGAAAGATCATAGCCGATGCATCCGTTCACGCCAAAAGAGTCCCCGTAGGCAACATAACTTTCCGTAGCAGGAACCGCAAGTCCAAAAGTAAAAGCGTCAATCTCTGATTTCACTGCAATTCCGGTTTTTCCCCAGCGTGAGGCTCCCGTATAGATCTCAGCAAGATTGAAGAAATTTCCAGGCAGATAATAGGAATAAAGTTTGCCTGCTGAAAACTCAAGGGCATTGTTTCCCATCGGCCGGAACCTGACATAGGCCCTCTTGAGTTCAATTTTCTGACCTTCCTCCGACCATTTCTGTGCCGAAGATGTTCTATAGTAGATTTTGCTTGCCGCAGTTATATATTCACTTGACAGATTGAAGTCAGCAAGAAGATAGGCCCCGCCAAAACCGATGTCTGAATCCTCATATTTGGAATCCAGTGTCTTCTCAACCGGATAAATGCCTGCCGTGACAGCACCGACCACCTTGAGTTCAGCAGAAAAAGCCGGAAAAAGCACACACGATGCAAGAAACGTAAGAACAGTTTTTTTCATTTCACAATCCTGAAGTATATTTTTGAGATGATTTCGAGCGCAAGTATAGCAAAAAAGAAAGAAAAAGAAATATGCATAACATAAAGTAATCAACCGACATCCTGCAACCAGACTAAATTCACAGATTTTTATGTAAAATATTTCGGTTTGTGTTGTTTTTGTATTATAATATAAACAGAAAGGAACATGTATAACAAAATAAATTGTTATATATACCATGCACCGATACATGGAGGGAATTATGAAAAAATTATCTGCGCTGGTGCTTGCATCACTTCCACTATTTATTCTTTCCTGTGGATTCTGGAACTATGAGGCACCGGAGACTTTTTCCGTCAAAACAAAGAACGAATACGACTTTCACCTTGGAACATTCAACACACGTGACCATTTCTCAACGGAAGACATCCTTGATTCCATTTCCCTTGGTGATGACGCTGGAAAAAACAAGCTCAAGGTCTACGACTACTACGATGGAACCGCGGAAAACGAAGAGGTAATGGAATATCTTTTCAATTATAAGCTTGCTTCCATACCTATCAATTTCAACGAATACCTTAAATCCATGGACATTAACTCAAAACTGTCCAACGCACTGTCAAAGTCCTTTACGATTCCTGAGATCAAGGATGTCGACTTTTCAACTCCCATTGATTTCGGCAACATCTCAAAGACGATCGCCCAGAATTTCAGCCTCAGGACATCGCCTGTCATCGTGATCGAACCTGGAGATGGCAATGAATATTCCCTTGAGGAACCTGCAGCCGGACAGCCTTCCTATGACAACATCCAGATTGTCGTTTCAAGCCCGGAATTTAGTTCCGCGACCCTTAGAAAAGGCAGCCTTGACTTTACATTGACACCTCAGGATTCCAGTTTTACCCCTGGATTTTCTTTTGTGATCACCAAAGCCTACCTTGTTTCACCTGACAGTCAGGTTATTTCGGAAGCCGGAGAAAAGGATATTACCCAAGGCGGAACTCTTTCCTTCGGCCTTGAGGGACGTACGATCTACCCTTCATTCAAGCTGGTCCTCAACGGTACCTACGGCGGCGGAACTCTGGGAAAGACCCATACATACAACGTAGAGAGCGCCATCAACGACATAGACCTGGCATCGATTTCAGGACTGACCATGGAAAATTCTCCTGCCCTTGACGTGAACCATGTGCAGAAGATCCCGATGACGGATGTGGCAGGCTATATTGTTGAAGCAAAAGTACGCGAAGGAAGCCTCAACTTCAACGCAAAAATCCCGGACTCCTGGAGAGGAATCACTTCAACCACGACCACAAGCGTCTCAGGCGGACTCGACATTCCGGAAAATGAAATGACCGACGAAAGCCGCTCGGGAAGCTATCTTGTAAGCAAATATTCAAATCTTGCCGGAAAACCGCTTAAAAAAGATGACATTGAGATCAAGATAGGCATGAAGTTCGCTTTCAACAACGCAACCTTGTATTTTGACGAGTCAAATTCAGCAATGATGCAGGGAAAATGTTCCATAAAATCCCTTGGTGATGTTGTAGCTGACATCGACGCCCTTATTCCGCCGGAAGACCTTACCTACGACTTCAGGGACAGCCTTGGGCAATCTTCCGAATACATCAGCAAAATATGGATCAACAATCTTGTCGTAAAGGGAACATTCTCAGACAACTTCGACGAGACGAATTTCATCGCAAACACCACGATTTCATCGGACTTTTTCAAGGTTGCAGGCAACAGATCACAGGCAAAGCTTTCTGATCCTGCACCACAGCTCAACCAGAAGCTGGTGGACACGGAAACTGAAATCGATTTTACAGCCGGTTCTGAAATCGACTTCAAGGTCGCCATCAATCTCACCGGAGACGATCCTGAAAACGCCAAATACATCAGGTTCGGCAACATTGACTTCAACAAGGAATACAGGTTTGAAGCCTCCTTTGACGTGGATTTTGACATGATCAAGGCGGAACTCAACGCTTCTGGAGTCGAAACAAACGGTTTCGTGGAAACGGGATTGAATATCTCCGAGATGATAGGAAACATATGCGACGACCAGGGTGACATGAAAAAGGAACTGGAAAAGCTTGAGCTTGCAGAAGACGCCGTAAGAGCCTACATCCTCATCTCAAAGCCGGAAACAGGCAACGATGCGGATCCTCTTTCCGCCCTCACTCTCAGTGGAAGGATTTTCTGCGACTATACGATCGGAGAATCACCTGAATCGACCTATTTCATCGGATCAAAGGATGCGTTAGAAGAAATACCATTCAAAAAAGCGGTGGATTTTGACAAGCTCAGGAATGCCGATAAAACACTCAGGATTCCTGTAAGCACCATGCAGGACTACAGTTCCGCTGAAAACGGAGAATTTGCACGCATAATCAATTCCCGCCCGGACGCACTGAACCTGGGCTACACGATCCAGCTTGGCGGTGGAAAAATCATCCTCTACCAGCAGGACCTCGAAGCCTTCAAGTCCGGATCTTCCGCCGAAATAACGATCCAGGCTGCCATCGCGGTTCCTTTCAAGTTCCGTATAAAGGACGGGGAATCCGTAAAAATCGACGTGAAATCCATCATCGATGACGAGGATGACCCTGAAAAATCAGAAAAAGACCTCTTCAAACGTGACGGTGTGGATGACTGGGATGACCACAAGGACGTTGCTGAATGCATCGAATCTCTTAAGATCAACCTCAATGTCGCAGGACTTTCCGGCAATACAACAGTTCCGACTCTTACAATACGCAAGGAATGGGACAACGGCCAGACGGTCATGAAATCCGCAGGCCTTAAAAACGGATCTTCGGACCTGGAATTCACAAGAAACGACACAATAGCCGTAATGGATAACTATCCGTTCAATCCAGAAATTCTCCTTACTGTGGATTCAGGAACAATTGCCCTTCCAAGGAATCTCGAAGCAGACATAAGAGTCCACGTCAAGACAGACGGAACCGTAAAACTTTGGGACAAGGAGGACTAAAATGAAAAGCCTGAAAAAATTGCTGCCGGCATTCATTGCCACATCCTTCATTTTCTCCGCCCATGCGGAACTCCATAAGCCGCACAGGTATTTTGAGATATCTCAGGACGTAACTTTCAGCGCATCAAACAACTATGTGGCCCTTGCAGACGTGCTCAAAAAAGATGTCGTGTTCGATCTTTCCACAATCACAAAGAAAATTCCAAAAAGCGGATTCAACATCAACTTCAATTTCAATGAAATGACCGATTTAAGGCTGAATTTTGACGAAATATTCAGGATCGACTTCTTTGCCGGCTCCGAAGGCTATGTCGATTTCACCCTGGACAAGAAATTCTTCGAATTCATCTCCGGTTTTGACGGAAGGAAAACTTACAACATCGGAGCCCACGCAGGAGCAGAAGCCTACGCGATTGCCGGAATTAAGATGCAAACCTTCTCCATCATAGAAGATTTCGGATTCACGCTGAAACCTTCCATATTCGTCCCTGTATTCTACTGCCCTAAGATTGAAGCAAAGGCGACTTACAAGGAAGAAAACAATAGGGTCAACGTTTCCATGGACGGAAAGGCAAAACTCTACACCCTCGTTCCTGGAGACACACTTTTTGAGGATCATGAAGTCACTGAACCTGAAAGCATCATGAATTCCGCCGGATTTACCCTTGAACTGGGAGTTGAAAAGAACATCTTCCATGGCCTTGACGTAGGCGTATATACGCAACTTCCGATTGTACCAGGAAGACTGGATTATTGTACGGAAATGGGATTCACCGGCAAAGGCTACATAAACAATATCCTCGGGAAAAAAGCCGATGGAGAGGATCTGACAGACTGGGATTACGACAGGAAAGACAATATCTACACAAAGGATTCCATCAGGCTGCACCGTCCTTTCAAACTCGGAGCAGAAGCAGCCTGGAGACCATTTGGTTCCTGGTTCACATTCAGACCTGAGCTTACCTTTGTGGTCCGCTCGCCTTTCAGCCAGTACGCAAATGCAGGTCTCGAATATTCCCTTGGAGCAGAATTCTCCGCATGGAATTTCCTTGGTCTCAACCTGTGCACAAACTACAGAAACAATGTCTTCTCACAGCAGATGGGACTGATGATCAACCTGAGGGTGCTTGAGATAGACTTTGCAGTCGCAACAAGCAGTTCCGACTTCCTTTACAGCTTCACAAGCACCGGTGCCACAGTCTATGCCGGCGTAAAGATAGGATTCTAAAGACCTTCTCACAGACCTGCGCGGATTGAAAGACATCCGCTGAGGAATTTCTTGTCGTTGAGATGAGTCATATCGGCCATTACGCTGCCTGTAAGCTGGAAAACAAGGAAGTCGAATCCAACGCCGCCAAAAAGCTGTGTCTGGATATTGCCAAAGTCGAATCCGTCAGAGGACCATGACCCAGAATCACCGCCAGCAACTGAAATCGACCAGTCCCAGTCAAGGGAAGATGTCGAGGTCATGAGTCTCAGGCCTGCAAATGGTGTCACAAATATGAATTTCTTTGAAATCTGGGCTGTCGCATACAGGCTGTGGGATGAAAAGTCAAATTTAGTCTTTACATTCTTTGAGTCATAGCTGAAATTCACGCCGTTATAAAGATAACCGAATCCAACTGAAACACATGGAAGAACCAGATCCCTCTCGAGAACGGCATATCTGATGTCTGCTCCAAATGTCGTGAAGCCGAATGAAACATCCTTGAAACTGATGTCAGGGGTCTTGAGGAACATGAATCCAACATCAAACGGAAGGATCACACCACCAAGACGGAAATCCACGGCTGCAGAAGGAAGGAACATCTGGTTTCCAACACCGTCTGCGCTTACTCCAAGCTCTGAAAGTACATCGGCAATTCCGGATGTATCGACACGGACTGCAGAAACATCAATTCCACCTGCAAAATGAGGGATTGCAGTAGGAAAAATCTTACCGATATGGGCATCGGCGTAAATGTTCTGCATGCCTGTAAGCTGTGGAAGGGAAAGCGCAAATTCCTTTCCTACATAGTCATATGCATCACCTATGATCTTCTTGTTCTGACCATATGCGGAAAATGCCAGGACCATTGAAACAAGGCATACCGCTGTTTTCTTCAAATTGATTTTCATAGATACCTCTCTATAAATATAGAAAATAGCAAAATTTTCAAACTCATGCAATCTGTTCATACAACAAGGCGGAACCAACACCGGGCAATTTGCTCTAATCGTCTGAAATTGTAGACATATTAAGGTATTTTCTAAAATAACTATCAACAGTTGTCCGAAACAAAGCAAAGGATTTTCAAAAACTTCTGAATTTTACTTTCGCCTTTGGTAAATACGGAATATTAGGTCTTGTATTGGAGGAAAAAATGAAGAGATCATTGATCATCGCATGTTCAGTTATGCTGGCAGCTTCTCTACGGAAGACTGACACCGGGCTCGACTATCGGATACCACACCCACGATACAATCAAGCTCGATGAAAACACAGAAGAAGTGCTCGGTCCGGGACAGGTTCACTACTGCCCTAAGGGACATTCCAGGATTACGCAAAATATATATGATTAACGCGCCCTATATTTTTCAACCAGGAAATCAGCCGTATCAACACAGACCGTGCATGGAGTTTTATTTTCTGCCTTGATCGCACGGCAGGTTTCTGCTCCGCATGCGGCTGCAAAATCCGCCTTGATTTCATCGGCATGATCCGGGACTGCCTGTATTGCCGCAAACAATGCACCGCACAATCCCTCTGGTGCTCTGCCTCCTACATAGGGAGCATATTCACTTACAATGTCAGCACTCCTGTACAAATCCTTCCACTTGTTTGCCACAGCCTGAGCACAGTTATGTCCGTAAGCTGGATTCCTGAATGTATCTGTTGCCTTCATATTTTCAATTTCTCCTTTACCAGAATATCACATCAACTGCAGAACTTTTCCAGATTTGCTTTCAAAAGCAAGTATCTTTCTTTTTTTTCCGTTTCATTCCAAATCGATTCCCGGGTATCCAGCAGAGTATCAACGGATATGTCATACACCAGATCCTTTGCATCTTCACCAAACTGTTCACATGTAAGATCAATGACTTCTCCGCCGACATAGTTGTACCAGTGCTTTCCGTGTTTTGTTTTCATTCCGTATATCTGTCCACCGAAAATATCCTGAAACAGGAAAGCTGTTATGGCACACTGTCCACAGGTTTTATTTACACTGCTATATTTCTTTCGCAAACGTTCCGTACATGTATCTACAGTCCAGCAGGAATCCAACGCCCTGTACAGGTCGTCTGGAGTTTCTATACCGGCATATGTCTTATTAATTGCGATAACGTTCGTCAAACCAGAGTTATGATAGTTGTATTTCATGTTTACCTATATATGTCAATTATAACATATAAATGGAATAATTAATCCAGGTTCAGCTCGCTTCTGGCAAACAATACTGCCTTACCGCAGATGATCACACGGTCGCCCTTTACTGTACAAAGCAGTTCGCCTGTTCTTTCAGAAGCCTGGAATGCGTGGATTTCATTTTTCCCAAGCTTCTCCGACCAGTATGGAGCTATCATGCAGTGAGTGGAACCGGTTACAGGATCTTCATACAATCCGATGTCAGGAGCAAAAACCCTTGATATGCAATCATAGCCACCGGAACATTTTGCCGTAACACCGACACACAGTCCGCCAATTTTTAAGAGATCTTCCCTGGATGGATTCATGTCACGGATTGTTTTTTCATCATCAAAGACACACAGAACATCCCGGTCCATATATGCTTCCACAGGACGTACTCCGAATGTTTTTTCCATCTGGTCAGTAACATCGGTTTCATTCAAATTGAATTTTGGAAAATCCAAGGAAATTCCTTCCGATGTTCTTGCTGAGATGAAGTCTCCCTTGAACCTGGTGTGAAAGACAATCTGTTCCGCCTGCTGTTCATAATAGTTCAGGATGACAAAGGAAGTCGCCAAAGTTGCATGGCCACAAAAATCGATCTCAGCAGCCGGCGTAAACCACCTGAGATCATAGGTTCCGTCTGAGTTCCGTTTTGTATAAGCTGTCTCGGAAAAATTATTTTCCTTTGCAATGCTTAGCATCAGTGAATCTGACGGCCATTTTTCAACAACGCAGACCGCAGCCTGATTTCCGCAAAACAATCTGTCCGTAAACGCATCAACAATATACTGGATCATAGTCATTCATTCCCCGAGGCGATCCATGTGTCGTCGTCACCATGGTAATAAATGAGTTCCGGAATGTTTTTATTGCAGCACGGACATCTGTCATCTGAAAAATTTATCTGGCTGTAGCAGAAGGGACAGAAGGCAACAGTATCATTACCGGCAATGACAGAAAATGTTTTGTTTCCAAAAATCTTGAAGTTGTACCCTTCTCTTGTATCCACGATTTCCATTTTGATTCCCCATTTTTTTCCTAAGTAAAACATTATTTTTTTTATCTTTCAAGACATGGGTTTTCCTGAGGAAAAATAAAGGGCCTCATCTTTTGTGAATCTATGGCTTCAAGAGATTTTCCACCAGGGCTTTCAAACCTTTTTCCAGATACTCTCGGCTTGTCGCAACGTTGATTCTCTGAAACATCTCCCCTTCCCTTCCAAAAATGTTGCCCGGATCAAGCCAGAGATTTGCATCTTCCACAATACGCCGGTTCAGTTCAACATCATCATAAGGAAGAGCGGAACAGTCGATCCACAAAAGATAGGTCGCATCAGGTCCCGGAGTCTCAATGAGCCACTCCCTTCTTACTTCATAGCCATGATGTCTTTTCATCCATGGGGCAACTGTTTCATAGTAATGATCTTTGATGTTTGTGTAGCCGAATATTCCATGGTTCACACGCTCATGTACCGATTCAAGAATCTCAGGTGCGGTTTTAAAATCCATGTCCGCAACCCAGTAAGAAAGGCAGTCGTCTCTATGTCCACGTTCTCTTGTGAAATCAAATTTCAAACAGTCCGTGTCTTTTCTATCTATAAATGAAAAATCATAACCCATCATGTCCTCCATTTCCTGACTCTATCTGATAGCCTGTTCAAGATCTGCAATAAGCTCATCCACGTTTTCAATGCCAACACTGAGACCAGGGACAGGGATTTCGCCCATGTGCTCCGTTTCCATTTACACTTGCTTCCATATTTTTCTCCCGTTCAATAAATTTCCTTATACCAATCTATTTCTTTATCAGGAGTTTGAATAATACTAAGTTTTAATTAACGGCCATAAAAAAATTATATACCTATAAAATTGATAGGTGTATAAACCGGTTCATCCTCCTGAAACTATGACACCGCCACCGATGATCACGCCATCAGAATAAAGCACCGCCGACTGACCTGGTGAAACTGCCTTCTGGGGTTCCGTGAAATTGATCCTCCATTTTCCTTCTCCAGCGGAACCCACGCTGCAATCCACAGGCTTTCCTGCCAGACGTATCTTTACCTTTGCCTTTATCTCTTCCGGATTTTCAGGAATCATTCCGCCTGCCCATACAAAATCTTCCGCAATGAAACTCTGGGAAAACAAATCTTCTTCCTTTGACACAACAATCAGATTGTTCACAGCATCGATGGAATGCACATAGATCGGATACTTTGCGCTTATTCCCAGACCTTTCCTTTGCCCGATCGTGTAATGCTCGATTCCGTTATGGCGGCCAAGAACATGACCGTCAATATCAATGATGTCCCCGGGAACACTAGGCTTGTCCGAAAAAAGTTCCGGCAGATACTCCGGACTGATGAAATCCTGGCTCTCTTTTTTTTCAGCAGCCTTGAGCCCGAATTCCCTAGCCTGCTCTGGCTCAGAAATTCTATGCTGGCTTAGCAAACCTGTACTCTGCCGCATATTCCCATTCTGCCTGTGTTACTTCGTGGTTACACCTTTGATAACCAAAGAAAAAGAGTATCTAGCTGGTTACAGTTTTGATACCGGAAATTCTAGAGGTCAATTTCTAGAGGTCTGTCCCCTTTGTTCACGCGTAAGTTAAAACCGCACACTTCGACTGCGCGGTTGCTGAGTTTATCGAAGTGCAGCGAGCCTGCCCTCTATGTGGTTACAGAATTGATATCTTCACCTATAAAAATCCTGCAATTCTGGTTACAGCTTTGATTACCATAAGTGAAAGCTCCATATCATGCAGGCTGTATATATATAGAAGAAAAGTGAATTTAATAATTACACGCTACATCTAGCGTAGCCCCTCCCCTACCCTTCCGTTTTTTGGTTACACTTTTGATTACCAATTCCCAAGATCCTGCAGAAAGCCGGTTACAGCCTTGATTACCCAAAAATCAAATTTCTTCTATATATAAGTTACAGTTTTACACTTTTCCTGCAGTAAATGAAATTCAATTCCGAGGAATTCATGATGCATATGGTTACACTTTTGATTTCTTCAAGATAGATTTGCCGGGCCTTTACAAACCACGGATTGCCATGCAATCATTAGAATCAAAGCAAAAAAGTGTTACTTTTCTGGTAACACATTGTATTACTTTATCCACAAAAAGCTGTGGATAAGTTTCTTTTCTGGTTACAGAATTGATTCCATGGTGTAAAAGTCCGCTATTTCCTTATAAATAAAAGAGTTAGCCGCTTTTTTTCAGAACTGGTGGTTACACTTTTGATTTCTTCTGGTTACACCTTTGATAGTTTCTTCTTATATAATCTAATAAATTTACTAATATAAATTTAACTAATAATAGATTCAGTGGATTTGTGGAAAACCAGAGATTCACTAAATATCTGATGTTATCAGGGCATAACGCTTGTCATCTTTTATGACCGGAGTTGGACTTTTGTACAAAGTGATACCTCCTCCGACAGAATCAATGCTGAATTTTACTTCCGGATAGTATTTTTCCTTGATTTCCCTGATATGGTCAAGAATGCGGTTGTAATTCACACTTTCCTGTTTTGGATTTGCATTCACTCCTACCGGCATGAACTGTTCAACAAGTTTATGCTTTGGAATAAACACAGGTTCCTTGATTCCGTTGTTCCTGTAGACCAGCCAGGCATAGATATCCTTTCCTGCAGGACTGTCGATGTTTTTATAGACAGTGTAATCGATAGGCACAGCATGAGCCTGACAGAATGATGAAAATTCCGGTGAAAGAATGATCTTGAACGCACCTACTTTATTTGTCTGTGAACCGTCATTTATTTCCTGATACTGAACTCCGGTCGTGAATCTTATGTTTCCGGTGGAAACCGTAGTCACAGATACGTCTGATTTGGGATATTTTCCATCTTCATAAAGTTCCCTGAACAGGTAGGCTGACTTCAACTCTGTTACCTTCTGTTCAAAAGCAAAAGATGCGTTGACAAAACAGTTGATCTGCTCCCTGATGTCCTTGCCTCGTGACTTTGGAAGCTGAAGTTCATTGAGAAGATCAAGCATTTTGTCGTATTCAATCATTACGGCACAATCCTTATCCGGGGAAAGAACCGCATGAGTTGTAAAAAGGGACAGCAGAAGACGACCGTATTTTCCAAACGGAACATTTTCGGGAGCTGTAAGTTTCAATGTAATTCCGTTGCTGCCCTTTCGGATAAAAACCGGACTGTTTACATTTCTGAAAGGCAGGGATGCTGTCGTAAAGAAACTTGGAATGTAAGCCATAAGCTTTCTTTCCTGTCGTTTCTTTTCTACAACGAACATTTCATCCATCGGGATCAGTTCATTTTTTTCGTTTATATTCTCTGTTTCTTCGTTTTCTGGTTTGTTTTCCATTCTGGCTTCCCCTCATCGCCTGAAAAATGGCCTGTAGAGACACGTGAAGGCCCCTTAGAGCAAAAAAAAGCTTGTCCGTCGAGTTCCAAGTCGACCTTATTGAAATTCGGGTCGAATTTCAGTTTTTGAGAATCGAGATCGCTCCAAGCTTTACTTCACCCTTCTCTTCCTGTTCCTTCAGATAATTTACAGCCTGAATAAGACCGTCTGTCATTGTCAGTCCATGGGTCGTGAAATATGTTTTCCACATGTCTTTGATATATTTTGGAACATTGAAGCATACTCCGACTTTTGTCAGATCAAGTTCAGCTGAATCTGTGGTAACAGTTTTGATTCCAGACTGATGATTTTTTTCAGTCTGGTAAACAGGAGAGTCAAGGCCTTGAGCGGAGCGTGCCTTGACCGACTGTATTACTTCTTTTTCGGCCTGAACGTTTTCTTTTGCCGTGTTTGTGGTCAATGATGAAATCAGATTGCTTACTGAGTTCTGTGTTGCGTCCTGCAGTTTGATTGTTGATGCCATATTGTCCTCCTACTCTTTATTTTGAAAGGCATTCCGCCAGTTCTTCAAGAACTTTTAGCGTATCAGGTTTTGTGTCGCTGAAAGCCTGTACCGGAATGCAAAGCTGCTGTGCTTTTTTGAATGCCTGATCCTGCGGAATGATGAACAGTCTGTATCCGTTGTCTTCCAGCGGTTTGTATGCCTTCACAAGCTGTTTGCTCAGGGCATAGCTTGCGTTGTATTCTGAGAGTACCAGCTTGTTGAGATATGGCCTTCCGTTTTCGGATATTCCGTGGCAGTCGTCGTATTCCAGCTTGAGCTTGTCGAAATTTGTCTTGAGGGTCTCAAGACCATCGCTTGAGAACTTGTCCAGCTTAAGCGGCGTGATGATCTCATCGCTTGCAAGGCAGGCGGATTTTTCAAGGCTTCCCCATGCAGGAGATGTATCGATGATTATGAAGTCAAAGATCTTTGAAAGTTCCTGGCAGAGCTTGTAGATCTTGAAAGGTTCATCTTTGGCTTTTGTATCAGCGTAGCTTCTGAGTTCACCTTCACGGGCAGCTGTTGGAATTATGAAAAGGTCAGGAACTTTTGTCGCCTGGATGACATTCTGTATTTCGCATTTTCCAAGAAGGTAGTCTGCGAATTCATACTGAAGGGAATCGATTCCCGCCCAAGATGTAAGGTTTGCCTGGTCATCAAGATCGATGCAGCAGGTCTTTGCTTTTTTTGAAAGTTCGACAGCAAGACTGAAAGCCGTGCTGGTTTTGGAACAGCCGCCTTTACGGTTAAGAAGAGTAATGACTTTAGACATAATAGAATCCCCACCAAAATCTATTCGATATCAATATTTTACCCATATTTATTGATTCTGTCAATATTTATTGGTGATTTATATATATAATCTATATGTGATATAGTTAAAATATATGTAAAATCTATATGAAATATATAAATAATATATAAATTATATATATAAAATATAGACTCTCATAAAAGGCCATAGAGGCCTGCTTTTTGAAGAGGTTGATAAAATACTCGATTCCGGCTGTGTTTTGATTGTAGGCCTTCTATGAGCCTCTCATGGGATTTTGATGGAATTCATATTTTTTGACTGGCTGTTGTTCCTCATTTCTGGTAACGGATTTGATTCCGTTTTTTTGTTTTTTTCGCAATTCATATATATGATTTCAATAAATATGGATGGAATATATATAAATTCTATATAAAATCAATATATTCTCCGGTCATCACTTTGTCTGGTAACAGTTTTGATGCTCCGGCTTTATTCTGTACTGTTTTTTGGTAACACTTTTGATTCCGAAAGGTGGAATTTCCACACCTGTTGCATCTAAGAAGGTTGCTGGCTGTTTATGCCCATCTTATATAGATGAAATCAATAAATATTTGTAAAATCTATATGATTTCCATATGAAATCAATATACTGCGTCTTTTTTTGGTAACAGAATTGATTCCAGCGGGTTCACGCGGAAAGCCTTCTGGTAACACTTTTGATTCCTGGCTGAATTCCAGGGTTTTGGTTACAGTTATGATTCCGGCTGTGGTAGGACTTGCATCACTTTCTCCATATCGTCCAGTTGGGTTGCTGTATCGACAATGTTTTCTGGTGTTATCTTTGACTTCTCATTTATCCTGCAATTTATCACCAGCAAGGTTGTGAAACAAAAAAGCGATGCAAAGATCAATTTATGCAATAAAGATTGTTTTTAACACAGGCAACAGGAGACATTTCGGAAAATGTTGTTCCTCCATCGAGCGACCATTCGATTTTTTTCAAAGGATAGCGCATGTTGAAGAATCTGCCCTGAAGATACCATTACTGGGTTGTGGTGGATATGAATCCTATGTTTTTTGAAGTAGGGTAGGGGATGACCTTGAAAGTCATCTGCAGTTCTCCGACAGATTCATCGGCAAGAGTCGTGAACGCCGATTTCTGTAGATCGAAGAAATAGTTTGCCTTGCTTGTGTGGTGGGCGTTGCTTGAGCTTGGACAAAGGTCAGTCACCAGAAGATTGATTGTTTTTCCGTTTGCTGAAAGTTCGATGGCTGTTCCGGCTGGGAAATCTTCTCAATGCTGCAGAAAGCCTTGGGCTTGGAGGTATCTGGATCCACTGTGCAAAGGAAGAATTTGAAGGTGAAATCGGAAAAAACATCCTGAAAAAGCTTGGAATCGAAGGCGAGTGGGAAGGAATAGGCCATGCTGCCATTGGCTATGCTGCGGAAGGCGGAACAAATGCCGCTGCCGAGCGCAAAAATAACATCCTTTGGATGAAATAAGTCATCAAAAGACCTCGAAAGAAAGGTGCATTTGGTATACAATATGAAAGCTCTGGAAAACAGTTTCCGTTTGGAGCTTTTATATTGGTTTTTCTGAAAACTGCGGTTTCCAGAAATGGCCAGAAGTAACTATTTGGAAAAAGGCAGGCTCAAAAATGGCAAAAAAAATGACATCGGCAGAAGCGGTTGAACTTGTAGCAAAATACAGCGAGGAAATGCCTTCCGCAGTGGCTTCGAAGGTTCTCAACGATCTTGCGAAACTCATCTTCATTGATGAGGGTTTTGAGAGATTCTGCAGAAAAGAAGGCAACGACATATACAGCCTCATAGCCAGGGAATCGGAAAATCCATCTGAAAAATTCGAAAGTGAGGATGAGGCTGACAAGGCTGTCACAAACCATCCAAAACGATATCTCAACAAGTCCGGGATTGAGGCCATAGACATCATTGAGCTTTTCTGCAGCGGGATCAAGGGTGGACCTGCCTTTAATCTTGGAACTGCGGTAAAATATCTTGCACGTCTTGGAAAAAAGACAAAGAATGTTCAGGAAGAATGGAAAAAGGTGAAATGGTACATCGACCGACTGATTGATACTGATTTTGTCGAAGTCAATAATGACTGAAGAACAAAAAAGAAATGCCGAGCGAATGACATCCGCCCGGCAAAAATGTAGGACTTTATTAATGGCGTTTTAACACGCAGGATGCTATTTTACGTAAACCCTGGTTGAAAGTTTGTGGTTTATCTTTCTGCGTAAGCGTCAGAAATCTGGGCTTTGTCGTCATCGACATAAGTAAAAGAACATGATGTTGCCATGAACAGGGCAATCCCTGCAGAAATCAGACAGAAGACAGCAAACAGACATTTTCCGTATTTCATATTGTTACCTCTCTGTTGTTAATGCCGGAAGAATACAGGATGGTTGAGAAGATGAGTTGCCGGATGGTAAAATATGCCCGTATGAAGGCAAATTCTGCGGATTTTTGTTGATTGGGTGTAATAGAAGAAGGTGGTGTATGAAAATAATGCGATATAATAGAAGATTCCTTTGGTTTTTACTGGGAGCAATTGCATTCATTTTTTTCTTCCTGCGATGAACTTGCCGATGCTTTGAGGGAAGAAAAAGAAAGCGGACAGGAAAAGAAAAATGTCACGGAATGTCCGGTGGAGATCCGCGAGAGAGCTTTCCACTTTGCCGAGCTATATGAGAATGCCGATACTTACTACAAATATGGCGGACAGGATCCTTTGAGAAGCATAGGGATTGACTGTTCCGGGCTGGTGGTAATGAGCTATAAGTATGCCATTACAGACACGAAGTATGGACTTATGGAGGCTGACATGAGTTCCGCATATATGGAAAGCCATGCCTCAAAGAAGACTACGTCTCCGATGAAAGGTGACCTTATTTTCATGGGTGAAAGAAACACCAGCAGGATAACTCATGTTGCTATCTTCGAGAAAATCGAAAATGGAATGGTCTGGTTCATTGACAGTACGGAATATGACAGCGACGGAGATGGAATCGTGGATATAAGCGGAGTAAGTCGAAGAAGTTATCCGGTTGGTGAGAAAAAGATTAAAAGCTACGGAACTATGAAACTCAGGTATTGAGGTTTTTGTATGGCTAATGGACAGATCATCCGTCAGCATATTCTTTTCTACGGAAGGGTCCAGGGTGTGGGATTCCGGTGGCATGCAAGGAATTTTGCCTTGGCCAAGGGACTTACCGGCTGGGTTCAGAATCTGGAAGATGGTTCCGTGGAAATGGAAATTCAAGGGACGGAAGAAAAAATAGACGCTCTTGTCAAATATATGGAACAGAGGGAATATGTTCTGATAGAGGACATGAAAATTAAAAAAGTGCAGATTGTCGAAAACGAATGGGATTTTTCGGAAAAAGGCTGGTGATATGGCAATTCAGATTTTTGGTACAAGCAAGTCGTTTGACGTAAAGAAGGCTGAAAGATATTTTGCGGAACGACGGATTCCGGTTCAGAAAATAGATCTCAAGGAAAAGGGGATCTCAAAAGGTGAACTTGAAAGCGTGATTTCCTGTCTTGCAAAAAAAGCAGGCGGAAAAGCTGAGGCTGTTGAGATGCTGGCAGACAGAAAGAACAAAGATTATTCAAGCTTTGCATATCTTGATGACAGCGAAAAGGAAGACAAGCTGCTTGAAAATCCCATGCTTCTTGTTCAGCCGGTGGTGAGAAACGGGAAAGACCATGCCACCGTGGGCTATTGTCCTGATGAATGGAAAAACTGGAGCTAGGAGAGTATTGTCATGAAAGGTATGGTTCTTGAAGGCGGCGCCATGCGCGGTATGTTTACCTGCGGCGTAATAGATGTTTTCATGGAGAACGGAATTGATTTTGATGCCATTGCCGGAGTCAGTGCCGGTGCGACGTTTGGATGTAATTTCAAATCCAGGCAGCCGGGACGTGCGGTAAGATACAATACAAGATTCAGCCGTGACAGGCGCTACGGAACCATAAGAAGCCTCATTAAAAGCGGTGATCTTTATGAGGCGAAATTCTGCTACGATGACATACCGAACAAACTGGATATTTTTGATGTAAAAACATACAGGGAAAATCCTCTGAAATTCTATGTGGTTGTGTCTGACCTTGAAAGCGGTGAGAGTCTTTTCCATGAGATTCCCAACGGCGATGAGCTGGACCTGAAGTGGATGAGGGCTTCCGCAAGCATGCCGCTGGCTTCGACACCGGTTAAGATTGACGGAAAGTTTTACCTTGACGGCGGCATGACAAGTTCAATTCCACTTAAGCAGTTCATGGATATGGGTTACAGCAGGAATGTCGTGATCCTCACCAGGACAAGGGAATATAAGAAAAAGCCTTCGTCTTTCATGTGGCTCATGAAGATTCTGCTTGGAAAATATCCAAAGATTGTCGAGGCAATGGCAAACCGCCATCTTATGTACGAGGACGAAAAAAAATTCGTCTTTGACCAGGAAAAGAAAGGCAGCTGTTATGTCATCGCTCCTGAAACAGATGTGGGAATAGGCCGGACGGAACATGATCCCAGTGAACTGCAGCGGGTCTATGAAATGGGAAGGCAGGCCGGAATAAGGCATCTTGAAGGGGTGAGAAGTTTTCTTGAAAAAAACTGAAAAAAGTCGGTTTTTAAAGAGAAACTTTAATGACACGATTGTGAAGGTGTGCTATAGTGGCACCATTACGCGCTGGTATCCAGGGCAAAAATAGCAGACAGGAGGAATGGCAATGATAACTACAAAAAATGATCATCATGGTTACGCAGCTGTAAAGCAGACTCTAAAAACCATTTCTACTGTGAAAAAAGATTTTAATAAACGTAAAAACGTCAGCGTCAATAAGCGTCGTTTTGCTATTTTTGAGACTGGGGTCATGGCAGTATAATATTTCCAACTATGCGATGGCTCCTCGGATTCTAGATCCGGAATTATGAAAGGAGACCATCGTGAATACAACAATTTTTCAGAGACCTGTAGTTAATCTTTCCGAATCAGGAAAAAGAATCAAGACACTTATGAAGCAGTCTGGAGTTTCCGCAAGGGACCTTCAGGAAATCATGGGATTCCCCTACATCCAGACCATCTACAACTGGACCCGTGGAATCAACCTGCCGACGATTGATAATCTTGTCGTTCTTTCGCAGATATTCAACATTCCGATCAATGACATAATCGTTACGGATTATGTTGAGATTGAACTTGAATCCTGCACGGGGACAAGATGCATAGCCTGACAGTCTGCCACGGAACTAATTTCTGCTCAAAACAAGATCAGAGCCTTCGGTTATTGAAAAAGAAAATCCTGAATTTCCAAGGATTCCACTTATGAAAGGAATGAGGAGTTTCCACATGGAAATGTCTGCGTCTGCATTTTTCCATATCAGGCAGTCGGTTTCTTTCCTGATGATGACATCTTCTGCTGCATTCTGTTTTTCAAGGACGCAGAGCTTTATCAGGCCGTAGGCGTCATCAATTGTAGAAGGGGAGGGCAGATTGAGGTTTTTGCCTGCATCAGAAAAATAGTTTGCAAGGACTCTGTCATAGCCTTCGCCAAGCTCAAGGATCTTTCCGCATGTCACGGAAATTCTCTTCAACACTATGTCAGTGTAAAGCATGAGAAATTGTTCCGGAGAATCAGGGTCGATGATTTTCTCATAGTCACCTTCCGGGATTGCTCCGCATTTCATGTCGATGAATTCAGTGAACTCCTGTCCGTATTTCTGTGCGGCATAGGATACAAGGTCGTTGGACATGAAATTGAAGAGATTGATCTTGTCAAACTGACGGCGAAATGAAATCTGTTTTGGGTTGGATTCCATCTGCATTTTAGAAATTTCCGCCGTTCCATCCCCAGTCGCGGTATCCAAGGTAATTTACATACACGCAGTCTCCAGGAATGCCAAGTTCTTCATTTACTGTCTTGCAGATTTCTGCTGTCATTTTGTTGCTCTGGGCCTGATCCACGTTTCCAAGAACCTGAACGCTGATGAATGCTCCCTTTTCAAGCTTTTTTCCGCCAAGGAAAAGATCATAACCGTCGAGAATTCCAACCATCAGGTATGTTTCTGATTTGTTCATTACGGAAATAGCTTTTCCAAGTTTTGCCTTGAGGTTTTCTTTCTGGGAATCTGAAAGCTTCATTGTTACTTTTGTATCGATGAATGGCATGTTAGGCCTCCGCTGTATAATAAAAATATTTCAATATTGTTCCCCGATTATATCTCAAAAAATCATAAATTGATATAATCATCCAAGGTGAAGAAATGAAACATCATATTATTGTAAAATTCAGGAAAGATGCTCCGTCACTTGACCAGATGATGGATGAGATTGATTCAATTTTCAAAGGCGTGCTTGAAGTGCCTGGAGTGAGTGGATACAACCTGGTAAGAAATTGCATTGACAGGTCCAACAGATATGATCTTATGATCATCATCGAGATGAAAAAGGAATCTCTCGAATCCTATGACGACTGCCATAGTCATCACCAGTGGAAGGAAAATTTTTCCCAGTATATCGAATCAAAGGCAATCTTTGACTGTGAGTAGAACTTTCCATAGGTGGTATGGAAAGTGATGTATCTGATTACAGCCTATTTTGACCGGAACACCAGTGGTCATCTTTCAAACCTGATGGAAAATATGTCCGCCGTCTGTAAAAATGATTTCATGGTGGCCAATGAAATTCCGCCTCACATGACGTTGCTTCAATTTCATAGCAATGCGGAACAGACAAAGATCATCGAGCTTTTCCGTGGGGTAGAAATTGATCATGAGAACATATTGTCTTTCCCCGGCTACGGAACAATGATTCCCAAGGTTGCCTGTCTTGCAGTCGAGAAGACAGAAGTCCTGCTGAATCTGGTTTCGCGTTTTCATGAGAAAATGAAGAATCTGCCGGAGACAATCTTCAACAGCCATTATGTTCCGTCGAATTTTTTTCCTCATGTTTCGATTGCAAAACATCTTACCGATGAGCAGAGAAACAAGGCGATGCTTTATTTAGCTGAACAGAAAAATCCGCCTGCAGGAAGAATTGCCGCTATTTCGCTGACGGTCGGTAAACCTCCGCACGAGTTGTTCCGCCTGGAATGTTAAAGGTGGAAAGTTTTTTTGCATGTGACCATTTAAAAAAGCAGACTGAATCATGGTTGAAACGGTCTGCCTTTTATCTGCCAATGTCATTTACTGAATCGTCCAGACAAGTTTGTCCACATCATATCCAATCTGTCTGGCGATATTCAGATAGTTTTCTTTTACATCATCCGGAATTTCCGGCGTTCTGCTTAGAATCCATAACAGATTCAGATTATCACCGGCTATCAGGGCATAGTTGTAGTTCTTGTCCAATGCAACGATGTTGTAATCGCTGTAAAATGGGCCAAAGAAAGAAACCTTGAGCTTCCCTTCATTCTTTTCACCGGCGAATTTTACTTTACCGGTTCTGGTTTTCTGTTTACCGTCGATATAGTCGAAGCCGGAATTCTCAATATTGATGGTTCCGTTTTCATTCATGGTGTATCTGGCTTTTACATGACTCATGTTTTTTTCGTACTTGAAATCATATCTTGCGATTTCATACCATTCTCCGAGAAATTTTTCTAAGTCAAATCCAGAAACACTTTTGACATTCGTACACATGGATCTGCAGCTCATGAACAGGCCTCCTGTAATCACAGCAAGTACCGCTACGGCTACAACCGACTTTAATTTCATGTATTCCATAAAACTACCTCCTCATGGATTGTATGAAACAAGATAAGGCTTCCATGAGTGAAAGAGCAAGAATTATGGTCATCGTAGAATCATCAGTTTCTCGCAGAAGAAGAATGAATTCATGTAATGATTTTTTTCAATGTCTTTATCGCGTTGTCGAACCTTTCTAGATTGATGTTGGAATAATCCAATATGTACATATGCTGCAGGTTTTCACTTCTCGAAGCATAGTATTCGGACAGCATGTTGATGTTGATTCCTTTTTCGTGAAGGGCTTTTTTCAATTCCTTGTCCGGCATGGAACAATTCAGTTTCAATATGAGGTGAAGTCCGGAGTCACTTTCGATGATGGAACATTCGCTTTTTGAAAGGTTTTTCTTCAGCAGGTTGAATACAGTTATTCTCTTGCGTCTGTAGTAGAGCCTCATGCGGTTTATGTGTTTCTCAAAGTATCCTTCGTCAATGAATTTCGCGAGGGTGTATTGCTCAAAAGTCGGTACCGGACATGAGTAGAAGTCCATGGTCCTGTAATACAGATTCGCAAGGTTTTCCGGAAGAACCATATAGCTGATACGTATTGTCGAGGCTATGGATTTTGAAAAGGTGTTCATGTAGATCACTTTTCCAAATGCATCGATGCTCTGGAAAGTCGGTATCGGATTCCCGTTTTGCCGGAATTCGCTGTCATAGTCATCTTCAATTATGTATCTGTCATTTTTTTCGTTTGCCCATCCAAGAATTTCATAGCGGCGTGAGACAGGCATCGTGATTCCTGTAGGGAAGTGGTGGTTTGGACTGATGTGGACAATGTCGGCGTTTGACTTTTTGAGCTCTTCAATCTTTATTCCGTTTGTATCCATGTCTGCATGTACGTAATGAACTTTATTGATGTCATAGACTTTTCTGATTTTTGTGTAGCCGGGATTTTCTATGCAGAAAGTTTTGCTGGTTCCGATGAGTTTGATTAGAATCTCATAAAGGTTTTCAGTTCCGGCGCCAATTATTATCTGATTTGGATCTACCGACATTCCGCGGAATGAAAGGAGATGTTTGGAAATAGCTTTCCGCAGATCTTCTATTCCTGAACTTGGAGAAACCTGAAGAACCTGGGACTGCATTTCTGATAATACTTCGCGGCTCAATTTTGCCCAGATGGAAAAAGGAAAGTTTTTTGCCTCGACATTGTTGGATGAAAAATCGAAATCGTAGACAGTCTTCCTGTTGATGCAGATGTTGAGTTCCGGCTTTTGTATGACCTTGGGTTTTGATAGATTCTTTATGTCGCTTACAAAATAGCCTTTCTTTAATTCGCTGTATAGATAGCCTTCGCTAATCAACTGATCATATGCATTTTCAATCGTAATGGTACTTACTCCGAGATTCTGTGCAAGGGAACGCTTTGATGGCAATTTTTCCCCGGCTTTTATCGTACCGTTGAGTATGTCTTTTCTTATTTTCTGATAGAGTTCCTTGTAGATTGGTCCTTTGATATCTGAAAAATCGTATGTAAGCATGGTTCCTCGTTGAAATGAGTCTGGCATCTAAAAATTGTTCAATTTGACTATTTATTTAATATCAGTTTTTCTGCATTGTATCAACATCTTTTTAGAAGGTGGACGATATGGAAGAAACACAGTACGAATTGAATAAAGGTCTTGCCCAGATGCTGAAGGGTGGTGTGATCATGGATGTTACAACTCCGGAACAGGCAATGATCGCGGAAGCTGCGGGTGCATGTGCGGTGATGGCGCTTGAAAGAATTCCGGCTGACATCCGTGCAGCTGGTGGAGTTTCGAGAATGAGTGATCCAAAAATGATCAGAGGAATCCAGGAGGCGGTAAGCATTCCTGTGATGGCAAAATGCAGAATAGGACATTCTGTTGAGGCTCAGATACTTGAGGCGATTGAAATCGATTACATTGATGAGTCGGAAGTCTTGTCTCCGGCAGATGATGTCTATCACATCAACAAAAGGAATTTCAAGGTTCCGTTTGTGTGTGGGGCAAGGGATCTGGGGGAGGCACTGCGCAGAATAAACGAAGGTGCTTCCATGATAAGAACAAAAGGAGAGCCTGGTACAGGAGACATTGTTCAGGCTGTAAGGCACATGAGAAAAATGAATTCCGAGATCGCGAGAATTTCTTCAATGCGTGAGGACGAACTTTTTGAGGCTGCAAAAAATCTTCAGGTACCTTATGAACTTGTTCGGTTTGTTCATGTAAATAAAAAACTGCCGGTGGTAAATTTTGCTGCTGGTGGTGTGGCGACTCCTGCTGATGCGGCATTGATGATGCAGCTTGGTGCTGAAGGTGTTTTCGTGGGTTCTGGAATTTTCAAATCTGGAGATCCTGTAAAACGTGCTGCGGCAATCGTCAAGGCTGTCACCAATTTCACTGATGCAAAACTCATAGCGGAACTTTCTTCAGATCTGGGTGAGGCGATGGTAGGCATCAATGAGAATGAAATTCAGCTTATCATGGAAGAAAGAGGCAGATGATGAGAATCGGAGTTCTTGCCGTTCAGGGAGCTTTCATCGAACATGAGATGATGCTGCGTCGATTCAACTGTGAGGCTGTTGAACTTCGCGGATTGAAGGACATTTCAGATCTGGATGGCTTGGTTTTGCCCGGTGGGGAAAGTACGGTTCAGGGAAAGCTCATAAAGGAACTTGGAATGTATGATTCTCTGAAAAATCTCATTGATGATGGAATTCCGGTCCTTGGAACCTGCGCAGGTTTGATTCTGCTCAGCCGGAACATAAACAACGACAGTCTGAGGCATTTCCAGACATTGCCCGTGACGGTTCAGCGGAATGCCTATGGACGGCAGCTTGGAAGTTTTAAAACTTCTGGTGACTTTGGCAAGATTGGAAATGTTCCCATGACTTTCATAAGAGCTCCCGTCATTACGGGAGTTGAAAAAGATGTTAATGTGCTTTCCGTTATTGATGGTAAGATTGTTGCGGTTGAATATAAAAACCAGCTGGGGCTTTCTTTCCATCCTGAACTTGATTCGGATATGAGAGTCATGGAATATTTCCTGAGCAAGTGTCGGTTGTCGCATTGAGATGGAAAGGAGATGGTGGCTCCAGTTTTTTTTCCGAAAGTTCTGGCGGAATTAAAACCCAATTGTTGATAGATTAAAAAATTCAGCAGATTGGACTATTTGATATGAAAAAAATCAGAAAGCAATTGATGAAAGTAGGGAATATGAAAAATCTGGTAGACGGATTTGAAATTCATAGCAATTATAACTTAGTTAACTTGTTATATTAAGTTAACTAAGTTATGATAAATCCATGGATATCGAAGAAATCAAAATCAGAATAAATTCCCTTCCAACCGGTGGTCTTACTACAAAAAAATAATTGGTGAATTTGATATGGTCGTTTATGATCCAGTTAATGTATGCTACAGGATTAAAGTTGCTGCTGAATGGTCAAAATTGAATCAGGTGGAAATTTTGCCTGAAATGATTAATTGTGAAGATTGCCGTATGGATGGCGTAAAAACTCCTTTCTGTGATTCCCTGTGTCAGATTCGGCAGTGTGCAATGTCTCAGAAAGTTGAAACCTGCATAAGTTGTGGTCAGCTGAAGTCTTGTGAGAAACTTAAGATGATTTCTTACAACAATGATATTTTTTCACTTTAATGCGCAAGGGATAGTAGTGGCGCCTCAGGCGTTCTGAAGTGGCGGTGGTTGAGCCCTTAGACAGGCTCAGGATATCACCTGTCGAAACATCACTGATTTCTGGATGGAATGCGGAAAAAATGGCACAACTGAAAAAATCATCAGTTATTTTCCAGACAAAAAAATCAAAGGTCTGATGGGAATAAGTTTTTCAAGTGAATTGAACGGTAATAAATTTCCTTATGGAATCGGTGTTGAATACGGCTGGGGTGTTGAACTGGAAGTTTATCCGTCACAGGATATTTCAAGCCCGGACTATACCTGCGAAATCTGGATTTCGGTAAAGGAAAAGTAAGTTTATACACTGGCAAGCGACTTCAATTAAAGCTTTGAGAGTTACCCGTTGTCTTCGTCAACGGGTCGGGCTTTTCAGGGTTCCGCTATCGCTTCATTGTTTTGCAGGCAAAACAACGACTTCGTCGCCCTTTCAATCCCTAACTCGAACCTTCACAGGAAGATATGTTTTTGGAGCAGCACCATCAAATCCACAACTTTTACATTGGATGATTCATGAGTTTGAAGATGTTCCTTTATTACCTGTAGATGGGAAACCAAAAATCAGATTCAGTAAACGTAAAGTCAATTCACGGATACTGAAAATCTTCTTTACATACACCTCAAACTTCACTAAGAAAAAAACTCCCGACCTGATAAACAAGACGGAAGTTTTTTACAAAATATAATTCTTATTTTTTTTGAGAAATTGAGAATTATAATTCACTGCTTAATTAAAATTTTTAACGGAATTTGTTTTACTGAGATTGTGTTTGTTTGTATTCCATTACTTTCTTTACATAAAGTTTATCTTCATGGGCAATGTGTGAAAGCACCCAGTCATAAAGATATTTGCAGAATTTTATTGCATCTGAAAAACTCATGGAACCAAAAACTGTGGAGGTTTCCAGAACTTTTTTTGTAAACTCCTCATGACGGATTTTATGATCAGAAAATTGTTCATATCCAACAAATTTCATAAGTTTTTCTTCACTGGAAAAATGTGTCGTAACATAATCTACACATTCTTTTAATGTTCCAGCCAGAGCATTCTGCCACTGTGCATTGTTGTCATTTCCATACTTTACATGGCTGTCCATAATTTCCGAATAAAGTTTGTTGCAAAGTTCCACAAGATGTTTGTGCTGTTCATCAATAAACGGAATCCCAAGAGAAAATTTTGGATCCCATCTTATCAAATCTTTGTCGATGGTCAAATTTGTTACTGAAGATACTGTATTATTCATAAGATTATTATATTACAGAATTTACCATAATCCCATAACATTTTGCATCAAAAGAGTTACTGCTGTAATACAAATCCAGCAGCAGACATCCATAATCAAAGGTTTTCCGCCGGTTTTTACAAGTTTAATGATGTCTGTATTAAAAACAATTGCCTACATTACAAAAGTTATGAAGAATTTTTTGCAGTTTTTAAGGAACTTAAAAATATTTTCAATTCTATGCATGTTACTTATATGGAATTACCGAAGTTTATGCTACACCAAAATCATACTTTGTTGCTGAAGAAAGTCCTGAAGATTTCGAAGCTTTTGATGTCGGATTTAGAATTAAATGAAAATCCTGCAATCGGCTGTATCAAGGGTGGAGAACAAAGTGTCCCTTGACTAGACGTATGCAAAATTTGTGCTATAATAAAACAAATACATTTTAAGGAGGCTTACAAGCAAAGTCTGCTAAAATAGCGCAGCCTTTGTTTGTGCCAAGTTTGCGTTGCAAACTTTATTATATATTGCACATTCTCATTTCATTGCGAATGTGCCAAAAAAGTCATTAAAAATGTTGAAACATTTTTAACGACTTTTATTAGGAGTTGGATGTCAAAATCTAGCAAACAGTTGGGCATTGTATAAGGCCGGGAGTTGCTGAACCTATCGTTGGGTTAGTAATTTACGGCATCTCCCGGTAGTTGGTTTTTAATCAATTTTTAGGAGATAAATACAATGAACAATTATTCAATCCGCGTTGAAGAAGAACGCGATTATTCAACTGTAGAAAGTCTGGTTCGCCAGGCTTTCTGGAATGTTTACAGACCTGGCTGTACAGAACATTACGTTCTGCATCATTTACGAAACTGTCCAGATTTTATTCCTGAACTTGCATTTGTCATGGAAGCTGACGGAAAAATCATCGGACAGAATGTATTTGTAAAAGCTCAGATTACAAAAAGTAACGGAGCTGCTTTCCCGATTCTTACCATGGGACCAATCTGTATTGCAAACGAATGCAAGAGAAAAGGCTATGGTAAAATCCTCCTGGATTACTCACTGGAGAAAGCCAGGGCTTTAGGATATGGAGCAGTTTGTTTTGAAGGAAACATAGATTTCTACGGCAAAAGTGGATTCGATGTTGCTTCAAAATTCGGCATTAAATACCACGGATTACCTGAAGGAATGGCAGCAGATTTCTTCCTGTGCAAGGAATTGAAATCAGGCTACTTAGATGGTATTACCGGCGTTTATGCCACTCCAGGACCATACTTTGTTGCTGAAGAAAATCCTGAAGATTTCGAGAAGTTCGAGCGGGAGTTCAATCTGAAAAATCCGCTGGAAAAGCTCAAACTTCCGGAACAGCTGATGTAAACATTATTTAACACTCTACCGGCAATATATAATTGTATATTTCACAGGAATTACATTTATATTTTGCCGGTAGATATTTTTATAGAACAGATATTCGGAATATTAACCGACCTGATATTCCAGTAAAATTTAATAAACTATTCCCTTAAAAATTCTATAAACCTTGTTGTTGCAGAATTCATAGGAATATTTTTTTTCCAGGCAATAACGGTTCTGGCTGTCAGTTCAGGTTTTAGTTTACAAACTTTTATTCCATAAAAACTATTTATAAGTTCAGTTTCAATGGTAAGGGCAGTCCCAACGTTTTTCGAAACCATTACGGCTGTATTGGAATTAAGGTTGTGGGTTGCAACTATATTTAGCTTTGTAATGTCCTTTCCAAACCAGGAAGACAGTTCATTTTTTATGTTGTTTCTTCGCGGAAGAATTATTTTTTCGTTCAGTAAATCTGAAGGCTCTATAAAATCCTTTTTTGCAAGATTTGAGTCTGGGTGAATAAAGGCACACCAGTTTTCAGTAACCGGAAGCCTGAAGTAATCGTAGCGATCAATTTCAATGGGCTCCAGAAGAATGCCAATGTCCAGTAGCCCTTTGTCCATCTGATCTTTTATAATGTCGCTTGTTGTGGTGTTAAAGTTAAAGAATACCTTTGGATAAAGCTTCTGGAATTCTGCCATTTTTTCACAGAAATAATCCACGGTCTTAAGTTCACCGCCACCAATGGTAATAGTTCCTTCCAGCTCCTGAGAATCTCGGGCAATTTCTTCTTCGGTAATGTTAATGAGAGAAAGAATTTCTTCCGCCCGTCTTTTAAATAAAAT
>SAMEA3663241__coassemble_41_pt1 | contig 50030 bp, 46 predicted proteins | sample SAMEA3663241__metabat2_high_PE_014 | metagenome-assembled genome bin SAMEA3663241 (sample SAMEA3663241) | pig gut metagenome | biome: pig gut; feature: pig-associated habitat; material: faeces | place: China | collected 2013
AAGAACAGTGATCAGGAAAAATGATACAAGCATGAGGATCGGAAAACCTTCCGATAGAAGGTTCATCTGAGGTGCAGCCTTGGTGAATATACCCATGGTCACGTTTATGAGGAATAGAGATCCCATTATCGGAAGTGCGATGATCATGGCATCCTTGAAAAGCATGGAAAGTGAAGTCATCATGAATTTTGCAAAGAAGTCTGAATTATTGATGATGGCAAAGGCATTCATGCTCCTGAAACTTGCAGTCAAGCCATCGCAAAAGAGCGTCTGGAACCAATGGTTCTGCAGAAAAACTATCATGGCAAGAAAATTGAAAAACTGTCCCATAAGAGGATTTTCAACCTGACTGAGGGAATCATACACTTCGCTTGCACTCAAACCCATCTGAAAAGCAAAAAATTGACCAGCCGTTGAGAAAGCGGCAAATATTATCTGTATGTAGAATCCAAGGATTATACCTATCATGCCCTCGCCCACAAGAAGAAAAACATACTCCAGGTTGAAGCTTCCCTGTGGAGAAATGTAGGCACTGTAATCTGCGTAGGTTCCCTCGGAAAGAGAAAGAACCGGAAAGATGAAATATGCCATATACAATGCAAGCGCGATCTTTGCCATGCGGGGAACAGTCCTCGAAGACAGAAGCGGAAGAGACATCATTGTTGTGAAACACCTGAATACAACAAGTAGAAAAACAGGTGCGTTTGAAACTATACGTTCAAGCATTGATTTTCACTTTCCCGGAACATCACTTTGCGAAGGCCGGTATCAGCTCCAGAATTTTCATGAAATATGTCGCAGTAGAACTGAACATCCAGCCACCAAGAAGTGCGATGACAACAAGAATGGTCAGAAACTTTGGAAGAAATGTAAGTGTCTGTTCCTGAATGGACGTTGTTGCCTGAAGGATGGCAATGACAAGACCCACAATCAGGGCAGATCCCAGAACAGGAGCACACATTTTGAAAACCTGCCAGATGCCCCCTTGAACCAATGTCTGTATGTCAAGAATATTCATGTTTTACCCTCACTTTATTACGCTAAGGAAAAGCTGCTGTGTAAGAAGATTCCAGCCGTCGACAAGAACAAAAAGCATGAGCTTGAAAGGCATTGAAATCTGAACAGGAGGAAGCATCATCATACCCATGCTCATGAGAATGCTTGATACGACCATATCTATTACGATGAATGGAATATATAGAAGAACACCTATTTTGAAAGCCACCGTAAGCTCATGAAGGATATAGGCCGGAACAAGAACGAATGTAGGAATTTCTGAAAGATCCCTTGGCCTGTTGTCCACACCGGGATTATCCCTGTCAGCTACCATCTTGTTATAGATCTTGAGGAAAGTCCTCAGCGAAGAAGTATCACCATTCATCTGCTTTGCCATAAAAAGCCTTATGGGAGCCTCAGCTTTTGTATATGCTTCCTGCAAAGTGATCTCATTGTCAGACAAAGGCTTGAAGGCATCATCATAAATCGTACGGAACGTAGGCCACATGCAGAACAAAGTCATGAAAATGGCGATTCCATTAAGCACAGCTGTAGGCGGAACCTGCTGAAGCGACAGGGCACGCTTTATGAAATCAAGGACAATCGAAAAACGCAGGAAGCAGGTCATCAATATGAAAATGCTTGGTGCAAGGGTAAGCAACGTAAGCATGAGCAGAAGCTGAACACTGAATGCAACCTGGTTTCCTGTTCTTGGAGAAGTGGCGCTGAACGAGATGTTTGGAAAATCAACACCAGTGATGTTCCTTGTCATTTCAGTATTCCCCTGGACACTACGGTTGTAGTCAGCAGAACCATTGGACTGGGAAGACAAAGGGAACACGCATGCGAGACAGATTAGAGATGCCATTAAAGCACGGATGATTCTTTTTCTCATTGTTCATCTCCAGTATTGATCTTTCTGTTTTTCAACGCATCGATGAGGCTGCTTGTCGTAGAATCGAAGATGCCTTCAGATTTTCCGATTTTCTTTCCTTGAGCCTCTTCCGTCTTTTTCTGGGACGGCATGAACATTTCAAGAACTTCAGCAAAGGATTTTGCCTTGAACTGATTGGTCGTCTTGTCAGAATGAAGGTTCATGGCATTGATCAGTTCCTTGTCATCGATTTCAGCAATAAGGTTTACGGAACTATCTGAGACACCCACAAGATATGCCTTGTCAATCAGTGTAACGACCTGGATGCTTTTCCCAGGACTCAATGTGATGCCTGAAACCTTTCTCAAGAAAGGATCGTTTTCCGCAGCAGGACTAATGCTTTTCTTGAAAAGTTTGAAAACAAAATAAATCGCCGCAATTACTATGGCAAGAACAATGATCATCCTTACAAAAGCCCAGAAGCCGCTCACAGGTTTCTGTTCAACGGTGGCGTCTTCCATGTCCTGAAAAGTAAAATTCGATTCCTCTATCTGAGACTGAGTTAAATTCTGATTCTGACTTTGATTTTGATTTACGGAAGAATCCGAAGACTGCGCAAAGATCATTCCTGCGCAGACGACAAAAAGGGCCAGTACAGCCCGAAACTTTTTTGAGTAATTCATTTTCCCACCCTGAATGGAATCCAATCAGCAACAACAATCACCAACGGAAACCGAAACATGATTTTCTGAAATCAAATATCCCCTTTTGACTTCAAAAAATTCGGGCACCTTGAGATCCAAGATGCCCTTTTATATTACATTGAAGATGCAACGTGTTCAAGTGACGGAAGGATTTCTGTGACACGAACACCGAAGTTTTCATCAATAACTACAACTTCACCCTTTGCTATAGGCTTGTGGTTGACAAGAATGTCAACAGGTTCACCGGCAAGCTTATCAAGCTCGATGATTGTACCTTCGCCAAGACCAAGGATGTCCTTGATGGTTTTCTTTGTACGACCAAGCTCAACAGTCATCTCCATGAAAACGTCCATGATGAGACTGATGTTACCCTGTTCAGCAGAAGAAACTCCCTGAACGAAATTCGGGAACTGCAAAGACTGAACATTAGGAGGAGTCTGCATCGGCATTCCACCCATCATCTGCATACCACCCATTCCCTGTGGCATTCCACCCATCATGGCACCTCCCATCATAGGCATTCCCTGCTGCATTCCGCCCATCTGCATCTGTGGTTGACCCATACCCATGCCTCCCATGGACTGCATTCCACCCATCTGCATCTGTGGTTGACCCATACCACCGGCAGGAGCACCTCCCATTCCGGCACCAAGATCAACAACAGGAGCGGCAGCCTGGACTCCACCACCAAGAGACTTGGCCATTCCGTCTGCAACCGGACCGGAAACAGCTTCCCAGATTGTATATTCCTCACCGGCAACATTCAAACCATAAGTGAACAAAGCAAATGTTCCCTGTGGCATGCGGATCATTGCCTTTGGCTGGTTTACAGCCTCTGGAGGATTTGTTGCAAGGCCAGGAAGCTTTCCTGACTTGCTGAGTTCAGTAATTTCTGCACCTGAGAAAGCTGAGATGACTTCTGAAATAACAGAAAGCCCCATGTCGTCAAGTGCCGGATTATCTTCCTTGTTGATGAAACCAACAAGTTTTGTCGCAAGTTCAGAAGACATGAGGAAGAGATGATCTCCACCAAGTCCTGCTGAATAGTCTGCCATGACTGCAACGACAACTTCTGGAACTTTTGCAAGCAACTGATCGCGTCCAGCAGTTTCAACTGAAGGTGCACCAACAGTAACATCCTGCTGAGTCATATTCTTGATTACTTCAGCAAGCTTATCTTTCATTCCATCGGCAAACTTCTGCAGAGTTGGAACATCGATGCTTACTTCAGGACCGGATGAAAAAGAACCGCCTGAACCAATACCGCCTACGTCTACGCCAGACAAAAGTGCGTCAATTTCTTCCTGTGATATAGATCCTTCGCTCATAGGTTATCTTCTCCTTCCGGGGTTAATTCTTCAAAATCTTCTGATTCCTGTTCATCTATCTTACTGATGATCTGAACAGCTATTTTTTTACCTACATTACCTGCCTGACAGTAGAATTTTTTCTGACTGCCGACACTCAAGGTAAGCGGCTCACCTACCTTGATGGTGTTCAACCTGATGACATCCCCGCACCTCAAGTTGAGGACATCCCTGATTGGAACATTGATTGAACCGATATCAGCAACAAGCTCCATTTCAACATCAGCAAGTTTTTCCTTGAGAGTACCAAGGTACTGGGTAGTTGAACTTCTGCGTACAGAAGAGAACCAGAATGATGATGAAAGTTTTGAAACGATAGGTTCAATCGTGATATATGGAATACAGATATTCATCATACCTGCTTCTTCACCGATTTTTACTTCAAGAGTAATAAGAATTACCATTTCGTTAGGCGGAACAATCTGTGCAAACTGAGGGTTTGTTTCAATCTGCTGCAGACGTGGACGAAGATCGATTACCTGTGTCCATGCCTCACGCATGTTTGCAAGGATACGTACGATAATTCCTTCCATTACCGACTGCTCGATATCAGTAAGGTCACGGTTGACTTTTCCGCCTGTATCACCCTTTCCACCAAAAAGGCGGTCGATGATGATGAATGTAATTTCCGGAGCAATTTCAAGAACTGCATTACCCTTCAACGGATCCATGTTGATGACGGCAAGCGTTGTAGGGGTTGGAATGGAACGAATGAATTCCTCATATGTAAGCTGATCAACAGATGCTACGTGAACATGAACAAGTGTACGAAGCTGTGCTGAAAGGCTTGTTGTCGTAAGACGGGCAAAAGATTCATGCATGTTTGAAACAGTACGAATCTGTTCCTTTGAGAATTTGTCCGGTCTTCGGAAGTCGTATATTTTAATGCGTCGGGTGTCTGTGACCGGCTTGAACTCATCGGCTTCACTTTCACCTGTGCTTATCGCCTGGAGGAGCTGGTCAATTTCATCCTGTGACAGAACTTCATTCATGTCTTTTTCCCACCTTATATCAGCTTACTGCTGAACTACATCTTTTCCTGTAAAACGTACGTCGCGAATTCTTGAGTTGCTCAAAATATCGTCGTTAATCTGATCGCGGATCTGCTGCCTGAGGAGTTCCTCATTCTGAGGCTTCAATTCCTCAACTGTCTGTTCCGAGAAGAAACGACGGAGGAAGTCTATGATCTCAATGCGTCTTTCTGTGATTTCAGAAGATGCTATCTTGTCATCCTTCTTATAACCAAGAGCGATAGTAACGCTTACGCTTGCAGGCACTGGATCGCTTGTAGATGTTCTGATCTGATCAAGAGATGTGTACCAGTCATAAGACTCGCGTCTAACAGTATACTCTTCACTTACTGGAATTGCAGTCTGCTTGTTGCCACCGCCATTTAGAATCTTAACTGTGATTACAACAATAGTAATAATGAAAATTATAGCAGCAACACCAATGAGAATTAATTTGAGCAGCTGAGGGAAAACACCCTTTGCACCACCCTTTTTTCCGCCAGAAGCCTCACCTTCAAGACCGTCTGTAAGATTACCTGCGTTATCTTCGTCTGCCATAACAGTCCTCCCAAATTTTAATATTCACTCACTTTTTTTATCGGTATATGAAAAAATTATCTTAGCAAAACTTTATCCGCCAATCAAAAATGTCCATCATCGAGAATGATCACATCCACACGCCTGTTGTAGGCACGGCCTTCCGCCGTATCGTTGCTGAACTTAGGCCTTGTATCAGCATAACCCGCAATAGAAAACTGCTGTTCGTTGACTCCAAAATCAGAAAGATAATGAAGCACGTTGGCGGCACGGGCTGCGGAAAGTTCCCAGTTGCTTGGAAATACTCCGCCACTTGAAACAGGATGGTTATCCGTATGACCTTCAATACGCCATCTTCTTCCGGCAACCTCCGGAGCTTCAAAGAATTTTGCAAGTCTCAGAAGCGTTTCCCTGGAATCTTCTATTATGATGTCGGCACTTCCTTCCTCGAAGAAAGAATCCGAAGCAAGGGAAATGATTATTCCACGTTCGTCGCTTGTGATGGTTATTTTATTGGACTTTACTTCAGGTGCAAAGCTTGAAATGGCTTTTTTCATGGCCGGACCAAGAGCTTTTCCCTTTTCCATGGAAGGCAACGCACTGACAACATTTCCAAGATCAGCAAGACTTCCTGGGCTGACTGAAACACCCCCACCTGGGTTATTATTGGACAAAGATGCCGACAGCGCGGCCATCTGAACAGCATCAGATTCCGAAGGGTCATAAAGCATAACGAAGAAGCAGAGCATGAGAGTGATCATGTCTCCATATGTACCCTGCCACGCGGTTGACGGTTTCGCCGGTTCTTTTTTTTCTTTTGCCATCTTCAGTCACTCCGGAACTAGTCTCTAAGGATGTCAGCTTCAATAGCCTTGCGTGACTTAGGATCAAGATATGTAAGAAGTTTCTGACCAAGAACACGAGGGTTGTCACCGGCCTGAATTGAAAGGATTCCTTCAAGGATCATTTCCTTTGAGTTCATTTCACGTGAATTCTGTGCAAGAAGTTTTGTAGCAAGAGGACCATAGAGCCAGTTGGCAAGCATGGATCCGTAAAGAGTTGTAATAAGGGCAACGGCCATGTTTGGACCGAGGGAAGACTTGTCTTCAAGATTATTCAACATACCGATAAGACCGATAACTGTACCAAGCATACCCCAACCTGGAGCGTAACCTGCCCACTGGTTAAGGATACCGGCCCATTCCATATGGCGGGCTTCTGTCTGTGCCATTTCATTTTCAAGGATCGCACGAATCGCCGAAGCATCGTTACCATCGACCATAAGACGGAGACCTTCCTTAAGGAAAGGATCATCAAGATCATCAAGACCTTCTTCAAGAGCAAGGATACCTTCACGCCTTGCCTTCTCCGCAAGGGAAACAAGATTCTGAACAATGTTCTTTTCACCGTAATCAAAGATCTTCATTGTACGACCGATGATTCCCCAGATTCCAAGAACCATATTTAATGGAGAAGAAATGAACAAAGCCATGTAGGAACCACCGATAACGATGATAACAGAAGGGATATCAATAATACCGCCGATAGAAGAACCTGATGAAAAAACACCAAGCAAAACCATGGCAATACCACCAATAAAACCAATAATTGTCGCCAAATCCATTTATGTTTCCTCCCAAAACACAGAAAACTTACCTATCAAAGTTCCTGCATGCCAATTTTTTTTCTATAAGCTACGATTCTTTCAATGATTTCTTCAGGACTTTCCTGAACTACAACCTTTTTACCCGACAAAAGAGCAAGCGTCAGATCAGGATTCACTTCCATAGATTCAATCTGATGAGGATTCACCCAATACTTTTTCCCATTTAAACGGGTAACTTCAATCATAACTATACAATAATGAACTGTAAAGTTAGAATCGTCAAGTATATTATCGGTATTTTTTTCCGCATCTTGATGGCACCAGTCATCATAATCATGATTTTCATCCGGACAAGGGCACTTTCATTGGTTCAGCAGGAAAAAAATGGAATTAATAAAATTATTGTTATACTTATAACAAACGGGTTTTTTTTACTTGCAATATTCAGGGATAGAAAGTAAATTCTTTATATATGAAAACACAGATACTTGTAATTGAAGATGTACCTGATATGTCCCAGCTCATTTGTCTTTACATGACTAACGCTGGTTTTGAAACTACAGCCTGTGAAAAGGCAGAAGACGCCCTTAAAAAGATAGAAGATGGATATATACCGGATCTGATTCTCCTCGACCTGAACCTCCCTGGTATGAGCGGGTTTGAATTCCTCAAGAAATTCAGAGCCAGCTACAAGCCTACAATTCCGGTAATGATTGTTTCCGCAAGGGATGCCGACGACGACATCATTGAAGCATTGGGAAATGGCGCCGATGAATTTGTCACAAAACCATTCAGCCCTAAGGTCCTTGTCGCAAAAGTTCAGGCCCGACTCGCACGTCTGAGCGCAACAGAAGCTTCTGTGGAAGAGACGATCAAGTTCGGTCCATATACACTTTTCTGCAACAGCTGTGTACTTAAAAGAGGTTCCGAGAAGATCGCACTTTCAACAAAAGAATATGAAGTTCTCGAATACCTTGCAAGAAACAGCACTACTCCCGTCACACCGGAACAGATCTACAATGCGGTCTGGAAGACTCAGTTTGGTGACATGACAGCCGTCGGCGTGTACATTCAGAGATTGAGAAAAAAGATCGAAGATGACCCGGCTTCTCCGAAACATATCGTCACAATGTTTGGAATGGGATACAAGTTCAACATTCAGTAGAAAAACATCAAGACTATAAACCATGCAGCTATGAATACAATTCGTGGCTGCATTTTTTTTCGCAGGATTTTCCATGAAGATAAAAAAACAGCTTTCATCGATAGTCATAATTCTTGTCATATTGCCTATGATTTCATCAATAGTGATCCCCCTGTATTTTCATTTCACATCAGAAAAGGCAAACTTCACAAGAAAATTCAACATTGCAAAAGAAAACAACATCGTAGCTTTCTCTGAAAAAGGATGGAAGACTCTTGACAGGCACATTGATACAGTTCCGCCTGATGCAGAAATACTGATAATCTACAGAGACATTGCTGTAGTTTCATCGATAAAAGGAATAACGACAGGAGATAAATTCAACTCTGAAAACTATTTTGAAACATTGAAAAGCACAAGGACAGACTACAATTACCAGGTTCATTATTTCAACGTTGTGGATGGAGACATTTTTATAAGCCCAAATCTTGGAATCTCCACAATTGTTTTCAACAACACCCACGAAAACAGCGGTTTCATCATATCAAGATTTGAAATCTCAAACAGACATGGATTCCGCGTCAGAAGGATAAGGAGAAACATCATATTCTACACAACCCTTTTCCTCATAGAATTCATTTTCATCTTTTTTTTAAGGCATGTTTTAAAGATCATACTTAATTCAGTAATACGACTGAAAAGTGCTACGGAGAATATAATCGCAGGAGACATGGAGACTCCCATCGACACGGCAATAAGCCGCAGTGAAGCAGATGAAATTTCAAGTCTGGCGGAAAACCTTGAGGAAATGAGGCTTGCCTTGAAGGAATCAAAAGAACGAAGATCAAGATTCATAATGGGAATAAGCCATGATCTTAGAACCCCAGTGGCACTTATAAAAGGCTATTCGGAAGCGATCCAGGACGGAGTAATAAGCGGAGACAACGTTAAAAATTCCGTGGCTCTCATAAACCAGAACGCAGAACGTCTTGAAGAAATGATCAACGAACTCATAAATTATGTTAAATTGAGAAACATCGACTGGAAACATACTCTTGAAAAAGTTGAGCTCAAACCTATGTTCCAGGCATTTCTTCGTAACATGGAATGTGCCTCTGAGGTCTTCAAGAGAAACATAAGCGGAACTCTGGACATTCCTGATGGACTTAAAATCTCCCTCGACCAGAATCTTATGCACCGCGTTGTCGAAAATCTTTTTTCGAATGCCTTGAGATATACGAAGGAAAATGATTCGATCCAATTGAATGCATGGATCAATGACAATGGAGTGCCTGTATTTTCCATAAAGGACAGCGGTATCGGAATTCCAAAGAAGGATCAGAAAAAAATTTTTGAGCTTTTCTACCGTTCATCAAATTCAAGACGGGAAAACGGGATCGGAATCGGCCTTGCCGTAGTGAAAACCGTTGTGGAAACCCACGGATGGGAAATAGAAGTCAGATCAGAACCAAAAAAAGGAACTGAATTCGTGATTACAATGTGTCAATGAATTCCATGATGAGAGATACAATTTTCTCAGTATCATCAGCGCCGACAGTAATGGCTCCGGGTATTCCTTTCATGAATGTATATTGCTTTTTTGCGTAGTGATGGCTGTCATTCTTTATCTTTAAGATCAGCTCATCCCTTGCAATGTTTTCTATGAAGAACTCGCTATAACCGATGGCTTTCATGGCAGGAGCATCCTTTCCGTATCCATTTTTTTTAAGCATGTCAACTTCAGCTTCAAGCCCTTCGTCGAACATACTGTCAACGCGCTGATCAATGCGTTCATAAAGTTCTTCTTTGGGACGGTCAAGGATGATCGTAAGAAACCTGTAATGAGTCCTCAATTCAGAAGGCATTTTGTATGAACTTAAAACTTTTCCTGATGTATAGAAAACTTCAAGGGCACGGCATATTCTATATTCATCGTTAGGATTTATCTTTTCAGCACTGGCAGGATCTATTACCTTCAGCTCTGCATAAAGACTTTCCTTACCGCAGGATGCAAGTCTTTCCTTTACCTGATTCCTGATCTGAGGATTGCTTTCAGGAGTCTCAGGAGCTCCAAGGAGAAAATTTCTGATATAAAATCCGGTGCCGCCGCATAAAACCGGAACATTGCCCCTGGCCCAGATTTCTTCACAAAGACCATCCGCAATCTCCATGAATTCACCAAGTCCAAACTGAACGTCTGGTTCAACAAAATCAACCATGTGATATGGAACAAGACTTCTCTCAGCCTGCGTAGGTTTTGCAGTACCTATGTCGAGTTTCTTATATACGGCCTGACTGTCACAGCTGATTATCTCAGCTTTTCTTTTAAAATCAAAAAGACTGCCGCTACCGAAAAGATCGACAGTCAAGGCAGTCTTTCCACAGGCTGTAGGTGCAAATATTACAATTACAGGAACAGCCATATAATCTAGTTTACTTTGTTTTCAATAGCGTACTGTACTTCACCAGTAAAAAGCTGACGTGCTGCAAGGCTTACAACCTTACCGTCATTCTCCTCTACAATGCTGGAAACTTCAGGATCATCATACATGGCAAGCTTAGCAAGCTGATATGCGCGGCGACTGGCAGCAACTGTGATTCCGTACATTCCGCCCTTGAATTTAGCAAGATCTTCTAATGGAAAAATCATCAAGACACCCCTCAAATAAAGTAACTAATTATAAACATTATTTCAACCTATTGCAATATATCAAAGGTCTGCTGGAATAAAAAAAGCTGCACAAACGAGGGTTCATCTGTGCAGCAAGGTTGGGTATATCTAAAAACAGTTGATACTATTGTTTAGCCGATATTAGCGCTTAAGGCTGAGGACTGTCTCAAGAAGACTGTCGCCTGTCTGGATCGTCTTTGCGTTTGATTCGAAACCACGCTGAGTTACGATCATGTCTGTAAGCTGTTCAGTAAGATCAACGTTTGACATTTCAAGTGTACCGGCCATGATCTTACCCTTTCCCTGAGTAGAGCTTTCACCGATGTTTGCCATGCCTGAGTTGATGCTTTCTGCATATGTATTGTCACCCTTCTTTTCAAGACCACCCTGGTTTGTGAAAGATGCCATCGCTACCTGGCCGATTGTGCGTACAGAACCGTTTGAATAAACGCCTGTGATCACACCGCTCTGGTCAATCTTGAAGTTGTCAAGGTAACCAAGCTTGTATCCGTCCTGGAAGTTAGCCTTTGTTGTAGACTTTGAAGAAGCCTGTGTGATTGTGTTTTCCATGCTGCCGATTGTTCCAAGATTAAGGTTGAAAGAATGGCGATATGGATTTCCGTCTGCATCAGCATTTGAATCTGCAACTGTATAAGATGCCTGAAGAACAATTTCACCTTCTGGGTTTGACTGGTTTCCTGCGCTGTCTACAACAGAAGCAAGCTTACCTGTGTTGTCAAAGTTAAGTGTATATGTGTTCTGCATTCCGTCTGTTCCGCCAAAACCGATTCTTGTCTGTGTGAATTCAGCGTTGTCTGGATCAACATTTACAGTTACTGTCCACTGGTTTGGATTTCCTGGAACTTTGGCAAAGTTCATCTGTACCTGATGTGGATTTCCATATGTGTCATAGATATTGATTTCTGTCTGCCAGGTTCCTTCGATAACCTGGTCTGCAGTAGGATTTTCTGGAATTTCAGGAGTGTTCTTGTTGAGGTTGCAGAAATACTTTACGTTTTCTGTTGCCTTTGGAGGATCCTTCTGTCCTACAGGAATCACAAGGTCTGTTGGAGTTGCTGAAGTGCGGACAATCTGACGTCCGTTTACGTTTTCAGCCATCCAGCCCTGTACTCTCATTCCGTTTGCAGGATTTACAAGAGTTCCGTTTGAGTCAGTACCGAATACACCGGCACGTGTATAGAATGTCTGGTCTCCGTTCTTCATCACGAAGAAACCGTTACCCTGGATTGCAAGGTCAGTTCCGTTTCCAGTTGTCTGGAGATTTCCCTGTGTAAAGATTGTGTCGATAGTTGCGACACTCATACCAAGCCCAACTTCCTTAGGGTTTACACCACCCACTTCTTCTGTTGGACGGGCAGCACCACTAAGCTGCTGGCTGATCATGTCCTGGAAAGTTGCACGGCCCTTTTTAAAACCGTATGTGTTTACGTTGGAAATGTTGTTTCCGATTACGTCCATTCTTGTCTGGTGGTTCTGTAATCCCGAAACACCTGCATACAATGATCTCATCATAAAGATACCCTCTTTTGATTTTTGTTTTTATTTACCCAATATATCAAGACCGCAAACTGCAGTCCCCATACCAATCTTAGTTGCCGTATACGGCTGTGATCTGCTTCATGTCGTAGTACATGTTTCCAACGCGAACCTGTGGATTCTGTCCGTAGGTCACAGCTTCTACAACACCAGTAGTTGATGTATCGCCGATGGCAATATCGACAGTCTTGCCGATTGTATTTACACCCTGTGCAGAAACAAGCATCTGGTTCATCTTTGCAAATTCCTGATTCATGTTTGTCATCTGTTCGAGAGAGCTGAACTGTGCCATCTGAGCAATCATCTGAGTATTGTCAGTAGGTTTTGTCGGATCCTGATGTGAAAGCTGGGTGATCAAAAGCTTGAGAAAGTCATCTTTTCCAAGCTCATGTGATGGCTTGCGGCCTTCAACAACAAGAGACTTGTTGAAAGAATCAACCTGCATGTTAAGAGCTGCCATTTCCTGGGCGCTCAACTTTGAATTCAACTGGATTCCGTCCATTTTTCTACCCTCTTTTATATACCCTTATGCTACGATGCTTACCTGCGATTCTACGCCTGCATCATAGGATGCATTTTCTGAAACCGCATAATCATCTGAATCAGCGCCGGCAGCATAACTTCTGTACGACTGATTACCAAAGAACTGTTCGCTGCTCTGCTGGCGTTCACCCTGTGCAAAGGCACCTGATGATGAATTGTCAGCAAAACTAAGGTTCAAACTGGCATTGTCAAATCCGCTGTCCTGAAATGCCTGTCTTAAGTTATCCATGTTCTGCTTGAAAGCTTCGAAAGCTTCTTTGCTGTGTACAGTAATCTGCCCTGTAATTACATTATCGGTAACCTGAAGATTAATCTTAACATTTCCTAAAGATTCAGGTTTCAAAATCATGTTGATGGAACCCTGATTGTTGTCGCGGAGCACAATGTTTCCAGCTTTGACAAAATCAGGAACATTTACCTGAACCTGCTGTGTAAGCATTTCCTGGAATGTTGAACCTGCAGCACCTGCACTCTGATCATTTGACGCAAGAATATTCTGGGCTGCATTTTCATTGAGTGTAAGGGCAAGGTTGATGTTGTTGTCTGAATTGTTTTCCGCCTGTTCATTTATCATCGACTTGAACTGGGCAACTTTTTCTTCCACACTGCGGTTGTCATTTACAGTGAAAATTTCGTTGAACAAAGAAGTAGCCTCTGTCTTAACTTCAGAATCAGAATCAGCAACTTCAAGGCTGAACATGGTTCCGTCCGAATCCTTATTCTGAACAGGTTCTACAGCAATAGAAGTTTCAGCAAAAGTTTCAATGGCGGCAACATCTACATCTGAAGCGAGGGAATTTTCACCTGCAACCTCAAGACGGTCAAGGAATTTCACAGGATCCTCTACGGAAAGATTCTGCGCATTGGCAAAAAGATCGTCAGTCCCTGTATAGTCAGATGCGTTTTCTATGAGCGCAAGAGGATCATCATTTGATGTTGCCTTTGTCTTGAGATAAGTAAGCTCAGAATCACCGATCGAAAGTTCTTCAAAAGCCGGAATATCATAATCGCTTTTTTCAATTCTTGAAGCAGGAAAAAAATTCTCAGCTGCCACAGGAACATATTCAGCAAAACGTCCCTGAGTCTGTGGAACTTCATTTGAAATTTCTTTTTTTGAAGCCGATGCAACTTCTTCTTTTACCTGATTGTCTTCAGCTGTATTCTTAACGCTTTTTCCGGATACTTCCGACGTAACATTTTCAGCTTTCTCGATGTTTTCAACGTGCCTGTCAGTTTCATTTACTGGTTGATTTTTTGGAGCATTCTTTTCAAGAGAAGCAAGGGATTCTTTTTTTGACATGGACTTGACCATATCCTTGAAAGATGGACCACGGCCCATGGAATTCCTGCCGGATGAAATTTTATTAGACTGGATCTTTGCATTCTGTGGTTCCAGAATCTGTACATTCAAGGCCTGCATTTTTTCCTCCAAAATGAAACATGGAAGCAATGCAAACCTTTCAACGGAACCTTTACTTTTTTAGTTGATGGAAAGTGGCTTATTGGCCATCTTGCGCTGAATCTCAGCAGCCCTTTCACCAGGCATAAGCGACAGCCAGTAAGCAACTGTTGAAGCCTGCCCGCTTGCTGCAGCAACTTCATCGGCCTTGCGCAGAACGTCAATTACATCCTGATCATCCATGGCAACGAGAATCGCTACGGCATTCTTAGGTGGCATACCGTTAAGGTTTGCAACAATTTGCTCAATGTTTACACTTCTATCATCGTATTTTTTTACTAAATTATTAAATGTTTTTTCACGTTCCTCGAGAGTTTTTTCCTTATCCTCGAGTTCAAGGGCAACCTGAGCATTGGCATCTTCCGCAAGTTTTACGTCCGATTCCCTTTTAAGAAGTTCTTCAGAACGGATCTCAAGGGCTTCAAGTCTTTTCGCAAAACGGTCATTATCCAGATCCGCCTCTACAAGCTGTTTTGGATTTGAGTCTGTCAGTGAAGTCTGTGGAGCAAGACCGACCAGCTTGAACAATGGAGCAAAAGATTTCTTAGCATGGATGATTCCAAGGTAATCAAACCAAAGGGTGCCAAAAAGCACAAGAATTATTATGAGAATGATAAGAAGGATTGATTTTCCAAAAGCCTTTCCCGCAGACATTTTACCCCACCTGAAAAAAAATATTTTGTTGCCTAAAATATCGGTTGTTTCATTGTATAAGTTTATAGTGAAAAAAGAAAGTAAAAAAACACGGCCGCATGAAGCAACCGTGTCTGCAAAAGAGAAATTATCCTGCGGTGAGCTGCCGGTTACCTTGTAATAAGGCCGCCGATGGCTGTTCCAAGAGTGATGTCGTTTTCACGCTCGATGATGTCATAGTAGATTCCGCGCTGGTTTACAAGGACATCCTCAAGATATGCCTTAACGCGGGACTGAACCTTGTAGAGCTTGAAGAATGTAGAACCGTTGCAGAGCATGCATACAGGCTTTGTCGCATCCTTGCCTTCACCGCTCTTGACCGCACAGGCTGCAAGAATTGAAGCTGCCATGCGTGCACAGCGCTCAACAAGAGCATCCATAAGCTGGAAGAGGATTTCCTGGTCTTCCGCAGTTCCGGCTGAAATCATTGCACCAAGCTTGTTGTTTGCAGAATGTGGAGCTACGAGATAGCATGAAACGTCGATTGTTGTAAGGGCATCAAGGCAAGCAAACTTTGAAGAAACCGCATCCGAGAAAACCTTTTCCTTTCCTGCGGCAACAAGCATTTCGTATGCAACAGGTCCAAGGTATGCTCCCGAACAGAGCTTTTCCATGATTCCCACACCTGGCTTGTCAGACTTCCTGTCAAATGCATAGTCAAAATCGCTTCTTGCAACCTGATTGAACTTGCCGCATTCACAGTTGATGATCTGGCGTTTAAGTCCAGGATATGCGGCATCTTCCTTCTGGATGTAGGCACCGTTCATGCCAGTACCAAGGATGAATCCGATGTATGAAGAATATTCCATGCCTTCATCCGGATTGGCGGCACCGGCAAACAAGGCAGATACTGTGTCGTTGAGCAATGTGATGTTGAGTTTGTCATTCCAGCCGTGTTCCTTAAGGGCTGCGGCAAGTTCCTTTCCGATCGTGCAGCCTTCAACTTCAGGAGCCTTGACTTCCTTTGTGAAGTTGATGAGGACTCCGTCGCCGTCTTCGAGGATTGTCACAGGATAAGAGAAACAGAAACCGATGTTGGTTGACTTTCCCTTAAGGTGCTCAAGGTTTGTCGCGATCTGGTCAAAGAATTCCTTTTTTGAAAGTTCACGTTCAATACCAGGCATCTTTGTCTTTTCAAGGTCTGTGATTGATGGAGTTCCGTCTGCGGCAAAAGAAACAAGGCATGAGCGGAAATTGGTTCCGCCTGCATCGATAACGATTACCGACTTGCCAGCTGCTGCCTGCGATGGAGGCGTTGTGAAAGTACGGATCATTTCCGAACCGATTTTTTTACCCTTGAGCCCCATATCAAAGTCATAGAGCATTGCGTTTACTACGCCGTTAACATCCTGATGCACTGGAAAGTTGTGTCTTCCCAAAAAAGCAGCAACTGAATTGTTCATAAAAAACTCCAAAAAGAATTAAAAATTTCAAAAGATTATACCATAAGTGAACCCTTGCTTTCAATTGTGAATTATGAATTGTGAATTATGAATTATTTTACTATATTATACGCCTATGTCATTGGAAGAAGAACTTAAGGACAAACTGAATCCGGAACAATACCGCGCGGTAACCACACTTGAAGGACCGATCCTCATCATCGCCGGGGCTGGTTCCGGAAAGACACGCGTAATCACATACAGAATCGCAAACATGCTTGAAAAAGGCATTCCACAGAGCGCGATCCTTGCCCTCACCTTCACAAACAAGGCGGCAAAGGAGATGGAAGATCGCATCAAGGATCTTACCAACAGAAAATTGCAGAACCTTACCGTAAGCACATTCCATGCCTTTGGAGTGCGAATCTTGAGGCAGGAGATCGAAGCCCTCGGATACAGACCGAATTTCTCAATATATGATGAGACCGACAAGAAAGCCCTCATAAAGGAAACCGGTGTTGAACTCAAATATACGGCAGACGCCCTTGACCTATACAAAATAAGCGTTCTTTTCAGCGACATAAAAACAGGACGCAAGCAATGGGACAATGAAAACGACATGTACCGCCAGCTGTACGAAGGTTACCAGGAAGGACTCAAGCTTTACAATTCCGTTGACTTTGACGACCTGATAGTTCTTCCAATAAAGCTTTTCAAGGAACATCCGGAAATTCTCCAGCGCTACAGGGAACGCTTCAAGTACATAATGGTCGACGAATTCCAGGATACAAGCCACCAGCAGTACGAATTCATGCATCTGCTTTCGGACAGAAATGTTGCCGTCGTAGGTGACGATGACCAGAGCATCTACAGCTGGCGTGGAGCCGACTACCAGAACATACTGAACTTTGAAACTGACTTTCCTGATGTGCAGGAAATCCGCCTTGAGCAGAATTACCGTTCAACGGGTACGATTCTTGCGGCTGCAAACGGTGTCATAAAGAATAATACAAACCGCAAGGACAAGGAGCTTTGGAGCGGCAACGGAACAGGAAAGCCAATAGAGATCTACATGCCGGAAAACGAAGCTGCGGAAGCAGATTTCATTGCTGAAGGGATCCAGGGAATCTGCGCGGAAGAAAAAAGGAACTACGCGGATTTTGGAGTACTGATCCGTGCCAACACCCAGACCCGTGCCATTGAAGAAGCTTTTCTTGAGGCAAACATTCCGTACACGGTCAGCGGCGGAACAAGCTTCTTTGAGCGAAAGGAAATAAAGGACATCATCAGCTACCTGCGCGTGATCGCAAACCACGATGACGACATCAATCTCCTTCGTGTGCTGAACACGCCTCGCCGCGGAATAGGACGGGCCGCCATAGAGCAGATAAATACAGTCGCAAAGAACATGGAATACTCTCTGTGGGATGCAATCCAGGCAATCACAACCTGCCCGGAAGAAGAATGTCCTGTCACCGACAACGTTCTTGAAAGCCTGAAGGAATTCAGCGAGCTCATTGAAAAAAACAAGACCATGCTTGGCGGAAAGGGATTGAGCAAGAAGGTTCGCGAGATGGTTGACGAGATAAATTATTTTGATTTCCTCATTGCTGAAAATCCTAAAAGTGAAAAGGCAGCACGTTTCAAGTACATGAACATTGAAAGCCTCATAAAGAGCATGGAACAGTGGGAAAACAACCCCAACTATACCGATACGAGCCTTTACGCATACCTTAACCGCATCACCCTTTTAAGCCGTGACGACATGGACGAGGAACAGGATTCAGGAAAAGTCAATCTGATGACGGTCCATGCAAGCAAGGGACTTGAGTTTCCGGTCGTCTTCATAGCGGGTGCTGAAGAAGGCCTCATGCCTCATGCCCATGCCGTGGAAGAAGGCGGAGATGCCGCAGTCGAGGAAGAAAGACGTCTTTTCTATGTTGCGGTCACGCGGGCCCAGGACAGACTACTGATTTCCGCATGCCGACAGCGGCGAAGGATGGCAAGCCTTGTCGACTGTGAGCCAAGCCGGTTCCTGGATGAAATTCCGGAAAATCTCGTTGAATACCATGAACCTTCAAAAGAAGTCAATGACGAGATGGCGCATGAACTTCTTCAGAACATGCTTAAAAATATGGCACGTCCAAGGGTTCCAAAGCTTTAGTCTGAGAATACATCAAGCAATGAATTATTGGTAATTTATCACGACCAGATTCCGATAATCATAGGGAAACTATAGCCGGAGAAAAAAAAATGAAAATAAGTTTTAATGCCATAAAAACAATTCTCATATCTGCCACGGTAATTTCCATGGTGTCATGTCATTCAACATCTAAGAAGGACAACTTTCTTACGATTACAGACCAGCAGGTTTTGCCACCACTGCTTTCAGAAGTTCCTGTCGTTGAATATTCAGGTCTTGGCATAAAGTATGAATGCGAATCAATGTTCCTCAAGAAAAGCGTCGTGATCCAGGATAATGAAGCAAGCGGAAATTTCTGCATCAGGGTCATTGATGAAGCTTCGACAGCAACAATGAAGGTCAAGTTTCCAGCCGGAACCTATGAATGCCTCGTCAGTGAAAAGGCACGGGATACAGACCATTCAGCCTTCTATGTCTATCTTGACGGAATTCCTCACAGGGTATATCCGACAAATCCCCCATCGGCAAAATGGGAGCTGACAACAAGAATTCCGATTTACTTCTATCTTGAAGAACCAAGGACTGTTACGGTCAGCATCATGCCGCACTCGGATCTTGAAAAAGGTTCAACAGGCATGGACCTGGACTACATTCAGTTTGTAAAAAGATGATCTTTCACGACGGAATCAGATGAAAGATCTTTAAAAACAGAAAGCTGCCCTTCACTGAAAGTCAAGGACAGCTTTTTTTATATCAGTCTGGATTAATTCAAACCGACAACATTGCTGATTGTTCCGGAAATAGTCTTAGACTCAGTTGCAGACTTATAGACTGTTGCCTCAAAGGAACCGTTGATAAGCGAAAGTTTTGCACCATTTTCCTGACCATGGATTACAACCTTACAAGTTGTTGAATACCATTCATCGTTACCGAAAATCGCAGTGATCTTTGATTCACCTTTGTCGGCATCATCAGAAACCTTGGCAACAGCTTTTTTATTGAAGAAATGGCTTCCTCCGACTGTGCAAGCATTTTATTGCAAAACGAGACAAAAAACAATGTGGTGAAATTTTCAAGATTTGACTGCGGAATTATTTCCCGATATCAAGCATGCGCATGTTCCAGTTGGCCGGAGGATCTTCGATAATGCTCCAGTCAAAATCAAGAACGCCATGAGGCGGGAAAAGAGGTTCTGGACCAGGATATTTTCTTGAGGCATCTTCCTTCAGAATGTCTTCCATGGTTTTTCCTTCTTCCAGGACAAGATATGGTTTCCCAAGGGCACAGATCGTAGATGTACGGACATTGTAGCTGAATTCAGTTCCGTCGTCGCCAAATCTTTTTTTTCCAACAAGAATTGAATTGAGGACATACCCATCCGGAAGGCTGTCACTTTTTTCAATGTTTCTTATTCTTGAACCACGTCCGTTGACACAGGTAAAAGTTTCACCGCTGACACGAAGATGCTTTGGCACATTGTAAGTTTCATCTCCATCGGAAAAGACAGCCTGTTTCTCTCCATCATAGTCCATGTCTGTACGCCAGTAGCGGATGTGATAGACGGAACTTTCTGTAATGTAGAAGGACAGGAGTTCCTTTGAGTTGACAGGAGGACTTACAAGAATTCCTGAGGCATTTCCACTGTCCTGCCAGTAACCGGCAAGAGGATTGCCACTTTGCATGGTATTTCCATCAAGAAGAGGACTCAGAGGAATTTTGTCGGAATCTTCTTCCTTTATGATGAAATTGAGGTAGAGATTTGAGCCTATGACGGCAAAAGGAACATTATAGACTTCCTTGCGTCCAGGATATGTTACCTCCATGTTCCATGCACCGGAAGAAATTCCATCTGCAGTCAAAGTGTCTCCGTCTTCCTGTGTCATCAAGGAACCTAAATGAAGCTCATCGGTAAGAGGAATAAACCTAACGTTGAGTTCCTCTGGCATTGCCTTCTGCGTCGCATCATTCACAGGTCTTCTGTTCTTTTCCGTGTATTCATGACTTTCAGCAGCGCGGTCATCATAGCGCTGGTAAAACTCCCTGAGCACGATCATCGGAATGGAACCGCTTCCAGTGGAGTAACCGCTGTCAAAAACAACATAACGAGAGGAATTCTTCCATACACCTTTAAGAAGCTCCGGCACATCATGTTTTTCCTGACCAAAGGCAAATGAGAACAATAAAAATGGAAGCAGAAGGCAGATTTTTTTCATTATTACAAAAGGACTACTTTCCCATCATCGATGCGATTTCATCCCTAATAGAATATCGGATGATTTGCCTTTCTTCAAAAGATTTTGCGACAAGATCATCGATTTCCATCGCTTCATAGATTTTTTTGGATTCGGCAACATCGGCACGCAGAACAGGATGCTTTGGACTGAACAGAACGCAGCAATCCTCATAAGGCAGAATCGAGGTTGCGTATGTTCCGATTTCAACAGCTGTATTTACGATTTCTTCCTTGTCCAGACCGATGAGCGGGCGATACAAAGGGAATTCGGCAAAACTTTCCGTGACTGCAAGATTCTGGCTTGTCTGACTTGCAACCTGCCCAAGGCTTTCTCCGGTGATGATTGCGTCGCTGCCTATATGTTCTGCGATCATGTTGGCAACCTTCATCATGCAAAGTCGAAGCATGAGGGTACTGTAGTCTTCCGGAGCCTTCTGCTTGATTTTCATCTGCACGTCAGTAAACGGAACTATATTGAGATGGGTTTCCATTCCGTACATGGCGATGGTCTTTGCAAGATCCTGAACCTTTTTCTGGGCTTCTTCCGATGTATATGGATAGCTGTGGAAATAGACACACTCAACCCTCATTCCACGGCGCATCATGCGGTACCCTGCAACAGGGCTGTCGATGCCACCGGAAAGCAGAAGAAGCCCCTTGCCGCTTACACCAACAGGAAGACCACGACCGGTTTTCTTCTGGGCGCAATATACGTAGGCCTTGTCACGGACCTCAACATTGATGACACAGTCAGGATGCTTTACATCAACATCCATTGTTCCGTCGTCAAAAAGAATTCCCGCAGCCTGAATACAGATTTCATAGGAATTCAATGGAAAATCCTTGTCCTCACGACGGGCATCAATTTTAAATGTCCTGGCTCCAAGTTCCTTTGCCTTGAGTCCCTCAACACGAACAGCTTCAGTAATGGCTTCCATGGTTTTCTCAACATTCTGAACCTTGGCCCACCCAGTGATACCAAGAAGATGATCAAGGGCAAATTCAACGGCACCACACGAATCCTTTGTACAGTGGACATAAAGACGTCCCGTAAGAACCTTCACTTTTGCGTCCGCTGTTTCAAGGGCAGTACGAAGATTGTTCACAAGCTGTTTTTCAAAAGTCTTGATGTTGCTTCCCTTGAGTGTAAGCTCCCCTACTTTTCCAAGATAGGTTTCTGTATAAACTGAAAAATCGATTTCTTTTTTGTGTCTGTTTTCCTTGTTTCTCATTTCTAATACCTTATTGAAACCCCGCAATTGAAGTAGAGATTCGTTTTATCGCAAAGCCCATCTTCCCAGGCTTTTCGAGCAGATTCAACGCTCTGTCCCGTTCCGCCAGGGAACATCTCATTGCCGACTCCGTAATTGTGTATATACTCAAAGTCAAAACCTGCCTTGAGGCTGACCATGGATCCCCTTTCATTCTTATAAAGCTCATATTCGGCATCAGTTCCAAAATGGAAAGTTGTCATGATGTGATCCTGGTTGAGGAAATTAAGGTGGGTCCAGGCTGTGTCGACATGCTTTCCAAGTTGTCCGTCAGGATTTGAAAACATGGAATGGGTGTAGATGGAACCATCCGTTGCGTATGTTCCTGCCTCGGCCTTCAGGTATTCAAGGGCCTCTGCTTCCGTGAGGGATTCACAGATGTTGGCATGGCGCGACAAGGATGTGCGGACATTGAATTTCAATTTTGACGTTGGTCTTATGTCAAAGGAAAGTTCAATGGCATCACTGTTTGGTTCATACTGCGAGCCGATCTTGATTCCATTGTTTGTATAGTTCTGGTAATTTCTGATACCAGGCTTTATGACAGCATTGTTTGAGTTCCGGTCATATTCCCAATGGCTGTAGGTATATGGAGTCACGAAGACATAATCCAGAATGACTTTGCTGAAAAAGCTTTGCTCCGGAGTCCAGATAAATCCTGTACGCGCTGCCACACGGTACTTGGCATCAAAGTTGAATTTGAAGAATTCATCCACATCAAAATCATCAACCATGATTTCGCTGGCCCAGGAAAGACCTTTGAAAGGTTTCACGTTGAAGGAAAGTCCCATGAACACGCCGTCGCCGGCTCCTGTAAGTTCCTGGGAAATCATGTATGGAACTGGAAGCACAGTGCAGATGTCAAATCGGTTTCCAATAATGACGGTTTCAAAGAAAGAAAAATCAAACCATTCGTTCACATCATAGGAGATGGAATGAAAGCCCAGAAGCTTTCCAGAATCGAGGCTGCCGATATTTCCGTCATAGGACGATGTGGCTCCAAGCATGGAGATCATCTGGGTATAGGAAAGTCTACCCTTAAGCCAAGTAAGGGACATGTTTGTTGAATGGAAACGGTTGTCATTCAATACGATGCCCTGTCCAAGGTAATTTCCATATCCGCTTCTGTACATTCCGCCCTGAAAGAAAAGATCCTTTGACCCATAGGCAACGGCGGTATTTACATCAAGATACATGGTGCACGGACCGAATTTCGCAGGGTCATAGATCGCATCATGGGACGGAAAAGAATTCTCCGGCATGAAATCCCTTTCAGGATCAGGGGCGATGGTCATTCCGATTTCATATCCCATGGAAGCCATGTCAGTTCCGTCGAAAAGGGAAAGATCACCTTCTATGCCAGGACAGATATAGACATTCTTTCCAAAGTCGTTTTCCTTATTTCCATTTTTCTTTTCAGATTCATATTTCATCATTCCATCTACATCGAGATAGGCATAAAGTTTTTTTCCGGTCATGCGCTCATAGACAGAAGCGGCATATTCTCTGTCGCTTTCAGTTCCGTTTTCAAGAACCTGGTCCAAGATGTCCTTTATGTTCTGGACAGGATAAGGACGCATCGGAGGAAGCTGGGTTATGACTCCACGGCTCTTCCAGCTGTACGCAAGGCAATAAAAATCATCAGACGGATCCACAGAAACCTGTGAAAAAAGACATGAAAGAGCCAAACCAAACAATACTAAACATACAAATAATTTTTTCATATTTTTTCCCGGTTAAAAAAATTTCTTTGAAACGGATACTGCAATCTCAAAGCCACTCTTAGTCCTACCTGACTGGTTTCCATAATTGGTGACGTGGGTATAAGAAGGCTGAATCATGAAAGTCAAATTTTCAACAGGTGTCAAAGTTCCTCTCAATGAAATTCTATTTACATATTCAATGTGACTTCCATGAGGCGTACTGTACTCCTGCCTTTTCTTTGCATCATCAGAAGATCCGGTGGAATCAACCTTGCCGTCATTGTCCCTGGACGGATAAGGCCACTTGCTGTATTTTGAGTCGGATGAGGAAGCCACTGAATCTGACTCCGGCATCTTGTCCCTGTTTTTCCAGTTCCAGTCAAGATTCCGGAAAATCTTGTTTCCGGAATATTCACCACAGGCTTTGAACACATAATCCAAAGTAACAGACCAGACACCAGCCTTTTCATAACCGATGGAAAGTTCACCGCCAGCGGTGTCAGGGCCCCACGGAGTTCCGTACCATTCAGTATAGAAATCATCCTGCATTGGACCTGTAAGATCCTGATAATAACGGACGAGTGACCAGGCAGGACTTGCCTTTATGTACATGTAGGGATCAGTGTAGGTTCCCTCGACCCAGACATGGAAAGTTCCATCTCCATGAGGAATGAAAAATTCAGCACCAGCCTGGAAGCCGAATCCCCTAGGAGTAACATCATTTTCATCATCGGATTCGTTGGGCATCTGGAACTGGTCCATCACGAATATCCCATATAGCCTGGAATTTCTTGCAGGAGTGAAATCAACTTTCAAAGACATATAGTCACAGGTATTGCTTTCCCCGCCTTCACGACGAGTTTCATAATCCTTCCATGCGGCAAATCCATGAAAAATATTCCATGGAGCAAGATAGCGCAATTCCAAAGGTGCATAGACGAAAAGACTTTCCCTTGCCGTCAGCTGAAGTCTGTCAAAGAGGATGGCCGCAATCTCGTGGCTGTACATGTATCTGTCAGGGTTGAACTGGTTCACGTCCAGCCTGTATCTGAAATTTGAAGAATATATCGAAAGGTCGGCATAGGTGCTTCCCGTAAAGTATTCGCTCTGTGTAACGCTACCAGACAAAGACCTGTTGAAACACGACGGCATGGTTCCATAGATAAAAGAAAAGCCTGTTTTTTCAGTGATCCTATGACCAGATGCAAAATAATAGTCATGCGGGAAATTCAGGTCAATTCCGTCAACATCCAGTGGGATATTAGTGTAGTTGTCATCCTTGATCTTATAGCCCTGTGTAATTCCTACCCTTCCGTCCATGGACATGGCACACCAGTCTCCGAGAACGATCTTCAAAGGAAGATAGACAAAAGGCTTCTGTCTGTAATAGTCATATACCCAGTCCAGATCATCTTCAGTTTTATAGTAGCCTTCAAGGTTTACATCAAGTTCTGCCTGGAGTTTAAGAAGTTCATGGCCAAAAGAAAGATGAGAATCATAGGAAATGTACTGCCGGATCCTGTCATAGTGGCGCATCGCATCAGCCGAAAGACTTTCATGGTCGACGGCATCAAGATGGCATTCAACTTCCTCCAGTGTCATGGGAGCGTGAAAGACAAAATCTGTTCTACCCTGATCCATGACAACGCGGGAAAGTGAATCAAAGATCCAGCTGCCTGCTCCTACGACTTCCTGAGAGCTGCGTCCATACAATGATGAAAAAACACTGACAAAAGCAAGCAATGCAAGTGGGAATTTAAATTTTCTTTTCATATCACACCGTTTTTTTTAATTTAAAGTCACCGAATCAACGGCTTTCTGAAGTTCCTTTGAAGTCAATTTTTTTGGGAAAGTATCAAGGACCTTCTGATAGAAGGCCACAGTTCTTTTTCCATGAAGTTCAAGAGTAAATCTTCTGGACACTTCAACAGCCTTCTTTCCCATCCTTTCGCACAACTCGGGATCATCCACCAGCTTTAGGATCAAATCATCCATGTCTTCATCAGTCTCTGCAAAATATCCGTCTTCACCAGGAAAGATGGTATCGTAAAAACTTGTATCACGCCTGCAGACACAAGGAAGTCCAAGGGAAAGCGCCTCAAGAATTGTCATGGAATGCATTTCCGAAAGGGATGCTGTTATAAAAACATCACCGATTGAATAATACTGGTAAACCTTGTTCCAGTCGACAAATCCGGTAAAAATAATTTTGTCGCCAAGGCCTTCATCCGCAACATTTTTCTGAAGAATGTCCAAAGCTCCGCCTGCACCGACAAAAACCATTTTCACATTCTGCCTTGCGTACAAAACCCTGATTATCACTTCAAGCAGTTCAACAAGCCTTTTCTCTTCGACAACCCTGCCGACGTAAAGAAGCACCCTGTCGTTTTTTCCAATTCCGAGACTTTTCCTAAGCTGCTTTTTTTCCCTGTCACTAAACTCCTGGCCGGAAAATTTCTGTGCGTCTATGGCATTGGGAATTATGGCGCTTGGAGTTTTTGGATGCATATAAGGCCTGTTGAAATAGTCATTGGCCTTTTTCGAAACATTGATGAAAGCATAAAATTTTCTCAACAGGTTCTTTTCAGTTTTCCTGATTATTTTGTGAGGGATAAAACGTCCCAAAGGGAAATAGTATCTATAATAGTCTTCCCACATGGTGTGGGTTGAAGCAATCACTGGAATCTTGAGTTTTCTGCCAACAACCTTTGCGGCATGTCCTATGAAAAATTCCGTATGGGAATGGATCAACTCAACTTTATGGCTCTTGCAGAATTCAATGATTTTTTCTCTTGTTGGAATTGCAAGATACAGGTCGTCACCCACTGGAGACGGAATCGCCCTGATTCTGAGAATGTTTGGATCTTCCGTATTGCTGTGCCTGAGGCCTCTTTCAGAAACTGTAACGACGACAACATGATGGCCCATGTCCTGAAGAATTTTCCTCAGCTGGATTACAACAGTGACAACACCGTTTTTTGTCGGAAGATAGCTATCCGAAAATAACGCGATATTCATAGTCTTATGATTTTATTTTATACGCAATATTTGTGCAAGCACAGTGAAATATGAAAGTTCCGGTACCGGCAGAGTACGTCACACTTCCTATTTTCAGCCATAACCTTTATAATAATGCCATGACATCAGACGAAAAAAACACCATCTATGATTTTCTGAAAACCACATCTTCCTGGGCTTACGGCTATTCGTCCCCTAAATTTGCGGAAGATGACATTGTATTTGATGATGATGTCATTGAATTTGTCGAGGCACCAGTTCCACAGGCGGAACCAATGAAAGCCCAGGCGGACAAGGCTAGTCCTTCAGCTGCCGTCACTGAAATTGCTTCACAAAAGAAAGAGGAAACCGACACTGCCGAGACAACGGAAACAGCCCCTGAAAATTCTGACAGACCTCAGCCCACAGGCGGAATCCCCCTTGAGACAGTCAAAGCCAAAATTGACGCCTGCCACAACTGCATTCTTGCAAACACAAGGACAAATACAGTTCCGGGTGAAGGAGTAGAAGCTCCGTATGTAATGGTCATCGGCGAAGGACCAGGTGAAGATGAAGACAAGTCCGGACGTCCCTTTGTCGGCAAGGCAGGACAGCTTCTGGACAAGATGCTTGCCGCCATCGGTCTTGGACGCAACGCAAACTGCTACATCGCAAACATCGTAAAATGCCGTCCTCCAATGAACCGCACACCGATGCCTGATGAAGCTGCCGCATGCGCTGGATTTCTTCAGGCACAGATACACCTTCTCAAGCCCCAGTTCATCCTTGCAATGGGTCGAACTGCAGTTCAAAACCTGCTCCATACAAACACGGGAATAAACACACTCCGCGGACAATGGCTTGAGTTTCAGTTTGGAAATGAAAAGATTCCGCTGATGGCCACATTCCATCCAAGTGCACTTCTACGCGACGAACGTCTGAAGGCACCGGCATGGCAGGATCTTAAGAAATTCCGGGAAAAACTCCTGGCAACAAAACCTGACTACGCAGAAATTTTCTACAGCCAGCAGAACGCATCACGTCAGTAAAAATATGAGTGAAACAAAACAAAGATACATCAATGTTGTCCTCAACGTGCCTCTAAACCAGGCCTTCACCTACAGGGAACCACCTGAAAGTGACAGACAGCCACTTCCAAAAAATCCATTCGGCTACAGAGTCGAGGTGAAATTCGGCAACAGAAAAACAACGGGCTTTGTTACAGGTGTCTATGACCAGCTTCCCAAAGACTGTGCCGTAGGTGAGGAAAAAATCAGAAGTGCCCTGAGATATATCGACAGTGAAAACCTTCTCACAGAGGAACTCTACTCGCTTGCAACTTTCATGAGCGCTTATTACATTGCCCCGATAGGTGAATGTGTCTTTGCCATGATCCCGTCCGGAAAAAGGGAAACTGAAATTCCAGGTTTTTCTTTCTTTCAGGATGAAAAAGGTTTTGAGAAAAAAGAACTCAGCAACGAGCAGAAAACTGCAGTTGATGGTATCCTCGCGGAAAAGAACCGCAATCATTTTCACTATCTCTACGGAACAACTGGAAGCGGCAAAACGGAAGTATTTCTCACCTGTGCAGACCGGGTCATGCAGGAAGGCAAAGGCGTAATCTATCTTGTACCTGAGATCGGTTTGACACCGCAGGTTGTGGAAGCTGTCCGCAACCGTTTTGGAAACACGGCGGCAGTCCTCCATTCAGAACTCACACCAAGCCAGAGACTTGGTGAATGGAAAAGAATACTTCACAGGGAAGCACGTGTAATCATCGGAGCCAGAAGCGCAATATTCGCACCGGTACCTGATCTTGGTCTTGTGATCATCGATGAGGAACACGACTCATCATACAAATCAGGCTCATCCCCACGGTATCATGCAAGGCAGATCGCAATGCTAAGATGTTCCCGCGGGGGGATACCGTTGATCATGGGATCAGCAACACCATCTCTGGAAGCCTGGCATTCAATGGGTGAAGGGAAAATCCTGAAGCACACTTTGACAAGGAGGCTGGCAGGAGGCGCAGCTCCAAAGATCGAATGCGTAAACCTTAGTGCGGAGGCGAACGGTGAAAGCTGCATCTCAAGAAAACTGAATTCTGAGATTGCTCAGACCGTCGCAGAAAAGAAACAGTCCATACTCTTTTTAAATAGACGCGGATTCACCCATTTTTTCAGATGCGCCTCCTGCGGTTTTGAACTCAAGTGCAAAAACTGTTCAGTTGCCCTTACCTATCATAAGACGGAAAACAAATTGAGGTGCCACTACTGCGGTTACAGCGCCGCTCCTCCACAGCAGTGCCCGGAATGCGGATCACTGGACATTGGATACTCCGGTTTTGGAACTGAATACATAGAAAGTGAAGTAAAGGCAAAATTTCCCAACGCGAAAGTCATCAGAGCAGATACTGATTCACTGCATCACAAGGGAGAACTTCAGGAACGTTTTGATTCTTTCAGAAAAGGAGATGCCGACATTCTTCTTGGAACCCAGATGGTGGCAAAGGGACTTAATTTTCCAAACCTCAAGCTGGTCGGTGTCGTTCTTGCGGACACATCGCTGCATCTTCCGGATTTTCGTGCGGCAGAAAAAACTTTTGCACTCATAACCCAGGTTGCAGGCAGAGCCGGAAGATTTTTTCCTGATGGTAAAGTAATCGTCCAAAGCTACAGTCCGGAACGTGATGCCATATCCTTTGCCGTCCGTGGTGATACCGCAGGCTTTTATAAAAAAGAACTGGAGATGAGACGCCTTCTGGGATTTCCTCCATTTACAAGACTTCTGCGACTGGTTTTCAGATCGGCTGTTCCACAGGCAGCGGAAGTTGCCGCTGACGCAGGTGCAAGGATACTTGCAAAAAGAGCCGCATCAGATGTAGAAATTCTTGGACCTGCCGAGTGCCCGTTGAACATGGTCGGTGGCAATTACAGATACCAGATACTCCTCAGAAGCAGCAGCATAAAATCATTGCAGGAAGCGGCAAAAAACCTTGTGTGGGGTTACAAGACTCCTAAAGATGTATACATTGAGGTTGATGTTGATCCGGTCAACATGATGTAGACCTGCCGGAAATATTCTGAAACCTGTCATGGCGGACAGGACCGTCATAGAAAATTTCCCAGAGGAAAAGTCCGGTTGCAGGCGCAGTCGTCAGAGCACGGCTTCTGTCATGGCTTTCAAGGATTTCCCGGAAATATTTTCCGTCATAACCTTTCTTTTCACATTCTATGATGGTTCCGGTTATTGAGCGGACCATTTTCCACAGGAAGGCGTTTGCCTGAATCTCAAAGACAAGAAGTCCCTTTTCCTCATCCTTCCAGTAAAAAAAGGCATTCTCAAGATAACGCATGGTGGAAAGGCTCTGGTCACCGCTTGCGGCAAAAGTCGCACAGTCAATCTCTCCCCTGAGGCATGAAGCCATGTCATTCAAGACCAGAATATCCGGCCTGCGTGGAATATACCATCTGTAACGGCTTTCATCAGCAAAGGGATAGTTTTCACACTGGATGAAATATCTGTATTTTCTGCTTGTGGCACTGAAACGGCTGTTGAATTCCATATCCTTTTCAACCACATCCATGATCCTTATGTCAGGCGGAAGAAGTCCGTTCAATGCGCGAAGATAGTTTTCCCTTTTTATGCCGTCAACGGGAGAAATAAAATTCGCAGCCTGAGCAGCAGCATGAACTCCGCTGTCAGTCCTGCCGGAACCATAAAGTTTGATGGATGTTCCAAGCATTTTCTGCAGAGCCTTTTCTATTTCACCCTGCACTGTCCTGACCGGCATCCCGGCATCAGATTTATCCTGACGCTGCCATCCGCAGAAATCAGTTCCGTCGTAGGAAACAGTAAGAAGAATGTTAGTCATCGTCGCCAAAAATATTGTTTGACGAAAGTTCTGCAGACATCTTGTCGTAAAGATCCCTTGCAACTTCCAGAAGAGGACCTGGTTTTGCCTTGCTGGATTTTCCGAGACCGAAAATTCTTGCAATGGCCTTTTTGCTGTCCTCAAGCTTCTTCAATCTCAACTGAAGGTTTTCATGCTGACCATATTTGAATTCCAGAAGTCCTGAAAGATAAATGATTCCGTCGTATCCGTAATTTTTGTCTGTATCAGGACCAAAATGAGAAACAGATTCTATGGATTCGATTCTTCCAGTTTCATTGATCAATGTCTGCTGATAAAAAAACAATGCCTTTCTGTAAAACACCTGGGCAATATAGTCGTAGTTATGGCCAGGACTGACATGATCGATATCCTGACAAAGCCATGCAAGTCTAAGTGCGATTTCACCTTTCTTGAAAGTCGGAGAATAGGCAATATCCACCTTCTCATAGCACATAAGGGCAAGATAGTACATGGCAGCACCATCATAGAGAGTTCTTTCATCGTAAATATTAAAGTGAGGGAAAATAGTCTCACAGGCCTTTATTCTCTTTTCGGAAGATTCTGCAAGACGGTCAAAAGTCGCTCCATCCTTGATTGATTTAAAATCCTTCCAGAACAAAGCTGTATGACAGTTTGGACAGCATCCAATTTCATAGATCAGTGGATAGACACGTCCGAATTTCTTCGATGGTTCATAGTTTCTATGGAGCTCGTCAGTAAGGTTGCCGGCAATTGTTCTACCACCACCTTGATGCATCACTTCCTGTCTGAATGTTTTCTGACATACAGGACAAAGCATGTCTTCTTTTGCCCAATATGAAACGGCAGGTTTCTTAGGTCCCTCATCCATTGAGAAAGCCTTGCTGATGTTGCTTCTAGCCATCCGTATCCCCCATTATATTTCTATTTCAAGATCTCTATTATCACATTGGCTACAGCATATTCCTTTTCATGACTGATTGAAACATGAATCCTGTAGTCCTTACCGCACATTTTCTCGACAGTCTCCAAAGCCTTGCCCGTAACATGGAACACAGGTTTCCCAAGTCCATCAGGCGCAACATATACCTCGTTCAGATTGAATCCACTGATTCCTGTTCCAAGAGCCTTTGAAAAAGCTTCCTTGGCGGCAAAGCGGCCTGCATAGAATTCACATTTTCTTTTCTCAGAGGCAGTGTCACCGGCTCTTTCATTGGGATTGAAAAAACGTTCTATGAAAAGCGACTCTTCACCAACCCACTTTTTGAAACGTGAAATCTCAACTATGTCGCAGCCTGTTCCAAAAATCATCAGTTCACATCTCCGGAATCGGCAGCCGGATTTTTCAAGACTTCTGAATTTGCATCAATATCATTTTCGGAACTTTTCTCTTCTTTTTTGACAATTTCCAGGGTAACTTCATTCTTTGAAATCTGAGCAAGAGTGTATGCCGGAGAAAGCTCGACAATGACCGGAACAGTATAAATTCCAGGCTGAGTTATGAAAGAAAGATCCGCATAGACACTCATGTTTTTCAAACTGAACTTTTCAATATCAAGAACATTACCTTCGATAACGACGTTGACATTTTCCGTCTCACCTGCAATCGAGAATTCCTCAACAAGTGAATTGAACTTTACCTCAACGTCTTCTATTTCCTTTACCATTGCCTCAGAAACAATCGGAACAGAAACCTTCACAACATTTTCGTCCATGAATGACACGTAGGAATTTGGATTCACCGCCTTGAGCACCTTTGACACCAAGAATTCAGCGCCATCGATATTCACGGAACCAACCTGGATTTCACTTATCTCGTCCAGCATGAACTGAGGACCTGAAATGAAGATGTGGGACGGTTCTATCTTTGCGCCAAGAGCCTTGTATCCGTGTGCAGGAGTTCCGTAGACGGAAGTTTTAAGCGGAACAAGTTTCATGGCCTTCTTCTGGATTTCAAAATGAATGCTGTCTGGCACTACAGTTATCTCAAGAGGATCAAGATCAAGCTGGACAAGTTTTTCCGAAAGATCAACGCAGACAGGAAAGTTCCAGTTGCCTTCCTTGGTACGCGAAGAAATATCGACGTAAGCCTCAAGATCATGCTCCGTAATCTGAGAGATCTTCTCGCGTCTTGTACGGATCTTTACCTTTATGTATTTATCCTTCTGCAGTCCATCCACAGGAAGCATATTTCCTTCCTTTCGCACATCAAGAGGAACTGAAAAAGTTTTCGTTTCAAGAAGAGAAATCTGATGGAAAAAATATATCATGGCCGCAAGGATAAAGCAGATGGCTTTAACCGGCCAGTTGTTAATCAGCTTTTCCAGTAATGGTTTTGTGTTCATCAATAGTGTCCTCAATGATCTGCTGGTCAGGAGTGATGTCCAGCTGTCTTTCAAGAATTCTTGTCACCTGCTCCGATGTCAGGTCATAGTGAAGCTTTGAATCATAGGCAAGGGAAAAGGCGCCTGTTTCCTCACTGACAATGAGGATGACACAGTCAGTCACTTCGCTCAGACCCAGGGCAGCTCTGTGGCGTGTTCCGAAAGTCTTCTTGATGTCATACTGCTCGCTGACAGGCAGAAAGCAGCCTGCGGAAAGAATCTTGTTTCCCTTGATGAAGCAGGCGCCGTCATGAAGCGGAGTATTATGCCCGAATATGGTAACAAGAAGATTGGAAGAAAGATCCGCATTCATCTTCGTTCCGGTCTCAAGAAAATTGTCGACCTTGGTATGACGGACAAAACAGACAAGCATTCCTCTTTTCTGTTTTGAAAGCATTTCTGCGGCAATCAACACGGAATCGACATAGGTGTGTTTTGCTCTTGAACCAACGGTAAACCATCTGCCCTGTCCAAGCTTTAGAAAGACTTTTCTTAGTTCCGGCTGGAAGACAATGGCAAAGACAAGAACCAGTCCAGGCGCAAGAGTTGAGAAAATCCACATCATCGTCTTGAGCTGGAAAATCACAGCGACAGCGTATGCTATTATGACGATGACGGCAGACTTGATGATCTGGACGGCGTTTGTCTGGCTTATGATCTGATAGACCTTGTACAAAAGGAACGTAAGGATGCCTATGTCAAGGACAGGTCTTATTCCGTCATATATCTTCAATAAAGTGGAAAACTGATTCATAATTTATAGAAGAGATTTTAACACAGCAAAAGTATCAAGGCAAGGAGCACAGTCATGGACACGGACCATGAAGGCTCCGTTCAGGACGGAAACAAGGTCGGCCGCAAGAGTTCCGTAGAGCCTGTCTGAAACATCACGACCTGTCATCTGACCTATGCATGTCTTCCGCGACAGGGCCATGAGGACCGGATACTTTCCACGGCATAAAGAGCCGCATTTTTTTATGAGCTGTATGTTGCCATCCAGATCCTTGCCAAAACCGACACCAGGATCAACAATGATCTTTTCTTTTTTTATTCCGCATGAGATGGCATAATCCGCCCTTTCTTCAAGATATGAGCTGACTTCCTCAAAAACGTTTCCGTAGGAAGTATGATCCTGCATCGTGACGGGAATTCCCTTCTTGTGCATGAGAATCACCGGAATATCTTTTTCCGCGCAGAAACCGGCCATCTCCCTGTCATCTTCAAGGGCGGACACATCGTTGAGGATATCGGCGCCAGCATTGAAGGCTTCCTTCATCACGGAAAGTTTTCTTGTATCTATGGAAATCGGTATATCGCTATGCTTTCGAATCTCCTCAACAAGAGGAACAACGCGGCGGATCTCTTCTTCCGCATCAACATACAAGGAACCAGGTCTTGTGGATTCTCCTCCGATGTCGAGAAGATCCGCTCCCTCGTCGATCATCTTGAGCGCACGGTCCAATCCCCCACGGCTGCCGTCAAAGAAACTGTCAGGAGTAGCATTTACTATGGCCATGATGAAGGCGGGGTTTTCAGTAATGATTTTTCTGTCACGCAGAACAAGTTCTTTCATAAGCCCATCTCACCCAAGTATTTCTTTTGCGGCACGGCAAAGATCGTCAGGACCAAGACCAGCATCCTCCAGGATCTGCATTCTTGAACCGTTGCTTACAAAGCGGTCCGGGAAAGCAAGAACCTTGATTCCTGGATTTCCTTGAAGTCCGTTTTTCTTCACAAGGCCTTCGATGTATTCACCTGCACCACCGATCTTCACTCCGTCTTCGACACACAGAATTCCGTCATAGCCTGAAGCAAGTTCAAGAAAATGCTTTTCATCAAACGGCTTGAGGAACCTGAGGGAATAAATGTCAGATACGATTCCGTCCATCAGAAGTGAACGGCATGCAGTCAATGTTTCCGCAAAAATGCTTCCAGTGCAGACAAAGAGGATTTTCTTCATGGACAGACGGCTGTTTTCCGCGTACTGCCCCGCAACGGAAGGTGAATATTCGTCACAGGTGACAAGAACGCCACGTCCTTCTTCAACAGGGTTTGAAAAACTTTCAAGTTCCGTAGGGCATGTCATTTTTGGCCAGCGTATGACCACCGGACCATCAGTGCCGTCTACTGCATAGTCAAGACACAGGTCCATGTCAGTTTTTGTCGCCACAGTAAGAAACTTGATGTTAGGTATGGAACGAAGCAGTGAAATGTCGAAAATTCCCTGGTGTGTCTCTCCGTCACTTGGAACCGCACCGGCACGGTCAAGGGCGATTATGCAGTGTCTGTTCTGCAAGGCAATGTCTTCAATGATCTGGTCCACGGAACGCTGTATGAAAGTGGAATAGATCGCCACCACAGGAACAAGTCCTCCGGCACAAAGCCCACCGGCAAAGGTAACCGCATGTTCCTCGGCAATTCCAACGTCAAAAAAACGTTCCGGATATTTTCTGGAAAAGGCATCAAGTCCCGTCCCCTTGGACATGGCGGCTGTAATGGCAGCGATTTTTCCGTTCCGGCTGCCAAGCTCAACCATTTTGTTTGAGAAATTCTCGGTGAAGCTAAGGTTGTCAAATTTCTCCACAAGACCTTCGCTTGTATTGAAAGGACCAACTCCGTGAAAGGCAGACGGATTGTTTTCGGCAGGAGAATAACCTTTACCCTTCTTGGTCACGACATGGATCACAACAGGACGCGGAATACGCTTTGCCTTCTCAAAGACCTTCACCATGGCTTCAATGTCATGGCCGTCGAGCGGACCTACATATTCAAATCCCAGGTCAACAAAGAGATTGTTGGTAAGGAACAGGCCCTTTATTCCCCTCTTGAACCTGAACACCAGTTTCCCGATCCTTGTGTTGAAATATGGAATTCTGTCGATGATCCGGTCCACCGTATGCCTGAAACCGTGGTATGTGCATGTAAATGTAAGCCTTGAAAGATACCGGGAGAAACTGCCCACGTTCTTGTCGATGGACATCTGGTTGTCATTGACGACGACAATGAGATTCTCTGCAAGCTGTCCTGCATGGCTCAATCCCTCGAAAGCCATCCCGCCTGTAAGGGCACCGTCCCCTATGACAGCTATGACCTTGTCGTTACGGCCCTGGATCTTCCATGATGCAAGGAGACCAAGGGCTGACGAGATGGATGAGGATGCATGACCTGCATCAAAATAGTCATGCTCACTTTCACGGATCTTTGTAAATCCTGAAATTCCATCCTTGAGGCGTACAGTGGAAAATTCCTCACATCGCCCCGTAAGGATCTTATGTGGATAGCACTGGTGGCTCACATCCCAAACTATGGCATCCTTCGGACTGTTGAAGACCTTGTGCAAGGCTATGGTAAGTTCCACCACACCCAGATTGCTTGCAAGGTGGCCTCCGTTTTTACCGACCACTTCTATGATTTTCGAACGTATTTCCGAGGCAAGTGACTTGAGAGATTTTTTTGACAATGATTTTATATCTTCCGGTGAATGAATGCTGTGCAAAATCACTTCATGAACTCCCTGATTTTTAAATGATGATCCGGCATGCATTTCCAAAAACCGGAGAAGGTAAAAAAAAGACCGCAGTCAATATAAACAACCGCGGTCTTCATCAAAAAAGGCCCTTCGCATTAAGCTGCATTGCAATTTCTCACAATGTCACTTACTTGCTCTTATGGCGATTTTTTCTAAGCTTCTTCTTACGCTTATGTGTCGCAATCTTTGCGCGCTTTCTTTTCTTACCACAAGGCATGAGTAGAACTCCTTAAATTTAAGTTTTTATATTATCCAAATTTTCACCGAGAGTGTCAACACATATTTCCCTTGTAATGTCTCCAATCAATGGTTTTCAGGCCATATTTTTCCAGGCGGAACTCCCCCGGCCCCATTGTTTACAATTTCACATATATTTGGTAACTTTCTTTCCATGAAACAAAACGTCGGCGACTATTCATTCGAGTACAAAAAAAAGCAGCAGAGAATCTACAACAACGCGATCATCCTTCTGGTTTCGGTATTTCTGTTCCTTACACTTTTCCTGAATTTCATACTTTTTTCCGTCTATACGAATTCCTCTTCGATGGAGACGGACATTTCCAAAGACGGTGTATCCTTCGTATGCCCTTTCCTGCGCAAGCCGGAACGAGGCCAGGTGGTATACATTTCCCCGATGGACAGTGAAAGGATCCCTCTCTACAAAAGTGCGGTCAATGCGGTAGTAAGTTTCTTCACGCTTCAGAAATACAAGCCTTTCGGCAGCAGCACGCGCATGACAGGAAAGAACTCCATCAGACGCGTGGTTGCCCTTCCAGGAGACAGCTACTACATGAAGGATTATGTGCTCTACGTAAAGCCTGCCGGAGAAAACTACTATCTTACGGAATTCGAGCTTGCATCAAAGCCCTACAACATAAGGATCTATTCCGTACCTGTTGAATGGGACGGGATGGGGTGTTCCGGTTTCATGAGCGAAAGCAAGCTTGAGGCCGGGGAATATTTTGTTCTTGCCGACAACCGCATCGAAGGGCTTGATTCAAGAGTATACGGTGCAGTCAGATCCGACAGAATCAAAGGCCGTGTTCTTTTCCAGATCTTCCCGTTCAACAAAATGAAACTTTTCTAGCAGATGAACTGCGCCCTGTACATCCACGTTCCTTTCTGCGTGCAAAAGTGCGACTACTGTGATTTTTTTTCCTCCACCGGCTATGGAGCCGTCAGCGATGAATACATCGATGCCCTTGTCAGCGAGGAGCTCCATTATGCCAGTCTTTACGGAATAGATTGCTGGAAGACAGTCTATATGGGAGGCGGAACTCCAAGCCTTCTTTCCCCGTTCCAGATCAGCCGTTTTTTTTCATCCATTTCAGAAAGGATTTCACCTTCCGTGACCGAAGAAATCACCATGGAGATGAATCCGGAAACCGTCACCGCCGACAGGCTCAAGGCTGCCCATGACAGCGGAGTCACAAGACTTTCCATTGGTATACAGAGCTTCAACGACAGCGCCCTCAAGGCCATAAACAGGCACTGTACATCCCGTAACGCGGAAAATTGCCTGGAACTCGTAAAGAAACACTGGAAAAGCCAGCTGAACCTTGACGCCATCGCAGGACTGCCGGTGCAGGACGACCAGCAGTTCATGGAATCCCTTGAAAAGATCGCATACTATGACCCTGACCATGTTTCCCTCTATACCCTCACCGTGGAAGAAGGAACACCGCTTCATGACAGAATTGAAAAAGGACAGGTTGAATTTGACTTCGACAGGGCCGATTCCCAATGGCTTGAAGGAAGGGATTTCCTTGAGTCAAAGGGCTACAGGCAGTACGAGGTGTCCAATTTCGCAAAGGAAGGAAAAGAAAGCCGGCACAACATGACCTACTGGAGGCAGCAGGATTATGTAGGAATCGGAGCCGCAGCTTCCGGAACCATCTATGGCGGCGAAAAGCTTAGATGGACAAACACCCGGAACATAAAGGACTATGTCACCTGCTGGAACACCCGTAAAGACGCATGCGCACCTGGAGTTCCCCTTGAAAAAGAAATTCTTACAGACGACATACTTGAATTCGAATTCATCATGATGGGACTTCGCACCCTTGAAGGAATAAACTCCGCCGTCTACAGAGAAAGATATTCACATGTCGCCCCCTGGAAAGGAAACCTTGCCCTGCGTCTTGGTAAGGGAAAAGGTCCCTGGGAAAATTTCACCGGCCTTGGAATGACAAAAGAGAAAATTGAGAAAGACGGATCAACGACCTACGCCCTCAACTCCAGCGGAATACTCTTCCTCAACAGACTGCTCACGGAACTCATCTGATCAAAACCTCCATGCAAAGATACCTTCTCCCCCACGGAACATTTGAACATTTTCCGGAATTACTGTATATTTTATAAGTTATGGAAGAAACTGGAAAAGTCATCGCAACAAACAGAAAGGCTCGATTCAATTACACCGTGACGGACACCTATGAATGTGGAATTGTCCTTGAGGGCACCGAGGTAAAATCCGTAAAGTCGGGAAACATTTCATTCACCGACAGTTTTGCCCTTCTGGAAAAAGGCGAGGTATGGCTCCAGAATTTCCACATTTCTGAATATTCATATTCATCGGTTTTCAACCACGATCCTGACAGAAAGAAAAAACTTCTGCTTCATCGTGAGGAAATAAAAAGACTCCAGAGAAAGGTTGATGAAAAGGGGTTCACACTTGTTCCGCTTGACTTCTACCTTAAGAACGGACTTGTAAAAGTCAGGCTTGGACTGTGCAAAGGAAAGAAGGAGTTTGACAAACGTGCCGACATAAAGGACAGGGACGTCAAACGTGAGATTGCCCGCGAGTTCAGAAACAGGCAGGACGGCTAGAGGTTTTATTTGAACAGGAAATTTGCTGCTGCAATTATTTCTATTCTCATATCACTGGCATTTTCATTTGCCGAGACCGTGGATTTTTATGCCACTGTCTCATCGTCTGCAGACGACAACATGATCAAAATGACCACAGACCTTCTTTTCACCCAGTTCCAGTCCATGGACGGCTATTCCGTTGTCGACAGGAGATCGGAATCCTTTACATCTCCGGCCGGAACAAAAAACATCGCGTTCTATGCCGAAGTCCAGGAAGACACCGACGGCAAATGGATCTGCACCCTCAATGCCTTCAGAAACGAACGAAACTTCAGCTTCACGAAAAAATACGATACCTACTACAAAATTCTTCTGGACTCAAAGGCTTCCCTTGAAAACCTGATGCTCAACCTTTCCGGAAACATCCCTATGCCGGAACAGTCAGACACGGAGACGGCAGCAGAGACAAAAGGCGAAGAGGAAGAAAAGAAAGCAGCTGACAGGTCAAAAAACCAGGCCATGGACATGCTTGCCGGCACCTGGTCAGGAGAAGAACTTATCGAAAAGATCCTCATCCTAAGGGGCGGCAGAGGCTTCATCGTGTTCAAGAACGGAGCCAGCATGACCATTTCGGTCTCGATAGAAGGCGAATCGGTCACGGTGAAACAGTACGGAAAATCAAATGCTTCTTTCTTCCCGGAACTGCCACGTCAGGAGGCTCTGAAGATCGCCGCCACAGCAAGTCCCATCGAATGGAAGCTGAAACTTGACGGAAACACTCTGGCCGGAACAAAAAAAACCCTCGTAGCTGACAAGAAGTCCTCTACGGGAGTTTCTGAAGGTGTTGTAAACGTTTCATGGGTCAAGCAACGGTAACGCTGCCCTTCCTCAATACCCTGTATCCATTTTCTTCAATCAGCACAAGCGTTGAAGGCAAAGCGCCCTTTTTATCCCCGTCATCTACAAGGATATCCGCCTCACCGTCAAATTCCGCCTTTATCTCATCAAAAGTCTCAAGAACAGGACTTCCGCTTCTGTTCACGCTGGTGCTGTAGATCGGTGCGCCACATTTTTCAATGATCTTTCTCAGCCACAGGTCACCAGGACATCTGAAAGCCACGGTTTCGCATTCCTCTGCAAGAGGACTGTCCCTCTTTACAGGGACAATGACAGTAAGGGCTCCAGGCCAGAGTGAAAGTATCTTCTCCGGAATCCTGCAGTCAGTATACCTGTTTATGTCGTCTGGATTTGAGATGAGCTGAATCAAAGGCTTGCTTTCTTCGCGTCCCTTGATTCTTCTTATGCGGTCCTCTGTTTTTAACAATTTATTATCTTTAAGATCTACAATACCGCTGAATCCATATACTGTATCCGTCGGGAGCACCGCAACTCCCCCGGCCTTAAGAATTCCGGCAATTTTTTCTATATTTTCATCAGACTTGCTGCATGTCATAAACCTGGATTCCGCCTATGGATTTTTTATGGCTTAAGAAAGAAGGAAGATGGATATGTCCGTTCTGGAGGTCAAAGAGCACAAGCACAAGGTAAACAAGGACGGTAATGACCAGAGCGCAGAATTTGCAGATCCATTCTGGAATGTAATTCACATCATGGTGGCGGACAACTGTTCCCGGATCGAAGATGTGGACTTCCCTTGCGGCAAGACCGCTCATTTTCACAAGTTTCTCACTTTCAGAAACATAGCCCAGTTTCTTTGCATAGGATGCAATGACATCAAGATCCTTCTCAAGGGCTATTTTTTCAAGAGACAATTCACCGTTAGTTTTTTCAATTCCAGCAGTATGAGCACTCAGTGACTGCTTCTGTTCCTGAAGCTGTGCGCATGCCCACATTCCGTCCCGACCGCCTGTTATTGCAATCAAAGTATAGAATAAGGTTCCTGCAAAAACCGCAACAAGAAATCTAAACCTTTCCATGATGTTTTCAGTTTCGGCATTATTCCAAGCCCTTTTTACTGGAAAATGAGTCTTTTTTTCATGACATGCCATCCAGAACAGTTTTTAAAAGTGTCCATTGTTTTATTTCTATAATTGTAATAAAATAGATATGGTGAATTTCACGGTTTCTGCCGAAAATATGAAAGGAAAACTGTAGATTTTCGGGGCTGTCCCAAAAGTAATTTCAAGGTGGCTGAGCGTAGTCGAAACCACCACGCATAGTACCATTGGTCATTTCGACATTGCGGCGCAATGATCTTAGCAAGAATACTTATCGAACGGTCCCAGTTCTCCTGTATTTCCACAACTTTTTGTATCACTTAGGGGTCATAAATGAGCGATTTTTCAGATAACAAAAGCGAACTCGACGAATACGGTGTGTGGGTCAAGAAACCACCGGTAGAAAACGAAATCACTGACACCCCTGCAGAAGAACCTGTTGTGGACGCTTCGTTCATAGAGCAGGCAGCCGCATCTGATCAGGTAATTGAACAGGATCTTGCGGAATTCGACATTGATTCTCTTGCAATAGACGAAACAGAAATTGCAGCCGATGATGAAACATCAGTTTCAGACTTCGACCCGCAGGAAACGGTCATCGACGAAAGCTCAACACAGGATATAAGTGAAGAATCTTTCATGACGGAAGAAACTCCGGTCGTGGAAGAACCATCTGTAGAAGACTTCATGCAGACAAAAGCCGTTCCTGAACAGGAGGAATCCGTTCCTTCTCCAGATGAGATTTCCCTTGACGATTTTTCATTGGACAAACTTCATGAAGAAAACAAGCCTATGTCTTTCACTCCTGATGAATCAGACGTGTCTGGTGCACAGCCGGAAACAGAACCTCAGGAAGCAGCTCCATCCTTTGAGGATGGCGAAATAGACCTTGACTCCTTCATGTCGGACGACTCTGCACCAAAGGCAGATTCAACACCGGACGGAGACGTGGATTTAAGCTCATTCATGGATGACTCAGCCCCTGCCGACGGAGACGTAGACCTGAGCGCATTCATGGGTGGCGGTGATTCCCCTGATTTTGGAAACGGCGACATCGACCTTGAAGCTTTCATGGGCAGCGAAGGATTTGCCTCCGACAAGCAGGAACAGGAAGAAATTGAAGACGCAGATCCACTGGACATAGACCTTGATTTTGAAACCACCGATGTGGAACTTCAGGACGCAGAAGCCAGCGGAGATGTAAGCGGAATCGTCACAGCCTCAACCTATCCGGACATGTCGGAGACAACTGAAGTCGAGGACTTTGACGCCCTATTTGATGAGATTGTCGATGAGACACCACAGGAGAAGAAAACTCCAGCCCCTGCCCCAGAACCAAAACAGCAGACAGATGACGGTTCTGAAGAGATAGACCTTTCAGACTTTGGTTTTGAAGACAACCCTGAAAACCAGAATCCTATACTTGGAGACAGCAAGGAAGAACAAAAGGTAAAGGCAGGTCCAGTCGACTATGAAATGAATGTTGATGATGAAGATCCATCGGAATCTTCTGGCAGCACAAAGGCGGAAGTCTTTGAGGAAACAACAGAAGAAAACGACGAAGATGACATCCAGATCGATATTTCCCAGGATTCAGAAAAGGCCATCCAGAAAGAACAGGAAACAGACCTTTCATCTCCTGACGACAGCTTTGACATTGATTCGATTCTCAACAATGTTGAAGATGAAAATGGCGGAACAATCTCCTTCGACGGAGTTCCAAAGCATGAAGAAGAGGTTACAGACAACCAGCCTATGTTTCAAGAACAGGAGACGGAGGAATCAGTTTCTGGACAGACTTCTGAATCAGTAGACCCATCTTTTGACAGTGAGGAAATTTCCCTTGATGATTTCATGGGAGACGAAGGCTTTACAGACGGAGGTCCTGGAGTGACTGGACCTTACAACGAAGACGGAACCCTTATCATCCGCGAAGAAAAGAAACCTGGGGCAGCCGCCGTTGACGAACCAGTTGGCGATGATACCGTCATTGAAGAACCTGCAATTGAAGAGACTACTTCAGCAGAACCTTCATTTGAAGAAATGGTCATCGACGAGCCTGTTGTCGAAGAGACTGCCATTGAAGAACCTGCAATCGAAGATGATGTGATTGAAGAACCTGTCATCACTGAAGAAATCTTCGAGGAACCGGTTGCTGAAAATACAGTCATCGATGAACCACAAATCGGTGAGACATTTGCAGCGGAACCATCTGTTGAGGAAATGGTCATCGAGGAACCTGATGTCGGCGAGACTGCCATAGAAGAACCTGTGATTGAAGAAAATGCTTTTGAGGAATCAACCGCCATTGAGGAAGATGCATTCGATACCCTATCCTCTGAGGAACCGGAAATAAATGTCCCGGTAATAGAAGATTTTGCCATCGAAGAACCAGTTATGGAAGATACAGCTCCAGAAACGGAATTCATCGAGCCGGCAGCAGCTGTTGATAATCTTGAGACAGAAACCGTCATTGAAGAAAATGTTGAAGAAGAACAAGATGAAGACTTTAACGAATCTGAAATGTCTGATATAATGGAGGAACCGGAATTGAATACTATGGAAGAAGAAAACATTACAGAACCAGACTATTCCAACATCAGTGCTTTTGCTGACAAAAAACCAGAGTATGACATGACTGGTGTAACACTCACCCTTGAAGACTTTGAGAACATCAAGGAATATCCTGATCCATCTTCTGAACCAGAAGCAGCTTCAACTGCAGAGGAACCAGCTGCCGTGGAGGAAACTGCTCCACAGGCTTCGGTTCCTTCAGAAGAACCAGAAACATACAGTGTATTCATCAAAACTGAATCTTCTGCAGGAAAGGCTGAAGTTACTGCTGTTCCAGAACCAGAAGAAAATGACATAACAACAGAAGAAAAGGCTGTTCAAAAGACAGCTGATTCATCGGAGGATAAAATGGACGCATTTGACGCTTCTTCAGTTCTTTCTAAGATTTCAGAAGAGCTTGCTTCTCTCAGGTCTGAAATTTCTGACTTGAAATCTGAATTTGCAGAAATAAAAAAGAATGGTGTCGCACAGGAATCTGAAGAAACAGAAAGTCCTTTTGAGACATCTGATACAGCTGCTGAAGATTCAGTTGAACTTCCAGCACCTGAAGATGATACAGGATTCTTCAATGAAACAGATGAAGATGATACTATCGCACTTAGCGGCGATGAACTCAGCAACATTCTCAGCACGGCTGAATTCACTTCACAGACTGGAGAAAACCTCGATGACGGACTCAAGATGGATTTCGACGGAGAAAATCTTGAAGAACCTGTATTTGAAGATTCAGCTGTAGAGGAGTCTGATGATTCAGAAGAAGAGATTTCAGTACCTTCAGTAGATGATGTACTTGTTGAATCATCTTCAACTGACTTGATGGATAACACAATCACAACTGCTGAAGACGCAGAAACCATTTCTGATGACGTTCTTACAGAAGACGACATTCCTTCACCTACCCTCGAATCACTGGATCTTCCAGAATACAGCGACGAGCAGGAAGAGCTTACAGAGGATAACATCGAATACCTTAAGAATGACAATGCTTCAGAAGAAGATGAAAGTCTTGAAACAGGAATCAGCGAACAGCCTGTAGAAGATGTATTCAAAAACTGGGATGCTGCTTCAGAACCTTCGGAAGAGCCAGTAATCGAAGAACCTGTAGTTGAGGAAATCGAAGAACCAGCTGCACCTTCTGACTATGCATCGGAATCAAATGAAATTCCTGCAGGAATGAAGGAAGAGATCAAGTCTGTTCTTTCATATATGGATCAGCTTCTTGAAAATCTTCCGGAAGACAAGATCGCAGAGTTCGCCCAGTCAGAGCAGTTTGAAACATACAAAAAACTTTTCTCTGAACTGGGACTTTCCTGATCAGATAGTTTTATAGTTTAGGACAGTATGCAAAGCCATGTTTCTGCAGGGGAATATGGCTTTGTTTTTTTGGAGGACAAAGTGGACATCGTTATACAGAACACATCCAATGGCGAGCAATCATGTTCAGTAAACAATATCCGTCTTCATTCCCTATACAATCCTTCAAAGGAAGCTTCAAGATTCATTGAGAGTTCCGTCTGTCCTTTCAATCCTAAATACGTACTTATAACGGAACCGGCACTATCCTATTGCGTCAAACCACTTAAAGAAAAATTTCCACAGGCAAGACTCTGCTGCGTCAGATTCACCCCCGCTTTCAATCAATGGAACAAGATCTGGGACAAAGTTTTCAACGCATACAATAAAACAGAAGAATCATCTGTTAACAAAAACCTTTCAGAAGAAATATTTTCCTACATGGGAGAAGAAGGCGTTTCACAATGTTTTTTCATTTCCTGGAATGCTTCAGAAAAAGCTTTTGAAAATTTCCACCAGTTTACATGGAACGAGATCAAAAAGGCAGTCCTTAAAAGCCAAAGTGTCCTTGCAACGAGAAACTATTTCGCAAAAAGATGGACAAAGAACGCATTGAGGTTTTCTTTGTTCGCAGAAAAGATCGCAGCAGTTTCAAAAGGAAAATGTGACATTGTCATATGCGCAAGCGGTCCAAGCCTGTTGTCTTCGATTGACAACATAAAAAAATTCAGGGACAGTTTTTTTCTTATCGCTGTTTCATCAGCATTAAGGCCACTTGTTGCCTGCGGAATTTATCCTGATCTTTGCATTTCAACAGACGGAGGATACTGGGCAAAGAAACACATATCCTTTGCTTTGAATGGAAATGCAGTTCCCCTGGCCTTGAGCGGTGAAAGCGGATGTTTTGCTTCCCTGCTTGCAGACCACAACGTCGTTCCCCTTTTGTACGGAGACGGAACTTCAGAAGACATCTTGAAATCAACCATCGGGAAAGGCTTGCCTGCACGCAGAAACGGCAGTGTATCCGGAACAGCCGCCGAACTTGCATTATCATTGACCAGCGGTGATGTATATTTCTGCGGCCTTGATCTTTCATTCAGCAAAGGTCATGTACACATGCAGCCCAATGAACTTGAAATCAACGATGCAATCCACGACACAAGAACAAGAACCATGGAAACAAGAATTTCTTCCCAATCCATAAACAAGGCTTCAATCGACATCTACAGATCATGGTTCTCGACAACGGATTTCAAAGGACGACTCTACAGATTGAGCAACAGATACAAATATGATTCAACATTGGATTCAATCAAAGATGTCGATTGGATTTTTTTTGAATTCCGAAACAGGGAATCACATAAGCAGGAAAAACCGGAATTTACATATTCCGAAAGGGACATAAATCCAAAGAAAGATACGGAAAGACTCGTCGAGCTGTGCAAAAACAATATCACGAAAAAAAACTGGATAAAAGAAGCAGTACCATCGGAATACGTTGTCCTTGAACGCACAACAGGAACTCCGGCAGAAGAAAAATCACAACGTATTGTTTCAGAGGGAATGAAAGATTTTCTGAATGACATTTTGAGGGCAATACACAGATGATATATTCCGGTATAATTCAATCAAAGACAAACAGTCAGGTTCCAGTCTATGCAAGCGGAAAACCATCCCATTCAAAATACAATCCTGATGTCGAAAAAATCAATATGGACAAAAATTTCCAAGGATGCCTTGTCATCGCGGGAATCGCAGGTGGATTCCATATTGCAAACATACTGTCCAATCCAGATATCAGCAGAATAATTGCAGTTGAAGCCGACGATGAAAGCCTTAAATTTGTCCTCTCCCTTGATAAGGTAAAGGAAATATCAGGCAACAAAAAAATAACTTTTTGCACTAAAGATGACCTGATGGAAATTTTACTGAACCAATATGTTCCATCACTGTACAAAAACCTAACGTTGGAATTCTTACGATCATGGGAAATTGAAAACCCGGAACACTCGAAACAGATCCACACATGCATGATGGAATTTCTTAAACTTGTCTCGGCGGATTATTCGGTACAGGTTCACTTTGGAAAATTGTGGCACAGAAACATCCTGCTGAACCTCAGTTACATTTCAGAAAACAGCAACTGGACTTCAATAGTTCCGCCTGATACACAAAAAAAAGCCGCCATAATCGCCGCAGGACCTTCTCTTGAAAAAACATTGACAAAACTTTTCAATGAAAGAAATTCCTATTACATAATTTCAACCGACACCGCATATGGAACTCTTCTGGCATACAACATCACACCCGATGCAGTTGTAACAGTTGATGCACAGCACGTTTCTTCGGAACATTATTTTGGCGCAGGAAAAAACAGCACCCTTTTCATTCTTGACATATCTTCAAACCCTGAGACAGTAAAGCTCCTGCACAAAGCCGGAAACAGCATTTTTTTTGTCAGAAGCGCACACCCTCTTTCGGCATACATTTCAGAAAACACAGGCATTCCATACCTTGACTCAGGATCAGGAACCGTAACCATTGCAGCCGCTGATTTTGCAGAAAAAGCAGGTTTCAGGGAAATTGAATTTTTTGGAGCTGACTTTGCCTATTCAGACGGCAAGCCGTACAGTCGTGGAACCTACCTTGAAAAAAAATTTCACAGCAGATCGGCAAGAACCTCCAGTGCAGAAAATCTTTACACGGCATTGATGTTCCGCACAAAGCTGAAACAGCCGGGAAATTCCATATTTGACAATCCATGTAGAAATAGAAAAAGCAGTGAAGTTCTAGAATCCTACGGAGAAACTCTCCTTCAATGGGCTGAAAGAAATAACCTCATAAAAAAAGACAATTCATTTATCAGCGAAAAAAGCAACATCAACCAATTGAATTTTTCCAGGATCGACGGAACAAAGATCGAAAGCACATTGAAAAAACTCATGGTTTCAATAAGAAAAAGCATCAATGAACTGGAAGGTCTATCTGACTATGAGATCATAGAAAAAATCACCAGTTCAAAAGAGCTTATGACACTTCTGCCTTTGTTTGTTGCGATGAAAGGCGATGGTCTGTCAGAAAATATTAGTCTTGCATACAACTTTCTACTATATTATAATTTATAGCATGAAAGCAAAAAAGAATCTTGCATTTATAATTACAATCACTTCCGTATATGTCCTGACAGTTTTGATTTATGGTGTTTCCCTTTTCATGGAATACAAGAATGGCCTTGAGAAGTCAAGGTCTCGTTTCAATTCCATCACAAAAGATGTAAGCAGAATCAGCAGAACCTATACTCCAAGAAGCGATAAATTCTATGATGAACTTCTCATCTCCCTTGGAAATGTTTCTGACATAGCCGGCATTCAGCTTGTCTACGGCAATGAGCTTATCTTTTCCTATCCAAAAGATTTAAAGGAATTGAACAACATCAACGAACATCTTGTTCAGCCATTGACCACGACGGTTTTTACTTCAAACGGAATTCCAATGAATCTGACAGCTTCCGTTTATACTTTGAAACCGTCATCAATATTCTACAAGGGTCGCATTGCATTCATCGTGGTGCTTGCGGCTACAGTTTTCACAGCCATCTATCTTATTGTCTGCGTCAAGAAAGGGACATTTCCTACTGAAGCGGAATCTGATGACCTTGATGAAGATGAAATTGATTATCCTGATGTTTCTTACTATGACATAGAAGCAGAAAAGGATGATTCTGAAGCACAGGAAGAACATCTCGCAGAAGAACCATCAGAGGAAGCTGCTGAAGAAAAGAAAGAAAAAATCGTTGAAGAAAAAGAAGATGATGTTCTTTCATTCCTTAACGAGGAAAAAGTTCCAGAAGAAAATGACAGCAAAACTGAAACTTTGAATGCAACAGATGAAGCCGTTGAAAAAAACGACGGCAATGAATCAGAAAATTCCGACTCATCTCAACCAAAGGGACTTTTCTGTCCTGATACAGGATTTGGGTGGGAAGAATACATGATTACCCGTCTTGACAGTGAGCTTCTCAGATCTGCTTCAAGCGACCAGGACATTTCACTTTTTACAATCAAGATTGAAGGAATCGACTGGAAGTCTGATTGTGGTAAAAAAATCAGCAAGCTCATCCTTGAAATCGTCAAGTTCAACGATCTTGTCTTCAATCACGGAACTGATGAAGTAAGCGCAATTTTCCAGAACCAGAATACAGACCAGGCTCTTGTGACTGCGGAATCAGTACACAATAAACTAGTCAAACTACTTTCTGAAAACAATCAGAACAACAAGGTTGCAATCGGTATCTCAACAAGATCTCTTAGACTTATTTCGGCATCACGCCTTGCCAACGAAAGCGAAGAAGCACTTAAAAGAGCAATTGCAGATCCAGATTCTCCGATCATCGCATTCAGGGTAAATCCAGAACGCTACAAGGATTTTCTTGCATCAGAATCTTTCCAGGAGAAAGACAGGCCTCTCGAAAAGTCTGAAGATGAAAAACTTCTTGAGTCCCTTCCAGAACCTCCTGCCGACGATGACGAAGATGGTATAGAAGTTGAGACAGAAGTCTCGGGATCTGAATCATTCGATGATTTTGACATCGATGAAGAACTTAAGATCTGACAGGTTGTTCCCAAAGTGATTCCAGGGTGGTTGAGCATAGTCGAAACCACCCTTATTTTTTTGTAAAAAACTTATTTTTTTACTTCAACAGAAGCGGCTGTTTCCT
>SAMEA3663241__coassemble_42_pt1 | contig 49342 bp, 37 predicted proteins | sample SAMEA3663241__metabat2_high_PE_014 | metagenome-assembled genome bin SAMEA3663241 (sample SAMEA3663241) | pig gut metagenome | biome: pig gut; feature: pig-associated habitat; material: faeces | place: China | collected 2013
TAACAAAGGGTTGCACCCGCAGAGCAAACCACCGGCTGAGCCGGTGGTTTTGATTCATATCAGGATTTTTCTCTGTCGCTCTGAATGACAAGGCGAAGTGCTTCTACCCCCACCTTTACTGCGGAAGTTGTGTCTTCGCTCATGTCCTGGTCAAGTCCAAGTTTTTCTCTTTCCTGATTCCAGATGACATGAAAGCATGAACCGCACCGGCAATGAAGGGCGGATGCAACTACAAAAAGAGCTGCACTTTCCATTTCGCTTGCCTTTACTCCAAGTCGTTTCCATGAGTCCCATTTCTGAAGGAGCTCGTAGTGGACCGGAGATTTTTCAGGACTGTGCTGGCCATAAAAGGAATCCTTGTTCTGGACAACTCCTGTGTGGTAGTTTTTTCCAAGGGATTCACAGGCTTTGACAAGGGCCGATGTAATTCCAAAGTCAGGAACCGCAGGATATTCAATCGGGGCATATTCCTGGCTTGTATGTTCATAACGGATTGCACCTGTTGCGACGACAACGTCACCGCTTTTTACATCTGTATCTATGCCGCCGCAGGTTCCTACGCGGATGAATGTGTCGGCTCCTATGTTGTGGAGTTCTTCCATGGCAATTGACGCAGAAGGACCTCCGATGCCTGTTGAACATACGGAAACTTTTTCTCCGTCAAGGGTTCCGGTCCAGATTGTAAATTCACGGTTTGAAGCAACAAAATGTGCATCGTCAAATAGTCTTGCGATTGATTCCACACGGCCTGGATCTCCTGGAAGGATTACGTAACGACCGACATCGCCCTCGACACAATGGATGTGAAACTGTTTTTCAAGCTGCTGCATTAAATTTCCTCCTGATTAGGTGCTTCCTGGATTATACCGCATAATTCTTGGAAAGCAAAAATATATTTGTGGTGTTTTGACTAACTATCGTTAGTATAGAACTATCGGTCGTAAGTAGAATAAAGCTCTTCCAAAAGTGGCCGGCATTCAAGGAAGTCTTCACATAATTCCGGGTCAAAATGAGTTCCAGAAGATTCACTGACAATCGTGAAAGCCTTGTCAAAATCAAAACTTTCCTTATAGACACGTTTGCTGACAAGGGCATCGAAGACATCGGCAAGGGCCATTATGCGGGCTTCAAAAGGAATGTAGGTTTTCATGAGATTTTTAGGATAGCCGGAACCATCCCACTTTTCGTGGTGGAAGTGTGCCACGTTGATGGCAATTTGCTTGAAAAAAGGATCATCGGTATTGTTGAGGATTTTACCGACGATGACAGCACCTTTTGCGGAATGCATTTTCATTATCTCATATTCTTCAGGTTCGAATTTTCCAGGTTTGTTCAGGACAACGTCAGGTATCGCGATTTTTCCAAAATCGTGGAGAGGTGCTGCCTTGATCATGCATTCCGCAAATTTTTCCGTCAGCTGGGGGTATCTGTCTTTTTCCATGAGGTGAGACACAAAAATCTTGACTATGTCGCTGGTGCGGGCAATGTGACCTCCAGTGTTGTTGTCACGGCTTTCGACAATGTTTGCCATGCTGATGAGAATGTCGTTTTGGATCTTGAAAAGTTTTTCTGTCTTCTTTTCTACTTCTTTTTCAAGTTCATTTTTATAGTTCTCAACAAGTTTCGTATATTTCTGCTGCTGTGTGGCATCGGTAAGGTAAACGATGCAGATGGATTTTCCCGCTCTTTTCTTCAGTTCAAAATACTTTGCGCTGATGATCCTCTCGTTGTTTTCAAGGTAGGTTGTTTCGTAATTGAGACAGCTCTGCCAGCTTTTGAGCTTTCCGGAAATTTCAGGATTGATCTGATCGAGTTTAAGTTTTCTTATTTCGGGGAACCAGTATTTTGCCGTGTCATCGGAACCAAGATATCGTCCGGCTTTGTCAAACATGACAAGACCTGTTGTTTTTGTTTCGGCATAGAAATCGGATGAAACTTTCTTTATGTCGTAGAGCCTTATTCTCACAAGGAGGATGAAAATGAAAAACTCGGAAATGACATTGCTCATTGGAACGATGGTCACATTCAGCTTGAGAAGTTTTTGAATCATATAGCTCAGGAAGGAAAGGAACATGGACAGCAGGAGAAGTCCGCTTGTGATGAAAGAAACCTCATGCTGTCTGGTGAGGGACTTGAGGATTATGAAACAGCCGATAAGGTTTGTGGAAATGATATAGACGTAATAGAAACAGTGGAGGAAACCATAATTTTTCTTGAAAAGCGTGATTCCGTATTTTTCGGTGATCCAGAAATTTTTGTAATAGAACGGAGAGACCTCAACAGTGGAAGTACATGCAAAAATACCCATTGAAAGAAATATCAGTACAAGGAGTAGAATTCTGTTCAATCGGAATCTGCAAAGATCTGCAAAACTCATGAGCATGAGCAGCGGTGTAAAGCTTGCGCCAAGGTATGTTATCTGGTTTGCAAAGACGGCCATCTGAAGGTTGTCTGCGTTTGCGGTCTGCAGGATGCCAAGGCTTGAAATGGCGAAGGTGGTAAAAAGAAGATGGTAGAATATTGAAATCTTGTTGTGAAAAACAAAGACCGTGATTATCACAAAACTGAGAGATATGAAAAAGGAAAGTGAATAACATAAAATAAGTGGATTCATTTCATGTATATTCTAACATGGAATTTTACATATTTAAAATAAAAAAAAGGACTGTCACAAAAGCTGAACCACGTAAGGCAGACTTCTGGATCAGTCCTTTTTAACAGCAGCAGGTTGCTTATTATTTCATTACCTCAACTTTTACAACATCAAAACTGTAGCTTGAGATAGGCTGACCAACAGTCTGGAATGAAACCTGTGTGATGTTTTCTGGAACGAAAGCCTTTTTCTTTCCCCATGATTCCTGAGCAAGCTTTGAGAAAGGAATCTCATAGGTTGTTTCCTTTGCCCCTGCTGTAACTGTGAACTGGTGGAAGCAGTAGTCAGGTCTGTCGTTTGTCTCAACGCGGAAGTTGTACTTTTTTCCGTCGCCCTTTACTGTGACTTTCACGCCCTTTGCAGTCTTGAGGGCAGATATGAATTCAGGATCTGAGTTCATGGTGAGTCCTGCATAACCATACTGATACTTTGTTGTTACAGTTCCTGCGACAGTTGTGACTCCATTGTTTACTGAAACTTTTGCAGTACTTGAGCCACCATTGTCGACATCACTGTAAGGAGACCAGCCCTTTACTGTCTGAGCAAACAATCCAGTGCACATGAATGCTGCAGCAATCAAAACTAAAAGTTTTTTCATTTAATATTCCTCCAGTTACAGAATACAACAGGTATTGAAAAATCTGCAAGAAAAAAAAGTGTCTGACTGCCCAGGTTCAAAAGAATATGACAGGGAAAATAAAATAATGACAGGTGAAATCTGTCTTGATGGGAATTTTTCAAAAAGGGAATATTTTCTGATGAGGGCATTTCTACTGCCGGCGGCCTTTTAATTTGCTATTTATCAATTTTCATCCTATAATTTCTTTATGCTAGAAATAAATGTAAGTTCAAAATCGCCGGCGGCCCTTTCTGCTGCCCTAAAAAAAATCAAGGAAATGTCTTCGTCAGGAAATGTTTCCAGGGAAGCACCCGTTCATATCATTCTTGAACCTGGAGTTTACTGGGAATCAGTGCGCTATAATCTTCCAAATCCGATCATCATTGAAAGCCTTCCTGGAATAAAGGCAGAAGACTGTGTGCTCAAGGCTGACAATTGCGAATCATACAACAAGGGACTCATCAACAGAGGCATATTTGTGATTGGTCCTAATGCCACAAATGTTACGTTGAAAAATTTCACTATAGAAAACACCCATGCAAGGGCAACCTCCGAAGGAATCTCTCCAGCAGATGCCGCAGAAGCTCTTGTCTGGAACAATACATCCGGAATGCTTCATTGCGAAAGCATGAAGATCATCGGAAGGCAAAATACGCTTTATGTCAAAGGAAACAGCTGTTTTGTCGATTCTTTTATCTCTGGTGAAATGGATTTTATTTACGGGGAATCGGAAACAACCTGCTTTGAAAACTGTACGATCTATGCAAGGGGTGATGGATCAGCTGATTCCGATTCTTTTGTTGTATGCAGCCAGTCACTGGCAGAAAAAAGCGGATTTGTTTTCAAGGACTGCCACTTTACCGGTGACAGGAGAACAAAGACAACTGCATTCATAATCCGTACGGAAGGAAAAGGAAGCGCTGCAAGCGTAAAAAACTGGGATAATGTCGCTCTTGTTAATTGCATCATCGATGACTGGTATTCTCCTGAAATCGTATGGGATGACGACATGAACCTTAAGATCTATCCGCGTGGAAACGCCAGAAACGGAATCCGTGAGTACAATACAAGGACCATGGATAAAAGCGGAAAAACTGAAAGCGCCGACACTTCCCGCAGAAGCGTCATGTCATATACTTTGACTGATGATGACTATTTCAAGGGTTATGCCAGCCGTTACCTTGTTTTTCATGATACTTCTGTACAGGCAACGGAATGAAAGTCGTTACATTCGGTGAGGTAATGCTCCGTATAGAACCGGAAGGCTATTACCGTTTCGTTCAGTCTGACAAAATGACTACCACTTTTGGAGGCGCAGAGGCCAACGTCGCTGTTTCCCTTGCAAATTTCGGAGTTGATTCAGTTTATGTTACAAAGCTGCCGTCTCATGAAATCGGTCAGTGTGCGGTCAATGCACTGAGACGTTATGGTGTTGATACCAGTTTCATTACCCGTGGCGGAAACCGTGTTGGAATCTATTTCAATGAACGGGGAGCCAGCCAGAGACCTTCAAAATGTATCTATGACAGAACCGGATCTTCCATCGCTGAAAGCGTTCCGTCGGATTTTGACTGGAAAAGAATTTTTGAGGGTGCCGATTGGTTTCATGTGACAGGAATTACACCGGCCCTTGGAGGAAATCTACCTGAAATCTGTATGGAAGCCTGCAGGACTGCAAAAGAAATGGGAATTCCTGTAAGCATTGATCTCAATTATAGAAGCAAATTGTGGTCAAAAGATGAGGCCAGGACAATAATGGAAAAGATCGCACCCTATGCTGATGTCTGTGTGGCAAACGAGGAAGATGCAAAGGATGTATTTGGTATTGAGGCTGATGATACCGACATCGAGAATGGCAAACTGAACAAAAACGGATATAAAACGGTGGCAAAAAAGCTTTCGGAAAAATATGGATTCAAGAAGGTTGCCATAACCTTGCGTACTTCCATAAACGCAAACATCAACCGCTGGTCTGCACTGTTCTATGACGGTCAGGAATATTATTTCAGCCGGGAACATGAGATGATGATTGTCGACAGACTTGGTGGCGGAGACAGCTTCTGCGCCGGACTTATCTATTCAATTCTGTCGGGAAAAGATTCGAAGGATGCCGTTGAATTTGCAAGCGCCGCATCCTGTCTCAAGCATTCCGTAGAGGGTGATTTCAACATGGTTTCTACGGAAGAGGTTGAACGTCTTGCCGCCGGCAATGCAAGCGGAAGAATCCAGAGGTAATCCATAGGAGAGGGACTAGACATTCTTAAAGATTGGAAATTTTTAAGAATTGTTATAGAATATAAAATTATGCGGATGATCATGATTTCCACTGGAATAGCTTTTTTTCTTTCTGTGCTGCTCATTCCGGTAATTATCAAGTTTTGTAAGTTCTATAGTCTCTATGATACGGTGAATGCAAGAAAAATACATTCGGGAAATATTCCTCGCCTTGGAGGAATAGCAATAGCCGTAGCTTTTCTTGCAGGTATCATTTTCTGTGTTTTCATGAGCAATGATATTTCGGCGATGAATTCGGTTCCGCTTCTGTTTGCCGGTACAATCATTTTCACTTTTGGAATCATCGATGATCTTTTCAACATGCGTGCCCTTTTCAAGCTTTTTGTGCAGATTGTGGCAAGCCTTATTGTTGTTGCGTGCGGATTCAGATTTACGCAGGTTTTCGGCTGGATTCTTCCGGTTCCGGTTTCTCTTGTAGTTTCTTTTTTCTGGATTCTTGGAATTGTAAATGCTTACAACCTCATTGATGGAATGGATGGTCTTTGCGGCGGTCTTTCCCTCACTACATTGCTTACCATCGGGGTTGTGATGAAGGGTTCGTTCCTTGAGGGAACGGCAATATGTTTTGTACTTTGCGCCGCAATTCTTGGATTTCTTGTTTATAATCTGCCATGTCCGAATGCAAAGATCTTCATGGGAGACGGCGGAAGTCAGCTCCTGGGGTTCATGGTGGCTACCGTAGCCCTTTATCCTGTTGAAGGCGTCATAGAATACAACAAGGTTCTCATGATGCTGGTTCTTGTTTCTTTCCCGATGATCGACACCATTGCAGCTATCTGGAGAAGACTTCGTGAGCATCGTGGAATCATGAGTCCTGACAGACAGCATCTGCATCATAAGCTTCTGAATTTTGGATTCAACAAGGTTCAGGTTCTTTTCATAATTCTTGCGATTCAGGTTGTGCTTTGCATAACATCAATTGTTTCCGTAAACTATGAAAGAAGGGTGACAGTATTCTTCCTTGCAATTGCATACATTTTCATGATTGCATTCTTCTGCTTCATCCACTTTGCAAATGCTGCCTTGAACAGAAAGATTGCTCAAAGAGAATCACACAAAGAAAACTAGGCATTAATTGAAAGAAAAGCCATTTTCTTCTATAATCTACGAATGTTTCGTATCTATGTAGAAAGAAAGGCTGGCTTTGAAAATGAAGCAGCCCGCATCAAGTCCGAAATCAACGGATTTTTGGGAATTAGTGGTGTTAACGGTGTTCGCTATTTCAACCGTTACGATGTAGAAAATGTTGCAGACGCTGTAGCAAAAGTAGCAGCCACACGCATTTTCTCAGAACCTCAGAGTGACTTCGTTACATTTGAAGAACTTGAAGTTCCTGCCGGCAATCAGGTGATCGTCTGGGAATTCCTTCCCGGACAGTATGACCAGAGAGCCGACAGCGCTGAACAGTGTCTTTCACTTCTTCGCGAAGGCATGAAGTCAGAAACTACAGTCGGAACAGAACCTCCACGCGTAAGGTGTGCAAAGGTTGTTCTTCTTGAAGGCAACATCTCAAAGGATGAACTCCTCAAGATCCAGAGCTACCTTATCAACCCGGTAGACAGCCGCCTTACAGATTCAACAAAACCTGCAACCCTCAAGATGGATGCAATGAATCCTGCTGACATTCCGACAGTTGAAGGCTTCAACGCAATGGACGAAGCAAAGCTTGATTCATACCGCAAGGAACTCGGTCTTGCAATGGATTTGCTGGACATCAAATTCCTTCAGGACTATTTCAAGAGCATCAACCGCGATCCTACAATCACAGAAATCCGTGTTCTTGATACATACTGGTCTGACCACTGCCGTCATACAACATTCCTTACAAACCTTGACGAAGTAAAGATTGCCGACGGTCCTTACGCAAGCCTCTTCAAGAAGTCTTACGAAAACTACACAGCTATGCGCACCGACCTTTATGTTGGTCGCAAGGACAAGCCTGTTACTCTCATGGACATGGCATGTATCGCCGCAAAGTACCTCCGCAAGAACAACAAGCTTGATGACATCGAAGTCAGTGCAGAAATCAATGCCTGTTCAGTTTTCGTTGACCTTCACTACACAACAGATGCCAACGGAAATCCAATCGATGAAAATTCACCTGAAGCAACAGAACGCTGGCTCCTTCAGTTCAAGAACGAAACACACAATCACCCTACAGAAATCGAACCATTCGGTGGAGCTGCAACCTGCCTTGGTGGTGCAATCCGCGATCCTCTTTCTGGACGTTCATGGGTTTACCAGTCAATGCGCATTACCGGTGCTGCAGATCCAACAGTATCACTTGCAGAAACACTCAAGGGAAAACTTCCACAGATTAAGATCTGCCGTGAAGCAGCCCAGGGATTTTCTTCATACGGAAACCAGATCGGCCTTACTACAGGTCAGGTTCAGGAAATCTATCACCCGGGCTATGTTGCAAAGCGCATGGAACTTGGTGCCGTTATTTCAGCATCTCCTGCTGACCAGGTACTCCGCGAAGAACCGGATGCAGGCGATGTAGTCATCCTTCTTGGTGGCGGAACTGGTCGCGATGGTATCGGTGGTGCTACAGGTTCATCAAAAGTTCATACTACAAAATCAGTTACAACTGCTGCCGCTGAAGTTCAGAAAGGTAATGCAGTAGAAGAACGCAAGATCCAGAAGCTCTTCCGCAACAAGGAAGTATGCAAGATGATCCGCCGCTGCAACGACTTTGGTGCCGGTGGTGTTTCAGTTGCCATCGGTGAACTTGCCCCTGGCCTTGAAATCAACCTCGACAAGGTTCCAAAGAAGTACGACGGTCTCGACGGAACAGAACTTGCAATTTCAGAAAGCCAGGAAAGAATGGCCTGTGTTGTTCGCAAGGGCGATGTAGAAAAATTCATCAAGGCAACAAACGACGAAAACCTCAATGCAGTTGTTGTTGCTGAAGTTACAGATACAGACAAGCTTGTAATGAAGTGGCGCGGAAAGACAATCGTAGAACTTGACCGCTCGTTCCTTGATGCCGCAGGTGCAGAACATCACGCAGTTGCAGAAATCGAAAGCCCTGCCCCACAGACAGAATCCCCTCTCGTTAAGCCTCTCGATTCAGTTGCAGAAGTCCTCAAGGAATACGATGCTGCATCAGAAGCTATCGACAGCGACAAGCTTGAAGAAGCATGGCTTGCAAACATGAATGACCTTGCCTGCTGTTCACAGCGCGGACTTGGAGAACGCTTTGACGGATCCATCGGTTCTGGCTCCGTACTCTTCCCTTACGGCGGAAAGTACCAGGGTACACCTGAAGCAGGTATGGCAGCAAAGTTCCCTGTTCTTTCACCACGCGAAACTTCAACAGTCAGCCTCATGTCTTACGGATTTGACCCGCGCGTTTCAAACTGGTCGCCATGGCACGGAGCACAGACAGCAGTTCTTTCATCCCTTGCAAAGATTGCATGTATGGGTGGAAAACCAGAAAGCTGCCGCCTTACATTCCAGGAATTCTTTGGACGTGCAGTAAGCGAAAAGACCTGGGGATATCCAGCCGCAGCATTGCTCGGATCAATTGACGCACAGAAGGCAATGGGAACTCCATCAATCGGTGGCAAGGACTCAATGTCCGGTACATTCGAAGACATCAATGTTCCACACACATTGGTTTCATTTGCAGTAGATACAGAAAACGTAAAGAACGTAACATCAGGTTCATTCAAGAAATCTGGCAACGGCGTTTACATCGTTACAGTTCCTTATGATGGACAGATGGCCCCAGACTTTGAAACATTCAAGAAGAATGCAAAGGCCCTCTACAAGCTCAACAGCGCAGACAAGATTGAAGCAATGTACCCTGTTCAAGCAGGCGGAATTGCAGAAGCAGTAAGCAAGATGGCTCTCGGTAACAGAGTCGGTTGTGCCCTTGAAACAATCCCAGCCTCTGCAACTGGAGTTGGAATTGAAAAAGCTGCTTCAATCGAAGACCTCTTTACACCACAGTACGGCTCAATCATCGTGGAAACAGCAGAAGACCTTGAGGCAAACAAGGACTTTGCTGAAGGAACGGTTTGCAGGATCGGTTCAACAACTGCAGAAGAAACAATCACATTTGATGATGCAGTTATCGAACTTTCAGAAATCGAAAGCGCCTGGGAAGCAAAGCTTGCCAAGGTTTATCCGCCGGTATCAGACAAGGCTGAACAGCCGGCTCTTCCTGAATGGGCACTCAAGGAACACGATTCCCTTGTTGAAGCTCGCACCCGTATAAAAGCGGACACTGAGCTTGCCGAAGTGCAGGGACCGGTGATTTTTGAACCTGGAAAGGCAAAGCCTCTCGTAGTTCTCCCTGTATTCCCTGGTACAAACTGTGAACTTGATATGCAGCGCGCATTCAACCTTGCAGGAGCCAGAACAAAACTTGTTCCAATCAGAAACAAGCTCCCGGGACAGCTTGAAGAAACTCTCGGCAATCTTGAAGCAGAACTCAAGAACGCACAGATTCTTGCCCTTTCCGGTGGATTCTCTGCCGGTGACGAACCGGACGGATCTGCAAAGTTCATCGTAAACGTTCTCCGCAACAAGAAGATTGAAGATCAGGTCATGGACCTCCTTAAGAACCGCGACGGTCTTGTCCTTGGTATCTGTAACGGATTCCAGGCACTCGTTAAGACAGGTCTTGCAATGTACGGTGAATTCCGCGACATGACAGGCGAAATGCCAACCCTTACATACAATACCATTGGCCGCCACATAAGCCGCATCGTCCGCACAAGAATGGTTTCTGCCATGAGCCCTTGGGCACTGGACAAGTCTGTTCTTGACCCTAAGACCCACATGACTGCAATCAGCCACGGTGAAGGCCGCTTTGTTGTTGATGCAGCCACAGCAGAAAAGCTTTTCAAGAACGGACAGGTATTCACGCAGTACGTTGATGAAAAGGGTGTTCCTTCAATCTGCGAACCGGACAATCCTAACGGTAGTTTGTTTGCCATTGAAGGCATTACATCACCAGATGGACGCGTACTGGGTAAGATGGGGCACAACGAACGTTCGGTAGGAATCAACGCAGACGGTTCAAGCAGCGACCTCTTCATGAATGTGGGCGGCGACAAGAACCAGAACGTATTCCGCGCCGGTGTAAGATATTTCAAATAAAAATTTTTCCGCGTCATTGCGAGGAGCGTAGCGACGTGGCAATCTATTAGCGGTTTAGCTAAATTAATTCAGATTGCCACGCCCTATTCGGGCTCGCAATGACGGATGAAAAACGAGTTACTATGAAACTTTCCAGACTTTTATTGACAGCAATTATTTCCACACTTTTTGTTTCCTGCGGTTCCGGATGGAAAGGAAACTATGATGACGCCTTGAAAACGGCGCAGAGAAAAAGCAAGGACGTTTTTCTTGTTTTCACTGGCGATGACTGGACTGACGACAGCCTTCCTTTCAAGGAGAATATTCTGAACAGAAAGGAATTCACATCAAAGTATTCCAGGGATTATGTTTTCTGCAACATTGATTTTTCTCAGGAAGAATTCGCAAGGTCAAAGGTTGACGATGATGCTTCTTCTTCTGAAAAAAAAGCTGCTGAAAAAATTGCAGAGGTCTACAAAAGGAAGGAAGTTCTTGGTCGTTTTTACAACGTAAAGTCTTGGCCTTCGGTTTACATCTGTTCCTACGAAGGATACGTATTGGCAACTGTTCCTTTCAGTGCGGAAAAGGATACGACATGCACCGTGGAGGAATACTGCTCAAAGCTTGAGGAATACCGTGGTTCCGCAGAAGTGGTAAAGGGCCTGGTGAAGGCTGTGCGTGGTTCCGCCGGTACGGAAAAGGCAGAAGCAATCGATGCGCTTGTCAAAGGTTCCAGCTCAACTTACAGCGATCTTTTCATGAACCTGATTTACGAGTTTCCGTCCCTTGACCCTGAAAACACGACAGGCCGCCTTGGATTCTATGAGCTTGCCGGTGCCTACTATCTTTCGTACGACGCAACCACAAAAAATGAAGATCCTGCAAAACCGTTTCTTGATGTAATTGAAAAAGGCAATCTTTCAGGAGATCAGATTCAGGAAGCCTGGTATATGGCAGCCTACTCCCTCATCAATGGTGAGGATTTCAATTCGCGCCTCGTGACGGAATATCTTGAAAAGGCATATGCGGTAAATCCTACGGGAAAAAACGCAGGCAAGATTCTTACAAACCTTCAGCAGATGAAAAGGTTTGTTGAGCTTGAGGAAGAGGAAGGTACTGCTGAATAATGTACGCACCCGACTCCTTTCCCCTTTGTATTCTAATAGCCGTTTCTGTTGCCCTGGTGATTCTTTCCATGATCTTTTCGGCAACAGAAAGTGCATTTCTTTCAGTAAACAAACTCCGTGTCCGTTTTCTGCGCAATCAGAAAAACAGACGGGCTGAGCGTGTATGGCGTCTTCTTCAGGACAAAAAGAAGCTGATCAATACCCTTCTTGTTGCAAACAATATTGTAAACATTGCCTTGTCATCCATTTTTTCTTTTGTCGCTATCAAGATCTGGGGCAGTGCCGGAATAGGATTTGCAACTTTTATCGTTACAATCATTCTTCTTGTTTTTGGGGAAATTTCTCCAAAGACAATCGCCACACACCATCCGGAAGCAATTTCATTTTTCTTCAGCGGTTTTGTAAGTTTTCTTGAGGTGGTACTTGCTCCTTTTGTTTTTGTCTTCACCGGAGTCTCTCAATTCATTCTGAGGATGTGCGGAATCAGTATCAGTACCCCGCAGGTGACTTTTACGGAAGAAGAAATTAAGACCTTCATAGATGTAGGCCACGAACAGGGAGTTCTTGAGAAAAACGAAAAGAACATGATGGCAAAGGTTTTTAAATTCACTGACCTTGAAGCCAAGGACATCATGATTCCGCGAAAAAAAATAAAAGCGATTTCAATCGATGAAAGCTACCGCAACATAATTGAATTCTCGGAAAGATTCCGCCTGTCGAAATTTCCTGTCTACAAAAAGGACATTGATGATATTGTGGGCATCATCTATGTAAAGGACATGCTTGTCTATAAAACCCACCCGGAACTTTTCAAGGTGAGCCGTGTCATGCGTTCTCCCCTCTTTATTCTGGGAACAAAAAAAATGTCGGGAATCCAGCAGATGCTTCGTGAGAATCACCAGAGCATGGCTGTTGTGATCGATGAGTATTCAGGAACGGACGGAATTCTTACGGTTGAAGATATTGTTCGTGAGATTTTCGGTCCCGTTACCGATGAATTCAAAAACTATGCAAAAAAAGTTGAGGTAAAGATCCGCAATACACGGAATGAAGATTTGGACGGACAGTCACGCCTCATAGACATAAATGAGCAGCTTGGAATCAAACTTGTTTCTGAAAACTGCGAAACCATCGGTGGATATATTTCGGAAAAGCTTGAGAAAATTCCACGGGTTGGTGAGAGCGTGGTTTTTGGTGACTACAAGTTCCTTGTTACGGAAATGGACGAGAACCGTGTTGCAAAAGTAAAGATGCTTGGAATGGGAGGCAGTGAGTAGTGCATTGCATGTACATAGCACGAAATGAAACATGACAGCATACATCATTTTGATTTCAATCTGCATTCTTCTCCTTCTTGTTTGCGGCGCTTTTTTTTCGATGACGGAAACAGCTTTCACAAGTCTTTCGAGAATCACTGTCCGTCAAATGATCAAGGATAAGGAGAAACATGCGCAGCTTATCTCAAGACTCAGGTCAAACCTAGATGAACTTATTGCGACTGTCCTGATCGGAACAAATTTCGTCAATACCCTCAACTCTGCACTTGCGACCGCATTTGCAGTGAAAGTTTTTGGTGCGGAATATGTCAGCGCGGCAACGGCAGTCGTTCTTTTCCTTGTAATCATTTTTGTCGAGATTGTTCCAAAAACGTATGCTGCGACCAATACAAATTCTGCAGTAAAGAATACAGCAGTTCCGGTAAGAATAATCCAGATCGTTTTTCATCCTGTGGTCATGATCTTCTGTCTCTTTACAAAATTCATAGACTTTGCAGAAAAGAAAATCATCCGTTCAAAAAGAGTCGTGGTGACGGAAGATGAACTGAAGACTTTGATCGAAGTCGGTGAGAATGAAGGAACCCTTGAACGTGACGAAAGAAAAATGCTTGAGCGCCTGTTTGAATTCTCCGATCTCAATGTCCATTCCATAATGCGTCACAGATCCCTCGTAAAATACGTAAGTACTGAAAGCACACTTGATGAAGTCATTGCTCTTTTTCAGACAAGCGGATATTCGAGACTGCCGGTTTATGAAAAGAATGTGGAGAATATTGTAGGAGTTCTTCATTTTAAATCAGTGCTTTTTGCAGCCGGAATAATTACACAGAGCAGGGACTTTGTAAAAATATGTATGCGTGAGGCTGCTTTTGTTCCAGAGACAATGAGCGCCATCGACCTGCTGAAGAAATTCAAGAAAGAAAAAATCAATTTTGCTGTCGCGGTGAATGAATATGGTTCCATGGCAGGAATCGTAACTCTTGACGACATTCTTCGCGAAGTTTTTGGACGCATCACAGACGAGCATGGTTCCGTAGAGGAAAATCCGGAATCGAGGATTGAAGTTGTGAATACAAATGAATTCATCGTTCCGGGAGACATGAAGCTTGATGATCTCCGTGACGTGCTGAACATTTCACTGGCAAGCGAAAATTTTGATACTCTCGGTGGCTGGCTGCTGGAACAGTTTGATGAGCTTCCACCTGTCGGCAAGACATATAAAAAAAGCGGCGTGCTCTATATTGTTGAAGACCAGAGTCAGCGCCGCATTCAGACAGTCAGGATAAGGCTTTCTACATAGATTTTGCAATCTGTGCGATCATCTGTGCAGTCTTTTCGATTCCAAGAAGTGAACTGTTGACAAGCAGATCATAGTGCTGCTTGTTTCCCCAGGTGCGTTCAGTGAATGTGTTGTAGTGGTTTGCACGGCGTTTGTCGATGAGCTTTACATCGCGTTCCGCAGTGGCCGGATCAAGTCCGTTCTCTTCGATGGCACGTTTGACCTTGTCTTTCAATGGAGCATAGATGAATACAGTAAGGGTGTCGTCCCTGGAAATTTCTTCGCAATGGCGCAGCACGTAGTCTGAGCAGCGTCCTACAAGAACGCAAGGTCCTTTTTTTGCAAGTTCGATGATTGTGTTTCTCTGTGCGTTGAAAACCTGGTCGGCAAGTGGAACTGATAGAGACTGAGGCCCCATGCCAAGACGGCTGGCACTTGTTCCAGGAGTTCCGTAGCTTGATCCAAGAAGAAGGGTGTAGAGCCAACCGCTTGAAAGGTTCTGTTCCGTATTCTTGATGAATTCCGGGGAGAGACCTGATTCCTTTGCCGCAAGGTCGATGATCTCGCTGTCGTAGAAATCAATCCCCAGTTCCTGGGCAACAAGCTTTCCTATGGCGTTTCCGCCTGCACCGTATTCCCGTCCGATTGTAATGTACTTTTTCATTCTTCTCCTCCTGTCTTTATTGGATCTATTTTGAAAAGTTTTGCCAGCTGTTTTCTTACGGCTTCCATGTCACGTGGATAGGGGGCTGTAAATAACATACGTTCGTTAGTAACAGGGTGGTTGATCTCGATGGAATATGCGTGGAGCGCAAGTCTGTTTAATAACGGTCGTTCGTCAAGTGGATCGCCGTTGTATTTGCGCTTGAAATCACTCAGAAGAACAGGATGCTGGTTGCCGCTGTACAATGGGTCGCAGACGATAGGAAACCCTGTTGTCTGAAGGTGGGCTCTGATCTGGTGGGTACGACCTGTGTGTGGATGTGCGATGATCCAAGAGAAAGGTCCACAGCTGCCTGCATTTTCAAAGTCGGTTTTTGAAGGCTTTCCATATCTTTTGTTTACGACTGTACGGTGGCGGTCATCTCCGTCAGGCTGCAGCGGAAGGTTTACAGTCAGGTTGTCCCACGTCGGATGTCCGTTGACAAGGCAGTGATAGGTCTTGCTTACCGTGCGTTCCTCAAATTGTTTTGAAAGGGCTTTGTGGGCTTCTGCATTTTTTGCATATACAACAAGGCCGCTTGTGTCTTTGTCTATGCGGTGGACCGCAAAAAGCCTGCCGAATTCTTTTTCTGCAACCACATCAAGGCGTGGAGCGTCAGGATCATATCTGTCGGCTGCTATGAGAAGTCCGCTTCTTTTGTTGAAAACAACGATGTCATTATCGTTGTAGATAACGCTGTAGTCACTGTTTTGTTTCATTTCTTCATTTTAATGGTAATAAGTCATTCTGTCAAAAACACGGGCCGCTGGAGGAGTTCCGTCTGAAAAAAGAAAATCTCTAAAGAGTCTATAGGATTCTTCCGAAGATGAGGTGGGGTGCTTTATGAAAAAAATGTTTTTGATTTTACTTTCACTGGTTTTATTTGGAACGGTTCTTTCCTGTGACATCGGTCTTGGAAAAGAAGTGGACCTTGTGGCACCGGAGCTGAAGGTTGTCTCTCCGGTAAACAATTCTTTTGCTCCAAAATCTTTCAAGATTTACGGAACTATGAAAGACAATGAGAAGGTTGAGTCTGTTGAAATAAAATACAGCTACAATGATAACGGCGAAAAGATTCTTAAAACCGTTAAGGCAAACCTCATTGATCAGGAACATTGGGAATATGAATTTGCTTTTGACAAGGACTATGAAGTTACTATCGAAGTAAGGGCATATGATAAAAACAACAACAGCGGAGAAAACACATCCCAGACTCTTACGGTTCTCATAGACAGCCAGGATCCTGATGCAAGCAAAATGGGTATAAGGAGAGGCGCTTATGTTGCCCGTCTTCTGCCGGTCGAGGAATTCACAAAGGAAGGCGGAAAGACTGAAATGCGGACAAGTCCGGAAAACAAGGATTATTTCCAGAATGTTTCTTTCCTGCTTTTTTCCCAGCTTAAAGACCTCAACGGAATCAAGGAAGCCATACTTTCCCTTTATGAAGTCAATCCTGAGACGAAGTCAGAGGCTCTGGTTCTAGGCGGAATCAATCCTGTGGCCGGTGGAAACATCTATTCTCCTGAATATTCGATCACCAGGGAAATGCTTGAAGGAGCATCTTCATCACTTTCTTCCGGCATCCATTACCTCAGGCCCCACATTTTTGTCAAGGATGAGGCCGGCAACCATATTGAAAAACCTTTTGAAGTGTTTGCCTGGGAAAGCGCATATGATATACCTCATGTTATTTACCGCACAATGGAGGAATATAAGGACAAAGATGACAAGGTAGTCCAGTATATAAAAGTCCAGCAGGGTTACAGCATTCCGGTGACTGTCTTTGACGATGACGGAATCAAAAGCATCGAGTACAAGCTCATCAAGACTTCGGATTTTAGTTCCATCGGCTCTGTTTCTGATTTTGTCCAGGTTCAGGATGTTTCAGGTGGAATTCGTGACAAGAGTTTTGAAATCCCTACATCTGCAAGTACGGAAGACGGAACCTATAAACTTGTCGTGAGGGTCATCGATACCGGTGAGGGTGCAGTCTATCTTGAGGCAATTGACGTAAGGGTCACCAATGGAGATGCTCCTACAATCATCATAGATAGTCCTGTTGAAAATACAGTTCCTGATCTTTCTGGAAGTAGATTTACAATCAACGGCCACACGATTGACAATCAGCCTGTAGAGAAAATAGCCATCGGCTGGCTGCCTGATGGAAACAGTGACATTGCAAAAGCAGAAGCTGCGATGGAAAGTTTTGATTTCAATGGAGATAAAGTAATCGAAGGCATTCAGTTCTATGTATTGACTGCAGAAGATACCGTACATGCTGAAAATAAATATAAAAACAGTTTCAGCAAAACCTATGATGTGTTTGAAGATTTCAAGGATTCAAGTGGAAATGTGGTCAACAGCAATAAAGTCTTCATGATTGTAGCAAAGGATACGACAGACAATATTTCAACAAAGACCTACAGACTCAATGCGTTTTCTTCAAAACCAACTTTCAATGTTGAGTATTCTCAGGACAATGGAAGTACATGGAAAGCAACAGAAAATCCCCTCGTTACCCTTCCGCTTGTAAAGACATTGTTCAAGATTACACCTGTCGCAAAAAACAACATGGAGATTGCAGAGTTTACAATGGACGGAGAAAACCACAGGGGCTTTGCAAAAAAAGATACATACATCATAGAACTCACTGATGGAAATGGCGGCGCTCCGTCATCCGGCGAAGTTTTCAACATCAACCTTTACGCAAAAGACAAAATCGGGAATGAGGGCAGATCTAAACTTACAGTTGCCTTTGATGAAGTCGGTGTGCTCCAAAGCATTGAGGCAAACTATGCGAAGGGAAAAATTTTCAACAAGAATGATAATGTAATTACACTGCAGGTCAATTTCTCCAGCGCTGTGGAATTCTACCCTTCAACAGCAAAGCCAACTATTGCAATAAAGGCAAAGAAACGTGGACAGACTTCAAGCGAAGCAATAGGAAATGCATTTTATCGTTCAGGTAACGGAACAAATACCTTGTACTTTGACTACACCATACCTGATGGTCTTGAGTGTTCTGAACTTTCGTTGCTGGAAGGATCAGATCCTATTGATACATCCATGTGTTCATCTTTGACTGGAAAATTTGGCGGCAGCTATACGACAAACAAGGAGGATGGAGATGATATTTTCTCAAGCCTTGAGATTGATACAGTTGAACCGTATATCGTTTCATATAGTCCTTCAGAAAATGGAGTTATTGAAAAAGCGGCACTGGACATTAATGGAGATGGAAGCATCTCTGATGATGGTATAACAATTGACATCACTTTCAATGAAGCCGTCAATATTGAAAGCGGAACCATTGTAATCCAGCGAGCAGATCCTGAAGGTGGCAAGTGGTATATTCCGCCATATCTGAAAAACGAAGTTTTCCTCAAGCTTTATAACAACATCAATTACCTGACAGGGGTAAGTGCTGGGGACAAATCGAAATACAAGGAATGGCTCTGTGGCTCTGACAGCAATGTATTTAAATATGCAGACGGTACGATTATTCCTGAAGGACCTTACATGCAGTATACCAACGGCCTTGATATGAGCGGACCGTATGCCGTCCCTGACACGGAAACAAAATATGTTCTTGCTTATGACCTTAATATAGCTGATGCAACAGAAAACGGTGATGTTGCAAAGATAAGGACAGTGCTTGAAAAACTTGGATATCATAAGGCGGAATTTGACGTTACAGCGGCAAAACTTGTAAATGAGAGAAAGACGCTCAGACTTTTTGTGAAGGACAGCGATTTTGTCGACTGCCTCAGAAACGGTGTTGAGTATTTCATGACCCTTACTGCAGGCAGTGTTCGTGATGATGCAAACAACTATCTTCCTGGTAAAGAAGATTCTGAATTTGCAATTAGGGAAAATGATTACAAATTCTGGGTAGGACCTGTCGCAACTCCTGTAATCCGTGTAAAAAGAACGGCGACAAACAGCAGTGATGAAACGCCGTCGGCACAGACAAAATACAAAATCGACTGTGAAACCCCTGGTGCAACCATAAAGTATGCCATTGCTTCAACAAAGACTGGTGAAGGAACGACAAGTACAACTGATAACGACGTAAAACATACAAAGGCAGAAGATATAGCCGTATCAACTCTTAAAGATTTGACTGTTGAAGCAACTCCTCTCACAACAAGCAGTGCCGGTACTACCAATGGTGCTGCAGAAATCGGCGACGGATCATTGGATACAGCCCAGAAGATTTACATAAAGGCTGTGGCAAGCAAAACTGGGTTTACTTCTTCCAAAGGTTACGAGGGGGCTTATAAGACTGTACTTCATTATAAATATACAAAGGGTACAACTAATACTTTGACAAGAATTCATGGATCACAGGCACCGGAAGGTACTTCTTCTGTGGCGGGATTTCCTATGCAGCTTAATAATGAAGATAGAAAAACCTATCAGGTTCCGTATAAAAACAGTAATGATTACTATTGGGTAAGTTGGCAGATGGTTACGGATTGGACACTTCAGACTTATTTTAATAATTTCCAGAATCCTGCTGATCCTGCATGTAGCTATGGACAGTACATCTACTGTTTGAATAAGAAAACGTATACTAATTATGAATAAAAGGAGAACGTAAAATGAAAAAGAACATTATCAATTTATTATTATGCACAATATCAGCCGTTGCGTTCTCGCTTCTGGTATCCTGTTCCATCGGACTTGGAGAAGCGGTCGACACAAAAGGACCTGCTGTGACAATTTCGTCTCCGGAACCAAGAGAGACCGTACAGACAAAATTCAATATTTCCGGAACTGTGGCAGATGACTATTCCATCAATTCCCTCATTGTAAGAATCCAGAAAAATGAATGGCAGGAAGGTGATTGCTTTGAATGGAAAAACACAAAGGGTGTGTGGCAGTACAAGGCAAGAGGAACTTCTGAATATGTTGCATTTGCAGACGGTGTATGGCAGCAGAAGAACGGCAATAAGAATGCGACCTGGGCTGTAAACAACATCGACTTTTCTTCAATGCCGGGAGGCAGTTATGAAGTTGTCGTAATCGGTTCTGACGATGCAGGAAATGATTCTGCAGATTCAAAAAAGATCCGTACCATCATAGTGGATGACATGCCTCCGGTCATTACGATTACAAGTCCTTCAGTAAAGGATGACATAACTGTCTATTCAGAGATTGAGGATTACAGAGACATCACAAAGATCTCTACGTTCACTACAGGTGATTTTACCGTAAGCGGAATTGCAAAGGATGAAAACACAATCGTGTATATTGACCTTTACATAAAGAATGAGGACAGCACAGAGAACTATTTTGTCAAGCGTCTTGTTTCCGACACGGATTATGCTGAATGGAAAGATTACATAATGGTTGATACTCTCCGTGCATGGGATGTGGACATAAAGCTTAAGGATTGTGGTCTTGGCAAACTGGATTCAAAAAAGCATATGCTCAAAATCGTTACTGAAAGCTGCGACATAAGCAAAAACACTACGGTCACAACCCAGGGATTCTTCTGCCTGTGGAAAGAAGCCGACACACCATGGATTTCACTAAACCTTGGAACCAGCGACAAGCCTCTTTCCGTATACGCAGGATCTTCATTGATGGGAAATGCATATGATGATACTGCCGTTGACCAGGTGACTGTGACCATAAAGGAAAATGGACCTGGAGGATCAACAGTATCAGGATACAGCGGAACAGAAATCTACAAGGCAAAGGAAGGAGAAGCGGAGAACAATGTATTCTTCAGCTTTAAGGTTCCGGAAAATGTAAATGTCTATTATGTTGAGATTAATGAAAAGGACAACAAGGGAAATTCAGCCCTTGCATTTACAGGATATATTGAGGTTGTTGATAAGACCTATCCTTCAATGGAAATAAAACACAAGGTGGCCGGTGAAGAAAAGCAGGTAGGAGAAAGCCTGTTTGGAAATGCCGACGGCGATTTTGAATTTGAATTCACTGCCAAAGATGACACAAAAGTAAGCAGTCTTAAGGTAGTGTACATTACAAACCCTGAGGATGTCGTAAAATACGCAAACAAAGATGCACCTGAATGGAATGATGAAAGCAAGATGACAAATTCCGGATCAGAATTAAAAAACGGAAAGGTTCTTGTATTTGAAAATCCTCAGCAGACAGGCAATGTAAATGAATCCGGAATTGACCGCAAAGTCTATAGAATTTCGCTTGCTCTCAATCTGTTTACGGATCTTGGCATAGACGGAAATTCAAGAAAACTTTCAAACCAGACTTTTGTTGTTCGCACGGAAGATGAATATCACAATGCCATGACAAAGGAATACACAATTCTTGGTGACATCAATGCTCCAAAGGTTGAATTCACGAAAATTGTGTACAACGGAGAAACCATAACAAATCAGGATGATCTGCTTGATGCTTTCGTCGGTGAGTGTTCCGTAACTGTTTATGGAAAAATCGGGGATGATTCATATGATGTCTGGAAAGATAAGGGCAAGCTTGATTTCAAACTTGCGGCCAATGAAAAAGATGTTTCATATTCTCTTTCTGACGACGGAACTTTTAAAGCTGCGATAACAAGCCGAGAAATTCTTAAGGGAGCGTCTCTGTCCTTCAAGGCAACGGTCACTGACTGGGCTGGAAATTCTGCCATAGGAAACTATTCATTTGTTGTTGATACTTCAAAGCCAAGGGCTGAATACATCTATGCAAAGCAGACTGATGGATGTTATGGCGTTGGAAAGGAAATTGATATCAGGTTGAGGTTCAACAAGCCTCTTAAACTTGCTGGTGCAGGTAAACCTGAAATCACACTCAACAATGGTGCTGTAGTTCAGATGGAAACAGATACCGCAGACTTCCCTAACCTTTATACAGAAGGAGAACGCGAGTATTCATTCAAATATACGATTGGAAGCGATGAGGCTTATGAGACGGACAGGCTTACGGTTGCTGAGAATGGATTCAATCTGAATGGCTGTACAATCGCAGACGGAAAGATCACGCAGGATATGGTCAATGAGTTGACTAAGACTGGTTCCGGGGCAAACCTTGGGGATAGAAAGACAATAATCATAAAGATCAGTGAGCCAGCAGTCAGCAGCATTGCTTTTGATGAATCCACTGGTATCATGACAATTACTTTCACAAAAAAAGTAAAGAAGAATCAGGGAAAAATAGTAATCAGGCAGAAGGTGGAAGATAGCTGGCATGAGGATACTCACGAAGGTCAGAGCCATAGCGGTGGTTCAATTGCCTATGTCATAAAAGCACCACCTGTGCTTTCTGAAGCTGAATACAGGCTTCTTGTTGCAAAGCAGCCGGGACTCAAGGCATTCTATGAAAGCGGAACTAACGGTGCCACGGGAGGTACAGGTAGCTATGTGGCGGACACGACTCCAAAATATATCCTCAAGTATGACAAGAACGTAACTGATTCAGATGTAATTGCCTCTTATCTTTCAACGGAAAACCATGTTCTTTCCGCAGAAATCGGAAGCAACAAGGTTGAATTCGTTAAGGATTTATACGGAAACAATACAGAAGTCGTGAAAGTTAATTTTGGTTCAAATCCTCTTCCTTGCAAGGGTGCCCAGTATAAGATTGTAGTGCCTGCAGGCATTGTCATTGAAGATGTAAAGATAGGAACTGGATTGACTTCAACAGCTTATTCAAAAGAAATTACAGCTTCCGGTGTTGAAACTCCTGTAATAAGAATCAAGAAGACAAACGCAGTCATTAAGGACTATGTTGCGACCCAGCCTCTGAAGACTGAGTTCAAGGTGGACTGTGAGACTTTTGGGGCGGAATCTACTTTCGTGGTAAGGGAATATTCCCATAACACTGTTTTAATAGCATCGGGTGGCAGTAACAGTTCTTACGATGCTAAGGGCAGCCCAATTAGAACATTCTCCGACAGCAAAATACTCGGAGTTAATAGTTTCTCGAATACAACGAAAGGCCTTGAATATGAAATCGAGACAACGGCAACTAGATCTGGAACAAGTGACACAGCTACCAGTAAGCAGGTTGCCTATTTAACCATAATTGTCGCCAACAATATCAATAACATGGTCTTTGCTGACAAGATGAAGAAAAATTACGGCGAGGACAGATGGTATTATGGAACTGGAACCGGCCAGTCAAACAAGATAGGACTTTTCATCCGTGGTGGAAACAATATTTCAGGGCCGAATTCGATTGAAGGTTATCCAACTACATGGGACATTAATGACTATAATTCTGACCTGGGAGCAAGAACCTGTCTTTTGACAAAAGATGGAACAAACGATACTTTCTATTTTGCAACGTGGGCTATTACGGATAAGTATTACTTCCGTTTCTACGCAGGTCTCATGGATTCATGGACCAACACCGATGATAATGGAAAAGGAATGGGACCGACACACGGAATCTATGCTCAGAACGGATTCGTACCTAATACAAATAACCAGTATGCAAGGCCTGGACAGAGAATAGACCTAGAATGTTCAGGAGATCCTGGAAAAGCCATTGATTTCTCTATCACTGACAAGGATCCTTCTGGTGCTGAAGGAGGCAAAGCCCAGAAGTATAGATAAAAAATTTAACGGCGTTCCAAGAAATGGAGCGCCGTTTTTGTCTCTAAGCATCCTTTGCTATCCTTTCGATCTCTTCAGCACTGAGCCCGGTGCATTTTGCGACCATGGAAATTTCAATGTTGTTTGCAAGCATCAATCTGGCTGTCTCAACGGCCTTGTCGTGGGCACCTTGTATACGGCCTTCAACCAGGCCCTCAGCATGACCTTCAGCCAATCCTTCTTCTCGAGCCTTCTTGCGCTCATCACGCAGCATAAGCTTTCGCCAGTACTCTTCGTTATACAAAAAATCATACATAATGTCATTCAGCTCCGTTTCGTGATCTCTAAGGAATTCTGCGAGAAGTTCTTTGTTTCGGCAAATGCTGATGGTATTTTTAACAGCCATGACGACACTGTCAGGAAAATCCTTCCGCATCTGGTCAAATACTTTACAGAAATTGATGTATTGATAGATAATATCACCTTTCCTACTATCATAAATCATTTTTATCCTTAGTTGTAGTGGTGAAGATGAATTCTTTGGAAAATGGTCTGAAAGAAAAATTTCATCAGGGCGGTTTCCCTTTTCTCCTGTAAAGATTACATAGATTTCTGGAACAGGAAGCTGAACTGTTGTAGAAGTAAACAGGGAAATTTTATTTTTTGCGATATACCGCTTATAGGTTTCTGACAGATAAAAAAGTCCTCGTATGGCCATGTTGCCGTTCCAGTTTGATTGGGCTTCCGCAAGAATAATCAGCCTGTCTTTGAACATGAGTCCAAGATCATTGTAAATGCCGTCAGTCAGAACATTGTCGATGGTGATTATCTCAATATCATTTTCCGTAACATTTTTTTCTTCTGGATGAAGCACCTTAAAGAGCTGCAGGGCGTATTCCTTATGACTAAACAGAGTAGTAAAAACAGAATCCTTTGTTGTTCGTTTAATATTGCACATGTATAACTCCTTTTCCCCCCTGTATATTTAATAACTGATAAAATAAAAAAAACGTCGGTTTTTTAAAGAAAATCTTTCAATTTGAACAAATTTACAAAAACTGATAAAATGTCATAATAAAATCTATAGGCAGGCAGACATGACATACGTTGCACTCTGTGCCGTGGGCGCAGAAAAAATTCTTGGAAACGAAATCAAGCATTTAGGATATTCTCTTTTGGACAGGCAGGCTCCAGGCCGCGTTACTTTCAGCGGCGATATGGATGCAATGTATCGCGCAAATTTCTGTCTTCGCACAAGCGACCGCGTTTACATTCAGCTTGCGGAATACAAGGCCTACAACTTTGATGAACTTTTTGAAGGATGCTACAGGATCAACTGGCAGGACTATCTTAAAAAGACTGCCCGCGTAATCGTTGACAAGGTCCGTGTTCATGGAAGCAAACTCAACAGCGAGCACAGCATTCAGTCCATGATCCTCAAGGCCATCTACACAAAACTGGGTGACGTATGGCACATGGCATCAATGCCGGAAACAGGTGACCCATGCGACGTTCGCGTCTACCTTGACAAGAATGTTGCGACAATCCTTCTTGATACAAGCGGAGAGGCACTCCACAAGCGTGGTTACAGGACAGACGGCGGAATTGCACCCCTTCGCGAAACGACAGCCGCTGTGCTTCTCCAGGAGATGATGTGGAGGCGCAAGACTCCCCTTCACGATCCGTTCTGCGGCAGCGGAACAATTGCGATCGAGGCGACACTTTACGCACACAACATCGCACCTGGCCTTGGCCGTCGCTTTGCCTACGAAAACCTCGTCATCTACAACCAGCAGCGTGCCCTTGAAATCAAGAAAGAGGAAGCATCAAAAATCCGCACGGATGTGGAATGCCGAATCACCGGCAGCGACATTGATCCAGCAGCCGTTGAGCGTTCAAGACTCAATGCGGAACATGCATGCGTAATGGCAGGCCGTGCACTCCAGCTCATCGGAAGCGACATGAGGATCGAGCGTCCTGATTTCATCCAGAGCGACTATAAGGACATTCACGCGCCATATGACACAGGACTCCTTCTTTGCAATCCTCCATACGGTGAGCGTCTTCTTGATCAGGCGGATGCGGAAGACCTCTACAGCGAAATGAAATCCCTTTTCGTTGATTTTGAAAACTGGCAGATGGGTGTGATTACAAGCCAGAAAAAATTCCAGGAATGCATATGCAAGAAGGCGTCGGCAATAAAGACACTTAAGGCCGGAAACCTGGACACGACACTTTACATTTACAGATAGTCAAAGACAAAGGAACAGAAGATGGCAATCGTTGTTGAACACGAGAAACGCAAAAAAGAAATTCTTGAAAAATCCCTTGAGCTTTTCATCGCGGAAGGATATGAGGATGTGACATACCAGAAAATCGCAGACCGCTGCGGAATTACCCGCACTACCCTCTACATCTATTTCAAGAACAAGCGGGAAATTTTTTCGTTCAGCATAAAGCAGCTTACTGGAGACGTTGAAAGACAGCTTCTGGAAATAATCAAGCAGCCGGAACTTCATTCCGTCGATTGCCTTAAGCAGCTTTTCTTGAAGATCTTTGACATCGCGGAATCAAACTGCAAGTTCTTCAAGGTTCTTCAGATGTACCTCATGCAGCTTGAGAAAGGCGGAGTTGACATCAATGAAAGGATCAAGAAACGCGTAATCCGAATCCAGCATCTCATGAGCACCATAATCATCCGCGGCCAGAAGAAAGGCGAGATAAAAAATGTTCCGGTAAAGGACATGAACGATCTTTTTTACAGCCTCATCGAATCCGGTATGTTCCGTCTGGGTATTCTCAATCAGACGAATCTTGACCAGATGAGAAGCATCATAAATTTCACAGTAGAACAGTTCAGGGTATAAGACATGTTTTCAGGATCAGTAATTCCATCGATATTGATTTGTATCCTTCCTCTTTTCGCAGTTTTTGCCTGCATGCTGATCCTCGTAAAGGAATTCAGATTCAGCAACGGCGTGGTATCAATTCTGCTCGGCCTGTTTTCCGTGATTCCAATTTCGGCAATCCAGTTTGCAATCGAGTATTACCATGTTGTTTCCGTGCATTCCCTTTTTTCCGTTCTTCTCAAAAGCCTTCTGATCAATGGCGTTGTCGAAGAAACAATAAAGATGTTCCTGCTTTTTTTCATTTCCAGGAAACTCAACCTTTCAGCATTTTTTTCCTGCGCACTGCTGAGCGGTCTTGCCCTGGGATGTTTTGAGGCATTGGTTTATCTTGTTTCAGGAATCCAGAATCTTGAGTTGAGGATGCTCACGGCGGTTGTGATCCACGCGTGCTGTGCCGGGCTTTCCGGACTCTTTGTTTACAGTGTCAAAAACGAAAGCACAAAAGTCCTTTCATTCATTCTTGCCATCCTTCTTCACGGAGTCTACAACTATTTTGCGGGCTTCAAGATGAACAGTTTCTTTTTCTGGTTTTCTCTTGTGGTCGTTCTTGTTGCGGTTGTCGAGTGCCGCATACGTTATCGCGCCCTGGTGCCGGAAGGACTTATCCTTTTCCAGTAATTTTTTTCAGCCGGAACTGATACATTGTCTCAACGGTTTGGCTGGCATTCCCTGCAGGTACCCCAGAGATTCATCTGGCTTTTTGTCAGCCGGAACCCCTTTGGCAGGATGTCATTGTCTATCTCGATGTTCTCGTAGATGTCAAAAATCTTTCCGCATTCAGTGCACTTGAAGTGGATGTGGTCGCTTGTGTCGGCATCAAAGCGCAGCTCACCGTCTTCGATGGTGATGGTTGTCACAAGACCGGCATCTGCAAACTGCTTCAAGGTATTATATACGGTTGTCTTTGAAAGAGTCGGAATGGAAGGAGACAGAGATGAATAGATATCATCGGCAGAAGGATGCACCGGATTTTTGAGAAGGAAATCATAGACAGCCATTCTCTGAAGTGAGGGCCTGATTTTTCTGGATTCAAGCCTGTCTGCAATTTCCTGTTTGGTAAGCTGGGTGATCATAATGGTTTCTCTGTGTATATTTTTTATTTTCTGCAGGGTGCTTCGACTGCGCTCAGCAACCCTGCGGTCATTGCGGGGAGACAAAGGCATGGGTGGGATTGCCGCGCCCGTTACGGGCTCGCAATGACGATTCAGTGACGATGCACTTCTGTCGTCAAGCCCGCAGTGATGCTGCACTTTTGTCGTCAGGCTCGCAATGACGCTGTTATGTTTCGTCATTGCGAGGAGCTTGCGACGAAGCAATCAATTAGAAATATCTTTTAAGGAGGCCCTTGAAACCTGCACCGTGACGTGCCTCGTCCTTTGCCATTTCGTGGACTGTGTCGTGGATGGCATCGTACCCAAGTTCCTTTGCGCGTTTTGCAAGGGCAAGCTTTCCTTCACACGCACCGGCTTCCGCATCAGCTCTCATCTCAAGATTTTTCTTTGTATCCTTTGTCAAAACTTCGCCTAGAAGTTCCGCGAATTTTGCTGCGTGTTCCGCTTCCTCAAAGGCATAGCGTTTGTATGCTTCGGCAACTTCCGGATATCCGTCGCGTTCAGCCTGGCGGCTCATTGCAAGGTACATTCCAACTTCACTGCATTCACCGTTGAAGTTGTCGCGCAGTCCCTGTACTACTTCCGGGTCGAGTCCCTGTGCGCTTCCGACTTCATGTTCACAGGCAAAACCGGCCTCTTCCTTTACTTCCATCCAAGGGTTCTTTGCCTTGCACTGTGGGCAGATTTCCGGAGCATTGTCTCCTGTGTGTACATATCCGCAGATTTTACAACGCCATTTCTTCATGATAAGTTCCTCCAAAAGTGTGTGGTCTAAAGATTGTAATAATTACAATAGTGAATATAATACGTAAATATTCAAATGTCAATTTTTGTTCCATGAGTTTTTCATTATCATGGAACTTGTGCTACAATGAGGAATCCTGCATCGAGAAGAACAAGTCATGAAAAAATGGATTGCTTTCATAGTTTTTATTTTTCCTCTATGGGCTGCATGGTCCTCGGCGGTGGACCAGATGGTTCCGGCTGAATTTCTGGAGCAGCTGAAAAATGAAAAGACCGTAAGCGTAATACACGAAGAGGAAGACGAAAATCTCACCCTTGTGCCCAGATGTTTTTTCCAGGCGGAACTCAATGAAAACCGCATAGTCAAAAACTCAAGTCCCTATACCGCAGAATTCCTTTATTTGATTTCCAAGTCGGAACTGATGGAAAGCGGAACAGGAAACTATGAGAAAATCACCATTGAGGATGTGGCAGAAATCCTGACGTCCATTTCCACCATGAGCGGAATGCGTTACCGTTTTTCTGAAAACCATCCGAAGGGGTCCCTGCTCTACAGGGAAGTCTATACCATGGAAAGCCTCAAGTCGAAGAAGAAAATACCTGACGACATCCGCAGAAACTGCGATGGTCTGAAAGTGCTGTGCTACCAGCATGACAGGCTTCTTGGAGATCTGAAATTTGCCCTGGACTACAGACAAAGAAATGATGAGATCTATCTTACCATCCGCAACAAGGTTCCTCTGGGACTTTTTGGAATCCATGCATGCAAGGAAGACAACCTTGCCCTCAATATCCATGTGACGGATCTGGGAGACGACATTCTTTTCTATATTTCTGCTGACGCAAACTACGACAATGTGTTCAAGATGTTCAGCATAAGGGGATTCATTAAAAAGCTGATGAACGAACGTCTTGACGCAATCTACAGGTGGTTTTTCCTGCGTTTCTGATGGGGATCCAGCAAGGGCATCAATGGAGTTCCGCCTGAAAAACCTTGTTTCTTAAAAAACATAATAACATCTATAAATTCATTCCTTTTTGTGTTAAATTTGTCTGAACTATGGAAGAAAATGAAAATCAGGTTTCTACAGGAAAAACAGTAAAAACAGTTCTTACCGTTTTCTTTGCCGTCTTCATGCTCATTGTGACAGTTTTTTTTGTCCACGAGTATGCGGCGGGGCATTTTAAATCTGCGGAAACTTTTCAGGACTATATTCTGTCTTACGGAATCTATGGCCCACTCATTCTCATGATCTTCCAGTGTGTAAAGGTCGTATATACTGTGATTCCCGGAGCTTTGGGCTGCATTGTCGGTGCCACGCTTTTTGGGCCGGTTCAGGGGTTCATCTGCAGCTATATAGGAATCTGCGCAGGCTCTATGCTTGCTTTTGCTCTGTCAAGGAAGTTTGGAGTGTCTTTTGTCCGTTCCCTTATGGGAGAAAGACATTACAACAAGTGTATAAAGTGGATGAACAGGAACAGGAAGAGCTATCCCCTTTTTTTGTGGATTGCAATTGCTTTTCCTTTTTCTCCTGATGACTTTTTGTGCTATTTTTCCGGGCTTACTACCCTTTCGTACAAAAAGTTTTTCATGATACTTGTCACTTCAAAACCATGGACGATTCTGGCTTACAGCATCATCTTCGGTTACCTTGGAAAAATGTAGGAAATTATTTTAGGGGATAAAAATGTTAGGAGTTTACAATTACACAGTAGTGATGACTTATGTTGCCATGATCGTATCTTTCATGGGCATCAGCTATGTTCTTGATGGAAATTACAAGGCTGCGCTTCTGTGTCTCATGGTATCGGGAGTCCTTGATATGTTTGACGGAAAGGTTGCTTCAACAAAGAAGAACCGTACCGACTTTCAGAAAAACTTTGGAATTCAGATTGATTCCATGAGCGATCTTGTCTGCTATGGCGTACTCCCGTCAATGATTGTCTATGAGCTTGGCCGCGAGGGAAGCAACCTCAAGATTGGCCCTCTCCCACCGGTCCATAATATCGTAACAATAATCTGTGCTTGCTATCTTCTCTGTGCTCTTATCCGCCTTGCGTTCTTCAATGTAGACGAAACAGAGCGCCAGAAGGGAACTACGGAAGAAAGGCATCTCTACCTTGGTCTTCCTGTAACATCCATTGCACTTATTCTTCCTGCGATCTATGATCTTTGCAATGTGATCAGGCGTCCTTTCAGCGAATATGTCGGTGCGGCAATCCTCATCATCTGTGGAATCGCCTTCATCACTCCTTTCAAGCTTGTAAAGCCTAATCTCGTTGGAAAGGTCGTGCTTATCTTTGTTGGTCTTGCTGAGATTGTGGCTCTTGCTCTTTACTAGGCATTCTGCATGAAAAAAGAACCTAACGACAGATCGACTCTTTTTCTCTATGGAACCAGACCAGGCAGGGTTGTTCTTGAAATCATGCTTGCGATGAAGGTTCCGGCCATGCTTGGATTTCTTCTGCGTACTCCTCTTTCAATACCGGCCATCAAGCCTTTCATCAGGAAAAACGGTATAAACATGGATGAGTGGAAAGGTCGGAAATTCCATTCCTTCAACGATTTTTTTACCAGGAAGAAAGAGACAGTTGCCTTTGATCCAGATCCATCGCATTTCATAAGTCCATGTGACAGCCTTCTGACTTCCTATGACATCTCACAGGACAGTACTTTCCGCATCAAGGGTGCTGACTACAGTCTCGAGGATTTCTTCCAGGATAAGGAAGCAGGGAAAAAATTCATCGGCGGCAAGTGCCTTGTGTTCCGTCTGTGCGCAACAGACTATCACCGCTATATCTACAGCGACAACGCATCTCTTGAGAAAAACCATTTCATAAAGGGGAAACTTTATTGCGTCCAGCCATTGGCTTTGGAAAAACTAAAGGTCTTTACGCTCAATCGCCGCAGCTGGAACATCATGCATACGGAAAATTTCGGTGACGTTGCTTCCGTGGAAATCGGTGCTTTCAGTGTCGGTGGAATCATAAACCATCATGAGAACTGTTCTGTAAAGAAGGGAGTGGAAAAAGGCTATTTTGACCTCCATGGTTCTACGATCGCAATGCTTTTTGAGAAGGACAGAATTTCTCTTCTGCCGGAAATTCTTGAGGGGCTTAAAGACGGAGAATACCGCGTGAAGATCGGACAGTGGATTGCCGAAAGCTTTTAATAGGTTGTTTCAAAGATCCAAATCAGCAGGATACTAGTTATGCCAGAGAACAAATATTCGGATCAGACAGATTCAGATGTTGAGGTGGAATTCGATGTTCCGCCACAGTACAAGGTTGTCCTATTCAATGATGACTATACGACCATGGAATTTGTAGTTGAAATTCTGATGGTTGATTTCAACAAGACTTTTGAAGAAGCCAGCGCCGTCATGCTTGAGGTCCACAAATCGGGCAAGGGCATTGCGGGCATCTATCCTTATGACATTGCAGCTACAAAAGCACGTTCTGCACAGAACAAGGCAAGGGCAGCTGGATTTCCTTTACAGATTACAGTGGAAGAAGACTGATGGAACTATCTCAAGAACTAAGAAGCATCCTGGATCAGGCTGAGGAAATTGTCCTTGACCGTGGTCTTGAATATGCAACGCCGGAGCTTGTCCTTTTCTGCATACTGGACAGTTCGGTGATTTATCACTTTTCAATCAATCCAAATATAAATTTGCCGTCCCTGGAGAAGGATGTACTTGAATATCTTGATGAGTACAATCCGACAGACAGGATAAAGTATGGTGACGGCGATGCCGCGCCACATAGCGTTCTCTATGATGAATTGTATGACAGGGCGGAATCAATTGCCTCAAAGGAAAAAGCCCAGATGGTTTCCCTGTACCATTATCTGTTTGCCATGGTTCAGGATACAAGGCTTCATGCTTCGTTCCTTATGAAAAAGCATGGCATCAACATGGAATTCCTTGTTGCGGCAAGGCAGTTTGAGCATGACCATCCGGAACTCTTTGATCCGGCAAAAATTAACTTTGAGCAGATCGCAGAGGAGGCCGCAGCTTCCATTGGGATGGAAACAGATGAAACCCTTTCAAAATTCGCGATGAATCTTACTGAACAGGCAAGGGAAGGCAAGCTGGACAAAGTAATTTGTCGTGATGAGGAAATCCAGCGAACTATTGAGATTCTTTGTCGTCGTACTAAAAACAATCCTCTTCATGTCGGTGATGCAGGCGTTGGAAAAACTTCCATCACTGAAGGTCTTGCCCAACGGATTGCCGGGGGAAATGTCCCTGACTTTCTGCTTGATGCGGAAATTTATTCCGTTGAGATGAGTTCCCTTATCGCCGGCACGAAATTCCGCGGTGATTTTGAGAAAAGGCTTAAGACCCTCGTCGAGGAACTCCAGAAGCAGCCGAAAGCAATTCTGTTCATCGATGAGATCCATACAATCATTGGAGCCGGTGCTGGGACCAACTCAAGCGGAACTCTTGATGCGGCAAACATCCTGAAGCCGGTGCTGGCCAAAGGAAACCTTCGCTGCATAGGTTCCACAACTTTTGAGGAATATACAAAGAGTTTTGAAAAGGACAGGGCTCTTGCAAGGCGCTTCCAGAAAATCGATGTTCTTGAGCCTACCCGTGACCAGTGCATGAAGATACTCAAGGGAATCGTTCCAAAATACGAGGAATACCACAAGGTCAGATATTCACCGGAATGTCTTGCCCAGGCGGTGGATCTTTCCGTAAGGTTTTTTACGGAAAAAAGATTGCCGGATAAAGCCATAGATGTCATCGACGAAAGCGGAGTCTATGCAAGGCTCAATGGAAAAAGCCGGGTCACAGTAAATGAAATCCGGCATGTTGTTTCACGAAATGCAAAAGTTCCGCTGGAAAATGTTTCAGGCAGGGAAAAAGAAAACCTGAAGAACTTTGAGGAGAACATCAGGACCGAAATTTTTGGCCAGGACGAGGCTGTGGTTTCAGTCTGCGATGCCGTCAAGAAGGCGAGGGCAGGTTTCCGAAATCTTGAAAAACCTGAGGCAAGTTTTCTGTTTGTCGGTCCTACAGGTGTCGGAAAGACGGAGCTTGCGAAGGTGCTTGCTGCAAAACTTGGGATCAGACTTCTGCGCTTTGACATGAGCGAATATCAGGAATCCTATTCCATCAGCCGCCTCATAGGAAGTGCTCCAGGATATGTAGGATATGAAAATGGCGGAGTGCTTACGGAAGCCGTCAGAAAGGAAGGTCATGCCGTGATTCTTTTTGATGAGATAGAAAAGGCACATCAGGATATTTACAATACGCTTCTTCAGGTTCTTGACTACGGAACTCTGACGGACAGCCAGGGCCGCAAAGCCGACTTCAGAAACTGCCTGATCATCTTTACGAGCAACTGTGGAGCAAGGGATATGGGCAGAAATACCCTTGGATTTGGTGGTACCGGAGACAGGCTAACTAACGACCGTTTTACACTTAAAGACGCAGTCGAAAAGACTTTTACGCCAGAATTCCGCAACAGGCTTGATAAAATCGTATATTTTGACCGCCTTGGAAAGGAAATGGCCGTTAAAATAGCGGAAAAATCTGTCGAATCCATCAGGCAGCGCCTTGAAGCCAGGAAAGTTTCCCTTGAAATGGACAGGAAAGTCCTTGAATTCATGGCGGAACAGGGCATGAGTGAGGAATTTGGGGCCAGAAACATTCAGCGCTATGCGGAAGAAAAAATAGCCTCTCCTTTGATAGACGAACTACTGTTCGGAAGGTTAACTAACGGTGGTAAGGTAAAAGCGGTGATTGAAGGCGGTGCGATAAAATGCCGGGTAATCTCATAGATCCAACAGTAATATACAAGTTTCCCGAGCCGGGAACATATTATAAGGAATTCGGAAATTCCATATGCGCGGTGACAGAAGACATTGACCTTCAGCTTCTGTATTCCGCCTACATGCAGGGAGTTTTTCCGTGGTTTTCAGAAGACGACGGAGAACCTGTCGTATGGCATTCAACGGATCCCCGTTTTGTTCTTATGCCCTCTGATTTCCATATTCCAAAAAGCGCGGCAAAATTCCTTAAACGTACTCCCTATACCTACACCATGGATGTGGCTTTCACCAGGGTCATGACTGAATGTGCCATGCAGAACCGTAAAGGCCAGAACGGTACCTGGATAGGTGACATGATGCTTGAAGCCTATACGAAATTCCACGAGGAAGGTTATGCCCATAGTTTTGAAGTCTGGCATGGAGATGAACTTGCCGGCGGATTCTATGGCGTCCTCATGGGCAGCGTGTTCTGCGGTGAGAGCATGTTCACAAAGGAAAGTGATTCAAGTAAAAGCGCCTTCATACTTTTCATGAACAGCTTCATCCAGTGCGGCGGAATGATCGTGGACAGCCAGAGCTATACAGATAACATTGCAAGATACGGGGCAAAAAACATCAGCCTGAGTGCGTTCCGTAAAATCGAGGAAAAAGCTCTTTACACTCCACTAAAAAAGGATTTGGCGGTAGTATTTGAGATAGAGTGCGCAAAACTGTATTCCAGGAGGGACATATGCTGAATGCCTACAGAATGTTCATAGTGATAGCCTACATTTTTTTCTTTGGATGCATGCTAGGGTGGTGCATCGAATTCTTTTTCCGCAGATTCTATAGAAAAGGGAATCCACAGAAGCTTTGGTTCAATCCGGGGTTTCTTACAGGCCCATGGCTTCCGGTTTATGGATTTGGTGCCACCGTTCTTTTTATACTGAGTTCCGTGGAGAAGAGCATTCTCAAAAGTTGTACAGCCGGAATTCCATACTACATCGTTATGTTTCTTATCATGGCCTTGTTCATGACATTGGTCGAGTTCATCGCGGGAAAGATTTTCATAAGCGGAATGCACATCCAGCTTTGGGACTACTCCAATGAATGGGGGAACATACAGGGCATCGTCTGTCCAAAGTTCACTCTGTTCTGGGGAATTTTAAGTGCAGTGTATTACTTTCTGCTTTATCCGAAATTCAGGGAAATGGTGATGTGGTTCATTGACCATCCGTGGTTTTCGTTTGTGGTGGGAATCGTGTTTGGATTGTTCGTTGTGGATCTTTGCTTTGCCATAAGCCTTGGTGCTGTGCTGAGGAAGCAGGCCTGCCTCCTGGATGAAAAGGCTGCCCTTGATTTCAAGAAACTGCAGGGCATGCTCAAGATGAACAGCCAGTCCATTCACTCAAAGGGATTCCTGGAGAACAAGTTTGACCAGTTTGAGGAATTCATCAGCAGAAGTCCTGCAAAAAAATGATCGACGCATTTAAAATATAAAGGGCTGTCTTGAAAAGTAACTTCAGGGTGGTTGAGCGCAGTCGAAACCATCACATTTAGTGATCTGATCATTTCGACAGGCGGCTCAATGACCCTAGAAAAAATACTTATGGGACAGCCCTTCTTTATGCCTATGAATGGCTTAGAATACGTAAGTTACGAAAAGTCCGCTTGACCAGCTCTTTCTGTTCTTGCCGTCAAATGCAGTTCTGTCTTCAAGATTCAGGTAGGCATCGATGGATGTGTTTCTTGAAAGAACAAACTTGAGTCCAGGCTTGATGTTGAAGATTTTTCCGCCGTCCCAATCCTTTGTCGCATTGTTGTCATCCCATCTCTTGTCTTTTGAACCTGAGGCAAATGATCCCCAGAGGCTTACCATGAAGTCTCTTGAAAGTGGCAGGTCAAGTTCACATCCAGTGTAGAATGCGCTTGTGTAGTTGTCATTTTCAAAGAGGTTCAAGCCTGCTTCCGGACGGATTGAAATGTCAGTCTTTGGAATCATGAAGGAGACGGAAGCTCCAAGTCCGTATGCCTGATCATCCTTTGGATCAGAGAAAAGGCTGTCTGCGGCAAAGTATACATCAAGCACGAAATTCTTGAATCCGATTGTAGCACCGGTGTAGAAGTTTGCCTTGTCGTCAAAAGCACCTTCCAGTGCTGCGCTGATGGAAAGCCAGTCGCATGGAGTGATCTTTGCTCCGAAATTTGATGCAGGATCATCTGTGTTGAATCCGTTTGGAATCGCAACGCCAAGTTCAAGTCCGATGTCGCTTTTCTTGTCTGTCCTGAACCTTACACCGAGTGCGCGTTTTGCATACTTGTTTGCGTAAGGGACGAAACCAACGACGTCTGCAGATCCAGGGGCGTCTACGTAGTATTTGTATGTGCCAAAGTCTTCACTTGATGTGATTGCGCGGGCTCCGCCTCTGTCATCGTAGTTTGTTGAGAATCCACCCTGGCGGCTGTGTGCACCCGGTTCCCAAAGCCATGCTCCGTAGCGTGGACATGGACCTACCTGCCAGTTGAGGTTTGTACCAAGACCGGCATCAAAATTTTTTGTGATGTGGTAGATGAAATTCACATAGTAGGATTCCTGGAGTGTGTTCTGTGAATTCACGGCGTTGGAATAAGAAAGTGTCTTGTTTGTGTTGTCGCTTGAGAATCTTCCGCCACGTCTTCCGTAGTGAAGGTTGAGGGCATTCTGGTTTGATGTTCCGAATGTGAAATTGTCAACGTCACCTTTGTTGTTGAAATTTGCAAGCAAGGCTGTGTTGAGCATTCCTTCGATTACAAGACCCTTTGTATCAACGCGGGCCTGCAGTGTGTCTGTGACTCCATAGAACATTGTGTCGCCAGCATAAGGATTTCCGAATCCTGTCCATGTTGTGTTTTTGATCTGTGGTGCAGGAAGAACCTGTGCAAAAGCCGAGATGCAGAAAAGTGCAGAAGCTGTTGCAGCGATGATAGTCTTTTTCATATTTAAACTGAACCTCCCTAATAAATATGCGAATCAAATCTAACATTTTTTCCCCTAAGGAACAATGGGCTTCAATATCCATTTTGCGCAACAATGACGGGAAACAGCACCTGCCGCTTGCATGTCTCGCAATGACGGAAAAAAAATGTTACACTGTAACCATGGAACAGTACAAGAAAGAATTTATTGATTTTATGGTTCAGTGCCAGGTTTTGAAGTTTGGTTCGTTCACTCTCAAGAGCGGAAGAAAATCTCCTTTCTTTATGAATGCGGGTGCATACGTAACAGGCAGCCAGCTTGCAAAGCTTGGTGAATACTATGCCCAGGCAATACATGCAAATTTCGGGGACGATTTTGATGTTCTCTTTGGACCTGCATATAAGGGAATTCCGCTTGCCGTAACAACAGTAATCGCATATCAGAAACTCTACGGAAAGGAAATCCGCTACTGCTCAAACCGCAAGGAAGTAAAGGATCACGGCGCAGACAAGGGTGCAATTCTTGGATCTGAACTCAAAGATGGTGACAGAGTTGTGATCATTGAGGATGTTACTACTTCCGGAAAATCAATCGAAGAGACATATCCGATAGTTACAGGTCAGGCAAAGGTGACAGTTGTTGGCGAGATGGTTTCCCTCAACAGAATGGAAAAGGCATCGGCAGACTGCAGCAAGAGCGCCCTTGATACAATCACGGAAAAATACGGCTTTCCTGCACGTGCCATCGTAACAATGAAGGAAGTAAAGGAAGCTTTGACGGGTACAGTTCTCACTCCGAAACTGGTAAAGGAAATAGATGACTACTATGCGGAGTGGGGAGCCGAAAGCGTTTGATTACAAAGTAATCCAGGCCTTTTGTAACTTTCGGCGCCACGAACTGCAAATACAGTTCGTGAAGGCTAAGGTAGCGACTTGAGGGCGGAAGCATTGAATTCCTAGTAATCAGGTACCTTTTCAACTTCCGCGCCACGAACTGCAAATACAGTTCGTGAAGGCTGAGGTAGCGACTTGAGGGCGGAAGCATTGAATTCCTAGTAATCAGGTACCTTTTTAACTTCCGCGCCACGAACTGCAAATACAGTTCGTGTAAGCTGAGGTAGTGACTTGAGGGCGGAAGCTAGGGTCATTGAGCGAAGTCGAAATGACCACAGTTGCTGGCTATGATGGTACCGGCCCTTCGACGGGGCTCAGGTACCCTGATTCAACCGCAGCAAGGCAAATTCTGTAACTTTCGTCCAATGAAATGTGGAATTTATGGGTACAGATTCTGTACCCATTTTTTTTATAATTATGGAGGCAGAATACATGACAGAAGGACAGTGGAAGGCATTTACACAGTTTCGCGATGAGTACAGATCTCTTTGTGAAGAATGGGGCCAGCTGACATCAAGACTGTTACCATTACAGCAGGAGCTTGCGGGTACAGATTACAATGTTGAAACTTCCATTGTGTTCAACAGAGCCTACGATGATGTTACAGAAGATGATGAAATCAATCTGATAGTTATTGGAGACAACCCCGGCAAGGACGAGCAGCTTTCAAAAAACAACCGCTATTTTGTCGGCAAAAGCGGAATGGTGGCAGAAAACTTTTTCCGGAAGAATCCTGAGCTTGCCATGGATTTCAGAAAGAAAACCATCATCATGAACAAGACCCCGGTCCACACGGCAAAGACAAAGCAGTTGAAGGATCTTGCAAGACTTGGAGGGCCTGAGATCAGGAAGCTGATAGATTCAAGCCAGATCATATGTGCCCGGATTACGGCAAAACTTCACATGGGGCTTGGAATGGATGCCCAGCTCTGGCTTGTGGGCCACAGCGAGCTGAAAAAGGGCGGTGTCTTTCCAGGATACAAGGACCAGCTCAGGAAGGCCTATGGAACGAGTTCCGTGTGGGAAAAGGTCTATCTTTTCAATCATTTTTCCATGGGCAGATTCAGCGTGGACCTGAAGGAGTTCCGTGAAAAAAATCCGGATGTACCTCTTGCACAGGCTCTCCATCAGATAGGGACAAGGCATAAACTTGAAGTCTATGGTGACTAGTGGGTATTCCTGTTTTGAAATGCTCCCATAATGACAAAAAATCATTTTCTTACTATATTATAACCACAATTCATTAAAATCGTACCAAAGGAAATAATAATGAAAAGATTATATGAACCAGGACAGCTTGTAGAGACTACAGTTGTTGCAATCAGCGGTGACACAGTGTTCATCGATTTGGGCTTGAAGAGCGAAGGTTTTGTTGATGTTGCAGATTTCAAGGATGCAGACGGAAACATGACAGTCAAGGAAGGCGACAGGATAAAGGTTTACTTCGTTGGTGGAAAGCATGAAGAACTCCACTTTACTACAAAGATCGCCGGAAGTTCAGCAAAGGGTGACAATTCAGTATTTGAGAATGCATATAAGAACAGCATTCCGGTTGAAGGAACAGTAAAGGGCGAAATCAAGGGCGGATTTGAGGTCATGCTCGGAACAACACGCGCATTCTGTCCTTACAGCCAGATGGGTTACCGTCAGCGCAAGGAACCTTCAGAATATGTGGGCCAGCACCTTTCATTCAAGATCACGGAGTTCAAGAACGAAGGAAAGAACATCGTGGTTTCAAACCGCGTTCTTCTTGAGGAACAGGCAAATGCTGAACTTGCTTCCCTTGCTGAAAAATACACTGTAGGAATGACAGTGAAAGGAACTGTAAAGTCGATCGAATCTTACGGTGCATTCATTGATCTCAACGGATTCCAGGCTCTTCTTCCTGTTTCTGAAATCAGCCGCACACGTGTAAGCAGCGTTGCAGATGTTCTCGAAGTTGGTCAGGAAATTACCGCAAAGATCATCAAGGCAGACTGGAAGCACGAAAGAGTTTCCCTTTCAACAAAGGAACTTGAGGCAGATCCTTGGGATTCAGTTGCAGAAAAGTTCAGTGTTGGTGACAAGGTTGAAGGAAAGATCAGCCGTGTCGCAGACTTTGGTGTGTTCGTGAATCTTGCGGACGGAGTAGATGGTCTTGTCCACATTTCAAAGCTCAATGTTGAACGCAATACAAACCTGAAGAAGGTTTTCAATCCTGGTGATGTCCTCCCGGTCATTGTTGAAAAAATCGATTTGGAGGAAAAGCGCATTTCCCTCAGCACAGTTGTTTCAAACGAGGAACAGGACAACGCAGCTGAATACATGTCATCCCACAGGGACGACGACGATGGAGAAACATACAATCCTTTTGCAGCTCTCCTCAAGAAATAGTTGGAAAGCTGACAGTATCGGTTGTTTAAGGAGGACCCTTCGACAGGCTCAGGGATCCTTACACATGCGCAGGATTGCTGAGCGCAGTCGAAGCATCCTGCAGTTGCTTGTATTTAGAGGACCCTTCGACAGGCTCAGGGGTCCTTTTTTTGCTCAGGGATCCTGGGCGAAAGCATTTGCTCCCTGGATGCCGGTGCCTGTTATAACTTTCGCCCCAAGAATTGCATGCGCAATTCTTGTATAGGCATGCTTAGTGTTTTCAGGATTGCTGAGCGCAGTCGAAGCATCCTGCAGTTGCTTGCATTTAGAGGACCCTTCGACAGGCTCAGGGGTCCTTTTTTTGCTCAGGGATCCTGGGCGAAAGCATTTGCTCCCTGGATGCCGGTGCCTGCTATAACTTTCGCCCCAAGAATTGCATGTGCAATTCTTGTATAGGCATGCTTAGTGTTTCAGGCGGAGCTGCAAAGTAGTATTCAATCTTGACTGCAAAAATACCGACAATGACAATATGAAGAAGTCTATCATGTTGCTGCTGCCGGTATTTTTTTTGTTTTCGGCAAAGATCCACTCACTGGAGCTTTACAAGGACCAGGCTGTCGTATCCTACTACGCGGAAAAATTTCATGGCCGCAAGACAGCCAATGGCGAAATTTTCAATATGTATGCCATGACATGTGCCCACAAGACACTTCCTTTCAACACTGTGATCCGTGTTACAAATCTTGCCAACGGTAAAAGCGTCGATGTACGTGTAAATGACAGAGGCCCTTTTGTTGCAGGCCGTGAGGCGGATCTTTCAAAAGGTGCCGCATCAAAACTTGGGATGATCAAGACCGGAACCGCCAAGGTTAAGATCCATATCGTCAAGATGGGAGCGAACACAAAGCAGAGTGCGGTGTCGGCAAAGAAAGCCCAGAATATTCCGCTTGAAAAATCAAAGGGCAGCCAGGCATCTTCTTCATCAGCAAAGAAAATACAGGTGAAGAAAGGCGTGCTGTATGATGTTCAGCTTGCTTCATTCTCTGATGAAAAGAATGCGAAGGATTTTGCAAAGAAAGTTGCAGGAAAAAAAATAAAGAATGTCGCAATACAGAAATCAGATGGGAAAGCAAGGGTCGCCGTGATAAAGGTAGATGGTGCTGACGTTGCGGACGTCATGAAAAAACTTGCTGAAAACGGATATTCAAACGTACTTGTCAGGGAAAGAAAATAAAGAATGGCCTTGACCCTTGTCCAAGCATCAAGGCAGCCGGAACTCTTCAGTCAGCTTGAGAAATTCGTGCTGCCCTATGAAAAATTCAATGTTACACTTTATGAGAAAATTCTTTCAGAAGATGAAAGCGTATATGCTCTTGTTGGAAATACAACAAAAGCTGTTTTTTCATATTCAAAGGGAAAAAACTTTGTCTGCTGTGCTCCCAGATGGACGCAGGAAATACAGACTGCCATCGTTGATTTCCTCAAGGATAGAAAAGTATTATGCGTTCATGGAGAGGAAAGTACCGTTCTCAATCTGCAGAAGATTCTTGATTCGAGGGCTGAACAGATAGATGAACGCAACATGTTCCTCATGGAATACATGGACAGGATCTACATCAAACCCCAGGTGAGGATATTCCTATGCGGCAGTGGAGATGAGGAAGCCTTGATGCCTTTGCAGATCCGGTTCATAACTGAGGAAATTCTGCCTGCATGGAAGGAGATAAATCTTCCTCTTGAAAGGATGAATCTTGCAAAGGCATTGAAAAACAATCTTGTTTATGGCGCCGGAACGGAAACAGAAATTTTCGCAAAGGCAAACATCAATCTGTATTCAAGTAAGATCATCCAGATATCCGGAGTCTTCACGGCTGAATCCCACAGATGCAAGGGTTATGCCAGTTCCCTTGTGAATACGGTGGCGCTTCTTGCACAGAAAGTCGGACGAAAGGCCACATTGCTTGTCAGGCAGGAAAATCTCAATGCCATGGCTGCCTACAGGAAAGCGGGTTTTTCCATAAGCGGAACATACAAGGCGGTCTATTACCGCGATGAGAGTTCCGTCTGAATCAGAATTTAATGCCCATCTGGAAGGACGGGTAAACCTGCAGTGATTTTTTTTCATCGGAAGGTGTAAAGGTTCTTTTTCTTGCACCTGGGTCAAAGACACTGTCATTGAATCCATCAATGTGAAAATCAAACGCGGCGGCGATGAAAATGCTTGAAGATCTGAATGAGATTCTTGAAAGGCTGACTCGTAGTTCAGGTGTCAGGTTGAATTTTTCATCCACACCGGCGCTTGAAGTCATTATGGATCCCTTGGCAAGAAGTTCCGTGTCCAGTAGGAAACGCCTGTATAATTTAAATTGATGTCCTGCTCCGAGGGCAATGTCAAATCCTGTCTTGAATTTTGAAGGATTGTGGATTGCAAGGGCTGTTCTCCGTAAATCAAAGGAATGCCGTAATGTATTCCGCCTGAGAATTCAAGGTTTGTATTGAAGGCAAACTCCTTCTCAAATTTTATCTCTGATTCCGCCTTAAGATCTGCCTGGTCCAGATATGACTTCATTTCCCGGTATGTAAGTTTTTTCTCACGGACTCCTGGTTTGCTGTGTGTTTCTTTTCCGATCTTGAATTTATATCCGCGGCTGCGGCTCAGGTAAAGTTTCTGAGGTTCTGTGGAGCCCAGGTAAATTCCAGCTGAATTGAAATGCTCAAGCCATACCGGCATGGGGGATGGAATTACCGAGGAATCCGTCACAATCATTTCAAATTCCATGTTTGACGGAACGCCTATGAGAATTTTTTTCCTCAATGTAGGAACAGCCACAAGAGGAAGTTTCTGGTTTTCCGCTTTTACGATTCCGTCGACGATACGGAGCAACAACCTGTTCTCCCGGTCAAATACGGCAGCTTCCATGGCGCCTTCGATTATGATCATGGTGTATCCGGTTTCGGAAAAGGATTCCTTGCCGTCAAGGACCATCATGAAGGAAAGGTATGTCTCGATCTGGTGCATGTCGCCGAACGCGGTTTTTATGTACTGGGTATGTCCGTCAGTCAGACGATCCATGGTTTTTTCGATTCGTGATGTTGATGAGGATCTGGCTTTTTCCTTTGTCTTTTCGGAAATGGTTTCTATTGGTGGAAATATCCTGGACATGAGATTGACGGCTCTTCCGTGAAGTCCGGAAACACCTGTGTAGAATGATTCCACGTTGCCGACAAAACTGCTCATCACTCTGGTGGTCAAAGCCGGAACAAATGGACCTGTGTACATCGGGCAGTATTCCCGGTTGAAGAATTCATCATAGTATCTGTTTACCTTCGGAAGAATTTCATCTTCGTAGTTTTTCTGATCCATGTTGGTGAAATTTGGAAGACACAGGATGTTCCCGAATTTTATGAAATGCCAGTTGTCACGGAAAAAAGGAACTGTCGGAACAATGTCTTCTGCGTTGACGATGTTCCAGATGAATCCGTATTTTGAATCAAAGGCTTTTGTATCTGTCGTTACATTTGGGGATGCGAAGGTATAGACGTAGCAGTTGCCTGGTTTGAAGAAATCGTCGCTCAAAAGATAGTCTGCCAGCAGGTTTGAAACTGCGGCTCCACGGCTGTGTCCTGTCACAAGGATGTAGGAATCCGTCGGATCTATCCTGTGGCGCAGAAGATAGGAAATGAGGGCCGTATGGATGATCGATGCGGCTCTTCCGAATCCTTTGTGGATGGAGTCTTCTGTTTTTGAACTGTCGTTGATGTTAAGATTTGACAACCATTCGTTAGCTACAAGAGGAGTTCCGCGGATATTGAGTAAAACTAACGTTTGTTCTCCTTTGGAGCTGTTTATCTCTTTTGAAGCAAGGCTGAAGGCGCACTGATCGTTTCCCCAAAGGGAATCGCTGTAATCCACATTGTAGTGCAGTTCCATGTCTTTTTTGGATATGCCTAACAAACGGTAGTTTTCCAAAAGCATTTTTTCATCGTATGCTATGGCTGACATGAAGCAGGCTATCCGTGCAATTCCGTGATTGTATTCATAAGAGGACTGCTGGCCAAACCATTTTTCGTTCCATTCGATGGGGAGTGTTGTCGTTGAAATCTCTGTGGTGTAGCGGAACGGAATTTTTTCCGCAGCGGAAGTAAGAATGGAAAATATAAAAAGGTTTATGACAGCAAGTAGTTTCTGCATGTCATATATTATATTGCTTTTTTTCCAAGAAAAAAGGGCACTTCAAATGAAGCGCCCTTGCAGGATGATGGGTTGTTTAGATTTCTATTTCGCCTGAATAAAGCATGTCGGTTGATCCGCTGAGGAATACATCCTTGCCGTCGTACATTACGGTAAGTTTTCCACCACGAACTTCAACTGTGATGTTTTCATTCATCTTACAGTAGCCGTTGAGTACGGCTGCCACAACAGCGGCACAGGCACCGGTTCCACAGGCTGGTGTTTCTCCGTTACCGCGTTCCCATGTACGCATCTTGAGTTCATTAGGGCCAACGACACGGACAAACTCAGTGTTGATTCTTTCAGGGAATACCTTGTTGTTTTCAAACTGCGGTCCGATTTCTGAAACTGGAACCTTGTCCACAAAATCGCAGAATACAACACAGTGAGGGTTTCCGAAGTTGACGCATGTGACATAGTAATCTTTCCCTCCAACCGGAAGTTTTCTGTTGACGATTGCCTTGAAGTCAAAGAGCTTGACCTGATCAGCCTTAAGTGTTGTAGGAATCTTTGCAGGATCGAACTCAGGATAACCCATGTTTACAGATACGGTGTTTGTTTTTCCGGCAAGCTTGTAGATTTTGAGCTTCTTGATGCCGGCCCGTGTCTTGAGTGTGATCTCAGCAGTGGTTTCGTTCTTGTTGTGTCTGTCCGCGATTCCACCGATGTTGTTGTCATACAGGTATTTTGCGACACAGCGTGTGGCATTTCCTGCCATCTGTCCTTCAGAGCCGTCCTGGTTGAAGAACCTCATGCTTGCATCGGCTTTGTCCGATTTTCCGACAAGAACAAGGGAGTCGGCACCTATTCCTCCTCTGCGGTTGCAAAGGCGTACGGCAAGTCCACCAGGATTGTTGATGTACTGTTCCCTTGTGTCGATGATGATGAAGTCGTTTCCTGTAGCAGACATCTTTGAGAACTTTATTGTCTGTTTGGAAGTGCGGAGATTGTTGATGTCGATGAGTTCAACGTTTTCGGCACTGTATTTTGACATGAGACAATCTGCGATGGCGTTGGCTGTATCGATTGCTGTTAGACAAGGAATGTCGCGTTCTACGGCGTGGCGTCTCATGCGTACAGAATCCGCGTGAGGATCCCGTCCCTTTGCCGATGTGGAAATAACGTAGTCAACTTTTCCACTGTCCATCAATGTGATGATGTTGTCATCAGGATTTTCACGGATCTTGTTTACAACTTCGACTTCCATTCCAAAGTCGCGCAGTGTTTCTGCATTTCCTTCTGTTGCATAAAGCTTGAATCCCATGTCGTAGAATTTTCTTGCAAGATCAGGAATTTCGTAGCGGTCAGTTTTTCTTACGCTGAACAGAACTCCGCCGGAACGTTTCATGTTGTAGCCAGCCCCTATGAGTCCCTTGAAGATTGCTTCTTCGCGTGTGGATGCGATGCCAAGAACTTCACCTGTGGATTTCATTTCCGGTCCAAGGTGGGTGTCAACGTCCATGAGTTTTTCAAAGCTGAATACAGGAACCTTGACTGCAAAATATGGAGGAAGTCTGTAAAGACCTGTTCCAAAGCCCATGTTCTTTACGCGTTCTCCAAGCATTGCGCGGACTGCAAGTTCAACCATTGGAACTCCAGTAACTTTTGAAATGTAAGGAACTGTTCGGCTTGAACGTGGATTGACTTCGATGATGTAAAGGTCGTTGTTGAAAATCAGATACTGGATGTTTACAAGACCCTTTGTTCCCAAAGCGAGGGCAAGTTCACGGGACTGCTTGACGATTTTTTCACGGAGGATGTCGTTAAGGTTCCAGCTTGGGTAGACTGCGATGGAGTCTCCAGAGTGGATACCTGTGCGTTCGATGTGTTCCATGATTCCAGGAATGAGGATGTCCTTTCCGTCACAGATTGCATCGACTTCAAGTTCAATACCCATTTTGTACTGGTCGATGAGGATAGGATTTTCAATTCCCTGGGCAAGAATGATCTTCATGTATTCCTTGACGTCGTCATCGTTGAAGGCAATGATCATGTTCTGGCCGCCGAGAACGTATGAAGGCCTCAAGAGCACAGGATAGCCGAGTTTTGCCGTTGCTTCCAATGCTTCCTTTTCTGTGAGGACTGTAAGACCCTTTGGACGCTTGATGTTCAGCTTTTCACAAAGTTCATCAAACCTTTCGCGGTCTTCTGCAAGGTCGATGGCATCTGCGCTTGTTCCAAGAATCTTGATTCCCTGGGATGCAAGGAAGTTTGCAAGCTTGATTGCTGTTCCTCCACCGAATGCAACTACGACACCGATTGGCTTTTCAGTGTTGATGACACTCATTACATCTTCCGGTGTAAGAGGTTCAAAGTAAAGCCTGTCGGATGTATCAAAGTCTGTGGAAACTGTTTCCGGGTTGTTGTTGATCGTAACAACATCGTAGCCAAGGCGTTTGAGTGCCCATACACACTGAACCGAAGCGTAGTCGAATTCGATTCCCTGGCCGATGCGGATAGGACCTGAGCCAAGAACGATGATTGTTCCCTTGGACTTATTTTCCTTTGAAAGTGCAATTACCTTGTCTGCAGCTTCCTTGAGTTCAGCATTGTCAGAACCCTTCGAAAGCTTTGCAAGGATTGCGGCAGCGTCGTTGATTTCCGCATTGGATCTCTTTGCCTTAAGTTCATCAAGGAATTCTTCTGCCTCATTTTCTGCATCATAGGTTGCGTAGAAGTAAGGAGTCTCAGCATTGAATTCACCTGCACAGGTGTCAACCATTTTGTAGCTTGCAGGGATGTGGGCAAGTTTTCCGGCCTTCACAAGTTTTGCGGCCTGCTTTGCTTCCTTAAGGATTCCGCCTGAACCGACAATCTTTACGCCTGTCATCTGTTCGATAACTTTGTCAGGGTAGCCTAGATTTTTTGCTTCGCGGTAAAGTTCCGTAGTAAGTTCACAGTCGCCGTTTTTAACGCCCGCAAATTCTTTTTCCATAAGAGCAAGGTTTTCAAGTTTTGCAAGGAACCACAGGTCGATTTTTGTAATTCTGTGGATCTGTGTAATTGAAAGAATGTTCCTCTTGATTGCCTGGAAAATTGCAAAAAGGCGCTGGTCAGTGCATTCACCGACGCGGCGTTCAATTTCATTATCATCAAGTTCCTCAAAGGCCTTGAGGTTTAAAGACTGAACTCCGATTTCTGCTCCACGGGCTGCTTTCATGATTGCCTGCTCAAAAGTCTGGCCGATGGCCATTACTTCACCTGTTGCCTTCATCTGAGTTCCAAGGTCGCGCTTTGCATAGACGAATTTATCAAAGGGGAACTTAGGCATCTTTACGACAACATAATCCAGAACCGGTTCAAAACATGCTGCAGTTTTCTGTGTTACGGCATTTGGAATTTCATCAAGTGTATAACCGATGGCGATCAAGGTTGCGACTTTGGCAATCGGGTAACCTGTAGCCTTTGATGCAAGGGAAGAAGAACGGCTTACACGAGGGTTGACTTCTATGACTGCATATTCGAATGTGTCCGGATTCAATGCAAACTGGCAGTTACATCCGCCTTCCATTCCGAGGGAGGAAATGATGTTGAGGGCAGCAGTTCTGAGCATCTGATATTCTTTGTCGCTCAGCGTTACGGCAGGAGCTATGACGATACTGTCACCAGTATGAACACCAACCGGGTCAAAGTTTTCCATTGAACAAACGGTGAGTACGTTACCCGCACTGTCGCGCATTACTTCGAATTCAATTTCCTTCCAGCCGGAAATACATTTTTCAACAAGAATCTGGTGGATAGGTGAACGGTGGAGGCCGTTGTGTGCGATCTCATCCATTTCTGCATCGTTATGAACGATACCGCCGCCTGTTCCGCCGAGGGTGAAGGCCGGTCTGATGATTGCAGGATAACCGATTACGTTCTTTACAAAATCGTAAGCGTCTTCATAAGTTGTAACGACCTTTGATGGAATACAAGGCTCTCCAATGCTTTCCATTGTGTCCTTGAACATCTGACGGTCTTCTGCCTTGTCGATGGTTTCAGGATTTGCGCCGAGAAGACGGACATTGTGTTCCTTGAGGAAGCCTGATTTTGCAAGCTCCATGCACAGTGTAAGGCCTGTCTGTCCGCCGAGGGAAGAAAGGATTGAATCCGGTTTTTCCTTTTCTATGATGCGCTGGATTGTCTCAGGAATGAGAGGTTCGATGTAGATATGATCTGCCATGGCATGGTCTGTCATCAATGTTGCAGGGTTTGAATTTACAAGAACAACTTCAAGCCCCTGTTCCTTCAAAGCCTTGCATGCCTGTGAACCTGCATAGTCAAATTCAGCGGCCTGTCCGATAATGATTGGACCAGAACCGATTACCATTACTTTATGTATGTCTTTGTTAAGTGGCATTGTTTGCCCCCCCTATGTATTCTCGTGTAGTTTCTATTTCTTCATTGTCTTTGTTTTCTTGATCGTTGACTTGAAAAACTTTATAGCATCGATGTGCTGGAATTCAGGCCTGTAGTTCTTCAATGCATCGTGGTTGTTTATGAGGGCCACGAATCTGTCAAAGAGGAAGCTGGTATCAAGAGGACCGGAACATGCTTCAGGATGGAACTGAACGCTGAATGCCGGGAATTTTGTGTATGTGATTCCTTCGCAGGTTCCGTCGTTGGTATTGATGAAGCTCAGCTGGGCTCCCTTTGGAAGACTTTCGTTCTTTACTGCGTATCCATGGTTCTGGCTTGAAATGTAAACGCGACCTGTCTCAAGGTCCTTTACAGGCTGGTTTGCACCGCGGTGGCCGTACTTGAGTTTTGTGGTGTCCGCTCCTGATGCCAGTGCAAGCAGCTGATGTCCAAGGCAGATTCCAAAGA